>Ga0209075_1002239_pt1 | contig 17260 bp, 18 predicted proteins | sample Stecom2011_FD_187523 | JGI IMG/M metagenome (GOLD analysis project Ga0209075, IMG submission 187523) | Agricultural soil microbial communities from Utah to study Nitrogen management - Steer compost 2011 (SPAdes) (version 2) | ecosystem: Environmental > Terrestrial > Soil > Agricultural land...
TTACCTGGCACGGGCATTCCTTGTTGTCGACACTGTTTCAACCAACTATACAGAGTCACATCGGAGATGCCTTCCTCTGCCGCCACCGACACGACACTTCGGTTCTGCGGAGGCAACAGCTTCTTCAGCACAGCGGCTTTACGCTCTTCGGAATAACGTGGCATGAATACTCCCATGCCGCCCCAAACTAACTAAATTCAGGCGAAATTGCCAACTGGACAACAAGGCTGACAGAGGGGGGGTTCGTCCGGTAGTTCTTCCGGCAGAACCGCTTCCATTTTGCCGTAGCGGCCCAGCGTCCAGACTTGCTGCTCCTGAGCTTTGTCGGCCCAGACCAGGGGGCCTTGTTTACGAGGATTCCACTTGATCAGGAAGTCCACCTGTTCTCGCTGGCTCAAAAAATCTCGGTTGTCGCGGGCATCGTGAGCACTGTCCAGACGCAGCAGGAGGGGCGAGCGGGCCAGTGACCGGGCCCGGGGTAAGACGCGCTTCAACGTCTCCAAAAAGCAGTTATTGGCGTGTTGGCTGCCGGGGCGCAGTTCACACCCCAGACACCAGCCTTCCTGACCAAGGTAAGCGGCAATGGGCGCATAGCCGTCGTGCCCCTTGTAGGTGTAACTGACGCCTTCCTTATTCGTCTGGCTGTTATCCATGGGGAAAACATCCATGTCCAAGGCCACGTGGCCCATTTTCAGGGGCGTGACCGGCGCTTCGACGGACGTCAAAAACTCACAGCTGGCATCCTCCAATAAGGGCGTGAGTGCCTTGGCATCTTCATCAAATCGCTGCCGTAATCGGGCCGAGGATGGCGATTGTTTAATCCCCATAGCGTCTTTAAAAAAGGGATCTGTGCGCGCTGACTCCACGGCCTCGAAATCGCTCTTGCCGAGCGTGATCAAGCCCAGATAGGTCCGGATCAGGTCGATGTTCGGAATACCTTGACGCTTGACCACGGTGCGGGCGGTATTGAGCAACGACGTGTGCCGTTTCAGGCAGTGGCCCACCAGAGCCAGTCCGCCGTGGGGAGTGTAGACTTCGGTCTTTGATTGCTAGAGAGTGAAGGTACGCATGGGCCGGTACACTGACTGGGTGAATGGATGTCAGGTGCGATTATATCGCCTCAGGCCTTGCGGTTGCAGGTCTGGGGATTAAATTAGACCGTGTGAAGTCACGGATTCAGGCTGGAGCAAGTAGATCTCTAACCAAAAACGCCACACCAATTCAAAATCAGTATCAATATCATAGCAGCGCCTAAAAAAACGTATAAAAACCAAAACACTCGTGCCAATATACGGTCAAACAATGTTGTGCTTTGATATAAAACATCAGAATTGGCTGCTAAGCCGGACAACTTCGATTTTTTATATTTTTCAGATAACCATTTTGGTCGAGACAAAGCTGCCGCAACATTTAAAACATCCCAACCACTAGCAAACTCAACACCAAGTTGTTCCTTTGTTTCTGGATTTTTTCTTAATTTTCTTACTGTGATTTGACCAAACAGAATAAATAGTATGCCCGTGATTAATGTTGCTATAATCATCAAGCCAACAAGGTATTGAATGGTGGTCATACGCCTGAAATCCATTTCATCACTGAGTCATACACAGCGCCAGAATTTTTCTTAACAACGCTGTTCATCCCGATAGATGCGGCAGCGGCAGTACCAGCTACGGCCAGTCCCCCAACAATAAGACCAACCCAACCGGCAGGGGTTGCGACTATTAATAGCCCCAACCCTGCTTTGACTGCGATGGAGCCAGCTACCGCACTCGCCGCAAAACTACTCGACTCAATGAACATATCACGCTCCCAGTTACCGCCAGCCTGAAAGCTATTGTGAACGCTACCAATACGGCCACCAAAATCGATAACCGCCAGACCATTCCCCAAGAATTTTGCGTGCTGGCTAAATTTCACAAGGTTGTTTGCCTGAACTTGGCTGGTTACGTTGAGCTTAGTTGCGGTGCGGCTGCTCCGGGCGATGTTGGTAGCCCTTTCAACACTGGTGAGTGGGGTACCGCGGCGGGCTTTCACCTGTGAATTTACTAGCTTTAGCTCATTGCGGAACTGGCTCTGCATTTTTTGGAATGCCGTATGCGCTTTCTGCTTCGCGGCAGCTTTCTGGGGCGAAGCAGTCTTCACCGCTTGACGGTATTCCATTAAAGCTGCCTGATAATCCTTCACCGAACCAGCAAAACCGCCCATACGATTAGCATAAACGCTGGTTGAAGCCCCCATCAGGCCAATATTGTACTCTTTCAGTTTGGCGCTGATTTCAGCCAGTGCTACGACATTATCGCCCCCATAAGACAAAGAGAGGTTGGTGAGTTCTCTGGCTACGTGAGCGGGTGCGAGTTGACCAAGAACTCCCCGGCCTATGCCGGATGGGTCATCACCAATGAGGTAAGGAGTGTTTGCGGCAGCCAAAATTGGAGCTTCACAACTCAATGCTGACAACTGATCAGTGTTGATACCACATTGACGCTGAAGGGCTTCAGAGTTCAACGATTGACTACAGAGGAGGATTTCACTCATGTTAAAGTCCTTTTCGAATAGTGACATCATTGTCGTTTTAAGCGCTTAATATTACTTGGTAAACGTGATCCTTACAACAACCGTGCCGGATTTAAATATGAGCAAAACACCCCTCTGTTAGCCGGAGAAAAGCATAGCCAAACATACAACTTATCGAATCCGCAGAATACCTGGTGCTTCAAGCAATCAAAGCTGTCCCTTCGAGATATAAGCGTTGATATCGGTGATCTCATATTCACCCGAGCAGAACATATCCCTGATGCTCTCATCGGTGCACAACTATAGGTGAGTCCACCCAGACTATACCGCACCCAATTGCCTTACCGAGGCTTTCATGGTTTACTCCTATCTTAAAACATGGATAGCACAAGCATAAGGATGTTGCATGATACTCGGCGACCAAGGTTCGCCCCCTTTCTCTCTTTCTATTTCAGACAAAAACTCTGTTGAATCCTTTCTCAGCATTTTTCAATGCCTCAAACAGTAGCTCCGAATTCGCACCCTAAGACTTGGTGGATTGGTATCATCCAAATACAAATGGTGTCTGGCATCTGGGGCAACAGGAATAAAGCAAGAGCTATGCTCAGACAGCAGGCATTGGCCCGGGCACTCGGACAGCTGCTTGCGGAAGAAAATCAGAGCGAGTCTATGGAGTTGATCCGCCTAGCCGTTCGATTCAATTTGAAATACCGCAAAGCTGATATTGCTGGTCGTCTCCATGGTGGGGTTTTTACCAACTTCGCCAGCACAGGTGGTCGGCTGGGAAAACTGGCCGGAGCGAAGACAAAGCTTCCTGTAAACGCAACCAATCTCATGCTATCAACGTTCGGGGCGACGATACAGTCAGTCGCGGAAGGGCTCGAAACGCCTGACCATATTGTGAATGCGGCGATCAGCGGTAAGGTACAAAAACTTCCCGAAGGCTATCATTCATTAGCCTATGCATCACCAAACGATAGAAAGGTTCCACAACTTACCGATGCAGTTTCGGCAGGCCTTCACGGCGTTTCTGCAGTTAATAACATCGCCCCAGGCCCTATCCCGATATCAGAGTTTTGTTCTCGCCCTGAAAACATAAAACTGAGAAGGTTGTGCCAATGAAACGCATGCGTGACACCGAGTTTGTACGAACACTGCCCGAATCAATCGCTTACCTTTTAAGTGAATTCTCACTCTACATCGGATTGTTCGTCGCGCTGCTCGGTAGTGTGTACATTGGCTCTTGGTGGGCGTTCCCTGTGATTTTTCTACTATTTATAGTGCTTGGCTGGGGGCTGGTAAAACTAGGAGCGAACTACCGAAAAAACAGAGGGGATTAACTCCCCTCTGTGGGCAGGTAGACAAAACTCGAATTCCCAAATAAATACAGACAAGCAATCAAGTGCTTCAGCGTTTTATTGTCAAGCCATTCTGGCGTATCCGCTGCACATTCAGGTTCATCAGATGTCTTAGCACATAGCGGTAGAGGATCTTTTTTAGTCCGCGCAAATTGCTACCATGCTTGCTGTAGAACCCATCAGGGTTATCAAAAACCCCAAAATCGTCGGCAATACCCTCTGCCTGAATATAGGTGTCGTTTCCATCAAACTCATTGCTGGGTTTTTGCAGGCACGGCACAGAAATACCGTAGCCGCTAAAACGTGTCCGGTTCGGAAAGGCTTGTTGAACCTTAGCTAAAAAAGCCTGATCAATGATGAAACCTTCGACGTTCAACCATTCGCCGTCCAGCAGAACCTCTACCCAGCTGTGCAAGATGCGCTTGGGGGCGAAGGGCATAAGATATGTTGGGATCGCCCCTCTCTGTAATGCATTGAAAATGGTAAAGCCATGGAAGCGACATGGGATGTCCAGAGCACGCAACAAAGCCATAAACAGCGTGCTTTTAGTATTGCATTGCCCATAACCGTTGGCTAAGACGTCACTCGCAGGAATGGAATCATCGCGGTTATATCCAAACCTTATTTCATCCCGCACGAAATAATAGATACTTTTTAACGCTTGCTCTCGAGACAGACTTCTCCAGCCCTGCCTATCGATCAAGCTTTGAATACTGGCGTGACTGTAATCAAGAATCGCTGTTTCAGCTGTATATCGAACACTCATACTGATCTCCTATGGGTTACGAGCACCATAGCGATCATTCGCGTGTTTAAATTGAATAAACTGGCTAATTTGAATCTTGAAAGCTGCTCAACAACTGCGTCCCTGTCATACCAAACGTACTTTTTATCGTTCTGCTTAGGTGAGCACTGTCACTAAAACCCGCGATATGTGCCGCTTCAGTAGCGCTTTTGCCGCGTTTGATCGTCTCAATGGCGCATATCAGCCGCCGCCACAACAGGTAAGGCCGCCACGCAATGCCCAACTCCGCTTTCACCACGTGTAAAAACCGGCTCTCAGACATTGCCAACCATTCAGCGACCTCTTTTGCTCGCCATGCCTCAGGCTTCATACAATCAACACCAAAACACCGATCCAGACGCTCAAGCAATCTAGCGAGCCGCTCATCGCGGCAACGGTATGGGTTATTCTTCATTGCGCGAACTAGTTCGGGAAATTCCCCAAGTTGCTCGAAAAGTATCTCTAGTCGAGCATCTGCGTTTACAAACGGCAGCCGCATGGGTAACTCACTTATAACCTCACCCAACAGGCTTTCTGGTTCGGCCAGTATTACCCATCCATTTGGCATACTCAGTTGATGTATTTCATTGGGCTTGATTACAGCCCCACCTTTTAGCGGCTGCCCATTCAACACACTGCCCGCACTCGGTAGGCAGACCTGCCATAAGGCATGCTTATGCGGTTCGGTATCAATCGAGTGACCGTAGGCGATCGCCATACCGGGCGCGAAATAGGCGTTCTTTTGCATCAAGTTTGGCCTGCTGACTTATTCCTTCAATGGACATCAACCCAACAGATTATCCAGCGGTTCTTCATAACTCGGCGCAAACACCTCCATAAAGTAAGTCACCTCAGGTAACCCTTCTTGTGTAAGCCTTTGCCGGATCTGCTTCTCAGCTGGCTCAAACTCCCGGTTTCCCGCGCGTACTTCTGCTTGGCATTTTAACCAGGCCGATAAGCGGTCCGCTGCTTTGATCAGTTCTCGATCCTCTGCAGGCAATTGGGATTCCTGAAGGTAAGGCGCAAAATCCTCGCGCAGGTCGCCCGGTAGCAGCGCCAGTAGTTCAGCCTCCGCTTTGTGTTCAATATCGCCAAATGCCTCGCGCATAACCTTGGAGTGGTACTTCACAGGGGTAGGCATATCGCCCGTTATCACTTCCGTTGCGTCATGGTAGAGCGCGGCGGCGGCAATCCTGTCAGCATTCACATTTCCACCGAAGTGGCGATTGCGGATGAGCGCTAGTGCGTGGGCCAGCGTGGCGACTTCCCAGGAGTGGGTTGCTACGTTTTCTTCGATGGCATTGCGCATCAACCCCCAACGCTTGATCCAGCGCAGGCGAGATACGTAAGCAAAAAAGTGACTACTGGCCTTGGACACGCCTTGTTCCTTTTGCATAGCATTGGATGAGGTTTGGACGCCTTAACGGGCGTCCAACGTAAATACGACGATTATATTGCCAGTATCTGACACCGCCGCATTTCGTGAGGGGTCGAGCAAAAATAACTGGTTAGCTGGCACTCCGTGGGTGTCTCGCAGCAGTGCCTCAAGCACCGAGGCCCGGGCATTGGCTAGGTTGTTCAGCAACTCCGGCGCCAATGGTCGTTCTCCGGCCAAATAGGCGTCCTTGGCCTCTTGCCAGATCTCATCGGTTAGCTCTGTATCTTGCGCTGCCAACTCATCACGCAAAAGTACCAGGCCGTCTGCGGACGGTGAGACGCCACCGCGAATGTTAAGCAACAGATCGGGGCGATCAAGTAGCGCTTTTGCCAAAGCCGTCAACTTCTCCGCTTCGCCCGGAGCAAGCTTAGTGGTGCCCGGCTCAAAACGCATCTGCCCGAGTTCTTCGCCACTTAAGCCCGCAAGGTCGGCAATGGAGCCAAGCATACTGAACGGGGATGTGGCCGCCTTGGCCAACAGGTTAACAAACGTTCGCATAACCACTTGGCCAACGTTGAATTCCGGGCTGGCCATATCGCCGCTGATGGGTAGGTTTACTTCGATCACGCCATTACCATCCCTGAGCAATGCCAACCCGAGCTTTACGGGTGCATTAATGGCTTCTTCGCTTGCAATGGATTGCCCTAAGCCGAGGCGATCCATAACTACTCGGTTTGATGCGTTTATCTGGCTGCCGGTAATCTCATAATCAAGGTCCAAACCCAGCTTGCCACTGTCGATGCCATACCCCAGATACCGTCCCAAATAGGGCGAGAGCGCGGGTAATGAGAGATCTTTCATCGTCAACTTGAGGTTGCTGGTTTCGTCCGTACCCAGAGCTCCGATTGTGCCGTCAAACTCAACGCTGGCACTGCCACCTATACGTCCGTTCAGGGAGACTTTGCCTTGTTGCGGCGCTACGTTACTCAAACCTATCACCGAGCCATTGAGCTGATCGAGCGAGGTTGTAAAGGCTGGTTCTAGTGTCCTGTCTGTATAGTCGAGCTCGCCTTGTTCAATCATTAACTGGCCGATGCGCAGGATGAACTGAGCCTCCTCATCAGAGCTTTCTTGCGTCGCGGTATTAGCCCCATCAGCCGCAGGCGGCAACACAACCTGCTCTAAGTTGTGCACGCCCGTTGTATTGCGCACCAAATTGATACCCGGCTGCGCCAGTGTAACCGTGCCTATCTCCAACCTAGCCGGATGCACATTGTACTCGACGGGCGAAAGTCGCAACGCTTGCCATGATACCAAGCGCTCGTTACTGCCCGGCAGTTGCAGGTTCAACCCGGAAACCTCTGCAGTCCCGCTAAACGTGCCGGTTAAGGGTTCCTGCTGGCCATCCAAGTCCAGATTCCCATCCAACCCCAGCGTGCCGCCTGCAATTGCGAGGTTGGCAGACTCCTGCAAATAGGGTTCAAACGTTGCCAAAAGTATGTCGGAGCCGGAGATCGCGGCTTCCAAGGCAAATGGCTGGGGTGTTAGCTGGCCGTTGACTGAAAGCCTGCCACCGCGGGCCAGAACTGCCTGCATCTGGTAGGGCACCTGATCTTCCATTTCACTATTAACACTGCCGACCGAAAATGATAGCTGCTCCAGCACCAGCTCTGCTGGCGAGCTCGGCTGCTGATCCTGCCAAACCACACGGCCATCAGACATATCGATGCTCGCAAAAGACCAACGAAAAGGCTGTTGAGCTTCTGCCTGTACCGGCACCTCGGAGCTCGCGCCATTGTCCTCGCTGTTCGTCTCCTGATTTTTGGCAACGTCGGCCAAGGCAGCGATCCAGTCAATCTCTCCAGATTTGCTGCGGGCAAGGGCGATATCAGGTTGTTTCAGGGTAATCGGGCCAACGGTGGCTTCACGGGCGCGGAGATCAAACCCTATATCCTCGATGGCTATCGAGGCTGTGTTCAATCTGGCCTGTTCGCTTTGTTTATCTAGCGCAACGGCCAGGTCCTCAACCAAAAGCCTGCCGCTGTCAGTGGTGAGGTGGAGTGTATCGCTTGCCTGAAGTTCATAGTTGGAGCTTACGGATACCTTACCTCCCAGCAAACCGTAGGGTAGGTAGGGGGCAAGAAAGTGACCAAGTGTTTCGTGATCGAGGCCGGATATAGCGAGATTTCCTCTGGAATAAAGCGGTGTAATGCTGAGATTGCCCTGCCATTCAATGGTTTGATCACCCATAGCCGCCAACAGATGGTAGTCGCTACTGCGACCCTCGCGTTGCCAGGTGGCCAAATCGGTCAGGGTTAGATCCAGCGGCGTAATCTGGAACTCAGCCATGTCTGGCTGCGTGAAATCCCGAAACAACAGCTCACCACCGTTTATGGTGAACTGCTGAAGGTACAGAGGCGGCGGTGTCTGAGCCTCCTCAGGCTCGGCCGTTTGGTCAGTTTGTCCTGTGCTGGCTGCTTGAACGTCTCGCGCAAAATTCACGCTGTAGTCTTCGAGTAAATCCAGCCGAATGAACGGTTCATCTAACTCGATAGCCTCAAACCCGACAACGCCGCGAATCAGGTCGAAGAAATTCAGGTTTAGGTACAAACGATCAAAACCTACAACTCGTTCATTGCCGCTATCTTGTGCCGACAGGTTCAGTGCTTCGATACTGAGCGCAAATGGATTGCTGCGAATGGAGTCAACATTGGCCTGCCACCCCATCTGCTGCTCCAGTTGGTCGGGCAAGGCACGCTTTAACCACCAGGGCAGCAACAGAAAACCCGCCAGACTGTAAAACAGGATGAGTACGAGCATGCCGATAGCCAGATTTCTGGGAAGACGATTACGCTGACGGCTTTCAGCCACTGTTTTCTCCTTTCGGATGGTGAAATCTAAGCAAAACACTCCCACAAGGATAGTCGGGGCGGTACGGGTTTGTCAGCCACTGTGTAGCAACCGCTGACACGGGAAACTGAACCCTATATCCTGAGTGCTCGTATCAAATGCGATTAATAATCTCTTTCTTCCACGGCTTTTTAATTGTCAGCACACGAGGATAGGCGTTTATGGACATTGGCGATATGCGTCGCGACTTTGAAAGTGAAGGGCTGGATCGCGATGCTTTGAGCAACGACCCGGTTCAGCAGTTCGAAATTTGGTTCGGGGACGCCCGCGAGGCCGGTATCCTTGAGCCCAATGCCATGTCGCTAGCCACCTCGGGTGCCGACAGCATGCCCGATTTGCGCACGGTTCTGCTGAAGTACTTCGACGATCACGGGTTTGTGTTCTATACCAATTATGAAAGCCGCAAGGCCCACGAAATTTCTGAAAACCCACGGGCAGCATTGCTGTTCCCTTGGATTGGCCTGAACCGTCAAGTTCGTATTCAAGGCCAGGTTGAGAAGGTGAGTAAAACCGAATCGCTCAAGTATTTCGCCTCGCGGCCTAGGGGTAGCCAGATAGGCGCCTGGGTTTCAGAGCAGAGTAAAGCCATCACGTCTAGAGGACTGCTGGAGCAGAAAGTGGCAGAAATGAAGCGCAAATTCAGCGAAGGTGAGGTGCCACTACCAGGTTTTTGGGGTGGTTACCGCGTTGTGCCTGAGCGTATTGAATTCTGGCAGGGCCGACCCAGCCGCCTTCACGACCGGTTTGAGTACGTGAGGGAAGGCGATGGCTGGCTCATTCAACGACTCCAACCCTGATTCCGGCGGCGTGCTACACAACCCGATTATTAAACTGTGCCACCAAACCGGGCAAGCGCCCAAGCTCGCTCCGGACTGGCTAACTGCCCATGAGAACGAGAGGTTTGCCGAGCTGGGGGGCGACCGTGCGGCGGAGTTTCTCACTAGCCGTTGGTTGATACGCCAAACGTTAAGCAAAGCCTGCTCGGCTAATCCTGAACACTGCTGGCCAGTAGAAGGGCGCGCAATAGCTTCAGCCAGCCCGGTAGGCTGGCATCTCTCGCTCAGCCATAGCCATGGGTTAGCAGCCTGCAGTGCGCAATATGGCTCAGCACTGGGCATAGATATTGAGCCCAGCAAACGCCACCCGCAATGGCAGAAAGTGGTTAAACGCTGGTTCTCCCCCATTGAGCAGGAATGGCTGTTTCAGGAGGACGACCCCCATGCATTCCTACAGGCTTGGACGTTAAAAGAAGCGTGGCTGAAGGCCACCGGGCGGGGCATTGCAGGCAACCTACAGACCTTGGAAGTGCGCAGAAACTTCGAACTTTACGGTGATCAGCCAGACGATCACTGGCAGGCGTGTGCCTTTTACACAGAAGGTTTTATGTGCACACTGGTTTACCGACAAACCAGCGCCGTCCAGGACACCACATGGCCGGCTATTACTCTGCTGGAACCGCCCCCTGAGAACTACAGTCTTTGTGCGGCACAAGCACTGGACACACACTGGGAGCCCATGTTTCGCCACCGAATCCGCGCTAAGCGCTAACCCCACGGCCGGGAGCCACGCATGCCCGCTTCTTCCACCACGAACGAAATCTCCTCTGCGGTGGATACCGCTGAACGTTGCCCTTGGTGCGGCGATGATCCACTGTATGTGCACTACCACGATACTGTTTGGGGCCGCCCCGAGTACAACAGTCTAGCCCTGTTCGAAAAGCTATGTTTGGATGGCCAACAGGCGGGCCTGAGCTGGATTACCATACTGCGCAAGCAAGAGACTTATCGTGCCGCTTATGATCACTTCAATCCGGAGAAAATCGTTCAGTACAGCGATGCCAAAGTCGCTGAACTTTTAGCAAACCCCGGCATTGTGCGAAACAAACTCAAAGTGCAATCGATCATTAAAAACGCGAGGGGGTTTTTGGACCTTCAGGAAAAAGGCATAGAATTCTCCCCGTTTCTGTGGTCGTTTGTTGGAAGCAGTCCTATCCAAAACAGTTGGCGCAGTTTTGATGAAGTACCAGTGACGACACCGGAATCCGAGGCCATGTCCAAGGCGCTCAAACGCGCTGGCTTTACCTTTGTTGGCCCCACCATTGTTTATGCGTTTATGCAGGCAACCGGCATGGTTAACGATCACATGGTTTACTGCCCACAGCACGCACAATGCCGCTCACTCGCCCAATGATCTTAAATGCCCACCGGCTCGTAAGTTCTGGAGAATCAGGTTTCCCGGAGTTTAGCCGTGAGAATTACGCTAGAACAACTGACTAGCCAGCCAAAGCAGGTCATAGATCTGCTTGAAATTATTTCCATTGAAGGCCAGCAGTATATGGCTCGGCTAAGCGTCGGAAATCAGCAGGTTTTGCTGTCTGACCAAAAGGGCGTTACCTGCCTTTTCCGAAGCGCTTGGCAGCTTCAAGAGGCCCTCAGCGACCTCAGCATCAAGGAATCTCAAGTTGTTCACCCCTCTGCTTACCACGAAATGATTGGTATGGAGCCTGCAGCCATAGAGCCCTTGCGGATCCGCGTTCAAACTCAACGTGTTCAGGTACAAAAGCCATGATCTCCGTAGCGAGACTTGCCATTTTTGTAGGCATAGCAGGATTGATTCCCTTTATTACCTGCGTGGTTGTTCTTATCGCGATGCCGCAGTACAGCGTCGCCATGTTGGGTTATTTCTATCTCTATAGTGCAGGCATTCTGGCGTTTATGGCAGGTGTTTACTGGCCCATCGCAATGCAGTTGGACAACCGGTGCTACCCTCTATCGCCGCTGGTAACTATGTTGCTCAGCCAAGTGTTTTTCGTCACCGCTGGCGTTGGACTGCTGTTGAGTACACCAGCGCAGATAGTGCTCTATACCCTAGCCTACCTTGCCCTTTATATTACCGATGCACGCTGGATGCGGGTGTATTGGCCTGCTTGGTATCTACGCCTGCGATTGGTTTTAACACTGGTAGCGGTAACTTGCCAACTCACCGTCGGCGCTTGGTTCTTCCTGCAGCATTAAGGCCGGAATGCGTCTTCCGGCCCATCAACCAATGCCTGAAATTTGCGTAACGCCAACTTCTCGATTTGCCGCACTCGCTCCCGGCTAGACATCCTGTTTTCCGGGATAGCCTGATCACCGGCATCAAGGCTGTCACCCAGAGTGATAGCCCCATCCGCAACCATGGGGACATCCGTTGAAACTTCACGCCACGCCAGCGCTCTCAGCTCGCCTATTCGCGAAGGTGACGCTTCCATAGCCCGCGCCAGCTCGGTTTGGGACGGTGTGCGCCCAAGTTCCTGATGCATTCGCAAAGACACTTTGTGAAGAGTGCGAATTTCTTCCACCACGTTCTCAGGCGTGTGAACCAGACGCATACCGCGCTGCAAGCAGCGTTTTACTTCTTCACTGATCCACCAATAAGCATAGGTAGAAAAGCGGAACCCCTTTGTCGGGTCGAATCGCTCAACCGCTTTGATGAGGCCTACATTGGCATCCTGAATCAAATCCGACATGGGGATGCCCTGCTGGTTGTAGCGGCGGGCAATGTGCACGGCCAGACGCAAGTTGCTCTGAATGAGCTTGCGACGGCACGCATTGGCAAGATGAAAGGCGCGGCGGCATTTGGGAGAAAAGGCGCAAGCGTCGCCAAGGCTGCCAATAACAACGCGGAAGGTTTGGGATGTGTGAACAGGCAATGCTAGCTCTGCACTGATCACACGGAAGCATCGCGTCAGCTTGCGGGAAAGGCGACGTTCAGACGCCTCAGTAAGCATTTCGTACCGGGACGCATCCCTGAAATACAGCCCAACCAGAGAATCTCTTTCACCATCATTGGGCATTTTAGGAGACGGCCCCAGCCTGTCAGTATTTACCATGGCTCGGTACCCGTTGGAATTTACAAAGGATACGTCCTCATACCATCGATGGATTCATCGCCAGCCGCCCTAGCTGGCGAGTGAATCTACTCGGGATTGCGTCTCTCAGTCACTCTTTCACTTAGGCTGCAACAATCGCATAGCCATGGTTGTGAGGCTCAACAAGAACACCGTGCAAAGCAATAATCGCTTTCTCGTAGTTATCTTCATCAACCACGAATTGGATATCAACCTGACGCATACACTGATGCAGGGCCAGAACGTTGATTTTCTCATCCGCCAGAACTTTCACAGAGCGCGCAAGAATACCCGGCATTTTTATATCGCTGCCAATGGCTGAAACCACGGCCACTTTACGGGTACTGATTTCGCCATTGGGAAACTCATCTTTTAACGCATTCACCACACGCTTAACGTGTTTGAGAGTGCTGTCCACATAATGAGTAATGGTATTGGCGTTGGTATCCTTTGCCATAAAACGTACTTTAAAACGGCTCAGAATATCCAGAATACGACGGTCAGAGCCAGGCTCTCCCTGCATGTCCTGATCAAACACCTCAATAGCAAACACGCCCTTAGAACCGGCAATAATCTCGACCTGTGGTTTTTCACTCACATAATCGCCAGTAATCAGGGTTCCGGTGTGTTCCGGCTCGAACGTGTTCATTACGCGCAGAGGAATCTCAGCCTGACGCAAGCCTTTACCAGCACGGGGATGGATGGCTTCCATACCCAAGTTTGCCAGTTGGTCTGCCACGTCGTAATTGGTGCGACCCAGCGGAACCACTTTATCGGCACCCACAATGTTGGGATCAGCCGAACTCAGGTGATACTCCTTGTGAATAATCGCTTCGCGGGCGTCGGTCATAACCGCTACACGGCTGAACGTCATCTCGCTGTAGCCACGGTCGAAGGTGCGCATCAAGCCTTCTTTGCACTGGGCGTAGCCGGTCACGATGGGCAATTCACGGCTTAAATCCACAGCATCGAATGCCTGCTTAAGCTTTTCATCCAAAGGCAGCAGCTCTGTATCGCGCCAACCGGTAAGGTCCACAAAACGTGCATTAATACCTTCATGCTGAAGCTTCAGGGTGGTATTGAACGCACTGTGCGCCTCCCCAATACCGGCAAGCATTTCACGAACCGTCAGCAAGTGTTCTTCAAGCTGGAACTGGCCGTAAGAGCACAGACGCTGAAGATCAATCAGGCAACCGCGAACGCCTTCAATACGGTCGGTAATGAACTGATCCGCCTGCTGCTTCAGCATAGGGTCTTCAAACAGTTCACCGTTGATATCCGTGATAAATTTGATCAGCTGCGTGAGGTCGTCACCCCATGCCCAGTCAGATTCCGCATCGGCGAACAGCGCGTATACACCTGGTTCACCGGTTTTTTTGTGCTCCAGCAACTCGTTCGTTACGCCACCGTAAGCGGAAACCACGAAAATTCGCTGGTAGAGATCTTCCTTACTACGATCCGCAACAATAATGTTGTCGCGCACGGCTTCGTAGTTACTCATTGAAGTACCGCCGATTTTCTCGACGGTATGTAATTGACTCGTCATAGTTCTACCTTGGCTACCCTGCAGAATGAATGTCCTGAATATTGCGGCGTCTTACGACGCCTCGCTGATTCCTTCCTGCATAATTTCATCCACACTCTTTGCCAGCAGCTCTGCACCCAGTTTCAGGTCTTCCTTGCTGGTTGTAAGCGGCATCAGGCATTTAATAACTTCATCATTCGGACCACTGGTCTCGATAATCAACCCATGCTCAAAGGCACGTTTGGTGATCGGGCCGGTGACATCAGCATGAGTGGCTTCAATGCCCCGCATCAAACCGCGTCCCTTCATTTTGAACTGACCCGGGTACTTATCGCAAATAGCCTTCAGCGCATCACCGAGAACCTGAGTTTTCTCTTTAACTTCATTCGCAAAGCTGTCGTCCTTCCAATACGTCTCAATGGCAGCGCGGGCTGTAACAAACGCCATGTTGTTGCCACGGAAGGTACCGTTGTGCTCACCGGAACTCCAAATATCCAACTCCGGTTTAAACAGGACCAGTGCCATAGGCAGGCCATAGCCACTCAGGGACTTGGATACGGTAACGATATCCGGCTTGATGCCAGCAAATTCAAAGCTGAAGAACTCACCGGTGCGGCCGTTGCCCGCCTGAATGTCGTCAAGAATCAGCAGCATGTCATGCTTCTTACACAGAGCTTCCAGGCCTTTCAGCCACTCGGCGCGTGCGGCGTTCAAGCCACCCTCACCCTGCACTGCTTCAACAATAACAGCAGCCGGAACCTCAACACCCGAAGAACCATCCGACAGCAGCTTGTCCATAATAGCCAAGCTGTCTACGTCTTCACCCAAGTAGCCATCATAGAACATGAAGTCCACATTGCTCAGCGGTGCGCCCACACCACCACGGTGGTGCTTGTTACCGGTTGCCGCAACGGCACCCATGGTTACACCGTGGAAGCCATTGGTGAACGAAATAATGCCAGTTCGGCCTTTTACCTTGCGGGCCAGCTTCAGAGCGGCTTCCACACAGTTAGTACCTGTGGGGCCGGTGAACTGCATTTTATAATCCAACCCGCGGGGATCAAGAATGTACTTTTTGTACGATTCCATGAAGCCCTGCTTGGCGGTGGTGAACATATCCAGACCTTGGCTCACGCCGTCGGACTCGATGTACTCAAGCAGTGCTTTTTTCAGCGTGTCGTTGTTATGGCCGTAGTTCAGTGAACCGGCACCGGCCAGAAAATCCAGATACTGCTTACCGTCTTCAGTGTAAAGATGCGCATTCTTGGCGCGGTTAAAAATCACTGGAAAGGCACGGCTGTATACACGTACTTCGGATTCAGTAGACTTGAAAATTTCCATGGTGTTTCCTCTTGGCCTTCTGGCCATATCAATTGAATTCTTTGGTAAAGGTTCTGTGCGGCCCGCAACGGTGTCTGAGGCGTTTGGTCAGGCGGGGCATTCAGGGCTCGTCAAAAACAGGGATGTTTTTGACGAGCGTACAGGGACGTATTCACCGCGTATCCCTGAATGACCCGCCTGACCGAACGCTACCGCCAAACCCCGGCGGCAGACATCAGGATTTCACGGCCTCAGGTCTTATTGGTAAACGGCCCAATACGCAGCAGAAATTCAGAATCAGCATTGCCACCAAAATGAGCTTCTTTCTCAAAGTGCTCGTGGTCGACAATCTCGGCGCCCATATCCCGCGCAAACGAGCGGAACAGCGCCCAGGAGGCTTCGTTATCAGCGGTTATCGTGGTTTCCATGTGGGTCACGTTTTTACACGCATCCCGAGCCACAATCTCTTTCAACATACGCTTGGCCAAGCCTTGCCCACGACCTTTTTCGTGAACGGCCACCTGCCACACAAATACTGTTTCGGGCTTTTTGGGGGGAATGTAACCGGAGATAAAGCCAACCAGATCGCCGTCTTTCTCAGCAGCTACGCCGGTGTCGGCAAAATCGCTGCACTGCAGGAGGTTGCAGTAAATGGAATTGGCGTCCAGTGGAGGGCACTCTGCTACCAACTGGTGGAGCCTGAAGCCATCATCCTTTGTTGGTTTACGAAGGGTGATGGCGGTGGTATTCGATCCTTCAGAAGTCATAACTTAAGTGGTTCGCTCTTAAAATTAAGCGTTAAATTATATAGACCACAAAATATATTTCAAGTCGAGCCGGGGAGTTACACCCCGGAAAACCCTTATACCTACCCGTAGGATAGCCTAAATTACCGCTTTCGCCAGTGCAGGAAAGATTGTGGCGACGAGGGGAAAATAAGATCGCAGGGGCTTAATGGAGTACCTTCAAGGAGACGTTGCCTATATGAGATTGCGGCCGACGAACCCGCAGGCCAGAGTTGGTCGAACTGCTCCAGCCACGCACTGACATCATAATCTACAGGCATCAGATCCAGATGCAACCCAGCTGCCGAAACCAGTCCTGCCACAGGCTCAAAAGTGGATGCGGTGCGGCTTATGCGAGTAATCAACCCTCTTGTGTCTTCATTCAAACTGCCCATTCCAGATGAGCCGTTATTAGCCAGCACACAAGGCCTTCCCTGAACACATCCAGACCAAAGCACAGGAAGGCATGTATGGGTAGAGACCATCACATCTGCGCCGGATTCCCGGAACCAATCTTCTAGACGGCGTTCATTGCCAGCAGCAACAGATTCATGGGCCAATCCCCAACCAGCCAAAGACTCCGGATCACCATGCAAGACCAAAACCTTTAGTCCTCCAAACATCAAGCGTTGATATCTTGGAAGTGTAGCCAACTGCTGCTGAATATCCGGGTGCGTTCCGGCCGTTTTTTGTGGCCTCAACATAATCTGATTGGAACGCTCAACCACATCTTGGCCTACAAACTCTGGGTAGGCACAGCCGCACCCACCCGCATACTGGGCAGCCGGTCTGAC
>Ga0209075_1002240_pt1 | contig 17253 bp, 15 predicted proteins | sample Stecom2011_FD_187523 | JGI IMG/M metagenome (GOLD analysis project Ga0209075, IMG submission 187523) | Agricultural soil microbial communities from Utah to study Nitrogen management - Steer compost 2011 (SPAdes) (version 2) | ecosystem: Environmental > Terrestrial > Soil > Agricultural land...
GTACTCAACCGCATGGTCAGTCGCCTGGGGGAACCTGTGGTCCGGCAGGTCATGTCCCATGCCATGAAGCTGATGGGGTATCAGTTCGTGCTGGGCCGCACGCTGCCGGAAGCCCTGTCCAACGGCAAACCCATGTTCCGCCAGGGCTACACCTACTCCTTCGACATGCTTGGCGAGGCAGCCTGTACCCGAGAGGACGCTCAGCGCTATCTGGAAGCCTATCTGGATGCCATCCAACGCGTCAGCCAGGCATCAGGACAGCTTGCCGTCCAGGCGCCGCCCCCCTCCATTTCGATCAAGCTGTCCGCCCTGCATCCTCGCTACGAGCGCAGCCAGCGGGAGCGGGTATTGACCGAACTGGGCGCCACACTCGGGCAGTTGGTGGCCCGCGCCAGGGAGTTGGATGTTGCCATAACCCTGGACGCTGAAGAGGCGGATCGGCTGGAGATCTCTCTGGAGCTGTTCGAGCAGGTCTACCGTCAGCACGCCAAGGGCTGGGGGAAGTTCGGCCTGGTAGTACAGGCCTACTCCAAACGGGCATTGCCCGTGCTGCACTGGCTGACACGGCTCGCCGGGGAACAGGGTGACCAGATTCCGGTTCGTCTGGTCAAGGGAGCCTACTGGGATACCGAGATCAAGGAAGCCCAGATGCTGGGGCTGGCCGACTATCCGGTGTTTACCCGCAAGCCCAATACCGATATCTCCTACCTCGCCTGCGCCCGGTATCTGCTGTCGGAACCGGTAAAGGGCCACCTGTTCCCGCAATTCGCCACCCATAACGCACACACGGTAACCTGCCTGCTTGATATGGCTGGTAATCGCCCGCTGGAGTTCCAGCGCCTGCATGGCATGGGCGAGGCACTCTACAAACAGGTATTGAAACAGGCGCCTGAGGGTAGCTATTGCCGAATCTACGCGCCCGTCGGGGCACACAGGGATCTGCTGCCCTATCTCGTACGGCGCCTGTTGGAAAACGGTGCCAACTCTTCCTTCGTCCATCAGCTGGTTGACGAGCGGGTGCCGGTCGAGCAGCTTTGCCGGCATCCGCTGGAGTCTCTCAGCGGCAAGACGGCCTATCGCAATACGGCCATTCCCCTGCCCCACCGGCTGTACGGTTCGGATAGAGCAAACTCCCGCGGGCTCAACCTGATGATCAACAGTCAGTTGCAGCCGCTGCAGCAGGCTCTGCAGGCCTGGGACCTGCATTATTGGCAGGCCCGCCCCTTGCTGGCCGAGGGCTCGGGCGCCGGGACCGGGATCAACCATCCGGTCTTGAGTCCTTTCGACCGGCGCCAGCAGGTGGGTGAAGTCCAGTGGAGCACGCCGGAGCAGGTCCAGCAGGCATTGAACAGCGCAGAGACGGCCTTCCCCCGCTGGAATGCAGTTCCTGTCGCCGACCGGGCGGCAATGCTGCGGCGGCTGGCTGACCTGTTGGAAGAGCATTTTGCCGAACTCATGGCCCTGTGCGCGAGGGAGGCAGGCAAGCAGCTGGCGGACGGCATAGCGGAGATCCGCGAGGCGGTGGATTTCTGCCGGTATTACGCCAGCCAGGCCGAACATCACATGGGGCACCCCATGCGTATGCCGGGGCCGACCGGCGAGTCCAACGAGCTGTACCTGTCCGGCAGGGGCGTGTTCGTTGCCATCAGCCCCTGGAATTTCCCCGTGGCCATCTTCCTCGGTCAGATTACGGCCGCTCTGGTGACCGGTAACACGGTGCTGGCCAAGCCGGCGGAACAGACCTCCCTGATTGCCTACCGATGCGTGGAGCTGATGTACGAGGCCGGAGTGCCGCGAGACGTGGTGCAACTACTCCCCGGTGCCGGCAGGGAACTGGGCCCGCTGCTCACTGGCGACCCGAGGGTGGCCGGCGTGGTATTCACCGGTTCAACGGCCACGGCCTGGCAGATCAACCTTGGTCTGGCTCAACGCCAAGGGGCACCCCTGGCAGCCCTGATCGCTGAAACCGGAGGGCAGAACGCCATGGTAGTCGACTCCACTGCCCTGCCGGAGCAGGTGGTCGCTGACGTAGTGGAGTCCGCCTTCGCCAGTGCCGGGCAACGTTGCTCGGCATTGAGGGTTCTGTTCCTGCAGGAGGACATAGCGGAGAAGGTGGAAACCCTCCTGTTCGGAGCCATGCAGGAGCTGCAGGTGGGTGATCCGCGGGATCTGGCCACGGACGTTGGCCCGGTAATTGATGAGACAGCCCGCGAGAAGCTCCTGAAGCACATAGAACACTATCGTCAGATGAAGCGCCTGTTGGCACAGGCTCCGGTTCCTGAGCAGCTCCGCGAGGCTGGCGAGTTCGTCGCCCCCACAGCGCTCCGGCTGGAGAGTATCGGCGAGCTCGACCAGGAACATTTCGGGCCGGTTCTGCACATCGCCCGCTACCGCGCCGCAGATCTGGACCAGGTCATCGACAGCATCAACCGCTGCGGTTTTGGTCTGACCTTCGGCATCCAGAGCCGAAATGAGAGCTTTGCTGCTTATATCGAAGGCCGGGTCCGGGTGGGAAATGTCTATATTAACCGTAATATGATCGGTGCCGTGGTGGGTGTGCAGCCCTTTGGCGGGATGGGCCTGTCCGGCACCGGCCCCAAGGCCGGCGGTCCGCATTACCTGTTGCGCTTCGTAACCGAACGAACCAGAACCATAAATACCGCGGCCATTGGCGGAAACGCCAGCCTGCTGGCACAGGGGGATGGCTGATCAGCGAGCTGTTGGATGCTGAATAACAATAAGACCGGCCCCGCTCCGGGGTCGACTACAAGCAGAGGGCATTGCCATGACGGACCAGACATATCAGCTGATAGCCATCGGCCTGTATTTCCTAGCCATGCTGGGGATCGGCTACTACGCCTATTTCCAGACCACCAGCCTGGATGACTACATGCTTGCCGGGCGCAAGCTGTCGCCCGGCGTCGCGGCGCTGTCAGCCGGCGCCTCCGACATGTCGGGCTGGTTGCTCATGGGCCTGCCTGGCGCCATTTACGTTTCCGGTCTTGTAGAAGCCTGGATTGCCATCGGCCTTACCATTGGTGCCTATCTGAACTGGCGCTTCGTGGCGCCACGATTGCGCTCCTACACCGAGGTATCGAACAACTCGATTACCCTGCCGAGCTTTCTGGAAAGTCGCTTCAGGGATAACACCCGGCTGCTGCGTATTGCCTCGGGACTCATCATTCTGGTGTTCTTCACTTTCTATGTGTCGTCCGGCATGGTCGCCGGGGGCGTATTCTTCGAAGCCTCATTCGGTACTCACTACCTGTTCGGCATGCTGCTGGTGGCAGGCATCACCCTGACCTATACGCTGTTTGGTGGCTTCCTCGGGGCCTCCCTGACCGATGTGGCGCAGGGCATGCTGATGTTCGCGGCTTTGATCATCATCCCCGTTACCACCGTTTTCGTGCTGGGTGGGATAGATGAAACCATCGCAGCGATCAACGCGGCGGATGCCGCTCATAACGCGGCCAACCCCGACAACCCGTTACGGCGCACTTCGCTGCTGTTCGGCGGCAGCATACTGGCGATACTCTCTGCTGCGTCCTGGGGGCTGGGCTATTTCGGCCAGCCGCACATCATTGTCCGCTTCATGGCCTTGCGCTCCCACGCAGACGCCAAGGCCGGTCGTCGCATCGGCATCGGCTGGATGGTCCTGGTAGCCACTGGTGCCGTGCTCACAGGACTCATCGGAGCAGGTTATTTCCACCTCAGTGATCGAACCCTGGATAACCCGGAGACGGTGTTCCTGGTACTGTCCCAGATCCTTTTCCACCCTTTCATTGCGGGCCTGGTGCTGGCGGCGGTACTGGCGGCGATCATGTCCACCATTTCATCTCAGCTGCTGGTGTGTTCCTCGGCGCTGGTCGAAGACCTGTACAAGATCTTCGGCCGCAACCTCTCGGCACAGACCCAGGTCTTGCTGGGTCGTCTGGGGGTACTGGTGGTGGCTGTCATCGCCGCACTGCTGGCGATAGATCCGCGCTCGAACATCCTGGGACTGGTGGCCTTCGCCTGGGCAGGATTCGGTGCAGCTTTCGGGCCGATCATCCTCATGTCGCTGTTCTGGCGGCGTCTGTCCGCCATGGGTGCGCTGGCCGGGATGATCGCGGGCGCTGTGGTGGTGGGCTACTGGGGCAATGTGCCGGAGCTCAAGGCTCAGATGTATGAGATCGTTCCCGGTTTCATTGCCTGCGCTGTGGTCGCTGTCGTAGTGTCGCTTGTGACCAGCAGACGCGATGACGAGGAGATCCAGAGGGAATTCAGTGCCATGGAGGCCAGACACTGAGGTTCCTCCGGCGCTGCACAGGATCCTGCGGCGCCGGATCCCTTCCCTTTTCCGCTGATGGGGCTGCGCCGGTCAGCCCGACGCGTCAGGCGAACTGCGCAGGGTTTGCATAAGCAGACTGAGCATGATCAGCGTCATCCCCACCCAGCCGGCGGGCGCGAGCCATTCGCCTACCACCAGAACTGCCAGCAGCACCGCGACTACCGGTTCCAGCAGGGTAATAAGCGTCGCGGTACTGGCGGCGATGTAACGCAGCCCGTAACCAAAGCACAGATAACCGACGAACATCGGAATCAGCGCCATGTACAGCGCCACCCCCGCATTTATTGGCGTGGCGAAGAGATTCTGTCCGGTCAGCAGCAGACTGGGGAGCAGCACTATCGCCGCAACACCGAACATGCTCGCCATGGATGACGCGGAACCCACGCCCTGCTCTATCATGTGCCGCGCCGCCCATGAATAGGTGGCATAGGTCAGTCCGGCGAGGAGTCCGACGAGAACCCCGAGCCAGGTCCAGGCAATGCCGGTATCAGCGCTGCCCGGTTCGGGTCGTCCCGTGGCCAGCAAGGCTATCCCCGCGGCACCAAAGGCAAAACTGAGCCCCCAGCGCAGCGAAACGGATCGACGGGTGCATGCCCACTCCAGGATTACCGTGAACAGCGGAGCGCTGGCGATGGACACCACGGTGCCCACGGCTACGCCCGACAGGCGCATGGCGCTGTAGAAAGCCAGCGGATAGATGGCAACTGCCAGCCCGCCCAGCAGCAGAATCCGGGACTGGACGAGCAGCCGGGCGCGATCGCGGGCAAGCTCGCCGAGTGAACGCAGCACCAGAAGGAGACCGGCAACCCCCATGGCGAAGGCACCGATGGCCAGAGCGCTGACATCCGGAGCAAAGGAGGCGGCAGTCCCTGTGGTCCCCCAGAGCAGGCTGGCTGCGAGGATGGCTGCAATGCCACGGGTGTGATGCTGCATTCGATCCATGGGATGTCCAGACGATGCCGAAACGAAAAAAGGGCCCTGAGGCCCTTTTCTGTATCTTCAGCTACGCAAGAAGCTGAAGATTGCAATCTGGAGCGGGAAACGAGACTCGAACTCGCGACCCCGACCTTGGCAAGGTCGTGCTCTACCAACTGAGCTATTCCCGCTTTGGAATGGCGCCCATTTTATACTGCCGGAGCGCCTTGTCAAGTCATTGATTCAAAAAAGTTTATCCGGAGTTCATTCGGGGCTTTCGGGACGCAGATGGGGCCATGCTGCCATCAGGTATTTGACCATGGACCACAGGGTCAGTACGGCAGAAACGGCCAGCAAAACGTAGCCGAGCACCACCCAGAAGGTGACGGGCTCTGCCGGATTGGCGAGCAGTACCACCAGGGCCACCATTTGTGCAGCGGTCTTGTACTTGCCGAGATTGGATACCGCAACCTGGGCCCGTGCTCCGATCTCCGCCATCCACTCGCGCAACGCGGAAATGACGATCTCCCGGCCGATAATGACCACCGCCGGGGCGGTGACCCAGAAATTACCGTGGCTCTGCACCAGCAGTACCAGCGCTACCGCCACCATCAGCTTGTCTGCCACAGGGTCGAGAAAGGCCCCGAAAGGAGTGCTCTGCTGCCACCTGCGCGCCAGATACCCATCCAGCCAATCGGTCACACTGGCCAGGGTGAAGACGATGGCGGCGGCCAGATAGCTCCAGTGAAACGGCAGGTAGTACAGCAGGATGAAGATGGGGATCAGGGCGACCCGCATCAGGGTAAGCATATTCGGAATGTTCATGAGGTCTCTGTGAACATGGATGGTGTCGGGATTCTAGTCGCTATGCAGCGCAGTATATATCTGTTCGGCCAGTTTTTTACTGATCCCCGGCGCTTTGGCAATTTCGGCGGCGCTGGCGCGGGTCAGTTCCTGCAAACCGCCGAAGTATTTCAGCAGCTCCCGTCGGCGCTTCGGCCCAACACCGGGAATGCCCTCCAGCGTCGAGGTATTGCGGGTCTTGCCGCGGCGCTGACGGTGTCCGGTAATGGCGAAACGGTGGGCCTCGTCGCGGATGTGCTGGATAAGGTGAAGCGCCGGCGAGTGCCCCGGTAGAACCAGTTCGTTGTGCGGATCGTTGAGGTAGAGGGTCTCCATGCCGGCCTTGCGAGTGACGCCCTTGGCCACGCCCAACAGCGTCAGATCATGGATGGCCAGCTCCTGGAGCACCTCACGAGCCATCTTCATCTGCCCCTTGCCGCCATCCACCAGCAGGATGTCGGGCATCTTGCCTTCCCCTTCGCGCAAACGGGTAAAGCGGCGCATGAGCACCTGGTGCATTGCCGCATAATCGTCACCTGCGGCGATGTCCTGGATGTTGTAACGGCGATAGTCGCTTTTCAGCGGACCTTCCGGACCGAACACCACGCAGGAAGCAACCGTGGATTCACCGCTGGTGTGGCTGATGTCATAGCACTCCAGGCGGGTCGGCATCTCATCCAGACCGAGGGCTTCCTGCAGCGCCTCGAAGCGGGTCTGTATGTTCTGACGGTTGGCGAGCATGGAGGCCAGCGCCTGCTCGGCGTTGGTAACTGCCATGCCCTGCCAACGGGCCCGGGTGCCCCTGACCTTGTGGCTGAAGGTGACGGAGAAGCCTCTGGCCTGCGCCAGAGCGTCGGCGATCACCGCCAGGTCGTCATGCACCGCATTGACGATGATCTCACCGGGCAGCTCACGCTCGGCGCCACCCAGGTAGTACTGCGGCAGGAAGGCGGCAAGTACCTCGCCCGGCGTCAGCTCGATCGGGACCCGGGGAAAGTGGTTGCGACTGCCCAGCACCCTGCCCTGACGCACCATGATCACATGCACGCAGGCGCCGCCCGGCATCACCGCTGCGGCCACCACGTCCACATTGCCATGCTCTGTATCCATGCTCTGCTGGTCCTGGACCCGCCGCAGCTGACCGATCTGGTCGCGCAGCTCCGCAGCGCGCTCGAACTGCAGCTGTTGTGCGGCAGTTTCCATGGCCCGTGTCAGCTCATCGGTCAGGGCACTGCTGCGACCTTCCAGGAACATTACCGAATGGCGGACATCCTCGGCGTACTCCTCCTCGCTGACAAAGCCCACACAGGGAGCCTTGCAGCGCTTGATCTGATACTGCAGACAGGGGCGCAGGCGATTGCGGAAGTAGCTGTCTTCGCATTGACGGACCTTGAAGGTCTTCTGCAGCAGTCCGAGACTCTCCCGTATCGCACCGGCACTGGGATAGGGGCCGAAATAGCGTCCCTTGGCCTTTTTCGGACCGCGGTGCAGCCCCAGCCGGGGATAGGCATCCTCACTGGAGAGGTAGACATAGGGATAGGACTTGTCGTCCCGAAGCAGGATGTTGTACGGCGGTCGGGATACCTTGATCAGGCTCTGTTCGAGCAGCAGGGCCTCGGTTTCGTTGGCCGTGATCGTGGTATCGATATGCCCGATGCGCGCAACCAGTGCCGCCGTCTTCGGGCTCAGCCCAGTCTTGCGAAAGTAGCTGGCCAGGCGCTTCTTCAGATTGTTGGCCTTGCCCACATAGAGCAACTGCCCTTCGGCATCGAACATCCGGTAGACGCCCGGCTTTGCTGTAACCGCCTTGAGGAAGGCCGAAGCGTCGAAGGGGGTACCGGTCATACCTGATCGGGGGAGGCGTCAATCATCCCGTGACGTACTGCCAGCAGGGTGAGCTCCACATCACTGGTGATATTGAGTTTCTCGAAGATGCGGTATCGGTAGGTATTCACGGTCTTGGGACTGAGGTGCAACTTTTCGGAAATGCTCTGAACCTTCTCACAGCCCACAATCATGAGGGCAATCTGCATCTCCCGCTCGGAGAGGGAGTCGAAGGGACCGCCATTGTTGTCGTCATACATTCGCGTCAGCAGAATCTGGGCGATGTCTGGACTGATGTAACGCTGACCTGTTGCCACCTTGCGAATGGCCGTCACCATCTCATCAAGCGGTGCACCCTTGGTCACGTAACCGGCAGCCCCGGCCTGCATCAATCTGCTCGGGAAGGGTTCCTCCTCACAGACAGTGACGGCAATCACCTTGATGCCCCGGTCATGCTGGAGGATCTTGCGAGTAGCCTCGAGGCCGCCGATGCCGGGCATGCGCACGTCCATCAGCACCACATCCGGCTTGAGCGATCTGGCCTGGATGACAGCCTCTTCGCCGCTGCTGGCTTCCCCTACGATTTCCAGTCCATCCACATCACTGAGCATGCGGCTGATGCCCATACGTACCAGGTCATGGTCATCAACCACCAATACCTTGATCAAATCGAACCCCTTTCGTGAGCGCAACCGACGACAGGATACCGCCTGAAACATCTCGCAATGCGTTCACGATAGCAAATCGATGGATTTTGCGAAACGTATCACACTTATAAAGTGCAACCAGCTTCAGGTGTCCGGTGGCGCTTTATGCCAGCCGGCGGCGGCCAGCTGCATTACACTTTGGTCTCATTGGCAGCTGCACGCCGGATGCGCTGAACTGCCCTTCAGAGGTGCCTGATGAGCAGAGAAGACGCTTTCAATCAGATCGGCCGTGACGCCGTAAAACAGAACATTTACGGCACCATGAGTTTTTTGCTGGGTTATCCGCCTTTCAATCAGATGGAAACTCACCATCTGGCATGGATGGTCGAGCACTGCCTGCTGCGCTTCTTCGGCGCTGGCGACAGTATCATTCGCCCGACCGCCGGTCCTGTTCAGCACTTCCATATCGTAAAACAGGGGCGCGTACGCGGCGAGCGACTGCTTGCAGGGCAGTCGGCGCCGGAAACCACCTTCGAGATCAGCGTGGGCGAATGCTTCCCTCTGGCCGCGCTGATAGGCGAGCGGGCCACCCGCACCGAACACGTGGCGGCGGAAGATACGTTCTGCCTCATGCTTCCTCGGGAAGACTTCCAGGAACTGGTCAGGCTCTCCTCTGCGTTCCGGGACTTTGCCCTGCGCGGTGTCAGCAGTCTGCTGGACCAGGTCAATCAGCAGGCCAAACGGCAGGCCAGGGAAGCCATGGGTGAGATGTATTCCATGGAAACGCCCCTCGATCGTCTGGCCTTGCGTAATCCGGTAGCCTGCGAAGGGGCGACCCCCATCCGTTCGGCCGTACGACGGATGCACGAAGCCAGCGTGGGCAGCATAGTGGTGACTGATGCCGACGCTGTGCCCCAGGGCATCTTTACCCTCCGCGACCTGAGGCAACTGGTGGCCGAGGGCGAGATGGACCTGCAGCAGCCCATCAGCTGCGTAATGACGCCCTCCCCCTGCTGTCTTCCAGTTGATGCCACCGCCTTCGACGCCGCAATCGCGATGACCCGGGAACATATCGGTCATATCTGCGTGATCCGCGGACAGTCGCTGGTCGGCGTGGTGTCCGAACGGGACCTGTTTGCGCTGCAGCGGGTGGACCTGGTCCACCTCGCCCGAGCCATCAGCAATGCGGCCAATACCGCCGAGCTGGTGGCGCTTCGTGCTGACATCCATCGGCTGGTGGACAGCATGCTGGCCCACGGCGCCTCTGCCAGCCAGATCACCCACATCATTACCCTGCTCAACGATCAGACCACGGTCAGGGTCATCGAACTCTGCCTGCGTCAACATGGCGATCCGGGCGTCCCCTTCACCTGGCTCTGCTTCGGCAGCGAAGCCCGGCGCGAACAAACCCTGCATACGGACCAGGATAACGGCATTCTCTTCGAGGCTGCGAATGACGAGGAGGCGGAGCGGATTCGCCAGTTACTGTTGCCGCTTGCCCGGCAGGTGAACCGGATGCTGGCGGACTGCGGATTCACGCTCTGCGTCGGCAACATCATGGCAGGCAATCCCGAACTCTGTCTGGCGCAACACGAATGGCGCAGACGCTTCAAGGAGTGCATTCGCTCTGCCACACCGCAGAATCTGCTGGCGTCCTCCATCTTCTTCGACCTGCGCGTGGTCTGGGGCCCCCGGGAAGGCGCCGAATCCCTGTTCCACGAGGTTCTGGAACTGGTGGCCGACGCCCCGAGCTTCCAGCTGATGCTGGCCCGCAATGCCTTGGCCCACAAGCCTCCCCTGGGGTTTTTCAAGGGTTTTCGGGTCTCCGGGCGTGGCGATGAGAAGCATACGGTCGACCTCAAGATCCAGGGGCTCACGCCTTTCGTCGATGCGGCCCGCATCCTTGCCCTCGCCAACGGCATCCGTGAGACCGGAACCACACAACGGCTGGCCCAACTCAAGCAGCGCGGTGTCCTGGATGCATTGGATGCAGACGCCTACGAGGAGGCATACCAGTTCATCCAGCTGCTGCGCATGCAACAGCATCAGTCGCAGGAAAGCCTGCAGCGGGCGTTCAGCAACAGGCTGGCGCCTGCTTCGCTCAACCAGCTGGACCAGCGGATTCTCCGGGAATCGTTCCGCCAGGCTCAGCGACTGCAGTCCAGCCTGAGTACGCGGTATCAGCTATGAACCTCGCCCGGCTTTTTCGTCAGCGCCATGCCCCCCGCTGCGGGATACCCCCGCAGCCTATCGACGATACGGCGCTGGCTGCCGTTCGCTGGGTAGTCGTGGACCTGGAAACCACCGGACTGGATATCTACCGGGATGAGATCCTATCCATTGGCGCTGTCACCGTGGCTGGAGGTGCTCTGAGCATGGCGGGCCAGTTCGAGTGCACGGTATATCAACCTGATCATCGACCAGGCGAAGCCACCCTGCTCCACGAGATTGCGCCCAGCCAGGTTCGCACAGGGCAACCGCTGGGCCAGGCCCTTCAGGATTTCATGGATTACGCAGGCAGCTGCGTGATGGTGGCCTATCATGCCGGATTTGAACGGCGCATGCTGGATCGGGGGCTGCGTCGGGAATGGGCGCAGCGCCTGCAACATCACTTCATCGACCTGGCCGAACTGGCGCCCATGCTCCACCCGGACTGCCAGGACAGATGCCATACCCTGGACGACTGGCAGCAGCACTTCCATCTGACCAACAGCGAGAGACATAACGCAGCAGCCGATGCCATGGTCAGCGCCGAACTTCTGCTGATCATGTTGAACCGGCTGGCCCGTGAGGGGACAAATACTCTGGCTGAACTGGATAACCGGCTGGCGCGCTGGCGACGCCTCCATCGCCTTCGCGCTGTCCGTCTTTGAAGGATCATTGGCCGAAAGGTCATCCGGCGACTGTACAGTCTTTCAGCAATTGGCTGCCGGATTACGATTTTTAACGCGAAATAGCCCGTTTTTCCCCGAGCCATCATGGCGTGCGCGAATGAATCCTGCTAGGTTCGCGACTCTGTCAAAACAAGTAGGAAACAACCCTGATGATCAAACATGCCTGGTTCAAGACCACTCTCGCGATCGCCGTTGCCTCCGCCTCCTGCCAGCTGATGGCCAATGGTCTGGCCATCAACGAGCAAAGTGTCAGCGGCATGGGTACGTCCTTTGCTGGCCGCTCGTCCGCCGCTCAGGATGCTAGCACTATCTTCGGCAATCCCGCCGGCATGTCCCGCTTGCAGCGCGCCGAGATCAGCGGTGGTCTGGCTGCCATCTGGGCAGACACCGATATCGACGCCTCAGCGGCCAATACCGCACCGGGTACCAACAAGGGTGACATCGCACCCGACGCACAGGTGCCCTTTGCCTACTACGTTCGCCCCCTGGATGACAAATGGCACTTCGGCCTTGGGCTGTACGTGCCCTTCGGCGTGATCAGCGACTATGAAAAATCGTTCCAGGGTCGCAACCACGGCCTGTACAGCAAGGTCCAGGTGACCACCCTGCAGCCCACCTTCAGCTACCGCATCAATGACCGCGTCGCCGTCGGATTCGGCCCGACCATCAACAAGATCGATGGCAAGCTGACCAGTAATCCGATGCACTCGCTTGTGCCTGAGGCTCAGGTGCGCATCAAGGGTGACGATATCGGCTATGGCTACAATCTCGGTGTGCTGGTTGACGTCACTGATCGCCTCGCCTGGGGCCTGAGCTATCGCTCCAAAGTCGATTATGAACTTGAAGGCACCATCCGCTTCAGCGACTTCCCGGCAATCCCGGGCCTGACTCCGGACAATGGTCGCTTCAACGGCTCCCTGGACTTCACTACCCCCGAGTCGGTGGATACCTCGGTCACCTACCAGGCCAACGACAAGTGGACCATCTACGCCGGTTCCACCTGGACCCGCTGGAGCCGCCTGAAGGAAATTGAAGCTGTCTATGCGACCGGCTCGGTTGGAGAGGAACTGAACTGGAAAAACTCCTGGGCACATGCCATCGGCGTCGCCTATCAGCTGAATCCGGCCCTGGTACTGCGTGCGGGCTTCGCGCTGGATGCCTCCCCGACCACCAACGAGCATCGTACCGTGCGAATCCCGGTCAGCAACCGCAAGATCTACTCGCTGGGCGCCGGCTGGAATATCGATGCAGACTGGACCGTGGATGTGGCCTACGCCTACGTGAAGGAAAGCAAGGGTCGTGTGGATCAGGAGGATCAGACTCCCCTGGCCCAGAACTATTCCGCCCAGTACAGCAACAGTGCCCACGGCCTGGGTGTCCAGCTGACCCATCGTTTCTGAACACCGCCGTTCATACACAAACGCCCCGCTGGTCGGGGCGTTTGCGTTAGCGCGTTATCAATCCATTCAACGGGACTCGCCCGGCGCCGGATCGGTTTCCGGGTCATGCAGGTTTCCCTCCCGCGGTACCTCGCCATAGGGCTCGGCAGAGGGCGGCATCGCATCAGGCTCGTCGATACGGTCATCGACATCCTGGCCGCAGCCGGCCAGCATCAGAACAAAGGCAGGAATCAACAGGTAGGTCAGTCGCATCAGCGCGCTCCTTCAGTGACGAATGCCTGACATTGGACAGGACGCCGAAGCGGAAAGTGCGAAGAAATTCGAGCACGCCTCTGATGGTCACCAGTGGCAGAAACAACAAAGCCCCGGAACACGGGGCTTTGAGGATGCGTTAGTGGCGGAGGGACAGGGATTCGAACCCTGGAAGGGCGTTAACCCTTGCCGGTTTTCAAGACCGGTGCATTCAACCGCTCTGCCATCCCTCCACGGCCGGCAATACTACCGGAAACTGGTTCGCAGTCAATGGGATAATGACGCATCAGGTAACGTTTTTGAGAATTGGATGTTTTGATTGTCCAAGGTTAACTAGTATGATCCAAGACATGAAAGGATCATCTGCATTACAACTACTGGAGCCTTCAACCATGCAAATGCAAGAACGTCATACCACGTTGCAACAGGCCGGTGTAAATGAAGCAGAAGTAAGCAAGCTGTTTCGCAACACCTACTCCCTGCTGGCAATGACGCTGGCCTTCAGCGCCGTCGTCGCCTTCATCTCCATGACGCTCAATCTCCGCCATCCCGGTCTGATCATCACACTGGTCGGCTTCTATGGATTGCTGTTCGGCATCCACAAGGCCCGCAACTCCGGCTGGGGTCTGGTGCTGACTTTCGCGCTGACCGGCTTCATGGGCTACACCCTTGGCCCGCTGCTCAACTTCTACCTGTCGCTGAACAACGGTGCCCAACTGGTTACCATGGCATTGGGCATGACCGCCCTGGTGTTCTTCGGTCTGTCGGCCTACGCCATCATGACCCGCAAGGACTTCAGCTTCCTGTCTGGCTTCATTCTGGCTGGATTTGTCGTTCTGCTGTGCGCCGTTGTGGCCAGCTTCTTCGTGCAGATGAGCGGCCTGCAACTGGCCATCTCCGCTGGCTTCGTGCTGTTCTCTTCGGCAGTGATCCTGTATCAGACCAGTGCCATCATCCATGGCGGTGAGGACAACTACATCCTGGCTACAGTGACCCTGTTCGTCTCCATCTATAACCTCTTCCTCAGTCTGCTGCAGTTGCTGGGTGTGTTCAGCAGCGATTGAGCCAGCGACTTTCGCTATAATCCGGAGGCTCGCCAACTGGCGGGCCTCCTTGTTTTCTGATCGGTGCAATCAATGGATTTTGCTATCGCCCTGCTTGCTGGCCCTCAGGACCCCGCCGCCCGGAGCGCATTGGAGTTCTCCCGCGCCGTTCTGGCAGCCGGTCACCGGATCAGTCGCCTGTTCTTCTATCGGGACGGCGTACTGCTAGCGTCACAGCTCAATGTCGTGCCCCAGGATGAAAAGGATATCGGTGCAGAATGGCGCCAGTTCATTCAGGATAACCATCTGGACGCGGTAGTCTGCATCGCGGCCGCCCTGCGCCGGGGAGTGCTGAACCCCGCCGAAGCCGAGCGCTGGGACCGTCCTGCAGCCAATACGGCTGAGCCGTGGGAACTATCCGGGCTGGGCCAGTGGGTCGATGCCCTGCAGTCTGCTGATCGCGCCGTTACATTCGGGACCTGATCATGAAGAGCCTCTTGGTAATCAGCCGCCACTCGCCTGCCCGTCCCCAGGCCCGCGAAGCCCTGGACGTAGCGCTGTCAGCCGCGGCTTTTGGGGTCCCCTGCGGCATTCTGTTCATGGATGATGGCGTATTTCAGCTGATCAAGGGGCAGGATGCCGCGCAGATTGCCCAGAAATCCCTGGCGGCCAACTTGCAGGCACTTCCGCTGTATGGTGTTGAGGATGTGCTGGTCTGCCAGCATTCGCTGGGCGACCGTGGAATACAGGCAAATCGGTGCATGCTGGACGCGCGGGTTCTGAACAACGCGGAAATTGCTGCCCTCATTGAACATTACGACCAGGTTCTGACGCTCTGAGCCGAGGAGGCGAATCCGATCATGCTGCATATTCTCCGACACTCGCCCCACGCTGAGACCAGATTTGCGAGCTGTCTGCGCTCGATCAACGCAGGTCAGGCACTGCTGCTGATAGAGGAAGCAGTCTATGGCCTGTTGCCTGGCACAGCGACACGGGACTCGCTGGAATATCTGCCCGCAAGCATTGCACTGTACGCTCTGGATGTGGACCTGCAGGCACGCGGCCTGGCCCTGGATGATCTGCCTGGGCGAACTCGGGTAATAACTCACGCGATGATGGTGGAGCTCTGCGTGGAGCGTACCAAGGTGGTGAGCTGGTGACTGCGCTGCTGGTAGACGGCCGTTCGATCGAGCTGGACAAGGACGGGTTCCTGCGGGATCTGGACGACTGGTCTGAAGCCGTGGCCGAAGCACTGGCGGCGTCTGAGGGGCTGACACTGACGCCCGAGCATTACGATGTGATCCACGCATTGCGACGCTTCCACGCCCAGTATCAGCTGTCACCGGCGATGCGTCCGCTGGTGAAATACATTGGCCAGGAGCTTGGCGCGGACAAGGGTAACAGCATGTACCTGCTCAAACTCTTTCCGGGTAGTCCGGCAAAACTTGCCAGCAAGATCGCCGGATTGCCGAAACCGGACAACTGCCTGTAACCCTTCTGAAACGGGGCCACCATGGATTACCTGCACAGCATTGTTGGCTGGCTCTGGGCCGGGCTCTACTGGCTGGTAACGGCTGCGGTCACGTTGAGAATCATCGCCCTGCGCCGACCAGTCAGCGTCACACTGGCCTGGCTGTTGATCATCTATATAGTCCCCATTGTGGGAGCGATACTGTACCTGCTGTTTGGCGAGCTGAACCTGGGGCGCAAACGTGCCGCCAGAGCCAACACCATGATCGAGCCCTATCTGACCAATCTCACCACACAATTCCACGACAACAAGGATGCCCTGCCCGGCGGCGAACTGACCGAGGCAATCAACAGCCTGATGACGACTCAGGTAGGCATCGGGGCTTTGAACTACGGAGCGATGCATATTCTCAGAACGCCCGAGGATATCTTCGAACGCCTGATAAGGGACGTTCATCAGGCCCGGCGCAGCATTGTTCTGGAAACCTATATCTGGCATCCCTATGGGTATGTGGAGCGACTCACCAGCGCCCTGATCAACGCCCGCAACCGAGGCGTCACTGTTCGCCTGCTGATCGATCACGCCGGCAGTCGCCGTTTCTTCCGTTCCAGGTCATGTCGAGCGATGCGTGAAGCGGGAATAGAAGTCGTTGCAGCGCTCCCTGTACGCCTGTACCGGACCCTGGTGCAGAGAATCGATCTGCGCATGCACCGCAAGCTGGTAGTGATAGATGACAGCATTGCCTACACCGGCTCGATGAATATTGCTGACCCGGCCCACTTCAAGGTCGAAGCACGTGTAGGCCAATGGGTCGACATGATGTTGCGACTGGAAGGAGAAGCGGCTGCTGGGCTTGCCAAGGTGTTTGCCTGGGATTGGGAGGTGGAGACGGGAGTACGCGTATTCCCCACATTGCCGGCCGCCGATGGGCAAAGACGTCACTGGCTGTCCATCATTCCTTCCGGTCCCGGAATGGGCGACCTGATCAACGAAGCCGTTTTGACCAGCATCTATCGTGCGAATCACAACATCACCGTCAGTACCCCCTATTTCGTCCCCTCTCAGTCGGTACTGGATGCCCTGTGCCAGGCTGCAGCCAGAGGCGTTCAGGTCAAGATACTGGTACCAAGGAAAAACGATTCGCTGATGGTCGGATGGGCGAGCCGATCCTATTTCGACACCCTGCTGGAAGCGGGAGTGGAGATTCTGTTGTTCGATGGGGGATTGCTGCATACCAAGGCAATGCTGATGGACGAGCAACTGGCACTGGTCGGTAGTGTGAATCTGGATATCCGCAGCTTTCAACTCAACTTCGAGCTGACCGTAGCCATCTTCGCCCCCGACAGCTGCCAGGAAGTGCGCGCCCTGCTGGACAGCTACGAGACCTCCAGCGAGCGCCTCGACCCCGAGCGCTGGGCGCAACGCAGCAAGCCGGCGCGAGTACTGGAGCGACTGATGTTCTTCATGAGTCCCCTGCTCTGATCCCCCGGATTCTCTCCGCCACTCACGTTACACCGCCCCCCTGGCTACTCGAGTTGGGATCCACCGGCGGCTGGCTCTCTTCAAACGCTGCACGGATGATCAGCCAAGGAAAGCCTGTCGCGCACTCTTTCCTTCGGAGAATGAGCCGCCAG
>Ga0209075_1002241_pt1 | contig 17251 bp, 14 predicted proteins | sample Stecom2011_FD_187523 | JGI IMG/M metagenome (GOLD analysis project Ga0209075, IMG submission 187523) | Agricultural soil microbial communities from Utah to study Nitrogen management - Steer compost 2011 (SPAdes) (version 2) | ecosystem: Environmental > Terrestrial > Soil > Agricultural land...
GACGATCTCACCGAGTACCTGGGCAAGCCAAAGGTGTGGAAGGACCAGGCTTCGGACCGCACCGACGTTCCCGGCGTCGCCACCGGGCTCGCCGTGACCGGAGCCGGTGGTGACGTCCTCTTCATCGAGGCCACACGAATGGAAGGCGAGCCGGGGCTGACCCTGACCGGTCAGCTGGGCGATGTCATGAAGGAGTCGGCGCAGATCGCCCTGAGCTATGTGAAGGCCCACGCCGAGGAGCTGGGCATCGACCCCTCGACGCTGGAAGATCGCATCCACCTCCACGTCCCCGCGGGCGCCATCCCCAAGGACGGCCCCTCGGCAGGCATCGCCATGCTCACCGCGCTGGTGTCACTGCTCACCGACAGGAAGGTGAAGCCGACGGTTGGCATGACCGGTGAGATCACCCTTCAGGGCAAGGTCCTGCCGATCGGTGGTGTCAAGCAGAAGGTGCTGGCCGCCCACAGGGCCGGGCTGACCGAAGTGATCCTGCCCCGACGGAACGAGATCGACCTCGACGACATCCCCGAGAAGGTCCGCGAGGAGATCCGGTTCCACATCGTCGACACCGCTGCCGACGTCCTGGCTGCAGCGTTCTAGAGCAGGCGGAGGTCGGCCACCACCATGTGGTGGTCGGAATCGCGCACCCGCACCACCCGCGCCGCGGTGGCCTCCAGACCCGTGCCCAGGATGTGATCGATCCGCAACAGCCTGAGCCCGCGCGGAAAGCCCCAGGTGCGTCGGGGACCCGATGGAGATGCTGAGACGAGGTCGGGCCACCTCCCGGCCAGCCGCCGGTAGGCCTTCCAGATGGGAGTGGCGTTGAAATCGCCCGCCAGGAGCTGGGGTTCGGCGGCGGGCAAGCGGTCTCCCCAATCGAGAAGCGCTTCCACCTGCTGGCGGCGCTTTCTCGCCAGGTCGATGGGATTGCCGAACAACGGGTCATAGAGGTGAATCGCGGCCAGGTGCAGAACGGTTCCTGGAAGTTGGACCCGCAAAGCGCCTCCCCGTCCCAGCCACGACACGTCTTCGTCTGCCGTCATGTCGTATCGCCCGGCTACGCCCCATCCCATGAAGTGCGGGTCCGGCACGAGATGATGGTGCTCGAAGTGGTCGGCGATCACGTCAGCCGCCTTCGGGGCCATCTCGACGGCAACCATCAGGTCCGGCTGCACTTCATCGAGGACCCTGGCGAGATGGCCCGGATCGACGAAGCGAGTGAAGAGGTTGACGGTGGCGAATCGGAACGTCTGCACCTGCGGGATCCGAGAGTAGGACGAGAACCGGAGCTTTCCGCCACTACCTCCAATAGGCGACACGACGGGGTCCCGCCACCCTGCGGAGCAGACGGGGCCGGAACATCGCCGCCACCACCAGCCCGAAGATGAACCCGCCGACGTGCGCCTCCCATGCCACGTCGGTGCCCAGCAACCCGAACTGACCGATGAACCAGATGGCCAGGAAGAGGACGGCCGGCAGCGGAAGTAGAAACCAGCCCACCAGCGTCAGCACCCGGTGGGCGGGGAACAGCACCGCATAGGCGCCGAGAACGGCCGCGATGGCCCCGGATGCCCCGACCAGGGGAACGGTTGATTCGGGGTTCATCCAGACGAAGGCCAATGTGGCCACCACGCCACCGATCAGATAGAGCAACAGGTAGCCGACGACGCCGAAGGCCTCCTCGACGTTGTTGCCGAAGATCCACAGCGACCACATGTTGAACAGCAGGTGAGCCAGGCTGCCGTGGAGGAACATCGAGTACAGGACGGACATCCAGGGGCTCTTCTCGGGGAACAACAGCTCACCCCCCGGTTCGGACAGACACACCTGCCGCGTGACCTCGACCACCGACAGCGGCTCGCCGGTGGTGATCTCACAACCGATCGCCGCCGTCTCGTAGAGGAATGCGATCTCCTCGTCCACCGTGGCGTGGTTCTGCAGGAAGAACCACACGAACGCACAGGCGGCGATGAGTAAGAGCGTGATGACGGGCCGGACCCGGGTCGGGTTTATGTCACGGATCGGGAGCACGAGCGGATGCTATGTGACCGGGCCCGTCAGGACCGGAACCTGTCGAAGGGAGGGATCTCGATACCGGCCTGCTCGAGTGTCTCCTCCACGGCCACGATGGCATCGGAGATGTCGATGGGCTCGAGCCCGGCCCACGGGTCGGACTCGGCGCGGGTCACGGCCGCCTTCAGATCGATGGCGTCGGGGGCGACCCCGTCTACCTCCGACCAGTCGAGAGGTGTCGCCACCGGGGCGTTCTTGCGCGCCCGCAGCGACCAGGGCGCGACCGCGGTGGCGAGCGGGGCGTTGCGCAGCCAGTCGATGAAGACCCGATCTCCCCGGTTCTTCTTCTTGAACTCGACAGTGAACAGGTCGGGATGCGCCTCGGACGCCAGGACCGCCAGACCCCTGGCAAACCCGGCGACGTCGTCCGACGAAGGCCCCTGCAGAACCTTCGCCCGCAGGTGATAACCACGGGAACCCGACGTCATCACGGCGGCCTCGATGCCCATCGTCTGCAGCATCTCACGCAGGGTGAGAGCCCCCTTCCGCACCTTCTCCACGCCGGAATCGGAGGGGTCCAGATCCCAGATGACCCAGTCGGGCCTGTCGAGGTCGTCCGCCAGCGTCGGCGGGATGTGAAAGGTGATGACGCCCTGGTTGGCCAGGTAGACGATGGCCTCGGCGGTTCGGATCACCGGGTACACCGTCTCGCCTCCACCCTCCTTGGGGACCGGCACGCGCTCGATGTAGTCCGGGTAGTGATCGGGTGCGTTCTTCTGCATGAACCCCTCTTCGTGGGTGCCCTTCGGGAAGCGCTCGACCGTGAGGGCCCGGCCCTCCAGGTACGGCAGCATCGCCTCTCCCACGGCGGCGTAATAGGCCACGACCTCGCCCTTGGTGATCCCGACATCGGGGAACACGACCCGCTCGGGATGGCTGACCGCTATCGACTCACCGGTCACGAAGGACGACCCCGACTAGCCGCACCAGGACGCTCAGGACGACGCTGACGATGATCATCGAAGTGATCGGGATGAAGACCCTCGTGTTCTCCCCTTCGATCCGCACGTCGCCGGGCAGGTTGCCGAACCAGGTGAAGGCACCCGGGAAGTACCGGACCAAGGCGCCGACCAGCAACAGGAGTGCCCCGAGCGCCATGAGGAGGTTGCCGGTGCGCATGGGCAGAGACTACGGCCGTCCCTCCCCGGCGAACGTCATCGATCGTGGCTTCATCAATGAGTCGGTACCCGGAACGACGGGAGACCTATCACGACGACCGGGATCCTGGCGTTCTCCAGCATGTAGGTGACGCGGTGGCCGAAGAACGGGCGGTCGCCGAACAGACGGGGGTTCGTGCCCAGGACCAACAGGTCGTGCTCTCCCGAGTTGGCCACCTGCACGATCGCCTCCTCCGCCTGGGGGGCGGCCTGCACGCGTGTCTCGACCTCGACCCCGAGCCGCTCCCCCAGCGCTGCAGCAGTGGCAACCAGGGCCCTGCCGGCCTCGAGACCAGCCTCGACCGAGTTCGACGACATGAGGTAGCCGTCCCCCTCGGGACGGTTCACCACGTGCAGGGCGGTGACCCGGGCGGACTCGCTCTTCGCCAGCGAGTACGCGAACTCCTCGGAAGCCCTCGCCGATCGGGTGGCCGTGACGGGGACGAGGATGCTGCCGGGCAGGCCCCACTCCTCCAGGTCGCCCGGGAACCGCACGACGATCGAAGGGATCTCGACCCTCGCCAGGATCCGGTCGATGACGGTGTTGAAGGTCCCCTCCCCCGTCTCGGTGGCACCCAGGACGATCAGGTCGTAGCCGAGCCTGGCTTCGGCAGCGATCGCGGCCGCGGGGTCGACGGCCCGCTTGTTGAGGACGCGCGGCTGATCCAGCTGGGCCAGGACGTCGCTCGGGTCGCCCGGTGGGCCCACCGACCGGCGCAGGAGCCTCCGCCACCACGAGCGGGAAGCGATGTCGACGACCATGACGGTGATCTCCGCCTCAGGGAAGACTCTCGCCACGAGACGGGCCGCGTAAGCCGAGTTGGCGCCGCCTCGAGTGGGCAGGAGGATGCGCTTGCCTCCCAACAGCTCGCTCGTGGCCTGCAACTCCTCCTTACGGAGACGCTCGGCCTCCTCGGCCGGGATCTCCCATCGCCGCACCACCATCTTCAGAAGCTGGGGGGCAATCATCGACGTCACCAGAGCGGCCAGGATCATCACGGTGTATCCGGCTTCCGACACCACGCCGAGGTTGAGACCGACGATCGCGACCACGATGCCGACTGCGCCCAGGGCGGAGAGACCCGAGCCCAGGGCGAGCACTTCACGTCCCCTGATCCCGCCGAACCAACCCCCGATGGCCGCTCCGATGAGCTTGAGGACGATCGAGGCGACGATCAGACCGCCTGCCCATGCGAGTGCAGACCCGTCGAGCAGCCCGATGTCGACGCGCAAGCCGGAAAAGGCGAAGAAGATCGGGGCGAAGAAGGCGGTGGTGACCGTCTCCAGGACCGAGCGGACTTGCGGGAGTTGATGACGGGTGACCGCGGCCACGACACCGACCACGAATGCCCCGATGATCGCCTCGAGGTGCAGAGCCTGGGTCACGGCTCCGCCGATGAGGGCCGCAACCAGCACGATCGACACTGCTGCGGGTGTTGCGGCAGAGCCCCGACCCATGACCATCCGGAACATGCGGTCGAGCAGCCAGCGGCCGCCGGTGGCGGCCACGAGCACGAAAGCGACCAGGCCGAGGAACGAGACCGCCAGACGACCCGGCTGGAACCCGCCCTGGGCGACACTGGCCAGGGCGGCGAGCACGAGCCAGCCGAATGAGTCCATGGTCATCCCGGCCGCCAGGGTGACCTGGGCGAAGTTGCGCCGGATCAGGTCGAGATCGAGGAGGATCTTCGCCACCACCGGGAGTGCGGCCACCGACAGTGCGAGGGCGAAGAACCCGGCGAAGACGGCCCGGTCGGTCCCGGGTCCCACAAACGCCTCCGGGACCGCGAAAGAGAGGGGGACGAGCACGGCCAGCGGGATCAGGAGGGCTCCGCCGGCCGATGACAGGGCCGCAGTCTTGAAGCGGGAGATGATCCCGAGATTCGTCTCGAACCCGATGACCACCAGGAGCATGATCACCCCGAGCCAGGCCAGGCCGAAGGTGACCGAGTTGACCCCGGCATCGGAGAAAACCCACCGGTAGGCGTCGGGAGCGAACCGGCCAAAGACACTCGGGCCGAGGAGGACGCCGGCCACGAGCTCGCCCACAACCGCTGGCTGCCCGGCCCGGCGGAACAGCCACCCCAACGTGCGGGCGACTCCCACCAGGGAGAGCAACTGGATCAGGAATACGAGGATCTGCGTCTCGGTGAGGGGCGCAGTGATGGTCCCCGTCTCGGTGGCAGCGAGCACCACAACGCCGGCTGTCGCCAAGCTCATCGCTCGATCGCGTTCCTTCCTCTTCGCCTACGGGGTTAGCTGTCGGGCTCGAGCTGGAAGGTGCTCTACCGGTCGGACCGGATTCGCCCCTGAACCTGGGGTCCCCCGCCCCGGGCGACGCGCTCCGGGTTCGGCGTGAGGATGGAACTTAGTGCGATCTCAGCGATTCACGTGACGCCGCCCGGTCAGCGACCGCGGCCTTCGCCGTTCGGGCCGCCGGGCTGGCCGGCCCAGGGCGGCTTGCCCTTCCCCTGGCCGTTGGACTGGCCGGCCCACGGGGGCTTGCCCTTGCCGGACCGCTCCGGGCGGCCCTCGGCGGATTCCCCGGTGTCTCCCTCGTCCGACAGACCGCACCGGGTCAGGACGCTCTCGATGTCCATCTCGCCGGACTCGGGCGCCGTCAGCACCTCGTCACCGACCTGCTGGTCGCCCTTGCCCAGACCGGACCGGGCGAGGTGCCGAACGAGACAGCCGCGGCCGGAGCCGTCGTAGAGCGAATTGAAAAGCTTCATGAACATGCCGTGATTGACCTGCCCGTTGGGCCCGGAGACCACGCCACCAGAGAGGGCGCATTCGCCGTCCACCGCGTAGGGAATGGGCTCAGCCGTGGCGTCGTCACGGATGGGGAAGGTCACGGGCTCGGCTGAGTCGTCGAGCAGGTCATCGACCCAGAACCTTCCGCTGACGTCCACGTACTTGGTCTGATAGGTCCCAGCGAGGATCCGACAGTCCAGGACGCTGTCGAGACTCGACGTGCCCCATACGAAGACCTTGTTCTCCTCGTCGTACCCGAAGTTGAAGACGGTGTCGGCGTCCGACTCTTCCGTTTCGGCAGCCCAGGCGGCAGTCGCCCCCAGTGAAAGCGCCACCACGGTCAGCAGCAGGGTCCAGGATCTCGTGAACTTCATTTACGACTCCTTCAGAGAGCTCTTCTCCCGGTGCCCCGCGCTCCACTCATGTAAACGTCGCGAAGACCCGTCGGGATACGCGGCGACATTCCCGTTTCAACCCCCGCCCCTGGATGCTGGAATACTGGGACCATGAGGAGAGGGTCCAACACGTTGTTCACGATCGCCTGGGGATCTCTGGCGGCCGTCTCGGTCGTCCTGGTCCTGGTCGGAGGGCTGATCCTCTACGCCCCCGAGTTCGCGGCATGGGTCTCCGACTTCGACGCGGTCGATCTGGACTCGCTCGACAGTGACACGGCCGAACATGTCACCTTGATCACGCGGCTCCTGGCGCTCTCGGCCATGGGCTTCGGCATACTCTCGCTCTTCGTCACTCTCTTCGGGGTGAGGGACCGAAGCCCTCTGTCGGTCAGCGTGATGTGGACTTTGCCGGTGATGATCGCGACCCTTGGCTTGACCCTGGTACTCGACGGCAACAACTACGTCGGTCTCGGAATGGCATTCCTCGCCGCACTGCTGTCGTTCGCTCTGGTCATCGCCCGGAAGAACACCTGATCTCGGATATTTTTCGCGAACTGCGGTCGCCATTTACACCGCGTCCTCGTCTCCCTGATCGCACCTGATCGTCGGCTGCCGACAGCGCTCGCTTTCGGCGTAGAGAGCGCATTTGCCGCTGCTTCCGACCCGTCTTTACGGTGCCCGGGACCTCAGGGGAGGGTGCCTGAAACCATGAGAAGATCGATGCGCTACACCTGTGCGGTGATCGTCACGGTCCTGGTCGTGGCATGCGGCTCCGCGGCGCCGACGACGACCACGAGCACCACCACCACCACCACGATCCCGCCGACGACCACCAGCACCGTCCCGCCCACCACCACGACGACTCTTCCGCCGTTCGAGGTCGAAGGCGCGCCGGCGGAGCTCGCCGATCTCGTGGAACAGTTCTACGACTTCACCGCGGGGCGATCGAACGAGGCGCCCCCTCTACCGGAATCACTGGCGTCCATCACCCCCGTGGAACGGGAGACACCCCTTCATGGCGTTGCCTCCGTGGGCGCCTTCCGGGGGCACCACGTGGCGACCGTCGAGATGGGCCCGGACCTCTTCCTCGCCGTCGACGACGGGTCCGGATGGCGTTTCGTGGGCGGCAATTGGCCCGATCTCGGTCTCGTCTTCTACGGCCACTTCCCGCGGCACATCGCCGTCATCGGTTCCGACGCCCGCCCAGGTGAGAACCAGGATCGGAGCCGTGGCGACAGCATCCACGTCGTCGGATTGAACGGGCAGGGCGCCGGGGGCATCGTCGGAATCCCGCGTGACTCGTACGTGTCGATACCCGGCGTGGGGAACAACAAGATCAATGCAGCCCTGTCGAGAGGCGGCCCTGACGTGATGAACCAGACCATCGCCAACATCGCCGGGATCCCGATGGAGGGTTACGTGCTCACCGGATTCGAAGGATTCATGGTGATGGCCGGGGAGGTACTCGGTGGCATGGAGATCGATGTCCCCCACGCCATCAACGACAGCGCGGCCGGCGCCATCTTCGAGGCTGGTCGCCAGTACGTGAACGGGGTGCAAGCACTGGCGTTCGCCCGAGTCCGCAAAACCGTGCGTGGCGGCGATTTCACGAGGTCGCAGTTCCAGGGTCAACTCCTCCTCGCGGCGGTGGAGATCGTCCAACGCATCGGATACGGGGAGATCCCACGTCTCATGGAAGGTTCCGACCCGTGGCTGACCACAAACATGAGCCCGGAGCAGATCCTCACCTTTGCCGCGGCTGCAGTCTCGGCCGACCTCGACTCCATTCCGAACGTGGTCGTTCCGGGCTCGGTCGGGTCGGTGCGGGGTTCGAGCGTCGTCCACCTCAGTGGATCGGGTCGGGCGATCTGGGAGAACCTGGCAGACGGAGCCCTCGAGCCCTAGCCCTGTCGGGGCCCACCGCCACCGGCGATATTCTCGGGACGATGCCAAAGAAGTTCGCCTGGCTGTGCAGCCATGAGTCCTATCAGCCCGAGGTCCTCGTCGACCAAGCCGTTTCGGCGGAACGAGCCGGCTTCGACGCGGTCCTGGGGTCCGATCACTTCCACCCCTGGGTGGACGACGAGTCGGCGGCGGGCTTCGTCTGGACGTGGCTCGGTGCGGTGGCGGCGCGGACGGAAAGGGTCGAGTTGGCCACGAGTGTCACATGCCCCCTGTTCCACTACCACCCGGGTCTGATCGCCCAGGCGGCGGCCACGACCGACCGTCTGTCGGGTGGCCGATTCATCCTCGGAGTCGGGACGGGTGAGAACCTCAACGAGGGCCCGCTCGGTTTTCCCTTCCCCGGTTACACCGAGCGCATCGCCCGCATGAAGGAAGCACTCGAGATCATGCATCGGCTGCTCGCCGGCGAGAAGCTCGACTTCGAAGGCGAGTACTACACAACCGACAAGGCCCGTCTCTACAGCCCACCGGTCCGACCCGTCCCCATCTGGATGGCCGCCGGGGGCCCCAAGTCGGCGGCGTTCGCCGGGACCCATGCCGACGGGCTGATCACCAGCGTCAAAGAACCGGAAGAGACCAGGAGCAAGGTCATCGACCCGTTCATGGAGGCGTCGGGAGGCGATCCGCGCACCGTAATGGCCACGAGGTGGACGGTCTTCGCCCGGGACGACGACGAGGCCTGGGAGGCCCTCGGCTCGATGCGCGGTCTCAGGGCACCGGGCCGCCTCGAGGCAGTCGATCCGATGGAACTGCGGATCCAGGCCGACAGCATGGATCGCCAGGACATCCTGTCGAAGTACACGATCGTGTCCACGATCGACGAGCTCGTGGAGGCATACACTCCGCTGGTGACCGAGATCCAGGCCGACTACGTGGCGATACAGGTCGCCAGCACCGACCCGGACCGCGTGCTCCAGATGGCTGATCAGGAGCTGCTGCCCGAGCTGCGTCGCCGGGCGGAAGCGTGACCATCAGGACGAACCCGTGAGCGTGCGTGAACCCAGCCGGGGCTTCCTCTTCGTGGTGGCTGCCGCCGCCCTTTGGGGTACCGACGCCCTCTTCCGCTATTGGCTCGCCTTCGAGATGGCGGCGGCGAAGCTCGTCTTCCTGGAGCACCTCGTGCTCGTCGTGATCACCCTGCCGTTCCTGGTCTTCAATAGGGACAAGCTGCGAGGCCTCGGGCCCGCTGACTGGCTGGCGGCTCTGCTGATCGGGGCTGGTTCGTCCGCTCTGGCCACAGTGCTGTTCACCACCGCCTTCCAGTACGGGAACCCCACGACCCCTCTGCTGCTGCAGAAGGTCCAGCCGCTGGTGGCGGTGCTGGGTGCCTGGCTCATCCTCCGCGAGAGGCTCCTGCCGCGGTTCGGGCTCTTCCTCGGCATCGCGGTGATCGGCGCGTACCTGATCGCATTCCAGGACCCGTTCGCCGTCTCCGTCTCCGAGCTGGTCCCCGCCCTGCTCGCGCTGGGTGCTGCGGCCCTCTGGGGCATGGGGACGGTCCTGGGACGACGTCTCGCCCCCAAGCTCCCCTTCGCCACCCTCACGGCCCTGCGATTCGGAATCGGGCTTCCTGCCGCCGCCGTCATCCTGGCGCTCCGGGGTGAGATGGGAACGGCCTTCCGGGTCACCCTGGAGGAGGCGGGTGGCGTCACTGCCCTGGCCCTCGTGCCCGGTCTGCTGGCCCTGTTGCTCTATTACCGGGGTCTCAGGTCGACGCCGGCGTCGGCCGCCACGATCGCGGAGTTGGCCTTCCCGATCACCGCCACCTTCATCGGGTACGTGGTGTTCAACCGGGCGTTGTCCCCGAGTCAGTGGTTCGGGATGGTCGTCCTCGTCGGGACCATCTCGATGATGACCTGGCTCTCCCGGACCCGGGACTTCAGCGAGGTCGGCATCCTCCAGCCTCAGACGGTCGCATCGGAGGCCTGAGCCCGAACGCGAGAGACCCCGAGTGAGTGGCGACCGAAGTCATCACCCCCTCGGGGTCTTCGACCCGGATCGTGCTCCCTTCCGAAGATGGTTCCACCATCCGGGTTCCAGATCCACCTCTCGGCGGAGTCTGTGCCGTTCCGGGGTTTCCCCCGATCCGGTGAACCGGAAGTTAGACCACCCCGCTCGGGCCCGGCAACTCGAAACGCTCGAAAAGTTTCGCGCTCTTCCCCCTACCCCCGGCTCCGCCGCGCTCCACCGGCGATGGCTCACGCGGTAGGACCCCGCACGGGTTCGGCCCTTCCCCCTACCCCCGGCTCCGCTGCGCTCCGCCGGCGGTACCTTCCCCCACTTCGTGGGGGACTCATCCTTGCTAGATCTTGGGAAGCTTGTAGCCCGAGCGCTCGATGACGTGGTCCCGGGCGCTTGCCGCAGCCTCCCGGACCGCCCGCCAGTCGATGTGGAGCAGCCGCCCGTTTCTCTTCATCACCCGGCCGGCGATGATCACCGTGTCGACGTTGGATGTGTCCATCCCGAGCACGACAGCCGCTGCCGGGTCGTTCATCGCCGTCACGTTGAGCAGGTCGGTGCGGAGCATGATCAGGTCCGCCTCCTTGCCGGGCGTGAGCGTGCCGGTCTTGTGATCGAGCCCGTTGGCCCTGGCACCTTCGATGGTGGCCCACTCCAGGACGTCTCGTGGCGTCGCCTGCGTCTTGCCGGAGTCGGCGGCGATCGTCCGCTGCAGGGCGAGGACGTTGCGCATCTGGTTGAACATGTCCGCCGGGACGTTGGTCTCGACATCGACGCTGAGGCTGGGAGCCAGGCCCCTGTCCAGGAACTTCTGGATCGGCGGCATCCCGTGACCCATCATCATCTCCACCGGTGAGGCCAGGGAAACGGTCCCACCGGTGTCCACGATCATCTGGATCTCGGTGTCATTGAGCGTCGTGCAGTGGATGTACGTGGTGTCAGGGCCTAGCAGACCGGCCTCCCCGAACCGCTGCACCTTCCGCTCCTGGCCGTAGGTGCCGACGCCGACATGCGTGGTGATCCTGGCCTCGGTCTCTCGCGCCAGCTTCCAGTGGTCGCGGGTGACCTCGAAGTCGGTGAACTCGGGGCCCGGAGCCGCCAGGGCCAGCGTGAGCAACTGGTCCTTCGTGGAGAAGTGCTCTGTGGCGCACCGCACGAACCAGGAGGGCTGCCGCTCCTCCCACTTGCCCCACCAGGGGAAGCCGTAGGCGAACACCGCCCGCATCCCCGAGTCCTCGAGCGCCTGGACCACCGCGTCCGTGTGCGAGGGAGAGCCCTGGATGTGTGACCAGTCGAGGAGTGTGGTGATGCCGGCGTCCATCGCTCCCAGAGCCGACACCAGGTTCCCCACGTAGGCGTCCTCGGGCCGGAACGCCGGCGCCAGCTTGTGCAGCACGAAGGTGATGTAGGAGGTGCGGCCCTCGAGCGGGATGTCGGTGCCGAGGTTGCGGAGCAGGCCCTCCCAGATGTGACGGTGTGTGTCCACGAATCCCGGCATGACGATCGTCCCGGTGGCGTCGATCATCTCGGTGTCGCCACCGGCGTCGATACGGGGCGCAACCTCGACGATCTTCGAGCCTTCGATGAGAACATCGCCGGTGGCGAAGTCGCCGACCGTGCGGTCGAGGCTGAGCACGGTGCCGCCCCGGATCAGCTTCCGCCCGCTGGGCACCACTTCCACCTCCACAGGCTTGCCCTGCGGGAAGAACTCGGGCAGCTCCACCGGCTTCGGAGGACGGGAGCCGACGACGAGCCTGCGCCCTCTCTTGTAGTTCCGCTTGACCAGTTCCTTGAGGTCGCCGACCTGGAAGAGGATCACGCCCAGCAGGACGAGGGCGCCGATGATCATGACGCCGTCGGTGTTGGACAGGCCGAGATAGGGCAGGACCGTGAGGATCAGGGCGAGCAGGATCGATGCCACGGTGCTGCCGATGAAAGTTGCCCTGCCACCGGCCAACGAGGCGCCACCGAGGACCGCGGCCGTGATGCTGGAGAGGGCGAAGGTGTCGCCGATCTGGGCGTTGCCGATCGGGGACCGGGCCATGACGAAGAACGAGGCGACGGCTGCGAGCACCGCGCTGAGGATTAGCGCCCGCACCCGGACCCACGTGGTGCGGACACCGCTACGGCGGGCGGATCGGTCGTCATAGCCGACGGCCCGCAACTCGAGACCGGATCCAGATCCGTGGAGCCAGGCGTCCAGGGCGACGGCGCCCAGGGCCACGACGATGAAGGCGATCGGGACCGGCCCGATCGAGGCCTTGAGCCAGCCGGTGAAGGTGGAGCTGATCACGCCCTGCGCCGACGGCCGCATGTTGAGGGCGAAGCCGTTGAGGATGCTCATCGTGGCCAGCGTCACGATGATCGATGGAATCTTCGCTCCCCGGATCAGCACGGCGTTGAAGAGACCCAGCGCCAGAGCGCATCCCAGGATCACCAGGATGGCCATGAGTATCTGACCCGTGGTCGCCTCTGCACCCATCAGGAACGAGGCGATGACGACCCCGAGGCTGATCATCGCCCCCACGGACAGGTCGATGTAGCCGACCAGCAGCGCATGGGTCTGGGCGATGGCCGAGACGATCAGCGGCAGCGCCAGGATCAGGAGCTGATTGATGTTGTTGGCGTTGAGGAAGCCCGGGAAGCGGCCGTTCGTGTACCAGGCGAGCCCGACGACCAGGATGATCTGGAGGACCACCGGCATCCAGAGACGGAACCGGATGATCTTGCGCCAGCGGTTCCTCTCCCGGGACTCCCGCAGCACCATCCGCCACAACTGGCGGAACCGATCCATGCGGGTGGTCTCGATGGGAGCGCTCATTGCCCCTCCCCCGACGAAGACGGAGCCTTGGGCATGGCCACCCCGAACGGCGACCGGCCGGACTTGGCGAGACCGGGGCCGCGCACGATCGCCTCGGTGATCCGCCGCTCGTCGAGCTCGTCACCCGGGATCTCCTCGACGATGGTCCCGCGCGACATGACGAGGACACGATCACACAGACCGCTGAGCTCGATCGGGTCGGAGGACTTGACGAGCATGGCGGCGCCGGCGTCGGTCCGCTTCCGCAGCGCCTTGTAGATGTCGAAGCGAGACCCGACATCGACGCCCTGGGTCGGCTCGTAGGCCATGATCACGACGGGCTCCCTCAGGAACGTGCGGGAGACCGACACCTTCTGGGCATTGCCACCGGACAGGAACTCGACGGGCTGTTCGAGCGACGGCGTGCGGATCTCCAGCTCCTCGACCAATCCGGTCACCGCCTTGCGCTCCTTGATCCGACGGATGAGGCCCGCGACGGAGAACTTCCTCAACGACTGGATCGTCGAGTTCACCCTGATCCCGAGCACCGGCATGAGCGCCTCGTGCTTGCGGTCGCCGGGCAGGAGCATGATCCCGGCCTTGGTCGCCTCGACGGTCGAGATCAGCGTCAGCTCCTTCCCGTCGCACACCACGCGGCCCGCCTTGGGCGGTGTCCTTCCGGCGAGACAATCGAACAGCTGGGGCTGTCCGTTGCCCTCGGCGCCGGCGATGCCGACGACCTCGCCGGCCTCGAGCGTGAAGCTCACGGGACCGAACGACTGGCCCTGGAGACCGTCCACGATCAGGACCTCGCGCTTCTCCTTGGCCTGCGGGTTCGGCGGTGGGAAGGCGACCTCGAAGGGACGCCCCACGATCAGCTCGACCAGCTCGTGCTCGGAAACATGACGGGCGTCGAAGGTCCCCACGTTCCGGCCGTCGCGGAGCACGGTGATCCGGTCGGCGATCTCGATGATCTCGGGGAGACGGTGGCTCACGTAGACGACCCCGACACCCCGTTCCCGGCATGCCTTGACCGTCCGATGCAGCGCTTCGACCTCATCCGGGCCGAGAGCGGTCGTCGGCTCGTCGAGGAGCAGGACCTTCGGGTTGGAGACCAGTGCCTTGGCCACCTCGAAGAGCTGGCGTTCGGCCAGGGTCAGGAATCCGGCCGGAGAGTCGGGGAACAGCTCGAGATCGAGATCGAACTCGGCGAGCAGTTTCCGGGCCCACCTCTTCCGGTTCCAATAGGGCGGCCGCTCTCCCCCTGCGGCGGCGAGATACAGGTTGTTCTTGACGGGCTCGGCGTGGACCAGGGACGTGTCCTGGTAGGCGATTGCCAGACCGAGCTTGCGGGCGAGGGCGGGCGAGTCTCGCCGGAGACGCTTGCCACCGATGAGCACCTGACCCGTGTCCGGCTCGACGAAACCCGAGGCGATCCCGAGGAGGGTCGACTTGCCCGACCCGTTCTCCCCGACCAAGGCGTGAACCTCGCCGGGACGACAGTCGAAGTCGACGGTGGTCAACGCCCGAACGGCCCCGAACTGACGGGACACGCCCGTCAGTTCGAGGACCAGATCGGTCGACCCTCCCCGGAGATCGCGCTCTGTCAACTCAGCTACCCGTCTGGAACATCTGCTGGAGCAGCGCGTTCGGTACGAGCGACGTGCCGGACACGACCGGGTTGGGCCGGTTCGGGTCACAGTCGTCGGCGGTCACCTGGCGCATCACGTGGGGCACGGTGATGACACCCGGGACGTCCGCTCCGTTGATGTGCAGCATGGCCGCGGTGACGCCGGTCCTTGACTGGAAGTTGCCACCGGCCGAGTACCAGATGTTGTACGTCGGCTCGGCGCGCTCGACCCAGTCGCAGAACAGGCTCTGCTCGTCGGTGCGAAGCGCCAGCGTCAGGTTCTCGATCGGGATGTCGAGTTCCTCGTAGGCGTCGAAGCCGCTGAGCATGCCGTCGGCGTACTCGTACGCGTAACCCCTGATGTCCGGGTTGGCCACCAGCAGACCCTCGAAGATGTCGGGGATGATCGGGTTGTACCAGTTGGTGTCACCCGTGGTGGAGTCCCGGTTCGCAGGCGGGTTGACGAGGGTGATCGAATCGGCGAGCGCGTCGATGGTGCAACGCTGCCAGCCGAGCGACAGGGCGTTGTTCGGCGTACCGCCGAGCAGAGCGACCTTGCCCCTCCCCACGTTCTCGTTCAGTACCTGGGCGAAGCTCTCACCGAGCGCGCACAGGTCCTCGCCGACCACGGAGAGGTAGTCCTCGCCGGGGACGAGAGCACCTTCCTGGTCGGGCAGACCGACCCATCCGGCCGAGAACGAGATGTACGGGATGCCTGCGTCGTCGGCCTCCTTGATCGCGTCCGCGATGGCGATGCCCATGTCGGGGTAGCCGACGATGAAGTCGACGCCGCGGTTGATCAGGAAGCGGATGTCGTTGGCGTGGACGGCCGGGTCCGGGTTGAAGTTGGCCGCGGTGGCCACGATCGTCCCGATCTCCGGGTAGGTCAGTGCCTGGAGGACCGCCTCCATCTTGCTGACCGAACGCCACACGTTGACGTCGTTGCCGCCACCGTCGGCGTAGCCCATGACGAGGTCCCCACCGGAACCGGTGTCGCACTCCTGGGCTGCCCAGCACTCGAGTGCCTTGGCGACGGTTGCGTCGTCGAGGTCCTGGTTGGCACGGGCGATCGAAGCCAGAACGATGTTCCAGCTCGCCTCGTCCGACGGCTCGACCGGGCCCAGGGCCTTCTCGATCAGCGCCGGGTCCGCGTCCAGGCTCTCGCCGTACTCCTCGAGCGGGTTGTCACTCGAGGCCGGCTGCGTCGTGTCCGTAGACCCCTCGGTGGTGGTGGTTTCACCAGCCGTGGTGGTCGTCTGTTGGGCGGCCGTGGTGGTGGTCCCGCCGTCACCGCCACATGCGGCGATGACGAGGGCCAGCACCGCCAGCCACCCGATCACTCTGAATCGTCTCATTTTCCTCCTCCGTCGAGACTTGTCATCAGGACGTCGGTTCTCCTTTCCGACTCGACCCGCTCGTCTCCAACTTCGTGTTTTCTCCCGGCTTCCGGCCCCTCCGCCGCTCGCGGAGCACACGCTCCACGATGCGGATGATCCGGTCGCCCGAGACCAGCATTCCGGCGATGATCACCGCCCCGAACACCACGTTCTGCCAGGCCGTGGACAGACCCAGCACCCTCATCACCTGGTTGAGCCAGGTGAGGAAAAACGCGGCGACCGAAGTGGCGAAAGAGCTGGCGAGGCCGCCGGTGAGGGAGGCCCCTCCGATGACGACGGCGGCGATGGGGCCGAGCAGATAGGGCTGGCCCGCCGCCACGCCCGGGGTCTTGAGCTGACCCGCGAGGAGGATCCCGGCGACTGCGTACAGGACGGCGGCGACGACGTAGGCCGCCACCTGATAGAGGTTGACCCGGAGACCGACGACCTGGGATGCGACCGGGTTGGCGCCGACGGACTGGAACCGGCGTCCCAGGGTCGTGTAGCGGAAGCCGAGGATCAGCGCCAGGGTCAGAGCCGCTCCGAGCCAGAACACCGGGCTCAGGCCGAGCCATCGCGCATTGGTCCAATCGGAGAGAGGTGTGGGCACCGGGAGCTGGACCGGGAAGCCCCTCGAGTAACGGGTGACCAGCCCCACCACCAGCTGACCCACGGCCAGGGTGACGATCAGGGCGTTGAGCTTCAGGCCACCGATGAGGAGCCCGTTGACCAACCCGATCAAGGCGGCCACGCCGAGCGCCGTGAAGATGGCCCGTCCGAGAGGTTGGCCAGCCTGATTGCCGATCCCCACCATCAGAACGGCCGCCATCGTGATGGTTCCCGGCGTCGACAGGTCGATGCCGGCGGTCATGATCACGAGCATCTGGCCGAGAGCGGCGATGGCCAGGATCGCACCCCCTGATGCCACCGCTCGCAACGCGGGCTCACCGAGGGCGGGCGGGACCCAGATGGCAGCGATGGCGGCAAGGAGACCCAGGGCGATGAACACCGGCATGTAGCGGGACGCCACCACGAACTGCGTGAGGGCCGACGACGGCCGGCGGGCGATCGTCACGCCAATCCCCCGGCGCCCTCGAGCAACCCGGCGCGGGCGGCAACCCGCTGCCTGGCCTCCTCGGCGA
>Ga0209075_1002242_pt1 | contig 17245 bp, 15 predicted proteins | sample Stecom2011_FD_187523 | JGI IMG/M metagenome (GOLD analysis project Ga0209075, IMG submission 187523) | Agricultural soil microbial communities from Utah to study Nitrogen management - Steer compost 2011 (SPAdes) (version 2) | ecosystem: Environmental > Terrestrial > Soil > Agricultural land...
CGTCATCTGTGATTTGCCTAAACATGATTCTTAGACTACAACTTTAACCATTCATGGACGAATAGATTGCAGCACGGAGGCTGTATGTTTATGAGCAAGCAACGCGCTTTTACGTTAGTGGAAATGTTTATTGTGTTGGCTTTGCTGGCAATTTTTGCCCAAGTTGCAGTGCCAGCATTTCAAGACTTCATCGAAGCCAATCAGCAACAAGCGCTGCAAGAGCAGATTGTCCGGGCGGTGCAGAACGCGCGAACCCATGCTGTCACTCATCGGATACAGGTTGAGTTATGCGGCAGTCGAGACGGTATCGTTTGTCACAATGACTGGTCAGAGGGTTGGTTGCTGCGTGAAGTCAAACAAACCACCCCTTTACATATAACCCGCTTAGACAGCAGTAAAAAACGCTTACAATGGAGTGGCTTTCAAAACAAGATTCAGTTTCATCGCAATGGCAATAGCCCAACCGGTAATGGACGCTTTTATAGCTGCCACAAACAACGCATCAGCTGGCAACTGGTCCTCAATCGCCAAGGCCGCTTGCGGGTCGCCAGCAGCAGTGAAAATGAGGAAGAAACCGCACGCTGTAGTTGATGCCCGATCAGCTCACATTTCATTGCTTTTCAGCGCGCCAGCACTTGCCGCGCGCTAGCTCTACAGGTGACACTGCAAGGATGAACACATCTAAACGCAACACATCATTAACTGATGATTTTTTTGTCCCAGAACTCTGCCAAGCAGAGGCTTTGTTGGGACTTGTGCTATTGGCCGAATTATTAGTTTTTGTGCTGGTGTTAGCCGAGCCAATTACCGCTGGTTTTGACTGGATGCGTTTAGCCCTAACGTCGCTATTTGTCCAATGGATCGTATTGTTATCAGCCGCGGCCATTTGCCGTGCTCGGCCTTTTTTGGCAAATTCATCAGCGAAAGCTGCAGTCTTCTTTATTTGTGTGCTGGTGCTTTGCTTGACGCTGTTATGCACCGCGGTCGCAGAGCACTTTTATCTCACTGAAGAATTATCTCGCGAAGCCAGCAGCCAGTTATATATTCGTCACGCCTTAATCAGTTTGATTATGTGCGCATTATTGCTGCGTTATTTCTACTTGCAGGGGCAATGGCGACGGCAGCAGCAAGCTGAACTGCAAGCGCGCTTACAAGCATTGCAGGCACGTATTCATCCGCACTTTCTGTTCAACAGCCTTAACAGCATTGCCAGTTTAATTGGTTCAAACCCGGATAAAGCCGAGCATGCGGTGCTTGATCTCTCGGATTTATTTCGCGCCAGCTTAGCCAAGCCCAACGCTTTATCGACGTGGTGCGATGAGCTCGCTTTAGCAAAACAATACTTATCGATTGAACAATATCGGTTAGGTAAGCGTCTACAAGTGGTATGGAATATTGAGAATGTACCCAATGACTTGCCGATACCCCATTTGACTGTGCAACCCTTATTAGAAAATGCGGTGATCTATGGTATTCAGCCAAGCATTCAAGGCGGCTGTATTGAGATTAACGCCACTTATCTGCAAGGTGTGCTAAAACTCCAAGTCAGCAACCCTTTTATGCATAGCGATACCTCGAGCAATCCTCGCGGCACGCGCTTAGCGCTGAACAATATTGAAGCGCGCTTAAAAGTGCTATTTGGCTCCACCGCGCGCCTTACCATCCAACAACAACTTGATCGTTACACCACAAGTCTGAGCTATCCCTGCTCAAGACCCTCACCTGAGGCGCCTAAACAAGATGAAGATCTTAATCGCTGATGATGAGCCTTTAGCTCGCGAACGCCTAACTCGGCTGGTTAAAGACATTGCACACTGCACCGTATTACAACCCTGCGCAGAAAACGGTCATGAAGCGTTAGAGCTCGTCGAACGCTTAAAACCTGACGTACTGCTGCTGGATATTGGCATGCCTGGTTTAGACGGCTTACAGGTCGCAGCACAGCTCTGCGAGCAAAGTGACGCGCCGGCAGTGATTTTTTGCACCGCACATGATGAGTTTGCCCTACAGGCCTTTGATGTCAGCGCCATCGGCTATTTGGTGAAACCAGTGCGCGCTGAACAGTTAGCCGCAGCCTTAGAAAAAGCCCAGCGCCTCAATCGCGTGCAACTTGCCGCATTATCACGCGCGCCCAATGCAATCAACGCGCCGCGCAGCCATCTCAGCGCACGCACCCATAAAGGTATTGAACTGATTCCGTTAGAACATGTGATTCATTTTTTAGCCGACAATAAATATGTCACCTTGCGCCATCTACACGGCGAAACCTTGCTGGATGAATCTTTAAAATCGCTTGAAGATGAGTTTGGCGAACGCTTTGTGCGCATTCACCGCAATGCTTTAGTCAGCCGTGCGCATATTGAACGTTTGCAGCGTAATGACAACGGTCACTTCGAACTGCACCTACGTGACCTACCAGAACCGCTTGCCGTCAGCCGCCGACATGTTGCCGGAGTCCGTAAATTAATGGATGAACTCTAACTCTTTGCAGAAAACTTGACCTACCACATGAGGCAAGCCTGTGCAGTGCCTGTTATCATCCATCGCATATGTATTTATAATTTTGGATCATAACTATGTCTGCAACTGATCAGTCTGTTCGTGAAATTCGTATCGCTACCCGCAAAAGTGCTTTAGCGCTATGGCAAGCAGAGTTTGTCAAAGCTGAACTTGAAGCCGCTCACCCTCATCTGAAGGTGACCTTAGTACCGATGGTCAGTCGTGGCGACCAATTGCTCGACTCGCCTTTATCAAAAATTGGCGGCAAAGGTCTATTTGTTAAAGAACTAGAAACTGCATTGCTAGCTAAAGAAGCTGACATTGCAGTGCACTCCATGAAAGACGTGCCGATGGCCTTTCCTGAAGGTTTAGGTCTGTACTGTGTGTGCGAGCGTGAAGATCCACGCGATGCCTTTGTATCAAATAACTACGCTAATTTAGACGAACTACCGCAAGGCAGTATCGTTGGCACCTCAAGCCTGCGCCGCCAAGCCCAACTGCTAGCGCAGCGCCCTGATTTACAAATTAATTTTTTACGCGGCAACGTCAATACGCGTTTAGCAAAATTGGATGCTGGCGAATACGACGCTATCATTCTCGCCGCAGCAGGTTTGTTACGTTTAGGCTTTGCTGAGCGCATTCGTAGTAGCCTCGACGTCAGCAGTAGCTTGCCTGCTGGCGGACAAGGTGCTGTAGGTATCGAGTGCCGCAGCGATGATGCCGAGATTCATGCTTTATTAAAACCTTTACACCATGCCGATACTGCCGTGCGCGTTACTGCTGAGCGTGCACTGAACAAACACCTCAACGGTGGCTGCCAAGTGCCGATCGCCTGCTATGCAGTATTAGAAGGTGAACAACTATGGCTGCGCGGCTTCGTGGGTCAACCAGACGCTTCAATCCTATTGCGTGCAGAACAACGCGCCCATAAGAAGGACGCTGAAGCCTTAGGTATTGCTGTCGCCGAAGATTTACTAGCGCAAGGTGCAGGAGAAATCCTGGCCGCTTTATACGCTGAAGAGACGCCAGTAACGTGAAGCCATGGCGTGTACTGATCACTCGGCCAGCTGCTGACAGCGCAGTCCTTGCTGCGCTATTGGCCGAGCAGCACATTTATAGTAGTAGCCTGCCTCTTTTAGACATTCAAGCGCTGCCAGAAACACCCGAACAACGCTCTCTGATGCTTAACCTTGATCGCTACTGCGCGGTGATTGTAGTCAGTAAGCCTGCCGCGGTATTAGGCTTACAACGCCTTGATCAATACTGGCCGCAGCCGCTTGCCGAACAACACTGGTTCAGCGTTGGCGCGGGTACTGGTCGAATTCTGGCCGACTACGGTCTCTCCGTCAGCTGGCCAGAACACGGCGATGACAGTGAAGCCTTGCTCGCATTACCGAAGTTTTTAGACACCATCAATACGTCTGATCCACGCATCTTAATTATGCGCGCTGATGTCGGCCGTGATTTCCTCGCTGAACAATTAAGACAACGTGGTGCGCAGGTTGACTTTTTAGCACTTTATCGTCGGCGCTTACCCGTTTATCCTACAGGGACATTAGTGACACGCATCCAACAAGAACAGCTCAACGGCCTCGTGGTCAGCAGCGAACAGGGATTACGTCACTTAATTGAATTAGCTGGAGAGGCATGGCCAACCTTAGCCTCTTTAACTTTATTTGTACCGAGTCCACGCGTTGCAAGAATCGCCCAAGAACTAGGCGCGCAGCATGTGATTGATTGTCGAGGCGCCAGTAATCAGGCTTTATTAAACGCCTTGAACGCGCATGCAGCTCCAACAGTATAAGGATTTAATTATGAGCCAATCTTCAGAGACAGCAAAAGTTAACGCCGATAGAAATTCGATAGGCGATGCAGTAAAGCCAGACAACTCTTCTGCTGCCACGGCAAAACAGCAAAGCGCTAAACACCCAGCACGCTCATCAGGCAAAGGGTTAGCAATCTTAGCCCTGCTCTTTGGCTTGGGTGGCTTGGGCGCTGGAGCTTGGAGCGTGCTACAGATTCAAGCAGCCGGTGACCTTACCGCGCAACAGCAACAACAGCTGTCGAACATGCGCAGTCAAACAGCTGAGTTAGCCGAACGCGAGCAGCAGCTTAGCAAAACATTGGCGCAGATGCCGTCTGCCAGCCAACTGCAACAAGGCCGTGAATTGCTCGCCAACGTACAAGCTGAGCAACAACTACTGGCGCAGCGTTTAGAAACTGTTTTAGGCGCCAGCCGCCAAGATTGGCGCTTAGCTGAAGCAGAACACTTGTTGCGCATGGCCAGTTTGCGTTTAAGTGCTTTACATGACACCAACAGCGCGCGCTTTTTATTACAAGCAGCTGATCAAATTCTAATGGAGCAGGATGATCCGGCGGCCTTCGCTGCACGTGAACAACTCGCTAAAAGTATCTCTGCATTACAAAGTAGCGGCACTTTAGACCGCACTGGTTTATTTGTCCGCCTAGGCGCTTTGCATCAGCAGGCCAGTGCACTCACTCACCTTGCTCCCGAGTTTGTCCAAGGGCAAGGTCAGCAAGCGCAAGTTGCTTCAGGTGATGGAGCCGGACGTTGGGCACAGTGGTGGGAGCAGATTACTCGCTATGTACGTATCGACTTTAACGCCAGCGAGCAAGTCCAACCTCTACTTGCCGGACAAAGTCTGACTCAAGTTCGTTTAGCCTTAGGCCTGGCCTTAGAGCAAGCACAATGGGCTGCTCTCAACGGCGCAACCGAAGTCTACCAACAAGCACTCAAGCAAGCATTGGGCATTTTAGATGCACACTTCAGTGCTAAAGATCCAAGCGTCAGCGGCTTAAGAGCGCAAATCAGTGAGCTACAAGAGCAAAAAGTCAGCCAACAACTACCAGATTTAAATGCTGCGCTGATCACCTTACAAGCTTATATTAATACGCGCTCGACCCCTCAAGAAGCTAACTCAGAGGAGTCAAACTGATTATGAAACGTACCTATCTTATTTTGCTAATTGTCGTGGCCTGCGCCGCGGCTTTAGGCATGTTTATCGCTGAGCATACCGGTTATGTGTTGATTTCTTGGAAATCTTTTCGTTACGAATCAAGCCTTTGGGTGTTCTTAGCGGTACTCACAGTCATCATCGCTATGCTTTATGGTTTACGCACGCTGATAAAAATGACACTGATTTCCAGTGGCTTAATCAACCCTTGGTCACGTCGTAATCAAGGCCGTCGTTTACGTCAAGCTGCAGAGCAAGGCATTTTAGACCTCGCACAAGGACACTGGAAAAACGCTTTACGCCATTTGCGCCGTGCCGCGCAGGGCGAAGCGAAACCTTTGGTGTATTTGCTTGGCGCAGCCTCGGCTGCAGAAAAGCTTGGTTACAGCGAAGAAGCTGATCAACTGCTGGAACAAGCGTTAATCAAGCAGCCTTCAGCTGAAGTCGCGATTGCTCTAGCGCATGCCGATTTACAATTACAGCGAGCCGATGATGCAGGTGCACAAGAAACCCTGCAGGCCATGCATGAGCTGCACCCACAACACCCAGAAGTATTGTTACGCCTACAAGCACTCTTGCGTCAGCGCCAGGAATGGTCAGCATTAATTGGCCTGCTGCCAGCTTTACGTAAATGCAAGCGCCTTAGCGCTGAGCAATTGCAAGCGATTGAATATCAAGCGTGGTCAGGACGACTGGCGTCAGCCTGTCAAACTAAGCAAGATCCGCAAAGTGCTTTGCAAGCACTTGAGACCGCATGGCAAGGACTCTCGAACAAACTGAGAAATGACCAGCATTTGATTGCCTCTTATGCTACTGAATTGCTGCGTCTCAATGCTCAAGAGCAAGCCGAATCTTTGCTGCGTCATGCGTTAAAAAATGGCTTAGATGATCAGTTACTCGAACTTTATGGTCGCACCTTAGCTCAAGATGCTGCGCGGCAACTGCAAGAGGCTGAAAGCTGGCTTAAACAAGCACCCAACAACCCTATTTTACTGCGCACATTAGGACGTTTAAGCATGCGCAATCAACTCTGGGGCAAAGCACGCGATTACTTCGAGAGTAGTTTAAAACTAAGCAGAGAAGCGCACACTTGCGCCGAACTCGCTCGACTACTTAGTCACTTAGGCGACGTTCAGCGCAGCAATGCGTTATTTGCTGAAAGTTTCCAATTATTAGAGCAATCTTTGCCTGCATTACCGCAGCCAGCACTACAAAAAAATAGTGTTTAACCGTTACAATACGCAGTCAGCAGCTAGCCAATAGCCACTACCCAAGAAATCAGCTGGCTGGCTGTTAATGTATTGCCTAAACAACGTCTAAAACATACAGCTGACTGACATGTTTGGCTTATAACCTCAAGCTACAGCAAGGAGTTGCAATGCGAATCCCATCTACCCGCCAGTTATTTTTATTGGCACTGCTAGGCTGCATAGGACTGCTGGCCTTCGCATTGTACTTAGAGCATGTTGTCGGCTTGGTGCCTTGCCCCTTGTGCCATGTACAACGTGTGGCAGTACTGATGTTTGCTGTGGTATGTCTATTGGCTACAGTGCATAACCCAGCACTCTGCGGACAACGGGTCTATGCTGTACTGGCAGCTTTGGCTGCAAGCTTCGGCATCGCTACCGCAGGTCGACAAATATGGCTGCAAGGTTTACCAAAAGATCAATTACCCTCTTGCCTGCCACCTCTTGAGTTCATGCTAGAAGCATTTCCTCTGCAAGATATCATCGCAAAAATGCTACACGGTACCGCTGATTGTGCAGAAATCAACTGGACACTGTTCGGCTTTAACTTGGCAGAGTTGAGCATGGTTAGCTTTATTATCATGCTGGTATTTAGCATTTTCCTGTTATTTAGAAAACACGCTTAATTTTTGTAACTGCTTTAACTGCGCACTTTATACAAAAAACGCGAGGCTTGATTCATAAGCCTCGCGTTTTTGTTAGAGCAACTATAAGTTTTAAACTGGGCTGTATTAAACAGCTCCGCACATCAAGCTTACTCTTTCAAAGGCACTAAACGCGGCGCAATCATGTGCTCTGGTCGCAGAATATCGGCTAATAGATCATCATCGAGCAACTGCTCTGCACGCACCAATTCCAAAACGCCACAACCCGTTTCCAGTGCTTGCTTAGCAATACGCGTGGCATTGTCATAGCCAATATATGGGTTAAGCGCGGTAATCAAACCAATCGAATGCTCGACCAAGCTACGGCAGCGCTCCTCATTGGCGGTGATACCGACAATACAGTGCTCACGCAGCATATCCATGGCACGGCGCAACAGGCGAATCGAATCAAACATCTTCCAAGCAATTAACGGCTCCATCACATTGAGTTGCAACTGCCCTGCTTCTGCAGCCAAAGTCAGCGATAAGTCATTGCCAATCACTTCATACGCCACTTGGCTGACTGCTTCTGGAATCACTGGATTGACCTTGCCTGGCATAATTGAGCTACCCGGCTGACGTGCCGGCAGATTGATCTCGTTAATACCGGTACGCGGACCGCTCGATAATAAGCGCAAATCATTACAGATTTTTGAGAGCTTAATTGCCGTGCGTTTTAGCATGGCGGAGAACAATACAAACGAGCCCATATCTGAGGTTGCCTCAATCAGATCAGGAGCCGCTTTAATCGGATAACCACAAATGGCCGCTAAACGCTCAACCGCGATGCCCTGATAACGTGGATCAGCGTTAATACCTGTACCAATCGCGGTGCCGCCAAGATTCACTGAAGTGAATAAGTCATTGGCTAAGCTCCTAAGACGCACTAAATCAGTGCTCAAATTCACCGAGAACGCTTTAAATTCTTGGCCCAAGGTCATTGGTACAGCATCTTGCAGTTGCGTGCGCCCCATTTTGAGTACGTGCGAGAACTCATTACCTTTGTCGGCAAATGCCTCAATCAAACGTTCTAAACTCACCAATAAATCATTATGACCTAACAATAAACCAACGCGAATCGCAGTTGGGTAAGCATCGTTAGTCGACTGCGCCATATTCACGTCATTGTTAGGGTGTAAAAAGCTGTACTGACCTTTGTCTTTACCCATCGACTCCAGCGCTAAATTAGCGATCACCTCGTTGGCATTCATATTGGTTGAAGTGCCAGCGCCGCCTTGAATCATATCGACGATAAACTGATCGTGATGCTTACCCTCAATCAATTGCGTGCAAGCATTGGCAATCGCAGCATGTTTTTTATCGTTTAAATAACCAAGCTGATGGTTAGCATCCGCCGCAGCCTGTTTAACCATTGCTAACGCACAGACAAAATTAGGGTAATGCGATAGAGGCACGCCGGTCAGATGAAAATTATGCATAGCGCGTAAGGTCTGGATACCGTAATAAGCATCCTGTGGCACAGGCAGCGAACCCAATAAATCATGCTCGGAACGAAACGCTGTAGCGGTCATAGATCAAATCCCCTTAGCCAAAACTGATCAAGTACTGAATAAAGGGATGTTAGGCCTTCCACGATTCTAAAGCGAACCTTGCAGGCACAATCACTGCGGCATAGTGACCTAGATCATTCTGTGGATAACTCTGTGCATGCTTTATCAAATATCTGGAAAGCGCATAAATCACACCAAGAAAGTAACGCAAGGCATTGCTATATAAAGGAATAACCCTAAAAACAGATTTAAGCCCGCAGTTACCGCTCGCTCAAGCCTGTGGATAACCTTGTGCACAACAGTGTTTAGCTGTGCCAACTAGGTTGTTGCTGGAGTGCTGTCAGCCGCTTTACCCTCATCACTGTCCATGTCTAACTCAGCAATGCTGCGTAAGCGCTCCACCACGCGCGCATTGATCGAGCCTGCGGGGAACAGATTATCTTGGTCGGCATAACCCGCTTCTTCACCGCTTAACAGGGCTAAAGCCTGATCAACATGCCGCACAGCATAGATCTGGAACTGGCCAGCGCGCACAGCGTCAATCACTTCATCATCCAATAACAAATTAATAATGTTTGACTGCGGGATAATAACCCCTTGTTCGCCGGTTAAGCCTCGAGCTTGGCACAAGCGGAAGAAGCCTTCAATCTTCTCATTCACGCCACCAACCGCCTGCACTTCACCAAATTGATTGATCGATCCCGTAATCGCAAACGACTGTTTCAACGGTGCGCGCGACAATGCAGAAATCAAGGCACAGACCTCACCCAACGAAGCACTATCACCATCGACATAACCATAAGATTGCTCAAGCGCGATACTGGCAGAAATGGCCAGCGGGAACTCTTGTGCATAGCGGCTGCCCAGATAGCCAGTAAGAATCATCACGCCTTTCGAGTGGATGGATTGTCCTAAACTGACTTCTCGCTCAATATCAACAATGCCGCTGGCACCGGGATAAACCGAAGCGGAAATACGTGCCGGCATACCAAAAGCGGTATCGCCGACCGCCAACACAGTCAAGCCGTTGCACTTGCCTACAGCAGCGCCATGGCTGTCAATCAAAATAACTCCAGACAACATGTCATCTAAGATCCGCGCACAAACTCTACCGGTGCGCGTCACCTTAGCTTCAATCGCTTGTTGTACGTGCTGCTCATCGGTAATGGCAACGCCTGCGTTATGGCGTAAAAAGTCTGCCTCGCTGACAATCTGAAACAAGTCCGCCAAGCTCGCAGAAAGACGCTCTTGATGCTCGGCCAAACGGGTGCTGTAACGCACCAAACGTAGCACTGCCGCCGCACTTAATGGCGCCATCTCTTCTTCAGTGGTGCGCGCACAAAGCAATTGAGCAAAGTGCTGCAGAGTCTCATCGGTCAACGGAATGTCTTCATCAAAATCAACCAGCACACGAAACATTTCTTGGAAGTCTGGATCGAGCTCCTGCAAGGCGTAATACAAATCACGCGAACCAATCACTACGACTTTAACCTGCAAGGGAATCACTTGTGGAATCAAGGTTGCGGTGGCTAAACGACCCAGCTCAACCAAAGGTGATTCCATTTTTAATTGCCTAGAATGCAATGCGCGCTTCAACGCTTCCCAGACAAAAGGTTCTGAGAGCAGCTTTTCTGCTTCTAAAATCAAATAACCGCCATTGGCACGGTGTAAAGCACCGGAGCGCAGCTGACGGTAGCTAGTGTACAAAGCACCTTGGTCGGTACTGTACTCAATACGTCCAAACAAATTGTCGTAGGTTGGATGCGATTCAAAAACGACCGGCGCTCCTTCTTCTGGGGTATGGCCAATCACTAAATTAGGACTGTATTGCTCTTCCAGTAACTTACGTGCCAATGAGTCACTGTGGTCCTCATCGACCAATTGCTCGACCACCGTTTTTAGTAAATTAGTGTGCATGGCTTGCAAGTAAGCCACCACGCAAGGGTGTTCAGCATACTTCTGCGCCAGCGGCGAGAGTAACGGCTCTAAAGCAAGCGCGATGGTTTCTTCATTGAGCTGGCGTAACTGATTGCTCGATTCGCGCTTCCACAGCGGCAAGCTGGAAAGCTCCTTATTCAGGTGTTCTTCAAGCACCGCAATATCCAGATGAAACTGTTCGCGCTCACTGTCTGGACGCTGGGCAAACTCAGCTTCATCCAAAGCTTTACCATCAAACATTGGTGTAAAAGCAATATTGGTGCTGTCGCGGTACAACGCAATATTTTTTTCTAAGGCAAGCTTTTCTACTGTATCAAGCGCTAAGTCGTAGCGGCGATTAAAGATGCGGTCAATTGCACTTTTTTTCTGCTGCCAACCCGGTGTCTCAAAAACAGCAGGAAAGGTCGCCAGTAAGTTATCCAGCAACACGCTGATATCAGCACAGAAGCAACTGCCTTCACCGGGTGGAAGCTGTAAGGCATGCGGTTCACGCATTTCATCAAAATGGTTAACATAGAGCCAGTCCGATGGCGTTGGCCGCTGCTTGGCCTGCTCATTCAAATAACGGCGCACATAGGAAAATCGACCGGTACCAGATTCACCCATTACAAACACGTTATAACCCGCACGCGGCATCGACACGCCAAACTGCAATGCTTGTACAGCTCGCGCCTGCCCTAGCACACCTTGCAACGGTTGCAACTCGGCGGTGGTAGCAAAGCTAAACGGCTTATTAAAAGTACGCGTCAATTGCTCAGGTGATAAATGCAGTGCAGTAACAGTTGGACCAGGCATTAGAATTCCTTGCAGCTAGCGGCCACGCCGCGAAGTTAACGGCGCATTTTGGCCCTGCAGGATAGCCCACTGCAAGGAAGAAGTTAAAACAAGTGTGGATTTAGCTCGCAGAGACTCTGCAAAAGACCGTAACAGCAAGGAATTAAAAAACGATTAAAAGGAGCAGTATCGGTGCCGAATAACAACTTGACTGCTACGCAACGCCTTCCATGGCGAGGCTTATCACATCGTTAGCGATACGCGTATGACAGTGATAACGTTTTCAGACCTGCTCGGCATGCAGCTTTATCGCAATCAGCAGAAAAGTTAGTCTGCGCAGTTAATACAAAATGGCGTCGATGGCAAAGCTTCAAGGCGTGCAGCACTGATTGGCTCGCCACATTTTTCACATTCGCCATAAGTACCTGCATCTAAACGCTCAATAGCTTGTTGAACTTCTTTGACGCTGGCTCGCGCGTCAACCAATAAGCCTTGCAGAACCATATCATTCTGGCGTTCTGTCGCCTGCTCAGAAAAGCTCTGGGCATGAGTTCGTGACAAGTCACGCTCAATCGCTTCGGCACGAGTAGCGTACTCAATAGCCAGTGCTTGCAGACGCATACGCGGATCAATTGCTGTCATAAACCACCTCTTCTAAAAGCACAGACTAATCTTAAGCATAGAGTTAATAGCATTATGATAAAGAGAGGTCCTTCTCAAAGTACTGATATCAATCAAGGCAGCCTTGAGTATTCGAACTAAAGAGATGTTTATCTGCTACGGCACTGGCCAATGCCGCGTTTAAAAGCAATGCACATAAAAATGCCCTGTGATGACTCAACAGGGCATTTTTTAACAGGTAAAACTGAGCTGTAAAAGCTTACACAATACCTTGCGCTAACATGGCATCAGCCACCTTAACGAAACCAGCGATATTGGCACCTTTAACGTAGTTAACCTTACCGTTTTCCATACCGTAATGAACGCAAGCGGTGTGAATATTTTGCATAATACTGTGCAATTTGGCATCCACCTCACCATCGGTCCAAAGTAAACGCATAGCGTTTTGACTCATTTCTAGACCGCTCACCGCCACACCACCAGCGTTAGACGCCTTACCTGGTGCATACAAAATACCTTGCTCAATAAACAGATCAACAGCATCCAGCGTAGATGGCATGTTTGCGCCTTCAGCAACACAGATACATCCGTTTTTGATCAAAGTGCGTGCATCATCAATGGTTAGCTCATTTTGCGTTGCGCACGGCAAAGCAATATCACACTGCAGACCCCATGGGCGCTGGCCTGCAAGGTACTGTAAACCAAAATGCTCGGCCATTTCTTCAATGCGGCCACGACGGATGTTTTTCAGATCCATCAGGTACTTCCAGTGCTCACTGTCCATACCATTTTCCATGTACAGCGTGCCGCCTGAGTCTGATAAAGAAATCACTTTACCGCCTAACTCAATGACCTTTTGCGCAGCATACTGAGCCACGTTGCCCGAGCCAGAGATAGCAACACGCTGACCTTCAATGCGACGTTTAACGCTTTTCAGCATTTCTTCAGCAAAGTATACGCAGCCATAACCTGTGGCTTCTGGACGAATTAAGCTACCGCCATAGGTCATACCTTTACCGGTCAATACCGAGGTGAACTCATTGGCAAGACGCTTGTACTGGCCAAACATATAACCAATCTCACGCGCACCAACACCAATATCACCAGCCGGGACATCAAGGTTATGGCCAATGTGACGGAACAGTTCAGTCATAAAGGACTGACAGAAGCGCATCACTTCGTTATCTGTTTTACCTTTAGGATCAAAGTCTGAGCCACCTTTACCGCCGCCCATAGGCAGTGAAGTCAGAGAGTTTTTGAATACTTGTTCAAAAGCTAAAAACTTCAAAACACCCAAATTGACTGAAGGATGGAAACGCAAACCACCTTTATAAGGGCCTATCGCGCTATTCATTTGTACGCGATAACCGCGATTGACGTGCACCTTACCGGCATCATCGACCCAAGGCACACGGAACAGAATCACCCGCTCGGGTTCGACCATACGTTCAATGATGCCCGCCTTCATGTAGCGCGGGTTATCCTCAAGGAACGGCCATAAAGTGCGCAGCACTTCTTCTACAGCCTGATGAAATTCAGGCTGATCAGGATCACGTTGTTTTATATGGGATAAAAACGCATTAAGAGTTTGGGACATAAGTAAGCCTCGGCAAACCGTACGCATACGGTCGTGGTTCAAAACTTTCCGACTTTATCAGTGCAAAGCTACTTTGCGATAGAAAAAAATATGTTTTTTTGAAAAAAATCATGCCTGAGCAGCGCTCCCAGCCTATCAATCTAGCATTGCACTGATATTTATCGTGCTGGGCTTGTTATTTTTACGCCACAAAAGTAAGGTTATATTATAACTTAATTTATCCTTTGGAATTTTAACATGCACCTTCGCACCTTACTCGCTTCGGCCGCTCTAGCTTTGTCATTTCCAGTTCTTGCAGATGACCATCAACACAGCCTTGAGGCTCACGTACATGGCATTGGCACATTAAATATAGCTCTAGAAAACCAACTGTTAGAACTGCAGCTCGAAAGCCCCGCAATGAATATCATTGGCTTTGAATATCAGCCGACAACAGAGGCAGACATACAATCTGTTAAAGCAGCACAAAACACGCTAAGCAATGCAGCAGAGCTGTTTGCATTCAGTCCTGCTGCGCAATGCCGCTTAACCTCAGTCTCGATTGAAAATGCCTTACTCAAAGGGAGCGGCGCTCACGATCATGACCATGAGTCACAGCCTGCAGCAGAGATAGCGGAGCATCAACATAACGATATAAGTGCTCACTACCAATATCACTGTGCCACCCCAGCACAGTTAAATAGCATTGACCTAGCTGGCCTATTTAAGCTGTTTACCCAGACTGAAAAAATCCAAGTGCAACTGATCGTCGGTGACCATCAGCAAGGTGCAGAGCTGTCTGCTAAAAACACTTCACTGAGCTGGTAACATAAGTTTTTTTAAATGGCAGAAATCAACAATACCCCTGCAATTCAACAATCAGTAACACACCCGATTTTATAGAATTGAGATAACTCATGGTTTGTCAAAGTCCGATCATTGAACTGCATGACCTGCGCTTTGCTTGGCCTAAGCAGGATCTGCTGTTAGATATCGCAGAATTTACTGTGCAGCCGCAGCAGCGCGTGTTTTTGAAAGGCCCCTCTGGGAGCGGCAAAACCACGCTACTGGGCTTACTGGGTGGCGTACAGCTCCCACAAAGTGGCTGTATCAAGTTATTAGGGCAAGACTTAAGTCAGCTCAGCGCCAGCGCACGTGACCGTTTTCGCGTTGATCACAGCGGCTTTATATTTCAGCAGTTTAATCTCTTGCCGTTTTTATCCGTGATGGATAACGTTGTTCTGCCTTGTCAGTTTTCCAAGCTACGCAAACAGCGCGCCAGCATACGGCACGGTAGCATCGAGGCAGCGGCGCAAGCCTTGTTGCAGCAACTTGGCTTAGCCCGTCAATTGCATAGCAAACAAGCGGGGGAGTTATCTATCGGACAGCAACAGCGTGTCGCTGCAGCGCGTGCATTGATCGGCCAGCCAGAACTGGTCATCGCTGATGAACCAACCTCAGCACTCGACGCCGACAGCCGTGAAGCATTTTTGCAGTTGTTGTTTAGCGAATGCGCAGCGGCCGATGCCAGTTTGTTATTTGTCAGCCATGATCAATCCTTGGCGTCATTGTTTGATCGTAGTATCGATCTAAGCCAACTCAACCGCGCGATGCGCGAGCAGGAGGTTTAGCATGCATCTCCTGCGAATCGCTTTGCGCAGTCTCAACAACCGACGCTTTACCGCTTCACTTACGATCTTTGCCATTGCCTTATCGATGGCCTTACTGCTCGCCGTAGAGCGGGTACGCACTGAAGCACGCGCCAGTTTTGCCAGCACCATCAGTTCAACGGATTTAATTGTTGGCGCACGCTCCGGCTCAGTTAACTTGCTGCTTTACTCAGTGTTCAGAATTGGTAATGCCACCAACAACATTCGCTGGACCAGCTTTGAGCACTTTGCCCAGCATCCGCAAGTACAATGGGCAGTGCCGTTGTCATTGGGTGATTCCCACCATGGCTATCGAGTACTGGGGACCTCGGAAGATTACTTTAATCATTATCAGTACAGCCGCAAAAAACACCTGGCTTTAGCGCAAGGCCGATTTTTTACTGACCAAGCGCCCTTTGAAGTTGTGCTTGGTGCAGAAGTGGCCAATGCCTTAGATTATAAGTTAGGACAAGAGTTGGTCTTGGCGCATGGGGTCGCCACTGTCAGCTTGGTCAAGCACGATGACAAACCCTTCACTGTTGTCGGCATTTTACAGCGCACTGGCACCCCAGTGGATCACACTCTACACATTGCGCTCGCGGGAATGGAAGCCCTGCATATTGACTGGCAGCATGGCGCTCCAGCTTATGGCCGGCAAAAAATAAGCGCCGAGCAAGCGCTACAAATGGATCTGCAACCCAAAGAAATCACCGCCATGCTGGTCGGCTTGAAAAGCCGCATGGCGACCTTTGCTGTACAGCGTGAAATCAACCAGTGGCGCGGCGAGCCGTTACTGGCGATTTTACCCGGTGTGGCATTGCAAGAGCTCTGGAGCTTGATGGGCACGGCAGAAAAGGCGCTTTTCGTTGTATCGCTATTTGTGGTGTTGACAGGCCTTATCGGTATGCTCACCGCTATTTTAACCAGCCTAAATGAGCGCCGTCGTGAGATGGCCATTTTACGTTCGGTTGGCGCGCGCCCTTGGCATATTGCCAGCTTGCTGATTCTCGAAGCCTTCACTTTAGCTTTTGTTGGCATTCTGGCTGGCGTTGCATTTCTCTACCTCGGCATTGCCATTGCCCAAGCCCCACTGCAGAGTCACTATGGTTTGTACTTGGCTTTTTCAGCGCCAACCGTGCATGAATGGCAGTTACTCGGTGCAGTACTCGCAGCAGGCGTATTGATCGGTGCAATACCGGCTTGGCGCGCCTATCGGCAATCACTGGCAGATGGCTTAAATATTCGTTTATAACCAATGGCTTTAGCGGATTAATCAACTTGAGTGGATATCTTATGGCGAGGATTTTTTGTTTAATTTTACTGGCATGCAGCTTTAACTTTGCCTACGCCAGCGAGTTACGCACACTGCGTTGGGAAGAAATGGTTCCAACTGACGCACCACCTTTGCCACCACCCACCGCACTGCATGATCTTAATCAGCTGGCAGACGTGCTTGCTGAGGAAAGCGGTCCTGCCGCCGCGCAACAATACCCAAATGCACCGGTAGTCCCTGAGCTCAATGGTATTGCGATGAAGCTGCCAGGCTATATCGTGCCGTTAACGATTGACGACAACAGTCGAGTCACTGAGTTTTTGCTGGTGCCTTACTTTGGTGCCTGTATTCATGTGCCCCCACCACCATCCAACCAGATGGTGTATGTCACCAGCGAGGGCGGCGTTGCTTTAGGTGAAATGTGGCAGCCCTACTGGATTGAAGGCCAGCTCAGCGTACAAGCATTTAGCAGCGACTTCGGTGACACCGGCTATCAAGCGGTTGCCGAAAAAATCTACCCCTATGTGTTTGCTAGCCC
>Ga0209075_1002243_pt1 | contig 17233 bp, 21 predicted proteins | sample Stecom2011_FD_187523 | JGI IMG/M metagenome (GOLD analysis project Ga0209075, IMG submission 187523) | Agricultural soil microbial communities from Utah to study Nitrogen management - Steer compost 2011 (SPAdes) (version 2) | ecosystem: Environmental > Terrestrial > Soil > Agricultural land...
TCCAAAATTTTGTATAAAAAATAAAATAGATTTTTCTTTAACCACAAATTATACAAATAAACACCCAATCAATCAGTGGAAATTTATGTAGTTTGTGGTTTTTAAATTACCTCTTTTTCTCAAAAAAGATTAGTAGAAAGCAAAAATAAGCAAAACGGTTAAAACCGTTTATATACAATGCTTTATAAAACAGTAGTCTTAGTTTGGAACTCGGTGTCTGATAGGTTTTGGTCTTAAAAATACAAAGATAGGTTACTAATTCGTTACCGATTAGCAAAGGTAATTAAAGGTGTAACAGATTATATTTCAGTGTTTTGCCCTATTTTTCATATTCCCTTGTAACTCAATACAATTTAATTTTAAACATTAAACATTTGAGTTATGGAGCAGACAAAAAAATCCACGTTCAAGCTACTTTTCTACTTGAAAAAGAACGAGCCAAAAAAGAATGGTAATGCCCCGATTATGGCACGTATTACTATTGATGGAATACCTAAGACTTTAGGAACAAAGTTAGAGATCAACCCAAATAATTGGGATTTAAAGTACGGAAGAGTTGAAGGAAAGAGTGCAAAAGCACTAGCTATTAACCAAAAATTGGATAATATACGCACACGTATCGATACCCTTTATGAAGATATGCTGAAACACGAGGGTTTTGTAACGGCACAAAAGCTGAAACTTGCATTTTTTGGTGTTGGTATTATGGAAGATTCCTTGCTGAAAGTCTTTAAGAAGAACAATGACGATTTTGGGAAAATGGTAGTACAAGGAGAACGCTCCGAAAGTACCTACTACAAATACAAAATTGTCTATAACCACGTTACTGAATTTATCAAAAGCAGGTATCATCGTGATGACATGGCGTTCAGGGAATTGACGTGTGATTTTATCAGAGAGTTTGATTTCTTCCTTAGAATAGACAAAAAGTGCACGCACAATACTGTTTGGGTATATACTATGCCACTCTATCGTGTTGCGGAAATAGCTGTCAAAAACGGTCTTATCAGGAAAAATCCTTTTGAAGATTATGAAATAGCGATGAAGGAAAATGACCGTAGCTATTTACTCAAGGAAAACGTTGAATCCCTGTTATTACACAATCCTTCAAAACAAAATTATGAACTTGTAAAGGATCTTTTTGTATTCAGCTGTTTTACAGGACTATCTTATATAGATATTAAACAACTTAAAAGTACTAACATACAATCCTTTTTTGATGGTCACGATTGGATTATAAGCCGAAGACAAAAATCTGATGTTGCCTCTAATGTTAGGCTTATGGAAATACCCAAACGTATTATTGAAAAATATAAAGGTACTACCCGAAATGATTTTATTTTTCCTGTTCCAACTAATAAAATTTGTAATAGCCATATAGACAAACTTGTTCAAGAATTAGAGATTGTTACAGAACAAAAAGTAACCTTTCACACCGCAAGGCACACATTTGGAACAATGTTTTTAACAGAGGGTGTACCCCTTGAAAGCCTTAGCAAAATGATGGGACATAAAAACATTTCTACCACTCAAATCTATGCCAAGATTACCAGTCAGAAAATCAGCAAGGATATGGATTTGGTATCGCATAAATTTGCAGGAATGGAAGCCGCATTTTCTGAAATGGAAAAAGAGGTTATCATTTAGAATTTATATACACACAGAGCGAAGCAGGATTATGTCCTGCTTTTTTTATGCCCATACTTAATCCTTAAAGCACATTTATTCCTCCAGCACCCATCCCATGCAATAAAAGAGCTTTGGTAGGATGACTTAATAAACCATACTGAAAAACTATCCAATCTTATCCCTCAACAAATATTTTCAGTACCGTTTACGTGGCTTCCAAAGCCACAATACTTTGAGATACTAAAATAAATTCTGATAAATGTAATTGCAGGTTTTGTAACCATAAGGCCATTTTCTCAATGCCTTTTTCACGTGCTTCCACATGATTTTTTATTCAAGAACCGGTATGCTGTTTTGTTCCATTTCAAGAGCAAAGGTATTTCCGTGTTCTTAACGCAGGAACAAGGTCGTGCCCTCCTGGTTTGCAAAAAAATCTCCACCCATTCGGGTCGTATTTTTTTGACAAAACCTTGTTCCTGCTAAACACTAACCTTTTTATGCTCGTGAAACGAAACAAAGCATACTCCGGCTCTTTAGACGAATAAAAAAAATGTCAGAAATGAAAAAATACAGCATTGGAAATGGCAAAAGAGTGAAACGAAACTTCAGCACCTCCTCTCATTGCCGAATAAATCAAAGGAAAAATCAGAACAAAATTAATAACGCAAAAAAGTAGAAATCATGAACATTACAGGAAGACTGACAAGAGATGCGGAAGTACGCACAACGTCACAAGACAAACAAGTAGTAAATTTTTCAGTAGCGACCAACGACAGCTACCGTAACAAACAGGGCGAACGCATTGAGCAAACAACCTATTTCGACTGCTCCTATTGGATAACTCCGAATGTAGCTAAGCTACTTACAAAAGGCACATTGGTGGAACTATCGGGAAGAGTAAGTACAAGAGCGTGGACAGGCAATGACGGAGAGCCAAGAGCAGGTCTGAATTTCCATACCTCACAAATCAAATTGCACGGAGGTAGCAAAAAAAAGGAAACGGTACTAGCTACCACAGGCACAAACAATAACACGACAGAAGACGACCTCCCATTTTAACAACGAGATTCAATCATTTTTTAACATCAAAATTTTAAACATTATGGCACATAATATCAATTTCAACGAGAGAACAGGACATTATTCATTTTTCAGCGTTCAGCAAAAAGCTTGGCACGGTTTAGGGCAAATCGTGGAGCAATACCCGACAAGCGAGGAAGCAATCCAACACGCAGGGTTAGATTACGAAGTCGTAAAATCCCCACTATTTACAAAAGGTTCGGGCATTATCGAAACCACCAACGGCATAGAGATAGGCAGTAGCGAATTAGAAGTACCTAACTATTTCGCCAACATCCGCACCGATAACAATGCCGTATTGGGCGTGGTTGGCAAGGATTACCACATTGTACAAAACCGTGAAGCCTTTAATTTCTTTGATGCTATTGTAGGCGGTGGTGAGGGGATTTTATATGAAACCGCAGGAGCGTTGGGCAATGGAGAACGCATTTTTATCACAGCCAAATTGCCCGACTATATCCGAGTTGGGAATGGCGATGATGTTACGGAAAAGTACATATTCCTAACCACTTCGCACGATGGTAGCGGAAGTATCACAGCCGCATTTACACCAATCCGTATCGTTTGCCAAAACACCCTAAACGCTTCGTTACGCAGTATGACTAATGTAGTCCGTATCAAACACACTTCGGGAGCAAAACAACGTGTTGAAAATGCCCACAAGATTATGGGACTTGCCAACACATTGAGCAACCAATTAGAGGGCATTTTTAATGAGTGGGCAAAAGTAAAGGTCACAGACCGAGAGGTAAAAAAGCTAATTCAATTGGCACTTTGCCCGAATAAGGAAACCTTTGATTTAATCAAAAAAGGTGCGGAAGATGAAATTTCAACCCTTTTTAAAAATACCGTTGAGGACGCATTTGCATACGCAATGATAAGCGATACACAACAAATGGACACAACAAAAGGCACTTTGTTCGGAGCGTATAACGCTGTCACAGGCTACTATCAGAACGTGAGAAATTACAAGAATGACGAAGCCAAATTACAGAGCATTGTATTGGGTGGTACTGCCCAACTCAAATCACAGAAAGCATTTGAATTGTGTAGTGGTTTTGCTTTGAACGGTGCAGAAATCCTAAACCTTAATTAATTAACAACAGGCTACCGCCTTAATCGGTGGTAGCCTATCAAAAATATTCATTATGGCAAATTGGTGCAGTAATACGGTTGTATTCGAGGGAACTCCCGAAGCAATCACAGCGATACAGGAACTTTTTCAATCAATGAAAGAAAAGGAAGAAAAAACCGAGCAAGGGCAACTTCCCGAATTTATGGAAGATACCAACGGTGGGTATTTCTTCAATATCTATTGGCACGAGGGCGATGAAGGACAATTTCAATATGAAACAAAGTGGTCGCCAAATATTGAAGTGTTGCAGGGAATAGCAAGCCTCTATAAAGTGAATTTCGTACAGGATTATGAGGAAATGGGAAACCTTGTTTACGGCAGAGCAACTTATCGGGATGGCATACTCAGCGATATATTTTTGGGCGATGATGATTTTGAAGCCTACGAACAGGATGAAGAAACAGACCTCTACCACTTTGAGGGAGAAGAGTACGAAAGTGATTATGAGATATTGGAAACTCTTTTGGAACGCAAAATTGTAACACTATGAAAGTAACGGATTTGAACGGTTACGAAATTGAAGTAACCGACCTAAAAGAAGCTATCCGTATTGCGAAGCGAAATACAGGATATAGCCACGAGGACAAAAGTTTTTCAGACTTCGATAAAAGGCAAAATGCCTATTGGACGGATATACACAAGAAATTGATAGCAATCAAAGAACAGTTAAACAACAATTAAAATTTAAGAACGATGAACACAAATTTTTTCAACCAGATACAAGCTTTGGACTTTACAGGAGTATTGCAACTCAATATTTCCAAAGGAGCAGAAAATAACCTTATCGTATCAGTACTGCTCAACAACGAGCAATGCGGAGATAGTGCCAAAAATCTCATTCCCCCATTGACCTTTAACGCCACACCACAGGAATTTGACGAGGGATTTTTTGAGCAGATAAAAGCACCTGTTAAAACCGTTTCGGGCGTAATGGTGAATATGGAAAAATTCCTAAAGCAAATGGAGGAAGTCAAAAAGCAATCGGCAATGGAGAAAGAAAAGACCGAGAAAGCCAAAAAGGAGAAAGAAGCCAAAGACAAGAAATTTAAAGACGGAATGGCAAAGGCTGACGAACTCGAAAAAGAGGGCAAACACCGTGAAGCGTGGATGAAAGTACCCGATATAACCGAGTTTCCCGAAAAAGCGGACGAGATACGCAAACGTAAAAAGGAATTGTCAAACAAGTTCGCCACACCGAGCCTTTTCGGTGCCATGGAAGAAGCCACACCCGAACTCCAAAAAGCGGAAGAAGTTACAGCCGATTATCCCATAGACGAAACAGACGAACAAGAAAACGAGTATTAACCCTTAAAAACGAGCATTATGTTATTAGCAACACAATTGGAACGAGTTTTTATACTCAAAGATAAAGGACAGGACATCAGACTGACCGACCCCGAACCACGTTGGAGCGTGGAAGCAGTAATGAATTTTTACGCCAATATGTACCCCATACTGACCACCGCAAAAGCATCTGCACCACAGATAAAGGATGATGCAATCGAGTACAGATTTGAGAGCGTAATGGGAACAAAAGGTTAAACCAAATATTTAAAGCGATGAACTATGCACAAACATATCATATCGGGAACTATCACAATGCCCGAACAGCAAAAGCAACGACAATTGCATCGCCAGTTAAACGAGTTTGCCAATTCGATGCAAAAGCCAAAGGATGCAAACGAAGTACGGAAAGACAAACGGAAATCAGTACCAACAGCGATGTTGCCAATGGTTTTCTAAAATGTTCCTTTCTGCCTAAACTGAAAGAAACGAAAACCGTACAGGCTTGCAGGAAATCAGACAAAACGGAAAGGGATTTTTTTCAGTCCTTTTCCAAATTGGCAAAGCATTACAATATTCAACCTGCACAGACCAAACAATTTGCCTATCCCTACAATATGGCATTGGCTATGGCTGATGTAGAGGAAAAGTTAAAGAGTAAAGTTTTAGATTGGGAAGAAATCCGTTTGGTGCAGGACAGCAAGAAAACCTATTTTGTTAGTGAAGAACGCTACAATACAGGAGCAACACTTTTTTACATTCCTGTTTCGCCATTGTACCGCCTTTTGCACGATAAGAAGCGAAAAAACAACGCACATTTATTATTGTCCGTTTGTGCATATCTGTACCATATAGCCGACATTCCGTATTACAGACAGGAAGCAAGTTACCTCTATTGGATGTACGAAATGATGAACGATTGGGTAGAACAGGATGATTATACAGAAGAAACCGAAGTTTATCTTTCGGAGATTAAAGAAGCTGAATTTATAGGGGATTTTATTGAGCAACGAATTTATAACCGCATCAATCTGACCGTATTTAAAAAACGTATTGAAAAGTTCAAAGTAAGGAATGATTTTGACAGAGAATGCTTGATAGTAGCAAAAGAAGCTTTTTCCCTGTATCAAAAATACCCGAATGAAAACGTATTCAGAAATGCCAAACCCAATGGAGAAGAATCTGAAGAAGATATGGAGAACATTATCGGAATGGAAAAGTACATTTCATTTTACGCAGACCACAAAGGTTGGCTTAATGAAACCTTGATAGAATCCGTAAACACCGATATACAGGAATACGGACAAATGGAAGAACCCATTATACTAAAACAGTTTGATGGCAGGGATATAACCGCAAACAATCTTTGTTTTGAAAACAGGTTATTCCAATTATTACACAACCTAAGCGATATTTTACACCAATGTTAACAACGAGAATATGGAAACGATTAACGATATAGCAAAGGACTTTGGAACATTGTACCACCCTAAATCCGCTTTGGTATTCTACGAAACCAAAGGACGGACAACCGATGTATATGTAGAGCATTTTGATATGGACAAAAACGGAAATCCTATCAATGCCCACCCTTTGACTGTGAGGGAAGCCAACGTATTGGCAAAGGCACTCCGCACCGAAAAAGATAAAGACAAAGCCTTTTTAAAACCAAACGGAATTTTACCAACAAACATTTTGCATATCAATCCGAGTGCGGAAAAAGGTACGGTCATTTGGTACACCAAAGCACAACAAAGAAAGTTGTTTTTTGTGGACAGTCTGAAAATACCCAACGGTAATGCGTTTGTACCGCCAATGCTTTGGAAAGCAAGTAAAAACAGTCTTACCGTTTATTCCCTTGCGAGTGACAGAAGACCAACCGATAAAGCCAAACTGCATTACGCTCCGTTTTTCAATATTTACGAAGATGGTAAAGTTTGTATGGGAACAGTGAGTATTGAAATTAAAAAATCCGCATCGGTGGAAGAATTTACACAAGCTTGGGAACACTATTTTTTTAATTCTTATTTCAGCCATTTATTAGGCAAACACAATCCCATAAAAGGCGATTGCGTAAAAGTGTGGAAAGACCTTATCAATACAGATAATCCCTTTCCAAAAGAAGTATTGAAACCGTATAACAAAACCCTAAAAAATCTCTTGTGATGAATACAGATAAAACCAAAGTACATTTTACGGACAACTATCTGATAAGTCCGACAAACCCGATTGAAGTTAATTTAATTGGTGTAGGTGGTACAGGCTCAAAGGTGCTGACCGCTTTAATGGAAATGAACCACAGTTTAACCGAATTGGGACACGCAGGATTGCAGGTTCGTTTGTGGGATGATGATATTATCACGGAAGCCAATTTGGGCAGACAGCGATTTGCACCAAGTGAAACAGGACTGTACAAATCGGTAGCACTCATAAACCGTGTCAATCGTTTTATGGGAACAAATTGGAAAGCAGAAACCCAAAAGTTTGAACGCAATTCTTTAGGAGGACTGCCCGAAAATGCGAAAGCTACGATTTATATTACTTGTGTGGATAATGTAAAGACAAGGTTTGATATTGCCGAAATGCTCAAAGCAATGAGTAAACAACGCAGAGCGAACCGAGATGAACCAAAGTATTGGTTGGATTTTGGGAACAGCCAACATACAGGGCAAGTGATACTATCTACCATCGGAAGTATCAAACAACCCGACTCTGAAAAGTACGAAACGGTGGCAAGCCTGCCAATGGTTACGGATGAATTTGGCGAACTGCTGAAACAGTCCGAACAAACGGACGATACGCCAAGTTGCAGTTTGACAGAAGCATTGGAAAAGCAGGATTTATATATCAATGCTACATTGGCTCAAATGGGTTGTTCCTTGTTATGGAATATGCTCCGCTACGGAATGACTGAAAACAGGGGATTTTTCCTTAATCTGAAAAACTTCTACACCCAACCCCTAAAAGTCGCCTGACCTCAAAAGTCGGGCGGCGAAAAGACGCATCCTTCCGTTGGTCGGAACCGCCTTTTCGCATTTAAAAAGGTGCGACCACTTTGTCAAAATGCCCCCTACACAATTCCATTTCTCTACATTTTACCAAACAGGTTGCGACATTATTTTCGGGGGATATTCTTTATCCCGTTTGTTGTATTTGGTAACGACTTCTTTTCTTTTCACACAGCGACCAAAGAAAAGAAGCAAAAGAATGTCGCTTGGTTAGATTAGCTTTCTATATTTTAGTATGTTTGCTCTTAAAAATTTAATAGTAGATTTTTAGTAAACGAATGGAAATAAGGAAGCTATATGATTGAAATATCAATACCTAAAAATATCACTCCTCGCAAAGTTGAGACTTTGTATAGAAGATATATTAATAATGAGAGTGGGGCAATTATAAATCTTAAAATACCAGGATCATTAAACAAGTATACATTTGGATTATTGGGAGATTTGTTAAAGTTTATTATTTCATTAAATAGTAAATCAAAAATTCAAACATTAATATTAGATATAGATAATGAGAACCTAGACAGTTTTTACGATCAAGAGTATGCTTATCCTATCATTTCATTGTTATGGAACTCCACAAATTTCACAGATAAAAATAATATCAATATAAAAGATAGCTTAAGACATCTGCAAAACGATTTTTTCATAAAAATGAATTCGTTAGATAGATTTAAAGGCAATAAGTATATACTAACTAACACGGATCATCTTTCAAAAAACAGAGGGTTAATCAGGTTGCTTGAAAATTCTGAAGGTTTTAATGATGATGAAGATCAAATCAAATACAGCATAAAAAAAATTTTCAATGATTATGTCCTGACCTTTAATAAGAACAATATAATAGAACTTGAAAACCTTATAGAAGATATTGGTGCAATAGTTTATGAGTTGACAAAAAACACCTATGAATGGGGTAAAACCGATCAAAATTTAATCGATATCCCAGCAAGCATACGCGGTGTTTATTTTAGATTTCATATCAACAATAGTAATAAAATATTGGAAGAGTCCGAGGATACGCCTATTCAATCTTTTTTTCAACACCCGTTCATTATACAAAATTGCATCAATGAAAAAAATCAAATTTACTATTTAGAAATTCTAGTTTTTGATTCGGGAGTAGGATTTATTGATAAATTTACTGAAAGAGGATCATTAAATGATTTAGAGGTTATTAAGAAGTGTCTTGTAAAAAATCAAACGTCTTCAACTTCTAACCTAAAATCAAAAAAAGGTATAGGATTAGACCGCATTTTAAACATCTTGAATAAAAAGGGATTTGTAAAAATTTCAACCGATAAGTATTGCGTTTACAGAGATTTAGTAAAAGACAATTACAGACCTATTGATGTGGAAAAGCTAAAGGATCTAAAGCTTGAGGATTGGTACAACGATGATTTTAAAACGAACAATATCATTAAATCACAAGGTTCTTATATCAGTATCTTATATCCATTTAAAAGCAATCGATAATGGGGAAGTTTTACATTTATAACTCAAAGATAGAAGATAAAAATTACAAGAGTGCTACAATAATCTTTAATCCTAATATTGAGTTTGATTTTGGAGCTTTGAAAAATGAATTAACAGAGCATTTTAGATATTTTCATCAAACAAGTGCCCTAGTTTTTCTTCATTGCTCTACTGTTTCTTCGATAGATACCCTATTGGATAATAATTTGGATAAGATATTTAAAAGTATTCCAAAAGCAGAAGAGAACTCACTTGTTGAGAGCATTTTTTATATTGGCTATAATAAATCAGAGTTTATCTTTTCAAATAAGAACCAATTTTTGAAAGATAACTTTAAGGAAATCGTTAATCAAGGATTGGCAAACATTTTTATATCAAATGGAGGATTAGTAGAAAGTAATGGTATTTCACATCATTATGTTTTTCCATCAGGAAAACATTCAACTAAATTTTTAAGGACAGCAAACGTATTAGTACAAAAAAGTGAAATTGATTTTATTGGATTAAATCTTCTACATTTATTTAAACACACCCAGATTCGTAATATTTACTGTGATACATTATCCATTAATGTAATTGGATATTCTATTAGCCAATATGTAAAACGATATGACAACAGAGAAGATGTTAATATTGAGTCTTTTAAATCCTATGACGGTATATACAGTAAAAATACAAAATTTTATAATGACTCGATTTTTTTAATTTCCGCGTCAACATCTGGTGGGCTAATTCATTATTTAAAGGGAAACCATCCTGAAATAAATTCAAAAGATGTTTGTGTTCTTTACTATCTTCCGATAGAAAAGCCTTCAAACCTTTCTCTTGAAAGAGTTCTATGTAATTTAGAGCGTAATGAAAAATTACATTATGGATTAGAAATTTATAAGCAATTCAAGCCTGGTGAGAAATGTTCGTTTTGTGAAAACCAATCTACTGCAATTAAGATTGTTGGTGACTCCTTTAGTTTGGACGAACCTATTATAAATACTAGGAACATCGTTGCAAGTAAATATATATCCAAGTCCTTAAAAGATTTTGTAGAAGTATTTAAATATAATGAAGAAACAGGTACTTCCTTAAAAGTTTCATTTAATGAAGATACTATTAATAGGAAAAAATACAACCTATATATTGATTACGAGAATATTATTAAAAATATTGAAAATGAGCAATATCAAAGCCATAAGAATAAGATAGATGCTTTTATTAATCAGTATGTACCAGCGTCGTTAAAATATATAATCCATTTAAATGATAAGGGTTCAGAGTTGTTGGCAAAGTATATATTGGAAAAAACAGTATGCTTTTCCAACAATTCTATTGAAGTAATAAATCAATCGGAATTAGTTGACAATAAAATTTCTGAAAAGGAATTAGGTTCTATTCTAATTGTAGCTTCTTGTATAACAAACGGAAAAAACTTACTTTATTTAAGCAGATATTTTAGAAATCACAATAATATTAGACTTGTCTATTTTGTGGGAATCAATAGGATTAGCGATTCTGACAAGCATAAAGAACTAAAAATCAATATAAAGTACGGACTGTATGGTTCCGAAAATAGTTCTTTCGTAGAGATAGAAGCTATTAATTGTGATAACTCTAATGAAGAAACACCGTGGGAAGTTGAACTAGATCATTTACGAGAAATACAACAGGACTTGAATGAGCCATCTAATTTTGTAAACGAAAGAATAACTACAATAACTAGCTTTTCCAGTAAGACATTTAAAGGTGGTACACAAAAAATATTTTATCCTGATATTCTAGGAAATGAATTGGAAATCCGAAAAAATTCAGCCTTTTTTAATAGTAATGAATACTTTGGACAAGTAACTCAATCGGATGTCTATTTTACGATTTCTTGTGTTTTAAACAATATGAGAAACAATAGAGTTGATGGGCTTTATCAGACTAATTTTGTGAAAAATTTACTCGATCCATTTATTTTTAATCGTTTCAATGATGGCATTATTCAAGCTGCCATTCTTAGGGCAACAAAAAATGAGGAGCTAAATTATTCATTTAGTCGCAAGAATTCTGAAGATATGTTGATGCTCTTAAAGACCTTTGCAAAATATAGAGATGAATATCAAGGTGAAGCATTGTTTGAATTTTTGTTTGCAATCTGTATAGGTAAATTACGCCTATTCAAAGAACATTATCCTCCGTTGATTGATGAGCTTACTAAAATTGAAAATGAACACATTCAAATATTAAATAAGATGATTTCAAAAGTCTATGAGAAGAGTTTATAGAGTATTTGATTCTTATTTAGCCATTGACAATTTTGTCAATGGCTCTTTTAAAATCATCAGCATCACTACCGACCAGTAAACAACTTGAAAAGCCAATGTCTAAAAGAGCTTTACCTACTTTCTCATTGTCTATATCACTATGAGCAATAAATCGAACGCCAGGATATTTTTTCCGTAACTCCTGAAGCCCCACCAATACATTTTTATCGTAAAAATCAAGGTCTATAATACATACTTCGGGAAGTGATTTTAAAGCAGCTAATTGAGTAATGGCATCTTCAATTGTTTCTGCTCGAAATAGTATTTCAAATCCTGAACCAGAAAGGTCATTGCAAATACTATCTAAAATCGGGCTTTTATCATTGATAAATGCAAGTGATTGTTTGGGTCTGTTTATTGTATCCATAATGCCATTTTTTCTTTTTCATGAACCCTACACAAAAAAAGAAAGCGTAGGCAATCACACTTACCGGCATTAAGGCACTGGTACGCCATCCCCCAAATAAGCGGACGCCCACGCCTATGACGTGAGCGTTCTTACTTATCTGTTCCGGGGTTTTAAAAATTACCAGTTTCTAATGCGGAACCTAAAGCAAAAACACTTTAAGTATTTTCTATCTTCTGCAAAGATACAAAACTCATTTCGATATAGAAATATGCTCTAAACTAAATTTGATCATAGATTATTTGATTTTTTGGCTACAATAGTTTTGCTCCAATACGCTCAATATATCCGTTTCCTTATAGATGATTTTACCCCCTATTTGGGTAAAAGGTAAAATATTATCATCACGATATTGTTGTAGAGTCCGCTTACTGATATGGAGAAGTTTACATACATCTTCACCTGATAGGTATATTTCTCCGTTCATTACAGGACGGTAGTTTTTCAATATCTCTTCGATACGGTTTCTTAGCAGTGTTATCATCTCCTGTTGTTCGATGATTTCTTCGGTTTCATTCGTCAGTAAATCCATTGTCATTGGTATTATACGAATGTTTGCCTTTTAGCAAAGCCTGCACATCCGAAAGTTTATAATAATTTTTGCGGTTCAGCTTGGAGTAAGGCAATAAGCCTTTATCCTTATAGGTCTGCAAAGTCCGTTTGGTAATGTTCATCATCAGGCACACTTCCTGGTTATCGAGCCATTGCTCTTCTTTGAAAATCGAGGTATATTTCCGAGTAGCGTTTTCGGTCAGTTCCAAAAGTGCTTTCAGTTCATTTGTCATTCCGTCAAATGCGGATTTCTGTATTGCGATAACTTCCATAGTCTGCTTCATTTTTCTGTGGAAGTCGAATTTAGAAAGGATTATTGCAGGATTGAGAATTGTTGCACCCATTGGCGTTGAAAGGCAGTATTTGGCTGTTTTCTTTTGCCGTAAACAACAAATCGGATAGCCTTTTGGGTTATCCGATTTGTTAATAAGTTTATAGGGAAATTTCTATCAACGTTTGGTAGGCTGTCCAATTTTAACTTCCTGTTGCTTTTTCTCCCTTTCTTTTTTCATCTGTGTATAAGACCAAAGAATAACAACGCCAAGAATAATTAAAGCATAGGCAATCCATTTGCCGACACGTTCTATAAAACGGGTAAATACAGATGCTTCAAAACTCGAAAATCCCTCTGCACCCATACCATTACGCCTATAAAATTTCCTGCGGTTTATCCAATAAATAAGCACTATCGCAATAACGATAACAATAATGCCAAACACCAATTGAGCCGTAACTGTATCCATACCCGTTAAGATTATAATTCAAGTAAATTTAAACAAAAAACAACGTACACCGAAAGCTGAAAAGCAAAAAACCGACCTGTAACAGTCGGTTTTGCTTTTATATAAGTAGCATTAATCACTACTGTTGAACTGAAAGCTCAACTGCTTTTCGTTACCGAAGTTATCGGAAATCCAAATCTCAAAGGATTGTGATACGGTAGATGCCGAAGTGTAATACAACCGGAACTGCTCCGTTGGCAACGAATACAAATCGTTTGGCAAATACGGTGGTTCGTCATAATACCGCAATGTGCCTTGACCGTCAAATTGAAAGTAGCGGAGAAAATATTGCGTGTTGCTGTAATTGCCTGTTCGCTGTATGGTAATCCGTATCTCTACGGTCTGCCCACTGGCAACATCTTTGGGTACAGGCATCACATTGACCTCAAAAGGAAAATCGTTCTGTATTTCGAGTTCATCGTCTTTGCTACAAGATACCAAAGAAGCCGAAGCTGTGAGGATTGCCAGCATTACATATATCGGCAGTAATCCTATTCTGAATTTATTGAATATTGCTATCATCATTTTACATTTTAAAAATTAAACCTTAATCCCACACCTGCGGACGGTCGGAATTGTTCCAAGTCTGTACCCCACAAAACCTTTATACGCCCTTGTAGGACAAGTACAAAACGGTCTGACAGGTACGTTTCAAATGTGAGCCGTCCGCCTGCTCCGTAAACAAAATTGTCTTCGCTCAGTATCTTCGCTCCGTCATACAACATTGCTTCGCCACGGTTGATACTTTCGTAACCGACTACGCCTGTTATTCCGAAGTTCAGCGTGATGTTCTTACGAACATCGCCCAACAGGAAGAAACTGTAACCGCCCTCTGCGGTATAAGTTTCCTGCGGTATGCGGAGGTCTTTATAATCGTGGTATTGATGCGTGTATTCCAACGCCCAAAGCTGATAGTTACCATTTTTGCCGTTTACGGTCATTGCTACATTGATGTAATAATCGTTACCGATTTTATCATCGGACAGCACACCCGTACTCACTTCCAATCCTTTCTGTTTAGGTAACATTCTTTGTGCCTGTGTGACCGTGATGGCCATAAAGATGAGCATCACGGTATAGATATACTTTTTCATATTATTTACTTTAAAAGGTTATTAAAATTTCAGGTGCATATCGTTAATCAAACGAGCTTTGATTAAGTCGGAATTTTCTATCTGGAGTGTCTGATGCCTGCCACCGTTTTTCTCGAAAATCTCAATCAGCAGTACCTTGTCATCGGCAATGGTAAATTGGTCTAACAGGAACACGTTTTGCTCGGTCGTTTTTCCGCCAATCTCATCCAATGGTTTGTAAGTCCTAAGCGGTATCATCGGGCGTTCCTGCACTACGGTACGTTTGGCTACCTTTTTATCCACCACTTTGAAATTCACAAAATCAATCTGAAACGGCACATTGGTACGGTTTCTCAATTCCGTATGGAAATAGTATTTGCCGTTGTGTATGTAGATACCTTTGAGGATAAACTGAATACCGAAACTCTTAGCTCCGATATGCTTTACAATACGTTTGTCCTTTTTGTAAATGGTTTCCAAAAGCAAGCCTGCCAATGATGGCGAATTGTTGCCCAATTCTTCAAAAAGCACATCGTTTCCGTTGGCTTTATCTACCGCCTTTTGCATCGTAAGCAGGTCATAGCTCAACGCATCGGGATAGGAACTGTAATATACATTGAAGCTGTAAAAACGTCCGTCATTCGTGATTACGGAAAAATTGGTTTCCGCTTCAAATTCCCTTACCGATGCTTTTACACGCAACACGTTTTCCGCATCTTCCGCTTTTCCTGCAATCAGGTATTCGCTTCCCAAATCCACATAACGAATGGCGGTCGGAAAAATAAGATGTGAAGTTTTATCGTAGGTAACTTCCATTCTATACGGTTCTATCTTGCCTAATGCAAGCGGAGTTTTTGCACTATCCTGTGCAAAAGATTGTACGGCAAAGCCGAGTATCAGGGCAAATGCCCAAAAGGTTTTTAAATGATTTTTCATTGTTTAAATTATTTGAGTTCAATATTATTTTTTAGATACAAGGAAGACCTGATGCCCCGCTTTTAGCGTAACCTTTGGGGTTCTTACCTTTTTGGCGAAATAGCCCGAAACACCCTGTACCACGCCACGGCTTAAATCAGCAGCAACCTGTTGTCCTGCATTCTGCGTGAGCATTATGCTTGTTCCCGAAGTCTGGCTCATATTGCCCGCCATTTCGGTAAGGGCGTTCATTTCGGGCGAATAGGGAACGTACAAGCCTTGCTGTCCGTCCAAATCGTAAATAGTTATATCTACCGGGATGATATTACCCTCCAGTTCTATCGAGGTGATTTTTAGCTGTAATCGACCTCCCTGAAATTTAGCGTTAGCTGTTACAATCGTTCCTTTTGGAATGGTACGTTGAGGCGTTTGGGCTGGCTCTAACAATCGCAATCGTACCCCTGTTTCGCCGATAACCGTTTGTGCATCGTGTACACAGGCTTTGATATTGTTTTTCGGTTGTGCCGTTTGCTCAATAGAACCTGCGGTATAAAAGCCCCGGTTTCTTGTTTCGCTCCAATCGGCTAAAAAGGCACTGTCCGTAGGCTCACGATACAAAGCGGAAACGGTGTTCTTTCTTGTAGGTGTGAATGCCACAAAATGCTCCTTTTGAGTTGAACCTGCGGTAGCCGTACCTGCATCCTTAGCAGGTGGGGCTTCTGTCGAATTTGTACCTGTTGGCAGATACTTTGCCGCCATCTGGTAGGATTTCTCCATTAGGGCAAGCTGGTCATCAACGGTTACAGATTTAGGTACATCTTTCTCGGCTAATTGTTCTTTTAGTTCGTCCAATTGCCTGCGGAGTTCTGTTGTTTCAGAGTTGTTATCCTGATAAAATGAACCCAATGTGCTTTGTGCATTGCGGTAACTGCTCAATGCAGGATTGCCGTTTCTTCCCGAACCTCTGCCAACGCCATAGCTGCTGTTTTCGTCTTCTTCGGGAAATTCATCATTAGGCTCTTTTTTGTCTTCAGTATTCCAATAGTCAGAAAGCGTGGTAAGTGCATTGCGTTTTTCTTGCTCTTTGCGTTCCAGCATTTCTAATTCATACGCTTTGCCTTTATTGTCAGGCAATCCGGCTCCGGTTGCTTGCGGCACTGCATCGTTCAACCCGATGTTTTCGATTTCTTTTTTGTCTTCCGACGGTTTAAAAATCAAATACATACAGCCTACGAAAACCACCCCCATTAAACCAAAAATCAAAGGCTTTTTGAGTTTTCCCGTTTTATTCTCTGTACCGTTTTGCAGTACATCGGCGGTATCTTTCGGGCTTCCCTCGGTTACCCGAACAACCGACTTTTTGTTCTCATTTTCTTTCATAAAAATTGTTGTTAAAAATTGTTGTTAATGTGTCCTGCAACCTTGCAGGATCTTCATCCTTTTTGAGGACAGGATTTTCGATATGCTCGATGACCATATCGTTACCAGACGTTGAGGTATCGTACCACACTTTGTAAATAACACCTGCGGTAAGCAGCAGATACCCCACAAAAAAGTAAAGTGTGTACTGGTGCTGTTTCCGCAAGGGCAATG
>Ga0209075_1002244_pt1 | contig 17229 bp, 15 predicted proteins | sample Stecom2011_FD_187523 | JGI IMG/M metagenome (GOLD analysis project Ga0209075, IMG submission 187523) | Agricultural soil microbial communities from Utah to study Nitrogen management - Steer compost 2011 (SPAdes) (version 2) | ecosystem: Environmental > Terrestrial > Soil > Agricultural land...
TTGATATCAAAATGACACAGGATATCGAAAAATCAAAATCTATTGGTTAAAATTGATATAAACAATGCATATTTTAGGTCAGTTCTATTAAAAAACAATTAATTCTTAAAACCTTATGAATAATAAATATCAAGAAGATATTTAGCAAAAAAACTAATTATATATTTTAGAAAAAAGAGTGATTCCTAAAGTAATTAGAAAGACTTTCAAAATAAATAATCCAAATGATTCAAGATTATTTTTGAAGAAAAAATACCCAACACGCGTATAAAAACCCAATCCTCATAATGAAACTAAACGCCAACTCTTCTCTAGTAAACAAATAATATTATAACAATTACTGTTTTTGTGACTCCGGAAGGATTCGAACCTTCAACCGTCAGAGCCGAAATCTGATATTCTATCCAGTTGAACTACGGAGCCATTTTTTGCAAATATACTCTTAATTTTAGGCAATAAAACAAAGAAAGACCTAGTTTATATAACAAAAACAAAGTCAATGGTAAAAAAATTAATCATTTTCGCAAATATTGTGCTAATGTGCTTATTATCAACGGCACAAGAAAAGTCTATTGGGAGTTGGACAGATCATCTTTCTTATGACAAAGGAACATCGATAACAACAGATGGAGAAAAAGTATACTGTGGCACGAATACAGGATACTTTATATACAATACAAAAGACAATTCTATAGAAGTACGGAGTAAAGTAAACGGATTGAGCGAAGTAAATATAATAAAGATAGAATATATTCCAACGAATGATAAATTACTAGTTGTTTATGGAAATGGGAATATTGACTTAATTCACCGCAACAAGGTAATTACTCTTCCATTTATTAAGGAAAGTATACAAATCTCAGATAAAAATGTAAATGACATCTATATTGATGGCGTAATGGCATACATCTCTTTTGATTTCGGAATTATAGTCCTAGACACGGAGAAAAACGAAATAAAAGAAACTTTCAATGTAGTTGGAGGTGGGGTATCAAAGAAGATAAATGGTTCGACCATAAAAAATGATATTGTTTATGCAGCAACAACAGCAGGTGTTTATATTGGTAATTTAAATGATAACCTACTCGACTTCAATAATTGGAGTTTGTTACCACAAAACAATTCGAACACAATCAAAAATATTTTCAAATTCCAAGATGAAATATATGCAGTGATTAAAAAAGGAAATGAAGATGTGTTATATAAAATTGATATCAATAATCAACTCATTCAAGTAAATAACCTCCCTATACACACTTTTGTAACAGCTAAAGTAATAAACGAAGAACTAATATACCTGTCAACAGATACAAATTACATTTTCGATTCAAGCTTTTCTCTATTGTCAAAATTCACAGGCCAGAACAACTCAAGAGTAATGGGATTAACAATGGTTAATAATCAAGTATACAGAGTAAATGATTTTAGCCCAATGAGAAGGTGGGATAGAAATGGAAATTTAACAAAGCATATACGCCCTTTTGGTCCAGCAACTAACATACTATTTGATATGGATGCCTCACAAGGAGAACTTTGGACAGTTAATGGGGGTTATGATTTTACAATGAACAATTCTTTCAATTATATATCTATCAACAGATACACAGAAGGAACATGGATAAATTATAACAACTACAACAGCGTAACATTAGACGGAGTATATGATGCAGTTTCTGTATACCTTCATCCAGAAGAAAAAGGACATGCATATATTTCAACATGGAGTAAGGGTTTATTTGAATTTAATAAAAGCAGTCCGTTTAAAAACTACAATACTTCAAACAGTCCGTTAACCAACAGAAAATCAAACACCGACTGGTTAGGAGTAAGTGGGGCAAAGTTAGACGATGATGAGAATTTATGGATGATAAACACTCATGTTCCGTCAGCATTAGTTGTAAAAAGAAGAAATGGTAGTTGGGAAAGCTTTGATTTTTCCCCAGAGGTAGAGCATGAAAATAGGATGAGTGAAATAGAAATAACAAAAGGAGGAAATATTTGGGTAGCCCTTGATAGAAGGAACGAAATTCTAGTATTTGATCATAAAAACACTCTAGATAATAAAGCAGATGATGAATATATAGTTCTTTCAGCTGAAAAAGGAAAAGGCAGTATTCCAGGTATTAGAGGATTAACATTTGCGCTGGATAAAGTTGGTCAAATGTGGATTGGAACTTCAGCAGGTCTGGTCGTTCACTATAGTCCCGATAGGGTTTTCGATCCTAATTTCAGAGATTTAGAAGAAATATTAATCGACGACGGAGAAAACATTGAAGTACTATTAAAAGGTACAACAATAAATACTATTGCAGTAGACGGAGCAAACAACAAATGGATAGGGACGGAGAATTCAGGAGTCTACCAACTTTCTCCAGATGGTAAAAAAGAACTACAACACTTTACTTTTGAAAACAGCCCTCTAATTTCTAATCAAATAATTTCAATTGCGATAGACCATAAAAATGGAGAAGTGTTTTTTGGAACGGGCTTGGGAATTGTATCTTTTAAAAGCAGTATAATTAATGCAAAAAAAGATTTTAATGAATTTAAAGTATATCCCAATCCTGTTAATAGCAACTATAATGGTCCTATTGGAATAAGCGGATTAATGGAAAATTCCACTGTAAAAATTACAGATATAAGCGGCAAGCTAGTCAATGAATTCTATTCAGAAGGAGGGCAAGTAATTTGGAATGGTCAAAATATGAGAGGAGAAAAAGTAAGCTCAGGGGTATACTTGGTAATGAACAGTGCTGAAGATGGGTTTGGAAATCTAGAAACTAAAATAGGTAAAATACTATTTTTAAAGTAAAATTATGTTGGTTAGCACAGAGGGGATTGTACTAAATTCGATAAAATATGGTGAAAACTCTCAAATAAGTAAAGTGTACACAAAGAAACATGGTTTGGTTTCTATCATATCCTCATCGGGTAACAAAACAAATCAGAAAAACAGAATCTATTTTCAAGCACTTTCAAATATAAAATTAATCTATTACTATAAAAACGAAAATTCATTACATCGTCTAAAAGAAGTAGGGTATTACGATAGGCAACAGCAATCCACAAATGAAATAGCAGCTAATGCAATCAAATTTTTTCTTGCAGAATTCTTAACTATCATAATTAAAGAAGAAGAAGAAAGCCCTATTCTATATCAATTCTTAGCCAACAAGCTTGCACTACTAAACAGCAATAACGCAAACTACGCTCGATTTCACATAGACTTCCTAATGGACTTTGCTTTATATATGGGCATACAGCCTAACTTTAACACTTCAGGCCTTTACTTCGACTTAAAAGAGGGTCAAATGGTAAATATTAAACCAACTCACAATGAGTTTCTCGATAAAGAAGAATCAAAAATGATAAAGGCATATTTAGATAATCAAAAACAGAGCAAACAAGAACGAAATATTGTTTTAAACTCACTAATAAGTTATTATCAAGTTCAAATTGGCGGTTTACACAAACTAAAAAGTCGGGAAATATTAGAGGTTGTTCTTTCTTAAATAATAAAGAACTATTAATTCTTTAAATAAAAAGAAACTGATGAAACAACACGAACAACCTTTTTATCAGGTGTATTTGAATCCAAGTCACTAATACTAAATAAACCTTGGTTTGCAGACTTAATAGAACCAAGCCTAGAAGTAGAGCTTTCAACAAATTTGCTGGCTGCTTCCTTTGCATTAATCGTCGACTCTTCAATCATTTCAGGTTTAATGTCATTTAAACCAGTAAAACGATACTCTATTGGACGCCATTCATTTTTTGAAGTAACCAGAATACCTTCCCCAATAAGATCAATTAAATCAGTTTGTGCCTTTTGTATTAGCGATATGTTGCTTGTTCTAATTGTAAGCTCAGCAGCTAAAATATACCTGCTACCAACGTAATTAGTACTGTATTCTCTCATCTGCCTATCAATAACATTGGTTGCACCAACATTCACCTCAGTATCATCAAATCCCATATTAAGAAAAAAGGCTTTAACCGCATCTTTGTGCTCTTGAACACCTTCATATAATTTAGCTAAATCATTGCCTGAACGTTTAATTTCCATTGGCCAAATTGCAATATCAGCATCAACATGTCGAATTGCTAAACCTTTTACATTAACCTCTCTATTATTATTGTTGGCTTTATGAATAGTATTTCCAATAAAATATCCAGAAATTACAATGGAGAATGCCAAAATAACAACCGATAAAGTACTAACCTTCATTATTTTTAATTTTTTAGTTTTATAGTTTTCAATATTGCTTTCAACTCTCTTAAATACTCTCTTTTATTAAATTTTGGAGCATAGACAAATCCATCCGCATGGATAACTCTTTGACGCTCCACATCAACAAAAGTATAATGAACAAAAGGGCCTCCCATAAAATCGTTTTTCATGTTCCATAATCCCCGATAAGAAACCGCATAAAGCTCGTTTAAATTAACTTCCTCTTTAATTGGGTTAAATTCTTCATAAACTGACATATAAGAATCTTCTCTTCCTCCTTGTATATGGGTTTTACAAAAGTCATTTCTACTCTTTATCATTTGATTGTTGCTAAAAGTAGAATCAGACTCATAAGGAAGTTCATAAATTATTAACCCTTGCAACAAGGTGTGTTCCCCAATTTGCTTTTCTTTTTTTAACCATAGCCCATTACCACTACTATCCATCATTACAAAAGCAGGCGGTAGTAAAATTTTTAAATCAAAGCGTTTTTCAATAATTTCACTCAACTTCCTATCTGGCTTAATTGAGTATTGTTCTTGTAATCTTTGAATCTCTTTATCGTTAAAATAATTTTGTATTGCAATCGTATTCTTAGCTAATATTTCAGAAGCTTTTTCATCAGTGGATGCATTCACCTCAATTAACATTTGATCTTTTGCCCAAACATCTTCATTGATAATTATGGAGTTTTTATTTCCCTCTCCTATGGTGACAATTAGAATATTCCTACTTCGCTTAAGAATTGATTTAAAGTCATTTGGAACTACTGTAGCCATTCGAAACATTGGTTCCTTTTGGGGTAGAGCATCTATTTCTTTGTAAAAAATTTGTTTGAGAATTTTTCCACTTTTACTTTTTTCATGTATTGTATCAATTACAACCAATACCTCTCCATATTTTCCTGAGGAAGAGGGTAAAACCATCTCCTCGGCATGCTCTATAAAATCACAGGAATAAAATCCAATTAAGAAGACAAACAAAAGTGATATTCTACCCATATTATCAAATTTCTTTTACTTTAAGTTTCATTCCAGGCTGCAAACGTTTAATGTTTAAGTCGCCATTCAAACGCTTAAGCTCATTAACAGTAGTATTGCTATACATGTTAGCAATATCCCATAAAGTATCTCCACTTTTAACAAGGTGAAATTTATATTTCGCAGTAGTTGTTTTAGAATTATCAGCTGTTGAAGAATGTTTAGTTGCAGATGGCGAATTACTTGTCATAGTATTTATTGCCGGAGCTTTTGGATATATTCTAAGCCTATCACCAACATTCAAGCGGCTAGATTGGAGGTTATTCCAAGCCATTAAATCGCGAACTGAAACTCGATACTTATTGGCAATATATCCTAAAAACTCTCCGTTTCTAACATGATGCACAAACATTTCTGCTTGTTGCTCTAAAACCTTTTTACCAGCAATACTATCTTCAATTTCTATGCGCCGCATATCAGCATAAATGTTGTTTTCATTTACAAGAAAAACACCAATCTTTTCTATTGGTAGCACCAAGGTATTTCCACTTTTTGATTCGGGAATAAATTCAAGTTTATACATTGGATTTAACTCTGCAAGTAAATCTTTAGGTATTTCGATATAATTAGAAATTTGAGAAAAAGTCATTGCTCTATTAAGCTGAACTGTATCGACAATTAAGTTAGTATAAGCTGTTACTTTTGGAAATATAGAATAATCAGCAGCATAATTCATCATATAGTTTACAGCAATGAAAGCTGGTACATATCCTTGAGTTTCTCTTGGTAAGTAAGGTCTGATTTTCCAATAATCTCTATGCCCACCTGAACGGCGAATAGCTTTATTCACATTTCCAGGACCACTATTATAAGCAGCTAAAACCATGTTCCAATCCTTGTACATTTTATATAAATCCATCATGTATTGGCAAGCGGCAACAGTAGATTTGTATGGATCCATGCGATCATCATAATATGAAGTTACATTTAAACCATACATTTTCCCTGTGGGATACATAAATTGCCACAAGCCTTGAGCCCCAACCCAAGATCGAGCAGATGGCTTTAATGCAGACTCTACTACAGCAAGGTGTTTTAGTTCTAATGGCATTTGAAAGCGATCTAAAACCTCCTCAAACATTGGGTAATACCTGGGTGCAACTCCTAAAACATAATTACTTAAATCTCTTTTCCTATTAATATATAAATTTATAAAAGCTTTTACATAGCGATTGTATTGCAAATCTATAGGCGTATTTTTATTTAAAAGAGATAATTTATATTCCAAAATAGAATCTTCTAATGGTATGATACTATCAAATGGTATTAACCTATCGACTAAGGCAACAGAGTCTATTTCTTTCAGCCCATAAGTTTGATAAAACTTGTTGCTCATTACGCTATCAATCATTATCAAAACCTGATCATCTAACGAAATTTCATATAATTTCGTAGTATCAGATTGTTTTGTTTCTGAAGCATTTACGCTTAAAAAAAGAAGCAAAGAGAGGAATGTCAAAAAGCAATTTGTCTTTCTCATAGTAGATTGTTTTTCACATTAAGTCATCTTTTTATAGACCTATGGTGAATGGATAACGAAAAGTAACAAATATTATTTTCTATTGATAACAATTTATTATTTATCAGTAGAAAATTTGTCCATTAGTTGTTTGGAAAAAGATAAGAGTTTTTCTTCTTGAAAAACATCGGCCATAAGTTGAATTCCAAATGGGTGATTTATTTCAGATTTACCAATTGGCAATGAGATAGCAGGAAGTCCAGCTAGGTTTGCTTGAACAGTAAAAATATCTTCTAAATACATTTTAATAGGATCATCGCTTTGAGAATTCAAATCAAAAGCAGGATGTGGAGTAGTAGGTGAAATTATAAAATCATAATTACTTAACAATTCTCTACTTTTATCTCTAACTATTCTTCTAACTTTTTGAGCTTTACTATAATAAGCATCAATATAACCTGAACTTAAAACATAAGTTCCAAGCATAATTCTGCGTTTTACTTCAGAACCAAAGCCCTCACTTCTAGACTTCACATATGTAGAAAGTAAATCTGTTGCGTTTTCACTTCTATATCCAAAGTGAACACCATCATAACGAGCAAGATTAGACGATGCTTCAGCTGTAGTAATTACATAATAGGTTGGTACCATTTGCTCTAATAAATCAAAGGAAACTTTTTCTACAATATGTCCATCAGCTTTTAAAGTATTAATAATATAAAGTATTCTATTTTTTATTTCAGGATTTAACCCCTCATGTTCAACATAGCAATCTAAATAGGCAATCTTCTTTTTTTTATTTTCCTTTTGTTGAATAACATTGCTGTATTCTCCTACAGCTCGGGAACTTAAGGTACTATCAAATTCATCTTTTCCTGCAATAACTTCTAATATTGCGGCACTATCTTCAACAAGGTGTGTAATGGTACCAATTTGATCAAAAGATGAAGCATAAGCAATAAGCCCATTTCTGGAAACTCTACCATAAGTTGGTTTAAACCCAACTGTTCCACAAAAAGAAGCAGGTTGTCTAATTGAACCACCAGTATCAGATCCCAAAGCTGCCAAACATAAATTTGCAGCAACAGAAGCTGCGGCACCTCCAGAGGATCCACCAGGAACTTTATTTTCTAGATTAGGATGTTTTACAGCTCCGTAATAAGAATTTTCATTTGAACTCCCCATTGCAAATTCATCGCAATTGGTTCGTCCAATTATAATAGCATCTTCTTCCAATAGTCTGTCTACAACTGTAGCACTATAAACAGATTCAAAGTTTTCTAATATTTTCGATGAAGCGGAAACCTTATGCCCTTTATAACAAATATTGTCTTTAATTGAGATTACAAGACCTGCGAGTTTTCCTGCCGTTCCATCTTTTAATTTTTTATCTACTTCTTCTGCTTTAGCTTTTGCAGATTTTTCAAAAATTTCAATAAAAATATTTAAATCTTTTGCAGCAGAAATATTTAGTAAATAGTTATTTACCAATTCTACACAACTAATTTCTCCGGCAGCTAAATCTTTTCTAACAGCGTCAAGAGATCGATAATCTTTCAAGTAATTAAATTTTTATTATTTTTTTTCTTTTTTTTGTTCTTCATCATCGTCATTAGTGGCATCTTTAAATTCTTTAATTCCTTTGCCAACTCCTTTCATAAGCTCTGGAATCTTTTTAGCACCAAATAACAAAATTAGAATTACCGCAATTAATATTATTTGTTGTGGACCAATTGCAGCTTCAAATATAATCGAATTCATAAGGCCTCCTTTTGATACAAAATTAGTCATTTTTTATCACGGATACTCTATAGCTAATAATGGAATGAATACTTTTGATTTATGCAAAAAGAAGTAGAATATCTAATCATTGGTCAAGGACTTGCCGGTAGTTTATTGGCATTACATTTAATGGAAAAAAATATATCTTTTCATATTTACGATCCATCTATATTGAATTCATCAACAATGATTGCTGCGGGAATAATAAATCCTCTAGTTTTAAAAAGACTTACTCTTAGTTGGAAAGCTAAAGATTATATAAACTACAATAATATTTTTTATCCAAAAATAGAAAAGATAATGAAGCAAAGGTTTTATTATCCTTTACCCCTACATAAATTAATTAATTCTGACGATGAAAAATATTTTTGGAATCACCGATTTAAAAAACCTAAAATATCCTCTTTTTTAAAAAAAGAATTTATAAAAGTATCGGAAAAATTATATCCAACCAACAATTATGAAGTAGGGGTAGTAAAAGAAACAGCTTGGTTAGACACACAAATATTTTTACAAAGCTTTAGAAAAAGACTTAAAATAGAAGAAAATATTACTGAAAAAAAAATAAATTATAATCAGCTACAAAACAATTGTTACGAAAATATTAAATTTAAAAAATTGGTTTTTTGTGAAGGTGCCCATGGAATCAACAATCCTTATCTAAAAGATTTAAAACTAATAGGTAATAAGGGTAATCTAATTACTATTCAATCAGATGAATTTTTTAGCAATGAAATCATTGTAAAAAAAGTATTTATTCTACCAATTGGAAATAAAAAATATAAAATTGGAGCTACTTATGATATTAATTATCAAAATGAAGAGGCTGATGAAAATCAAAAAGAGTTGTTAAAATCTCAATTCGAAGAAATAACAACAGCAAATTATAAAATTGTAAATCACCAGGCGGGAATAAGACCGACAGTAGAAGATAGAAGACCTTTATTAGGAAAAATAAAAGGACAAAATAACTATTTCGTTTTAAATGGACTGGGTTCGAGAGGTTGTTTAATGGCACCTCTATTAACAAAGGAATTAATCGATTTTATTGAATATAATAAACCGATAACTCCTGAATGTGATATTGAACGATTTTACAGTTAAGCAAAGTTTAATTCAGTAAATAAACTGTCCCTATAAGAACCGCCAATTGGAATCTTTTTATCTATATCTTCCAAAACAATCTTATTTCCTTCAATAGAATCTATTTTATTGATATTTAGTATATAAGATCTATGAATTCTTAGAAATATTTTTTTATCTAACTTTTCAACCATATCTTTCATGGTTGAATGAATCGTATATTTTTCATCTTTCGTATGTACTATCACATAATCCTTTAAAGCTTCAATAAAATATAAATTATTATTTTCTACCTTAACTAATTTAGAATTTGATTTAACGTATATAAAATCTCTAACAATAGCTGCTGAATTAATCGTTTTTACTTGATTTATACCAGCTAGCTTTTCCTTTTCCTTTTTATATTTATAAAGCGCCATTTCAATACTTGTGCGCAAGTCAATTTCCTTAAATGGTTTTATTATATAACCATATGGCTCAACAATTTTCGCTTTGTCAATAGTTTTTTCGTCGGCATATGCAGTAAGAAATACAACTGGAATATTATATTTTTCCTTTATTTTTCCAGCAGTTTCAATACCAGTTATATTGCCAGAAAGCATAATATCCATTAATATTAAATCAATTTTATTTTCTTTTTCTAAAAATGACAATAATTTTTCTCCTTTAGAAAATGTATTCACCACTTCATAGCCAATCTTTTCTAAACTTTCAGCAATATCTTTTGCAACTATTACCTCATCCTCAACGACAATTATTTTTTTCTTCGTCATTATATACTTCTCTTTTTTAACCAAAAAACATTACTAATTATATATTTCAACTTTTTAAAAAAAAGTTATTATTTTTATAAACTCTAGAACAGTATTTATAAAAAACTCATCCCTAAAACAACTATTAATTTTACAATTAGACGGAGTCTTAATTTAGAATCGTTCAAAATTACATCAATTATTTTTATATCACAAGGGTAAATATTGTATATATCCATTTATATAACACCTCATAATGAATACTTTATAAAAAAAATTATATAAATTTTAATAATAAATCTTATTACTTTTTTAAAAAATCTACTTTACTACCATTAATTCTAACAATATTGTCGTTTTTATATAAAATTTTTAAAGTTTCTATACCGTTTGAATCGAACCATTTCCACTGACCAACTTTTTGTCCATATTCAAAGTTTTGTTCTTTTATTAATACTCCATTTTCATTGTAATATCTATGTTTTCCATCTGGAACACCATCCATAAACTTACCTTCAAAAGAAAGTTTTCCATTTTTATGAAAATACTCCCAATTATCATGTCGTTCACCATATTGATAATTTCCCTTTTCGCTATGATCATTTAATTCATAAAACCAAGCACCCTCTTTTAAATTATTATAATATTCTCCTTTTGTAATCAACTTACCATCTGCTTCATATTCTTCTAAAACTCCATCTCTTAAGCCATTCCTATAATTTTCTGACCTCAATAAATTACCATTTTCAAAATACCAATTCCACTCTCCAGTATATTTTCCATTTTTGTCATAGAATCCTATTTGCTCTTTTTTTCCATTACTAAAATAATAAGCCCATTTTCCAGTCCTTTTCCCATCTGTATAACCGCCTTCGCTTTTTATATTGCCATTCAAATAATAATGTTTCCATTCTCCTTGATACCAACCTTTATCATCAATAATTCCCTCAGCAATTAAATATCCATTTTTGTATATTGCTGATGCTTCAACTTCTCCATCTTTAGTATATGATTTTTCTACACCATCTTTTTTTCCTTTCATATTAAAAGTGGTTTTCTTTTTTATTTCACCAGTTGAATAATATTGATTTTCAATATTAAAATCTGCCTCATTATCAGATTCATTTTGCTTAATACCATCAATGTATAAAAAAGCTGTTTCTAATTTTCCATCTCGATTATAATTTTTTTCATAACCATTTAGCAAATCATCTTTATATCTTCTTTCTTGTTTCAATCGATAATTTGAATAATAAATTTTCCAAATTCCCTGTTTCCTTCCTAATTCATCTTTTTGATTTACTTTTTCTCTATCTTTTAAAAACCCTTTGTTATATGTAACCAATTCTATTAAACGACCATCCTTAGCATAATGAAAAGCAATCCCATCTTTTAAATTATTTTTATAAGGAGTAGAGCTTTTAATTTTTTCAATACTATCTGGATAATATTCAATTACTTCACCTATTATTTTATTTACTTCATAAAACTCTTTTTTAACTAAAAAAGAATTCTCATAATATTCTTTGAATCCATTTTTCACCCCATTTTTATAAGTAATAATGGTATTTATACTTCCATTTTCATTATAAAAAATCCATGGACCATCTAATTCAAAATTTTCTCTATTTCCTTCAGATTTTCGCAAACCATTGGAATAATAATTAATCCAATATCGATTCGGCTTTCCTTCTTCTAAATATCCTTCACTTATAATAATTCCTTCATCATTTAAATATGCTTTGTAGTTTTGATCCGTAGTATCTATTTTATTTTGAGAAAATAAAACAAAAGATACAAAACAAAAAAAGAAGGTTAAAAAAAAATGGGTTTTCAACATCATATATAAATATAGTTTTTTTAAATTAATTATAAAGAAAAGCTACTACTACTACTAGGGCGTTAATAGTGTTCATAGATTTGAATGCATTCATTTGGAAAGATGAGTTGTACAATAAAGATAACAAGATGTTAACAGCTTTGAATAGGCTAAAGTACTGATTTTAGACCTTTATAAAAGCTATCAACAAGATGTTAATATTGGTTGCTATGTATAAGTATTTGGATTTTTGAGCATAATAATCGTAGATATGATGTTGACAATTTTAGTATAAATCAATCTTTAAAATAGGCTTAATTTAGTTTTTTGTTTTGATTGACAAATTAAACGAGAATAACAAAAATAGATATTAGAAGTTGTGGGCAAAGTATAAACTTTTATAGTCATAGATATTAACAATTAACTAACATTAAAAATGAAAATTGCAATTGGAGGAGATCATGCAGCATATCAATTGAAAGAGAAGTTGATAGCATACTTAAAAGAAAAAAAACATATTGTTAAAGACTTTGGAACACACAGTGAAGAAAGTTGTGATTATCCAGATATTGCACATCCTTTAGCTGAAAGTATATCTAAAGGAGAACATGATTTTGGAATTGCCATTTGTGGTAGTGGTAATGGAATTAATATTACCGTAAACAAACATCAAAACATTCGATCTGCATTATGTTGGAATAGTGAATTAGCGGCATTGGCAAGAAAACACAATGATGCAAATATTTTAGCATTACCAGCTCGTTTTATAAATGTAGAAACAGCTATAGAATGTATTGATGAATTTTTAAGTAATGATTTTGAAGGTGGAAGACACCAAATAAGGGTAAATAAAATTAAAATATAAACGACTTTTATGAATAATAAATTTTTAGCACTCAGTTTTTGTTTGTTTTTATTGTCTTTTGTTGTAATAGGACAAAGCTATGATTCCACTGCTTGGAAATATGCTAAAACAATCAATGAAAAAGATATTTTTAGACATTTATCAACCTTAGCATCAGATGAATTTGAAGGTAGAGAAACAGGTGAGGAAGGACAGAAAAAAGCAATGCGTTACATTGCAAATGAATTTAAAACGAACCGAATTTTAGATTATGGAAACAATGGATATATCCAGTGGTATTCTTTATTAGAACAAGAAAATAAGGGAGTAAGCATTCAAATTGATGGTGATCAATTTGAATTAAACAAAGATTTTTTAATGCAACCTTCAGTTGTTAAAAATGAAATTTTTGATATGGAAATTGTTTTTGTTGGTTATGGAATAGAGGAAGATAATTACGATAGCTATAAAAATTTAAATGTAAAAAACAAAGGGGTTATTTTTTTAAATAGCACACCAAAAAATGTTGAATTAAAAAATAAATGGGGAATAAAAGATAAAATAGCTTTAGCAAAGGAAAAAGGAGCTTCGGCAGTTTTTTACGAGGATATAAGTATAAAGGCAATAGTTGAAAAATACACGAATTATCTTAAAAGACCACATGTGAATTTGTTAAGTGATGGTTTAAATGCAGCCAATCAATTTTTAACGATTAGGATGAATAAAAACATGACAGAACAAGCATTAAAAAGTGGGGGAGTAAAATATAAGAGAGTAAAGAAAAAAGGAATAAAAGAAAAGGATTACTTTAATGAATCCTTTACGATTTATATTGATAAACCTACAAAAGCTGTTAGTGGGGAAAATGTATATGCATACATTAGAGGAACTGAAAAACAAGACGAAGTAGTAGTTATTTCTGCCCATTATGATCACCTTGGAAAAACCGATTCTACAATATATAATGGAGCAGATGATAATGCTTCTGGAACAGCTGCACTTCTTGAAATGGCAGAAGCTTTTAAAAAAGCTGCTGATGATGGTTTTCGTCCAAAAAGAAGTATTTTTTTAATTGCATTTTCCGGTGAAGAAAAAGGATTGTTGGGTTCTCGATTTTATAGCGATTATCCAATAATACCATTGGAGAAAACAGTTGCTAATTTAAATGTTGATATGATTGGCAGATATGATGATGCACATAAAAATGATAGCAATTACATTTATTTAATTGGCGCTGATCGATTGAGCAATGACTTGCATGAAATGAGCGAAAAGGTAAATGAGTTATATACCAATATTAATTTGGATTATACCTACAATGCAAAAGGCGACCCAAATAGATTTTACGAGAGATCAGATCATTATAATTTTGCCAAACACAATATTCCTGTAATATTTTATTTTAATGGTGTTCATGAAGACTATCATAAACCTACAGATACTATAGAAAAAATTGATTTAAAGAAAACGGTTCATATATCTCGTTTTATCTTTTTGACAGCTTGGCATATTGCCAATGCAGAAGATAGATTGAAATTAAATGATGATATTAAATAATAAAAGAGGAACTCTTTTAGTTTGCCAATAATTTATGGATAAGAGCTGTGGTATTTTGAACATAATCTTCATATAATTTACCACTACTCGGCCCATAAAATCCTGTGTGAATCTTAGCTACTTCGCCAGATTTGTCGATAAAAATAGTTGTTGGAAACGACATGATATGATTTAACATTGGGAGTTTTTCAACTGCTTTAGTTTTTCTATCCCATGCAGCTAGTAAAAATGGATAAGGAGCTTGAGTTTTAGCGATTAATCTTTCTATATTTTTAAATGCTTGCGCTTTTGATTTTGTTCGTTCAAAAGCCAATGCGACCACTTCTAAACCATCTTTGTTGTATTCTTGGTACAATGATGTCAGAAACTCAGTTTCGTCTAAGCAATTGTGACACCAAGATCCCATAATTTGAACGATGACCACTTTGTTTTTAAAAATTGAATCATCAAGTGAAATGTGCTTTCCTTTAACATTTGGAAATGAGAACTGTAATTTATTATATTCCTTCTTAAGTTGCGTTAAAGAATCGGGGTTACGCAACTCAAAATTATCGTTTCTTTTGCCTTTCCAGTGAGCCTGGTAATGATTTCCAGACCAAAAGCTACCATGAATAGAGTCTCCTTGAAAAGTGGCTTTAAAAAGATAAGCTACAGAACCATCGAAAGATGATAAAAACAAAGAATCTTTTTTTATTTGCCCTTCTAAATGTCTAAAGTCACCCGTTTCTGTAATAAAGGTCCCTTTTATTTTATCTTTTTCTTGTTCAAACAATCCTATTGCAGGGAATGTAGAGTTCTTTTCTGGTTGAAAACTGACCTCAAACTTGTTAAACAATTTAGCGTATGGATTTTCAAATTCAAAAAAGCGAAAAGATTCTCCATAAGTTGCCTCTACATTTATCTTATAATCTTCGCCGCGGTAATAGTTTTTCCAAACTCCGCTTATTTTATTTGGGTTGTTAATTTTTAATTGAAATTCAGTTTCATAAACAGGAAGACGGATGTAAATAGAATCACTTTTTTGAACTATATCGGTAACTTCAATCACTTCATCAGCATTGAAGATTAACATTTGATACTTGTCGTTCTCTTTTTTTATTTCAAAATTAAAGGGAAGCAATGCCTCCCCCAAATTCATTTCCATTCGCCAAAAACCTGTATTTATATTTGATTTTTGGTTGGATTTTTGACACCCCCAAAAGATGATAAAAAGGAGAAAGAAAAGACTACTTATATAAATCCACTTCTTTTTTTGCATCTTTTACCTTATTCTTTTGGTCTTTTATTTTTTTCTCTAGTTCAACCTTTCTCTTTTCGTTGTCTTTAACGGTATTCTCTAATTTTTCAATTTCTTTCTTTTTCTTTTCTATGTCTTTACTCGCCTTCTTCGATTCTTTTTCAATGTTTTTTACTTCTTTGTTATAAGTAGACAACATTTTTTCTTGTCCTTTCATAAACTCAGTAGTTGCCGCTTTTGACATTTGATTAGCAAAGTCTTCTATTATTTTTTTTGCTGCGGTAAAACCAGAAACATCAGAGGATTTTGAAATTGGAATATTTCCATTTAAAAATATAGCTGAGAACGTTTGACTTTCTTCCTTTTTATTGTTTTTTATTTTAGAAAAGATTTGAATAGGATATTCGCTTATGGTTGAAATATTGGCATTCGAAGCGTATGCTTCATTTTTTTTTGTCTTTACTGAGGCACCATATCTTTTCATGGTTTTTTTCCACTCTTTAATAATTTCTTTTTCAGATGATTTATTAATAATTACTGTAAGCGCTGTTCCTTTAACACCATTAATCTCTTCAGCGGATTCTGTTACTGACACTTTTTTTTGTGCTTGCAAGCTATTCAAACTAAAAAGTACAAGGCTCATTGCTAACAATGATTTAATCAAATTTTTCATTTTGGTTGTTTTTATGGTTAATATTCTGGTTTGCTACAATAGATGTAACGCCTCCTGAGATAATAAGTTTCATAATATCTGCAGAAGATGCATTAATTGGACTAATATTTGCCTTAGGAACAATATATAATTGACCGCTTATGGCATATGAAAAAGGAAAATAAACAGCTACTTTGTCTTTTCCAATACCAATTTCAGAAAGATCTTCTTTGGTCATAAAGCCTATTCTTTCTGCTTCTAAATCCCCACTCATTTTCACCAATACAGGTTTATTAAATTGTTGTTTATCCCCTACGAAAGCATTCATCATGTCTTTCATAGATGAATAAATGATTTTTACAAGTGGTGTTTTTTCTATGGCTCTTTCAAAAGGTTTAAAGTAGCTAAAAAAGAAATGACTCCCTAAAAAGCCTATGATAGTAATGGAAAACAGAATAATTAACATTCCCAATCCAGGAACTTCAAGCGGAATTATATTGTCAAGTAAAACAACCAAATAGTATACTCCATATATAGTAGCAGCTACTGGAACAATATAAAACAACCCTTGTAAAAAGTATTTGATTAATACCTTACCAACGTTATTTTTTAGTTTTTTATTTCCCATAGGTTTCACTTAAAATAAAGCGCTAAATTATACCTTAAGTTGTTTAATTCATAAAAGTAATTAGAATCATTCAATCGTTTTTTCATTTTTAAATATCCGTATAAAGTTTAAATTAACAAGCCGTTAATTAAAGTTAAATTAACAA
>Ga0209075_1002245_pt1 | contig 17226 bp, 15 predicted proteins | sample Stecom2011_FD_187523 | JGI IMG/M metagenome (GOLD analysis project Ga0209075, IMG submission 187523) | Agricultural soil microbial communities from Utah to study Nitrogen management - Steer compost 2011 (SPAdes) (version 2) | ecosystem: Environmental > Terrestrial > Soil > Agricultural land...
TAGAAATGCGATAAAAAGCGGTTTTAAACCAGCATGGGTAGAAATGACAGCTAAAAGCATTGAATTAGTATCGAAGATGAATTTATAATGTATTTATTCTATAAAAAGAAAAAGCAACGTTTGAAAACCTTATAGTAAAACAAGTAAGAATTTGATATAATAAGAATGTAGGAATTTAGGAGGTGTAATCGTGTTGACAAAGCTAAGAGGAAAATCACAAATTACTTTGCCAATAGAAATTGTAAAACAACTAAATTTGAATCCGGGTGACAATTTAGATATAACAATAGAGGATGATAAAATTATTGTGAAACCAGTACTAATAATTGACCGTTCTCAAGCTTGGTTCTGGTCAAAAGAATGGCAACAAAAAGAATTAGAGGTAGAAGAAGATATAAAAGCTGATAGAATACATCATGCAAAAGATGTTAATGAATTAATTAGAAAGCTAGAGCAAGAATAATGGAATTTACCTTTTCTAATAGATTCAAAAAGGAGTATAAGACTCTTCCTGAAGAAATAAAAAAAGCTGTCCAAAATAAACTAAGGATGATGGCAGAAAATCCTTTTCATCCATCCTTACGAACAAAAAAAATACAAGGTCATGAAAAAATTTTAGAATGTAGTATCAATATGGCTATTAGAATGACTTGGGAATATGATGGCAAAAAGATATTTTTAAGGGCGATAGGAGAACATGATTATACATTAAAAAATCCTTAAGCCTTTTTCTTTATATTTTTGTAGTAATACTTAAAGAAAAAGGCATCTGTCACCGTCGTATAACCGCACGGTTTGCGGACGTCGGGAACCGGCATACGTTAGATGAAATTGTGTCTTAGTAGCGTGGGAAGTTTACTTATGTGAAGACTTTAACACAAAAATAGGGGGATGATATTATGAAAGACATGGAGAAAAACGTAAAGGAGGTTTTAACTATAATAAATTACCACCCTTTGATAAAGTGCTTATGACATTATTCAAATGGAAGATAATCCTTAAAAAGAAAATAAAAAAGAAATTAATATCAGATGAAATTGGTATGCTTGAAGCATACGATAAACCGGCAGCTTTACCAAAAGAAGTAACATAGAGCAAATTGTTACTCATGTAAATTCATAGACTATTACAGGAGAAAACGGCGGGGTGCTCCCGCCGTTTATGCTAAGATTTTTTCGTTTTTTATGCTTTGTTTACACTTCCGGCATCTCTGTTTTGCTTCTAGCCTGCAGGAGACGTCTCCAGGCGTGCATGGCCAGGGTGACGCCGATTACGCCGTAGGCCACGAAGACCCGGAAATATTCACCAACCTGGGCGTCGCCAAAGATCTGCCGGCCTGCCGCCGGTGAGACAATAAACAGGGTATGGAAGAGAAAGACACCCAAAAGAGCATGACCAATTCCGGCTTTGGCCACCGTGGCGCCGCCGATGAGGATGGCGGCCACAGAGTAGAGACCGATTTGTTCATGACTACCGTAAGTGCTGAAGGCGCCCATGTTCTGAAGAAAAATGATATGGCCCCAGGATGCCATAACCATCGACATTATAATGGCGATGATTCGGACTTTATCGACCTGAATACCGGCTACTGCGGCCACTTCGCGGTCTTGGCCGACGGTACGCATATCCTGCCCCAATTTGGTTCGGAAAAAGAAAAAGATAAAAAGGCACAAACCAAGAATCACAAACCAGGTTAACAAGGGGATACGAATCGAGTTTATCATGGAACCGCTTTGTATCTGGTAAATGCTCCAGTACAAAATGATTACGCCGCCGAGAATCATCAAGACCAGTTTAGGCTTGGAGAGGCGAACACCTTTTCTACGGGTGTAGATTAGATAAGCGACAAGACCGAAAATGACGGCGGCCGCCGCAGTCCACGGCAGGGTGGGACGAAGCAGGTTGGGTATATTCCACCCGGCGCCCGGCTGGTCCAGCCCGTATTTAAGACCCCGGCTTAAATCTACGGTTGTGCGAATTCCCACTCCGCTGCTCATAACCAGGGTGGTATTATTCATGGGAATTATCCCGCCAATCATTTGCAGGAAAATGAGTTCATACACACCTTGGGCGAAAAAACCCAAAATCAAACCAGCAATCATCTCCTGACCTTTGGTTTTATTAAACAGCCGGCCTGTAAGGTAGCCCAAGATAACGGACAACGGAGTGACCAGGACCATGCAGAGTAAAATTCCCGGAAGCCCGGTTACTCCCCAGTGGGTTACAAATATCAGAGCAGCCTGTCCCGCCATGGCGCCCAGGACAATGGAAAAATTAAGTCCCATTCCCGCCATGACCGGAATAATGAGGGACAAAACCAAAAAGGAGTTTCGGGACACCCGGTTGACAATATCCAGGAGAAACAAGAAAGGGTTCATCCCGGAAAGAAAATACCCCAATAAACTTAGAACAACAAACATGATGGTAACCATGTTGTTGGTGGTAAAGGTTTTTAGTTTCTGCGAAGAAATTTGTTTTTTCATTGATTCCGGCCTGCTTGTATTTGTTTTCATCTTAATCACCACTTCCCACTTGGGTCAGAGCATAGAGAATAACGCCGTTTTGGATGATTTTACGGCTAATCTCTCCCATGCTCGCCCACTCAGATGTAAAGGCGTTGGCCACCGGTACGGCTACAACTTGGATACCCAAGAAAAGAGTCGCCCCAATTATCACATGGGTGATCGTCGCTTTCTTTACGGACGCACCGCCGATGAGAACCGCAGCCACAGCTACAAACGGCATGAACATAGGACCTTCATAAAGCTGGATAAAACCATAGCTCTGGGCGTAGATCAAAATGCCGGCGGCGCCCAAGACCGTAGACAGGGTGGTACCTATGATGCGGTTTTTATTGACATTAATTCCGGAAGCAGTGGAAAAACGGGGATTGTCACCCGCGGCACGCATGGCGATTCCGGTTTTGCTGCGCATAAAAAGCCACATAAGAAAGGAACAGAAGGCAAAAAACAACAGTAGGCCGGTAGGGATAATCACTTCACCGACCTTAAAGGCGAGAAAATCATTGAGAATGCGGGCAATTCCCCTGTTGACCAGTGAAACCTGAACCCGGACCCCCCGCCCGATGGGCCAGGCCATTTCCGGGTTGGTAAAGGGTAGGAAAAGCCAGGCGATTTTCATGATGGATACCATGGAAAAGCCTATATAAGTAGCGATCATCATTTCCGAACCTTTAACCCGGTTTAACAGCCAACCGTAAGCCATTCCGGCCAGTAACGCAAAAGGCAGGGATATCAGGACAGCGGCGAAAAAAAGTTCTCCACCGCCAAAAGAGAAAGTATCCTCCAGGCGATAGGCCGCCTCCAAAGAGATCAATCCACCGATCAGACCGCAGAGAATTCCGAGGGAGACTCCGAAATTCGGTCCTATTCCCGATACTATAGCGGGCAACATGGCCAACACCAAAACACCCCACATCCCGATCCGTACCAGGGAAGAGGTGAGGAGTTCCGCCAAGTCTAACTGGAGCGTTACGGCTGTGATACATAAAAAAACGAAAAAGCCAAAAATAATTATTCTGGCCGGGCCAAAGTCGCGTAGAGAATTTAAAAATGTTTTGAGCAAAACTCAAGCCCCCTTTCTACTTTTCTGGCCGGACATCAACAAGCCAAAATCCACATCGGAATCATCGGGTTGGAGAACGCCGGCCAACCGGCCCCCGGTAATAATGGCAATACGATCACATATACTGCGTAATTCCGCCAGTTCACTGGAGGTCATAATGACGGTCATATCAAATTCTTCGTTCAGTTTTAACAGGGTTTCCAGCACCAGGCTTTTGGCGCCGACATCAATACCCCGGGTGGGTTCGGAAACAAAAAGTATCTCCGGGTTCATAGAAAGGGCCCTGGCAATACAGACCTTCTGTTGGTTGCCGCCGCTCAAGCGTTTTACGATTTGTGTGGGTCCGGTGCAGCGAATATCAAGGTCTTTAATCATTTTTTGGGCATATTTCCTGACGGCCTTTTTATTCGATAAGGAAAAGGGGCCGAAGCGGTGTAGAAATCTGTTTTGGTTTTGTATTGCCGTGATGACTATATTCATTTCCAGGGATGAATCCAGCAGTAGGCCCACACCTCTACGGTCCTCAGAGACATAGGCCAGTTTATGAGCGAAAGATTTTTGCGGGCTGTTCAAAGGGAGCTTTTTTCCATGGATAAGTACGGTTCCCTGAGAGGGATAAAGCCCCATGATACCGTTGGCGATTCCAATTTTTCCCTGCCCCGCCAAACCACCGATACCAAGTATCTCACCTTTTCGCACTTCAAAGCTGATACCGTTGATTTTTTCTCCGGGCATGTTGACAATAAGATCTTTCACACTTAAAATAATGTCGCTCTTTTCGCCGGAACATTTGTTTCGGTTCATCTTTTCAACCTTGCGTCCGACCATTAGCTCGGCCAATTCGTAGACGTTTGTATCCTCCCGGGTTTGGGTTTTTACAAGGAGCCCGTCCCTGATTACAGTGATCTGATCGCAGATTTTCATCACTTCATCCAGGCGGTGGGTAATGAACAAGACAGCAATACCCCGGTCGGCAATGGATTTCACCGCCGCCAGCAGACGGTCGGCTTCGGTTTCCGCCAAAACGGCCGTTGGTTCATCAAAAACCAGCAATTTCAGGTCGTTCTTGTCGATTTCCCGGGCAATCTCAGTAAACTGCATGTATCCTACAGGCAATCCGGCTGCTTTCACATATTCTTCAATGGAAATATTCAGTATGTCCAGGGCTTTTCGGGCATCGGTATTCATTTGTTTCATATCGAGGGAGTGTATTTTTTCCCCGAAGATTCTGCTTAAAGGGTTGGGTTTTAATTTTTCCCGGTTGAGTTTGATGTTTTCGGTGAGAGTAAAATTGGGAATTAACATAAATTCTTGGTGAACCATGCCGATTCCCAGTTGCATTGCTTGTTGCGGCGTTTTGATATCAACCGGTTCACCTTCAATATTGAGGCTGCCGTCGTATCCGCCGGTGGCGTGGATAACGTTCATACCAAAAAGAATATTCATCAGCGTGGATTTGCCGGCGCCGTTTTCACCAACAATGCCGTGGATTTCCCCGGGCTTGACCGCCAGATTAATATCCTTTAGCACCCGGGTCCCGTAATACTCTTTATTGATATTTTTCATTTCTAAGACATATTTTTCCGGCATATATTTCCTCCTGTGTTAACATAGTTGAAGGCAAGGGTGCAACAAAAGTTGCAACCTTGCCTTGGAAGCACAACAGGGGCTTAGAATATGATATGATCGGAGAGGAACAGGTAATAGTTGTCGGTATCGAGATATTCGTTCAAGACAACCTGCCCGCCGGCGATGGATTCCATAATCTCAATGAGCTTGGCCTTGTCATTGCGGGCGTCAATCTTCCCTTCAATCCAGTCAACGGCATAATAAGTACCGGCCTGCATAAACATCATGTTTACCGGAACGGGCCAGGTGGCAACACGCCCGGTGGCGCCGAATTCTGCCACTTTTTCTTTGATGGCATCCAGCATCCAGGGTACATTACCTTTTTTATCCTCGGGGACTTCAATGCCCAAGGCGGCAGGCATGGCGTGGTAGGGACTGGGGCAGCACTGAACCGGGAAGATACCCCCGTGCCGGATAGTCTGGGCGATAAGCGGTTCCATCATGGCACAGTTGGTGCCGAACACGGCGGTGTTGGGGCCATACTGGGCGATTTTCCGGGGGACATCTTCACTGATGAACATCTGGGTTCCGGCGACACCGGCGTCACTGGTGGGATCCGGAGCATCCTCGTCCACAAAGAGCATACCCAATTCTTCCGCTCTTTCTTTCATCAGCCGGCGACGTTCGGCCAGAAGTTCAATGGACATGTGCCGGGGGAAAGAATAGTGAACAATTACTTCCGCGCCCATGGCATGCGCATGTTCGGCAATTTGGTAACCACGGCCCAAGTCGTCGGTGTTCAGAACAATATCGCCCTTCGTGGCAATAATATCCGGGTCTTCCTGGGGAGATCCCAAGACAACCAACATATCCGGGCGAATTTCCCTGACCCGGTCAACAGCGGCCACCGCGCCCGGGACGGCCTGTACCATGATAATGGCTTGGCAGGCCGGATCCGCCGCCATTTCCAACATATTGCTGATTGTGGTTTCCTGCTCCTGCATGAACCGGTCGGGATATGTAGCGACCATGATCCGGTCCGGACCAAATTCGGCCTGCATCTGTTCAGCCATGCGGAATTCCTCTTCATTTTGGGTAACAGTCCCGGTAAGAATACCAATTTTCCAGTCGGCGCCGGCAACACTTATGCCTGCGCTTAAGACCAGAAAAAGGGTGAGCAAAACGATTAAATTTTTTTCATCATTTTTAAACTAGTCCTCCTTTAAATATTTTTTAAAATACCTTTCAGGGGGATAGGGCATCAATTTATATAGCTACACCTCCTTTTTTAAAAAAATGTTACTTTTTCTATACGACAACATGAACATAATATCCTTTTTTTTCTTGATTTTAAAAGGCTGCTATTTTTCAGAGGAACTTTTTATCATTGTTAATACGGGGAATTTGATTAAGAGGGAGCATTCCGGGCAAAGTATAAAAAGATTAAATCAGGAGTGAAAAGGAGCCGGAGAATATGTTGCCGGTTATTTTGGTCTCAATTTTGCCCGGGATACTGTGGCTATTCTATTTTTACCGTCAGGACCGATACGAGCCGGAACCCAAAAGATTGGTTTTATGGGTTTTTATCGGGGGAATGCTGATGGTTGTCCCCGCCGCCGGCCTGGAAGCTTTGGGGAAGGAAGGTTTACTGGAGGCGAGAAGTACCGGAGATGTTATAAGCCTATTTTATTATTCCTTCTTTTTTATCGGCTTGATTGAGGAGGGAATGAAATTTTTACTGCTCTGGTTTTTGGTCCAACCCAGAAAGGTGATGAACGAACCGGTGGATGGAATCATCTACGGTATAACCGTCGGGTTGGGATTTGCCGCCTTGGAAAATTTTCTTTACACGCAGGCGCTCGGGTTGGAAGTGGGGATTTGGCGGGCGGTGGTTGCCTGTCTTGCCCATGCCTCCTTTAGCGGATGGGGAGGGTATTTTTTAACCACTCCGGAAATTGAACGGCCGGAAACCCGGTTTGTTCTTGGTTGGGGTGTAGCCCTTTTCCTGCACGGTCTCTATAATTTTTTGCTCTTCTTGGAACATCCTTTCCTGACGGCGGGAACATTTTTCCTTACCGCGGTTCTGGTGTTTACCCTGGTAAAAAAAATCGGGCATCTGGTGGCATTTTCACCTTTTCGCCGGTAAATACTGTTCAGGCTGTTTTTCCAAGCAACGGCGCCCCGGCGCCGGATAATTGGCCGTTGGGTGGGGAATGCTAACCGGCAGACAATAAATGGAGGGATTGCCATGAAAATCTGCCGGTGGCATTGGTGGATAATTATTATTTTCCTTTTTTTTCTTGGCTTCGTTCCGTCCTACCGGGGTGATATAGCAAATATACTGGAAAAAACCGGATTACGACAGGCGCCGGCAACGGAGGAAAAAACTCTTTCCCTGGAAATAATTGATTTGTATCTTGAATGTCGCCACATTGTAACCAGGCAAAGGGAAATTACAGAAGACGCCCTGCCGGAATTTTTGCGAGAAATTAATAAAAACCGGGTGATAAGTGGTTATACCGGTGAAGAACTGGTGCTTACCGGAGAAATACCGGGGCTGTGTCCGGTTTGTCAAGAAAAAGAATTTATCGGAATTTATCAGGGGTATATTGCCGTTTATGCAGGCAGACCCGACCGGCCCGGACCGGTTAAAAAAATGACGTCCATAAAAATACAAGGGTTGCCGGAACGGGAAATAATTGATCTTGAGGCAGGAATTATTTTTAATGGGGAAGAGGAAAAATTACTGATCCTGGAGGCTTATTCCGAGGAACAAACGACAAATAATAAACCGGAGGAGTGATCATTTCCTCCGGTCTTCGCCGGGTTGGGATACCGACCTTCGCGCCGGCTGCCGGGGATCCCTACCGGACCGCTCTCCTCGAGGCGCACGATCCAAGGCTGCAGCTTTTTCCAGAATCCCGGACAACCTTTGCCCGAATCGGCTTTCTCCCTGGTTAAGCCTTTACCTTTACTAAAACAAACGGCCCTTGAGAGAAAAAGCAAATTCTTGACTCAGCCTGGTCAACTCAGTTACACAACACTCTCTTAGCATCCTGTAACCAAATTGAAAAGACCTTCGCGCCGGCCAGTGTTCAGTAGGATGAATTGGGCATCCATACCCGCTCTGACCTTTGCCCGACCTCTTCCAGTCGCCGGCGGACTACAGCTACCGGCGGGGACCGGATTCAGTCTTGGTTCAGCCGGTTCGCCAACTCCGTTATTATTTTATCCGTTTTTTCAAATAATAAACATCTTTTTGATAAAAAATTTGTGCCCGGGAGGAAATACTTGAAGACAGTAGAATAGTAAATTAAAAAGCTGAGTCAATTGGAATTGAGGAGGAATCGGGTTTGAAAAATTATACTGTTGACAAGGTAAGAAATTTTGTTCTGGTGGGTCACGGCGGTTGCGGAAAAACCATGCTGGCCGAGGCGATTCTTCACAGCACTAAAGCCACGGACCGTTTTGGTCAGGTGGATGAGGGGAACTCGGTGATGGACCATGATCCCGAGGAGATAAAGAGAAAAATTTCTATTAATACTTCTATTGCTCCCTGTGAATTTGGTGAGCACAAGTTAAACCTGGTGGATACCCCCGGTTTTTTTGATTTTGTCGGCGAGGTAATTAGCGGGGTCCGGGTGGTAGAAGCAGGCGTAGTAGTGGTTTGCGCTGCCAGCGGCGTTGAAGTGGGTACCGAAAAAGCCTGGAACTTTTTGGACGAAAGAAACCTTCCCCGCCTGGTTTTTATCAATAAAATGGACCGGGAAAATGCCAACTTCCGGCAAGTTTTATCCGCCCTGCGGGAAAAATTCGGCAACCGGCTTTTTCCCGTGCAAATCCCCATCGGCGCTGCGGATAGTTTTAATGGGGTAGTTGATGTGATTAACAAAAAGGCCTGGCAAAACGGTAAAGAGGCGCCTGTTCCAACAGAGCTGAATGAAGAAGTAGAAGAATATTACCAGATGTTTATTGAGGCAGTGGCAGAATCTGATGAAGAACTGCTTAACAAATACCTGGAGAATGAAACGTTAACAGAAGAAGAGATCCTCTCCGGTTTCCGCCGGGAAACCATGAAGAAAGAAATAATTCCTGTGTTGTGTGGTTCAGCCCTGAAAAATATCGGAATCACACAGTTTTTGGAGAAAATTATTGCGGCTTTCCCCTCCCCCGCGGATCTGGGAAAAGTGGAAGCCGCAAACGCTAAAAACAAAGACGAAGTGACAGAGATAAAAGTCAGCGCGGAGGAAAACCCAACGGCACTAGTGTTTAAAACCATGGCCGATCCTTTTGTCGGCAAGTTAACTCTTTTCCGGGTATATTCAGGAGTGGTGAAGTCGGATTCGCATATTTTCAATTCTTCCCGCAGTCAGGAAGAGAGAATGGGACAGTTGTTTTTGATTAAAGGAAAAAACCAGGAACCCACGCCGCAGGTGGGAACAGGTGACATCGGCGCTGTGGCCAAGCTGCAATTCACAGAAACAGGAGACACCTTGTGCAGTAAAGAATCCCCCGTGATTTTACCGGGGATTGATTTTCCCAAACCCCGCCTGGTTATGGCGGTTTATCCCAAAGGAAAAGGGGATGAAGAAAAAATCAGCAGTGGTTTGACCCGCCTGACGGAAGAAGATCCCACGATTAGCGTAGAAAAAGATGCCACCACCCATGAACTGCTTTTGGCCGGTTTGGGTGATTCACACTTGGATGTAATCACCAGTAAGCTCCAGAAGAAATTTGGGGCGGAAGTGGAACTGAAAGTTCCCAAGGTTCCGTATAAAGAGACCATTAAAGGCACGGTAAAGGTGGAAGGAAAACACAAGAAACAGTCCGGCGGCCGCGGGCAGTACGGTCATGTCTGGTTGGAACTGGAGCCCAAACCTACCGGCGAAGGATTCGAATTTGTCGATAAAATTTTTGGCGGCGCGGTGCCAAGGCAGTATATTCCGGCCGTGGAAAAAGGGGTACGCGAGACCATGGAAGATGGAATACTGGCCGGTTATCCTGTGGTGGATATTAAGGTGATCTTGTATGACGGGTCTTACCATAGTGTCGATTCTTCGGAAATGGCTTTTAAAATCGCCGCGTCCATGGCGCTGAAAAAGGGTTTTATGGGCGCCCGGCCTATTTTGCTTGAGCCGGTGATGAAAGTAAAGGTTGTGGTCCCCGAAGAGTATATGGGAGACATCATTGGTGACCTCAATAAGAAACGCGGCCGCATTCTCGGCATGGAGCCGCAGAACGGGATACAGGTAATCAGCGCGCTTGCCCCGCAGGCGGAGTTGTTTCAGTATTCGGTAGACCTGCGTTCCATCACTCAAGGCCGGGGTGATTTTGAGATGGAATTCGATCATTATGAAGAAGTGCCGGCCAACCAGGCGGAGGGAATAATTGCCGAAGCGAAGGCTGAGAACTAGTAGACCGGAGATAAGACCGGCGGCGGTGGTTTATTTTTAACAACCGGGGGGAAGACTTTGTAAAAAAGGGTGCAAACGCCGGTCATGGCCTACGCGAATATATTTGGACGGACTTGGGTTCACACCCTGAAAACAGGGAGGAAAAATGAAAATTCTGTTGATCAACCCCGGTCTGACCAGCGCTTCTGGAGAAAAGAGAAAAAAAAGAAGCAAAGGTCTTTTTCCACCGTTGAACCTGGCGTTAATCGCCGCCTATACCCCTCGACACCACCAGATTGAGCTGGTTGATGAGCATATAACGGAGTTGAATCCGAATTGTAACCCGGATCTGGTGGGAATCACTGTAATGACGGCTTTTGCCCCCCGTGCGTACCAACTGGCGGACCGGTTTCGGGCCCGGGGGATTCCGGTGGTGCTGGGAGGAATGCATCCTTCGGCCTTGCCGGAAGAGGCGTTGCGTCACGCCGACGCGGTCGTGGTCGGCGAGGCCGAACAGACCTGGGCCAAGGTAATCGACCATGCGGAACAGGGACGACTCAAGGGTGTTTACCGGTCGGAGGGTTATCCTGACCTGAAGGAAATGCTTATTCCCCGCAGGGGACTGTGGCGGGCTGAGGATTACCTGGTGCCGCAGACCGTCCAAACCACCCGCGGCTGCCCGTATTCCTGCTCGTTTTGCGCGGTTTCGAATTTTTTTGGGCGCACATACCGGTTTCGCCCGGTGACAGAAGTGATCAAAGAAGTAAAAAGCCTTCCCGGAAAACTCATTACTTTTGTGGATGATAATATTACCGGCAATTTTCAATATGCCAAAGAATTGTTTCGGCAATTGAAACCGGCGAAAAAATACTGGGTCAGCCAGGCTTCATTGAATATGGCGGCTGATGAGGAACTATTACGCCTGGCTGCCGGCAGCGGATGCCTGGGGATGTTTATCGGGCTGGAATCCATATCTCCGGAGAATTTGCAGTCAATCGGTAAGAAAGTGAACCTGGTCAATATTAAGCAGGCGGTTAAAAAGATTCAAAGGCACGGAATCGGCATTGAAGGCGCTTTTATTTTCGGCATGGAACACGATGATGAAAATGTTTTTGAGCGTACCCTGAGTTTTGCCGAGGAACTCCGGTTAGAAGGAGCTCAATTCGGCGTTTTAACCCCTTTGCCCGGAACAAAATTGTACCGGGAATTGGAAAGCGCGGGGAGGATTTTTGACCGGAACTGGTCTCATTACACAGTTAACCGTGTAGTTTTTACACCTTTACAAATGTCCGCCCGTCGCCTGCAGGAGGGATTGGACTGGGCATGGGGCAAGTTTTTCTCCTATCCTTCCATATTAAAGCGTCTGGGGTTTTTGCGCAAACATCTTTTGCTGTTTTGGCTTTTTAACCTGGTTTCCCGATCCAGGGTTTATAATTACCTGAAACAGACTACGGTTGAGCCGGTAGCCTGGAATTAACGGCTCTTAAAATCCCGGCGGTTAGTTTATGAGTTGCATGAATACAGTATTTTTCTTTCTCCCCCCTTGTCGGCAAGGGGCTTGTTTTTATATGATATAAAGAAGGGCAAAAGGAGGGAAAAAAGTTGCCTGAGGGCAGCCCGGAATAAGAGGAGGTACAGCAATGAAGTGTTACTTGTCGGCACGAGCCGGGAAAATCAATCCTTCCCCCACTTTGACTATTGACGCCAAAGCAAAAGAGTTGAAAGCCCGAGGAGAGAATGTAATAGGATTCGGCGCCGGAGAACCGGACTTCGATACTCCCGCGGTGATCAAAGAAGCCGCCGTTTGTGCCCTGCGGGAAGGACAGACCAAATATACTCCCGCCTCCGGAACCACAACGTTGAAAAAAGCGGTTTGCCGGAAATATCTCCGGAAAAATGGAATTGACTATAAACCGGAAGAAGTAATTATCTGTTGCGGGGCCAAGCACGCTCTCTTCAATTTTTTTCAGGTTACCTGCGATCCCGGTGATGAAGTACTTCTTCCTGCGCCGTACTGGGTGAGTTATTTGGAACAAATTAAATTCGCGGGAGCCCATCCTGTAGTGCTTGAAACCAGTTTGGAAGAGGGATTTAAAATTACCCCCGAACTTCTTCAAAAAAGCATCACCCCCCGGACCAAGGCGCTGGTTATTAATTCCCCCAACAATCCCACGGGTGCGGTTTACAGCCGGGAAGAACTATCAGCACTGCTGGAAGTGGTGTCGGACCGGAATATTCTTGTTGTATCCGACGAGATTTATGAAGAACTTAATTACACCGGACGGCCTCATACCTGCATAGCCGGTTTGGGACCGGAGATAAAAGGGAAAACCGTTATTATCAACGGCTTATCAAAGACTTTTGCCATGACCGGCTGGCGAATTGGTTACGCTTTGGGCGATAAAAAAATTATCAAAGCTATGGCCGGGTTGCAGAGCCACAGCACTTCCAACCCGACCACATTTTGCCAGACGGCAGCGGCGGCAGCGCTTTTAACCCCGCCGCAAGAAGAAGTGAACAGCATGATTCAAGAGTTTAAAAAGCGGCGTGATTATATGGTTCAGAGAGTGAAAGCCGTACCCGGACTCGACTGCCTGAACCCGGACGGGGCTTTTTATCTCTTTGTTAAAATGGAGAAGCTGGCCGGCCGGAAAATAGCCGGTGAAACCGTAGAAAACGGCGATGATTTAGCCCGGATTTTACTGGAAAAAGTCCGGGTGGCGGTGGTCCCCGGTTCCGGTTTTGGCGCTTCTTTGTATTTCCGGCTCTCTTATGCCCTGGGTTTTAAGGAAATTAAGGAGGGATTGGACCGGATCGAGAGACTGTTGGCAGGTTAAAAGAAAGCGCATTTCGCAGCCGGTTGCCCGTACCCCGCCCTTGGCATTTAAGAAACCCTTGGCAGGCATTCTTCCTTTTCTATATTCCGTCCCCGTCGGAAAAAAGAATCGATTCGACCAGTGTGCAGATTATGTGACCCATAATAATAAAGACTTCTTCCACGCGGGCGCGGTTCGCGGAAGGGATATAAAAAAGGTGTGGGGGCGAGATTCTTTTGGGCTTGGGGTAACCGCTGAAAAGCAGAATAACAAGGTTCGCGGCTTCCGCCTTGGTCAACAGGTTATCCAAAAGACCGTTTTTACCGCTGTTCAGAATAAAAAGCACATCTCCTTTTTCGCCTTTTTCCGTCAATTGTTGCCGGAGAATGTTTTCATAATCCGCTTTTTCCTTCGCTCCTTCAACCTCTAAAAGCAAGGCCGGCAAAGGCGGTCTTTTCATAATTAAACCCTTATGCATTTCTTTTGCCAGGTGGGCGGCGATGTCTTGGTAATCGTCAAGCCCGAGGTAAAGTAGTTTGCGACGGGCTTGGAAAGTTTCGACTATTTTTTCCGCCATAGTTTGAGCGGCGGCAATACCGTCTCCGCCAAGGAGAACCGGTAGATGGGCTACATCAAGCACCTGTTCCAGGATAAACTCCTTCTGAAGCACCGGCATACCCTCCCTTGAGTTATTTCATGTCACCCGGGATATTTTATGAACATAAAATAGGGAAAGTGAATTAAGGAAAGGATGAGAGCGGTGCAAAGGAGCCTGTTTAACCGTGGAGTACCGGGTGATTCCGGGCGGGAAGAAAATTTTGCCGGGTTCTGGAATTACGCAGGAAGACAGGTGTTCAGGTTGCCGGGCGGTTGTCATACGGGAGATCCCGGAGTTTGGGCAAAAAGTTTTTCCGTTAAGTCCGGAGAAGATTTTTCTTTGTCTCTCTCCACGCCGGACGTTGGCGGGAAAAACAGCGGGGAAAATGAAAAAAGGGTAGAATCGGCCGGCACAGACAGCGGGGATATTGCCGCCCGGGCGGAAATAAATAAAGAGGTAACGGAGGAAAAAGAAGAGATGAAAAATGAAAAGCCCCCTTCCCCACGGCCGATGAAGAAGGAACGCGGCAGGCCGCTTGTATGGAAGGAGTTCCCCAAATAGTAACATTTGTAACCTGATTTTTGCCGGGTACGCTGAATAAAAAAAAATACGGCAACCATCTTGCGCAAAGATCATTTTTATGATAAAATTTATGAGTGCGTTAGGGTTATATGTGGGCGTATAGCTCAGTTGGTTAGAGCGCACGCCTGATAAGCGTGAGGTCGGTGGTTCGAATCCACCTATGCCCACCATTTTTTATATTTTATCAGCCGAACTAACGTGGGGGTGTAGCTCAGCTGGGAGAGCGCCTGCTTTGCACGCAGGAGGTCACCGGTTCGAATCCGGTCATCTCCACCAGCTACGACAAGGGTTTTTTTTACATACTGCGCGAAGCGGCCAGATATATTTTACTGTTATATATAAACCGGAGAAACCAGGTTTTTGCCGGAAAACCGTCTAAGGGCGGTTTTTTGCTTATTACCGTTAATCTGCTATCTTTAATTTTTTTATGACTGGGAAAGGATTTTAACTTGCACGGCGAATTATATTTAAGGGACAATTGTGACAGGAGGGAAATATATTGCAGAAAAAGATCTGGACAACCCTGATGGTAACGGTTGTTTTAACTTTGTTGGCGGCTGTTCCCGCTCAGGCCTGGCAAAACTGTGTGTGGCTCAGTATGGATCTGGACTTGGAAGCCCGGAAAATGGGATACTTCCACCAGAATGATGTGATGACCCGAATCGTTTCGGAGATGACAGGAACAAGACATGCCTTTGATATTTCTTTGAGCAATAATATTGTTGACTTTGATGCCAGGTCTGGTTTATACGGAGAGTTGGGAGTGAATTACCGGGACAAACTGAATTTTCTTTTCGGCGGCGGGTATAAGCTTTCCAACCAGGCCTCCGGCTTTTTGTTGACTGTGGGAACAAAGTACTACCTTCAGGATCAGAGACTTGTCAATGAAGTACAGTTTTTCTACCGTCTTTTACCGCCGGTTATCTTGAACCTGAGCTACAATGACGATATAGGAAAGGTATTTGTTGGATTGGGGGTATCATTTCAATAACCAGTTGTTTTGGGAAAAATCCGGCCGGCGTTTTTCGGCAAGGCGGGAGAGGAAGAGCCCTTTTTCCGGGCCCAGCATCTTCCGGCCTAAATATTTCTCCAGTTTTTCTGTTCGCAGGCCTGCGTTTAACGGTCTTTTAGCCGTTTGGGCCAGGGATTTGGTTGGCACTTCCAAAACGAGGTCCGCCGGCAGAGAAAAGGCCAGGGCGATTTTACGGGCGAATTCCGCCCGGTTGAGGCGTTCCCGGCCGACACAGTTAAAAAACCCCGTGGCCTTGAGATGATAAAGACGGTGAATAGTCCAGGCCAATTCCCAGTGATAAGTGGGATTACTTATTTGATCCCCAGGGGCTTTGATTATTTTTCCCGATTTTAACCTGCTTATCACCTGGTGAAGATAGTTTTTGGTGGCCGGGGCCCAGCCGTAAAGAACCGTGGTGCGGATGATGAGGAATTCGGACAAAAAGTTTTGGATTATCTCTTCTCCCTGAAGCTTGGTTCGGCCGTAAACATTCAGGGGAGCGGTAGGAGATTCTTCATCATAAGGCCCGTTTTTGCCGTCAAAGACATATTCAGAAGAGAGAAAAACCAGTTTGGCGTGGAGCTTTTTACAAGCCCGGACCACTTCTTCCACACCGTGGACATTGACCTGCCGGGCCTTTTCCGGGTGAGTTTCACAGTAGTCAACATGAGTAAGCGCGGCAGTAAGAAATACTGTTTTCGGTTTTAAAGTATACAGGAGTTCCGCGGCTTCTCCCGGCTTCGCCAGATCACAGGAGAATAAGCCCGGTATGGAGCCGGTTCGACAGGTACCCATTACCTGACAGGCCGGGCAGGAAGAACAAACACGATAAAGAACACTGCCGAGTAGGCCGCCGCCGCCGAGCAGTAGAATTCTTTTGCGATTACCACTTTTATCAGGCATATGGATCCTCCTAGACAAAAATTATGCCAACAGCCTGGGAATAATGCTATTTGTTTTCTTGTCCGGACATTAAGCAATTTTATTTTTCTTTTTAAATTGGCCAAAAAATTTGATGTCTGTCTATAAAGTTGGCTCTACTTAACATAAAATGAAATATTTATTCTCTAGTCCACTGTTATCACCTGTGATATCATTGTAGATAATGGTGGAGGTGAGAAGGTTGCGACAGTTTGTTCAACCTTTATTTTTACGCCGGGTGGCGTTGGTTTTACTTTTTTGCTGGCTGGTCCCTTTGCTGGGGACAATGGGGGTCAGTATCTTTTTTGCCGGGAGAGATAACAAGACGCCGGTAAAAACGGCAGTTCTTCCGGCGGAGGCTGCGGGAGAGACAGAGGCGCCCGGACGCATTGAAGCAGGGGAAGGTAAGGCTGAAGAAGCGCCGGCGGAAACAAGTGCAGGTGGAGACAGCGGCGCATGGAGCCCGGCCGCTGAAGAAGAAGCCCCCCGACGCGCTGCTTGGGAAGAACAAAACGCACCGGCTGAAAACACGTCGCCCGCGCCCACGCGCGTGCAGAGCACACCACGGCCTGTACCAGGGTATCAGAATATTGATCTTACTTTGCTGGCCAGGATAATCCATGCCGAGGCCAGGGGAGAACCTGTGGAAGGACAAGTGGCGGTGGGAGCGGTTCTTTTGAACAGGGTTAAGAACTCCAGATTCCCTAATGATCTTTGGAGCAACATTTTTAAGAGTGGAGAATTTTGCAC
>Ga0209075_1002246_pt1 | contig 17222 bp, 14 predicted proteins | sample Stecom2011_FD_187523 | JGI IMG/M metagenome (GOLD analysis project Ga0209075, IMG submission 187523) | Agricultural soil microbial communities from Utah to study Nitrogen management - Steer compost 2011 (SPAdes) (version 2) | ecosystem: Environmental > Terrestrial > Soil > Agricultural land...
CGGTCTACCAAAATCCGATAACCATCTGTTGGCTGTACAGTTTCATAAATTCTTTTTATTACTAAATGGGCCATTATTTTTTCTTTTTAAAGATAAGAAGTATCTTTGATTTTTCCATAAATATGATCACAAAAGAAACCATAGATGCTATTTTTGAGGCTGCTCGTGTAGAGGAAGTCATCGGCGATTTCGTGCAACTAAAAAAATCGGGCAGTAATTACAAAGGATTAAGTCCGTTTGTAAATGAAAAAACGCCGTCGCTTATGGTGTCGCCTGCCAAGCAAATATGGAAAGATTTCTCGTCGGGAAAGGCGGAAATGCCGTGAGTTTTTTGATGGAACACAAACACTTTTCGTACCCCGAAGCCTTGCGGTATCTTGCTAATAAATATCAAATCGAAATGGAAGAAACCGAACAATCCGACGAAGAAAAATAAGCCTTGACAATATTTGGTTTTGAGGGTGAATTAACGATAAAATATGCCGACTAAAAAACAAACTGATGAACAACGAAAAAATATCCATACGCTTTTTTGACGACCGCGAGGTACGGGCTATTTGGGACGAAGAAAACGCCAAATGGTTTTTCAATGTTATTGATATAGTTTCTATTCTAAACGAACAAGACGATTATACCAAAGCAAATAATTATTGGCGTTGGCTAAAACGAAAACTAAAAACAGAAAACAACCAACTTGTGAGTGCTACTCACGGTTTCAAATTTGTAGCAGCAGACGGTAAAAAACGCTTGTCCGACACGTTTGATAGTGAGGGAGTTATTGAATTGGCTAAGAGCTTTCCTAATACCAATGCAATGAAGTTTTTGGATTGGTTCTTATACAGCGATAACACTATAGACGGACAAAGTAAGAAAAAAGCATACACGCTTTTTGAAAGTAATTTGATCCACGAATTTCAAGTGGGTACAGCAAAAGGCTTGCAACAAATACACGCCTATTTATTTGGTGGTTTGTATGACTTTGCAGGACAAATTAGGCAAAAAAATATTTCGAAAGGCGGTTTTCAATTTGCCGTTTCGCATTTTTTGGGCGAAACATTAAAACAAATTGAAGAAATGCCCGAAACTGATTTTGAACAAATCGTTGATAAATATGTAGAAATGAACATTGCCCATTCATTTATTGAAGGTAACGGAAGAAGTACCCGAATATGGTTGGATTTGATACTAAAAAAACAGTTGAAAAAATGTGTTGATTGGAGTAAGATAAGCAAACGGGATTATATGAACGCAATGATGTTAAGTCCGGCAAAAAGCAATGTACTGAAAACACTTTTAGAAAACGCTTTAACAACCAAAATTAATGACCGTGAAATGTTTATGAAAGGCATTGACTATTCGTATTATTATGAAGAAAACAACTAAAAACAACTAAAAACAACAACCTCAATTAATATATTCAAGCTTGCATTCATCTTTAATCTAATCTCTATCTTTGTACTATGATTACAAAAGAAACCATAGACGCTATTTTTGAGGCTGCTCGTGTAGAGGAAGTCATCGGCGATTTCGTGCAACTAAAAAAATCGGGCAGTAATTACAAAGGATTAAGTCCGTTTGTAAATGAAAAAACGCCATCGTTTATGGTGTCGCCTGCCAAGCAAATATGGAAAGATTTCTCGTCGGGCAAAGGCGGAAATGCCGTGAGTTTTTTGATGGAACACGAACACTTTTCGTACCCCGAAGCTTTGCGGTATCTCGCCAATAAATACCAGATTGAAATTGAAGAAACCGAACAGTCTGATGAGGAAAAAAACGCAGTCAAAGAACGCGAAAGCCTGTTTGTAGTTTCAGAATTTGCAAAAAAGTACTTTCACGATGTATTGTTAAAAACCGATGAAGGTCTGGCAATTGGACATTCATATTTCAAAGAACGTGGATTCACAGAAGAGACTATCAAGGTTTTTCAGTTGGGCTATTCCCCTGATCAATGGAATGCTTTTACAACGGAAGCTCTTGGTAAAGGTTATCAATTAGAGTTTTTAGAAAAAACTGGATTGACTATTGTGAAAGGAGATAAAACATTTGATCGTTTCAAAGGGCGGGTGATGTTTCCGATTCAAAGTATGTCAGGTCGTGTTTTGGGCTTTGGAGGTCGGATTTTGACCAATGATAAAAAAGCAGCAAAATACCTCAATTCTCCAGAAAGTGATATTTACCATAAAAGTAAAGTGCTCTATGGGATTTATCATGCAAAGCAAGAGATTGCCTCTAAAGACAACTGTTTTCTTGTAGAAGGATATACCGACGTGATTCAAATGTATCAAGCAGGTGTGAAAAACGTGGTGGCGTCCTCTGGAACTGCTTTAACACCTGATCAAATTCGATTGATCAATCGATTGACTCAAAATATCACTGTTTTGTTTGATGGTGATGCAGCTGGGATGAGAGCTTCTTTGCGCGGCATTGATTTAATTCTAGAAGCCGGAATGAACGTGCGTGTTTGTACGTTTCCAAATGGAGAAGATCCTGATAGTTTTGCCCGAAAAACTCCAGTCGTTGATTTACTGAATTATTTAAAGGAAAATGCAACCGATTTTATTCGATTTAAAGCAAATCTTTTAATGAAAGATGCCGAGAACGACCCGATTAAAAGAGCCGAAGTGATTCGAGATATTGTACTGTCTATTTCCAAAGTGCCCCATCCGATTCAACGAGAGGTTTATGTTCAAGAATGTGCTGCAATCATGGAGATTTCTGAAGAAGTCTTATTTAGTACACTGGCTCAGATTGGTAAAAAAGAATTACAAGAAGCCAATAAAAAGCTGATGCAGCAACGAAAAATGGAAGTGGTCAAAACTATTGAGCAACCAAAAAAAGTGGATATTCTTTACCATTTGGAACGGAAAATTATTGAACAACTTTTGATCTACGGTAATTATGAAGAGTTTTTTGAGGACTATGAATTAGCAGTTGAAGAGGAAAAAGTAGTTACTAAAACGAAACGTGTGAAACGAAAGGTTTTTGATCAGGTGTTTTTGAGTCTACAAGATGATGAAACAGTGATGAGTAATGAAGTGTTTAAAACAATTTTTAAAGATATTCTTTCGTTTTATCACCTCAACGAGCATTGGAATTTAGAGAGTTACTTGAAGCAAGTGAAGCCAGAATTGGCAGATGAAATCACCTCTATCATCATGGAAGACGAGCGTTATGAATTGCACAATTGGGAAAAACAAAACATTCTTGTCAAAGGCAAAGAGTCGTCCGTTAGTCAATATGTGAGCGAAACTATTTTAACCTTAAGGTCTTACCTGATTTTTGATTTAATCGAAAATTACAGAAAGGAATTACAAGAAAATCCAGAAAATGCTCGAGAATTTTTGGTTGAAATTGTGGAATATAATAAATTAAAACATACACTTTCTACACAATTGGGGAGAGTAATGCCGAGGTTTAGTTAATATTTAAAATCAACTTTAACTCTTCCAAAGTTTTGAACTTTGGAAGAGTTTAAAAAAAGCCAACTTAAAACTTTACTTTATCAGGAATTTCGCAAACCGGAATCGGGTTTATTTTATGTTGATTAATCGTATTTAAACGTTTGTAAATTTTAAAGACTTCTAATTCGCGTCCATTAAAATCTGCTTCGGTTTTTCCTTGTTCATCGGCAATCATTGCAATTTCCAATTCATCGTAATTGGCACCTAATTGATCTTCATCAGTGCGGTCATCACCAAACAAGCCGTCGGTTGGTTTTGCTTGAAGTATGCTTTGTGGAATTTTCAAATATGCCGACAAAGTACGCACTTCCGATTTCATCAAGTCTGCAATTGGGCTTATATCCACACCACCATCTCCGTATTTTGTGAAAAAGCCAACCCCAAAATCTTCTATTTTATTTCCCGTACCTGCTACCAAAAAATTGTGGATTCCTGCAAAATAATATAAAGTGGTCATTCGAAGGCGTGCGCGCGTGTTTGCTAATGTAAGATTCATTAAATGCATATTATCAGTTGTTGGTAATTCTTGACTTAATAAATCGAAAGCTCCAGTCAAATCTACAACCACACTTTTGACATTTGAATGTTTTTCTTTTAAAAAAGAGAGGTGCTCCCTTGCTCTTGAAATTTGGCTTTCAGCTTGATGAATAGGCATTTCAACACATAGCGTCGGCATGCCAGTTTGGGCGCATAAAGTAGAAACTAGTGCAGAGTCAATGCCTCCCGAAATACCAAGAACAAAACCTTTTACACGAGCTTCTTCCGCGTAGGCTTGTAGCCAATTTACGATGTGTTGGACGATTTTTTCAGAATTTATTTTTTTATGTTCCATTGCAATTTTTGATTCGTTATATTTGTAATTTAAAAATATAAAAAATACCGTTTTAATGATTAAAAACAAACTTTTTTTATTGATTGGTTTTATAGTTTTAATTTCTTGTAATAAGAAAGCTGCTGTAAACCAGGATGTTTTGAATATTCCCATGGAAGTTAACTTACAACGTTTTGATCAAGAATTTGTAGAAACAGCTCCAGAAAATTTTCAAATACTCAGACAAAAATACCCATTTTTATTGAATACAGGTGCAACAGATTCGGTATGGTTTCAAAAAAGGAATGATTCGCTTTTTCAAGAAATTTATAAGGAAACGCAACAACAATTCCCCGATTTAACCGAATTGGAAGAAGATTTAAAATTGCTTTTTCAACACATTAAGTACTATTTTACGAATGAAAACCCAAGAAGAGTTGTGACTCTAATTTCAGAAGTAGATGTGATGAATCGTGCGCTTTATGTTGATACTTTAGCACTGATTTCTTTGGATACTTATCTGGGAAAAGATCATAAGTTTTATACTGATTTTGACGCCTATTTGCTGACCGATTTTGAACCAGAACGAATGGTTGTCGATTTGGCAGAACACTTTGCAGCACAAAAAACCATGGCGCCTCAAGATCGATCTTTTGTTTCTCAAATGGTTTATTGGGGTAAAATTATGTATGTGAAAGAACAGTTGCTGCCAAAAGTATCTAAGGCTTTGTTAATGGGATATACCCAAGAGCAATTGGATTGGGTGGAATCAAATGAAGCTCAAGTATGGAAGTATTTTGTTGAGGGAAAATATTTGTTTGATAATGACGTGAAATTGGTAGCTCGCTTTATTCAACGTGCCCCTTTTTCAAAATTCTACTTGGAATTGGATCAGGAATCCCCAGGAAGTATAGGGGTATTTATCGGCTGGCAAATTGTTCGTTCGTATATGAAAAATAATAACGTAACTTTGCAGGAGATGGTACTACAAGATGGCAGTACTATTTTTGAACAATCAAAATATAAACCAAGAAAGTAATGGCAAAAAATCATAAATCAAAAATTGAAATTGAAATTGAATTAGACGAGAACAAAGTCCCAGAAGATATTCGCTGGACAGCTAAAGATGGCGGTGTTGAAAATCAACAATCCAAGGCGCTGTTGCTTTCTGTTTGGGACAGTAAGGTTCAGGAGACTCTTCGTATTGATTTGTGGACTAAGGAAATGCCTGTTGATGAAATGAAGGTGTTTTTCCATCAAACATTGGTTGCGATGGCAGATACATTTGAACGAGCAACTGACGATCAAAAAATGAGCGATACTATGCGTGATTTTTGTGCTTATTTTGCTGAAAAATTGGAGTTACACAAAAAATAAATGAAAAGTTTAGCATATCATAAATCAGTAGCTGTTGTTTTCTTAATCGTCAGCTTGTTGTGCTCCTTCTATTGGATTGGTGCCTATCTCATCGGAGATGTCTATCGTTGGATACTTATAGGTGTAATATATGAAATGCTGTGGCTGCCAGCGTTGGCTGCAATCTATCTTTTTCCTGCTTTTTTCATAATTCTTGCGCTGTGGAACAGATTCAAAATCCATAAATATTACTATTTTGGATTTTCTGTAATGATAGTGACAAATGCTTTGCTCTATTTTTATTTGATACCAAAGTATTTTTAATGTGCTTGTCTTGACTTTTTCTGATTGAAGCGAAAAACAGTTGTTTTTGTTCTGTTTAAAGACTTTTTTACACTGCATAGCAAAGCTACGGATATAAATAAGCTGAGTTCGATTCTTCCTTTGTGGCCAATTGAAAAAAGTCAAGATGAGTTCAATTCATTGGTTCAAAAACAGTTTAAAACGATGCGCTTTTAGTGTATCAACTTTAGTTTCTGAAAATTTATTTGCTTTATTTTCAGGTAACTTCGCTCCGGTTTGCCTACTCTCTTAATTTTTTGTATCTTTGTGACACAAATTGTGTGACTTACGGTTTTAACAACCTTTTTGATGAAATCTTGATTTCGTCCTTTTAACTGCACATAGGTGTTTTTTTACAAATACCGTCTTGAATCTAGTAGAAACGATTCTTTTTTTAATCAATGAATTTAATTTCTTTTTTCAATTTAATAATTGAAAGAAGGCAAATAATATATGTAATTATGACAAATTTTAAAGTAGGAATTATTGGAGCTGGACCCAGTGGGTTGGCAATGTTGAGGGCTTTTGAGTCAGAACAACGTAAAGGTAATCCCATTCCAGAAATCAAATGTTATGAAAAGCAAGATAATTGGGGTGGAATGTGGAATTATACTTGGCGTACAGGTGTAGGTAAATATGGAGAACCTATTCATGGGAGTATGTATAAATACTTGTGGTCAAATGGACCTAAAGAGTGTTTAGAATTTTCTGATTATAGTTTCACAGAACACTTTGGTCAACCGATTTCTTCCTATCCTCCACGCGAAGTTTTATTTGATTATATTCAAGGACGCATCAAAAAGAGCAATGCACGTGAGTATATTAGGTTCAATACCGTGGCACGTTGGGTAGATTATTTAGAAGATAAAAAACAGTTCCGAGTGATTTTTGACGATTTAGTAAAGAATGAGACTTTTGAAGAGTATTTCGACTATTTAGTAGTTGGAACAGGGCATTTTTCTACACCCAATATGCCATATTTTAAAGGAATTGAAAATTTCACAGGAGCCGTTATGCACGCTCATGATTTCCGTGGTGCCGATCAGTTTATAGACAAAAAATTATTATTGATCGGTAGTAGTTATTCTGCTGAAGACATCGGCGTACAATGCTATAAGCACGGTTCAAAGTCTATTACAATTTCCTATCGCAGTAATCCTATTGGTTCTAAATGGCCAGAAGGAATTAAAGAGAAATCATTGGTTACGCATTTTGAAGACAACAAAGCGTTCTTCAAAGACGGAACTTTTGAAGAATTTGATGCTGTAGTTTTTTGTACGGGTTATCAGCATAAGTTCCCTTTTTTACCCGACGATTTACGCCTAAAAACCAAAAACTGTTTGTACCCAGATAATCTGTATAAAGGAGTGGTTTTTAATCACAACGAACGCTTGATTTTCTTGGGAATGCAAGATCAATATTATACTTTTAATATGTTTGATACGCAAGCTTGGTTTGCAAGAGACTATATGCTAGGCAGAATTGAATTGCCTTCGAAAGAAGAGCGTACGATGGATATTAAAAAATGGATGGATTATGAAGAAAAAACGGAAACGGGTTATGATCACGTAGATTTTCAAACTGATTATATTAAAGATTTAATTTCTTATACCGATTATCCACCGTTTAATTTAGATAAGGTAGCCGAAATGTTTAAAAGTTGGCTGAAAGATAAGGAAGAAAATATCCTAAATTACCGTGATCAAGTTTACGCATCAGTAGTTGATGGTACAGAAGCGAGTATCCACCATACGCCATGGATGAAAGAAATGGACGATAGTTTGGAGCGTTATTTAGAAGAAGTTCCCGCAGATGAGAAAGAATTGAGTAAAGTAAATTATTATTAAAACGCAGTAATTGTTCAGAGCTTTTGTGATAAAGTTAATGAACTGATATTTAGAAAGCGTTTTGGTTTAAAAAAGGTAAAATCTGTTTTTTTTTAAACAGATTTTGCCTTTTTCTAACACATGAGCAGGTTATTTATCAAACGACCATCAAATTGCAACCGCGAATATCGGAGTTGTCAAATCTTCCCAAAACTTCAAAAGAAAAGTTTTCGTGTTTTTTACCTAAATCCTGCGTAGCAATGAAAGAACAGGAATTATAATTTGCCAGATCAATCACATTAATTCCTCCTGTTTTACCAAAATCAACCAAAGAAAAAGGATCTTCTGTGTCTCGAATCAAAATGTCCATCCACGGAGGGCATTCAAAAATACCTTTGCCTAAAGAATAGGCCTGTGAAAGTAACTCCGTCATACCGTACTCGGAGTGAACTTCCGAAACACCAAATCCTTGCGCAAGCACTAGGTGCAATTCTTCTCTAATCATCTCTTTTCTACGACCCTTCATGCCGCCGGTTTCCATGATAATGGTGTTTTTTAAATCAAACTCGAAACCTTCAATTAAGTCAAGTAGCGCGTAAGTAACACCAATCAATAAGATGTTTTCTCCTTCTGCTTCTAATTGTTTTATTTTTTGAACTAACTCTTCGTAATTATTCAGGTAAAAACCAGAATCGGGATGTTGACTTTGCTCTATAAAGTCTTGAACCATATAAATTAAAGAAGAGCCTTCGCGCTCTAAATAAGAGGGAAGCAACGCTAAAACCACATAGTTCTCTATCGAACCGTAAAATCTGGAAAAAGTATTCCGGAAGCTTCTTTCGTAAATAGATAAATTCGTAACGTGGTGTTTACTCGTTATTTGGCCGGTGGTTCCGCTGCTTGTAAAAGTTATAGCGACTGGGTCATGTGAAGATCGTATGTCTTTGGATTTAAAAAAATCTATCGGTAAAAAAGGAACTTCGCTGAGGTGCTTAACATTGTAAGGTGTTCGATGAACAAGCGAGCAGTATTTTTGATACACTTCGTTATGCTCAAATTGATGTCGAAAAACTTTCATCGCCATTTTGTGAAATTCCTTGGTGGTTTGTATCGAAAAAATATCTTCTATTGCTAACACTTTCTATTGCTTAAATTATATTACAAACTTGAGTTCGATTCTTTTCTTGGGTTCATATCGCCGATTATTAGGATTATAAGTAGCGAAAAGTGTTTTTTTACAAACATTTCAATAACGGCAGTCTACTTCGCCTTTTTCACTCGAAATAGCTTGCTATTTCGAATGAAAAACACTCGTATCTTACGCATTTATTGAGATATGAATCTCAATTTTATAAACGAACTCAGGTTACAAAGATACTAAGAAACTATTTCAAACAAACTTTTGATTTTATACAAATCAATACAAAAAAAAACTGCCCAAGATGGGCAGTTTATATATAAAGAAGGTTTTTTTGTTATCACTTGATAATTAGTTTTTTAGTTGCTTCTTTGCCGTTTTCTTTAATTCTCATCACATAGATGCCTTTTTTCAAATTTGAAATGTCTATTTGTGAATTAGTATTTGTGTCTAATACTTTTTTTCCAGTCATATCGAAAATTTGAACCTGTTTTTCTAAACCAGATTCTGAGTGGACGTAAACGAAATCTTTTGCAGGGTTTGGATATACATTCAATCCTTGTATTTCGTTTTTCTTCAACGAAGCTGGTATTTTAGGAGTGACGTCTGCCCATGAGGATCCAATTCTTAACTCATCAATGTCAACATCGGGCGTTTTGGTAGCGCTGTCTCTTCTTAAAAAGAAATGTACAATCAAGTTTAAATCATTACCGGCTGACCATTGGTCTGTAATTGTCGCTTGCGGAGGTGTAGGTAGCCCTAATTCTGGATTAACCCATAGTCTAGCTATGTCGTTTTGGTTACCGTTTACAAACGTGTAGGCGCCAACTACAAAATAGGTTTCTCCAGTATTGTAGTCATCGTTTGTCCAAGTCACTCCGGTTGCTGATGTTCTAACTTCTGCTCCGAATTTAAAGATGGTGTCATTTACTTGTTTTGCCCAGAGTGAGTTACCTAAAAGCGTGTTGCTCGCACCAAACCCTGCGAAATAACCTCCGTTTGAGTCGGTGACTCCCGAAATGTCGTTAATCGTAATCAAAAAGGAATAGTAAATCGTATCCGAATTCACGGATTCAATGTCGTATCTTGTTTCCATTCCCGCACCTGAAAAGTTGATTTTGTTTCCAATGGAAGTGGGAAAATCGGGATATTGTAAACTCCCCGAGACAATAGCAATACTATCGCCAGTGTTGAATCCAGTATATCCTGTTTGCTGGTGTAAATACGCTCCTGTCGGATAATCAAAAGGTTCATAAACGGGTAAAGTGGCCTGTGCATTTGCTGCAGACATTGCAGCGAAAATTGCAATTAATGAGTAGATTTTTTTCATTTCTATAATAATTTAGTTACTATTCAAAACAACATATTTCACGACAAAAAGTCATCTAAACTGATATTTCTAAATCTTTAGCCTTCTGCCCTGAAGGTCGAATCTAAACTTCTCCTAGTTTTTGCCCCTGATGAAACTGGGGTTTAGTAGCAATTTCAAATTGAAAAGGCACTATTGTTTTTTTGTTTTTAATGTCGTGCCGATACAAATATATAAAAATTTATTAATTAACAGCAATACTTTGTGTTTTTTTGCTTGCCCATTCTTCCCAAAGACTTTCGGCTTAGTACAAAATATTAATTATATTTACTATATCTTTAAAAAGTTATTATTATGAAAAAACAATTATTCTATTCTGTATTGGTTCTTTTAACCACTCACCTCGCCACTGCACAGGTATTGTTTAGCGAGGATTTATGACAAGATATTGCCCTTCGTTTGATACACCAGCATTTCCATCCAAAACAGGACAATGTGTGTTAAGAAAGGTTGGATAAAAAAAAGCCAGAGTTTATCTGGCTTTTATAAATAGTGTAACAAACAGTAGTGTTTTTCTACAATTATTTGATGATAATTTTACGAGTGACGCTGTTTGTTTTGTCGTTAATTTTAAGGATGTAAACACCCGCTTTTAGGTTGCTCACATTCAGCTCTTTTTGGTAGCTGTTCATTTCGGTTTCCATTACTTTTTTACCTAACATATCGTATAATTCAATTTGTTTGGTTGAATTATTGTGCTCACTTGTCAGGTAGATTTTTCCACCAACCACTGGATTCGGATAAATCTGAATCGTTTCTAAAGTGTTTTCTGTTTTTACTGTTTCTGTAGTATTATGGTTGTTTTTAGCGTTTTGAGCTTGCGCTGAGAAACCAGTTATTACTAACAGTAAAAAGATATATAAATATTTTTCTTTCATATACAATGTTTTTTGAACTGTAAATATATAAAATATATTTCAAAAACAATACCAAAAAAACAACCTCTTTTAAAAAAAGAGGTTATTTATGAAAAGTTTATGAATTGGTTAGAGTCCAACTGTCCAGCCAGCAGCCCATGACGGTTTATTTATTCCGTTTCCTGCACCTGTTGCTGTAGGATCTTCTGTGTATACTCCACTTACGTCAGCAGTACTGTCATCGGTCATTTTGCCCGTTGATTTTTTGTCAATATTGTCAAAGCGTACTCGTGTTGCTTTCAGCTCTCCATTGGAAACGTAGCCTACGCCTTCGTCATGTTGTATGTCAAAACCAGTTCCCCAATTGCTCAAAACAACGTTATTAAACTTGGCTTTTGTCCCAACTCTTAGTTTGATTGCTTGGTTTTCGCCTCCAGCACCATTACCAATCAAAGTCAAATTGTTGATTGTTGGATTGGAAATCGGCGAAGCCATGTGGTTATTTGAGTTGTTGTCGGCTTCAATACCTCTGTTTCCGTCATTAGTTCTGATCCCGTACCAGTTTTCACCCGTTCCGTTCCATCCTTCTGTCCAGTCAAACAAATCGTCTCCTACTTCGTTAGCATAGTTTGTTACTATTAAGTATCTGGAATCTACAGTTCCGCCAAACCACTCAAAACCATCGTCTGAACCTTCATGAATTTGAACGTATTCAATAGTAGTTCCTTTTCCTACACCAAACATAGAAAGTCCGTTGAACTCTTTGTCTGCGTTGTATGAATATCCAGAGTACTCTATTCTCAAATACTTGATAGAACCTGAATTGTCATTTACAGCACTCCCGCCATAAGTAAGTTCGGATACTTCTGCTGTTGCGGTTTCTCCTTTATTAATTGGAGCTTTACCACAGATAACCAATCCACCCCAAGCTCCTGGAACTTGTTGCTCTGCAGTCATCACAACCGGATTAGTGGCTGTCCCTTCTACAAAAATTTGACCTCCTTGAGCCACAGCAATGTATCGAACAGCATCAAATTGACCTTCACCTAAGGAAGTTGCCTCAATTTTTACTCCTGCTTTGATACTTAGTTTTGCTCCGTCACCAACGATTAACTTTCCTGTTAATTTATAGGTTCCGTCTGTTAATGTGACATGTTGTCCACTTTTTATTTCTCCTGTTAGATTGTTCCGATCTACTACAAACGAACCGTCTGTTTGATCTTGATCAATGGTGTTGTCATCGCTGTCACAAGCTGTGAATGTCGCAAAAGTTAATGATAATAATGCCAGACTGAATAATTTTAAAATAGGCTTTCTCATTTTTTTTAATTGATTTAATTGTTGATACAAAGTTGATTATAGATGATTTAATACGTGTTAATCTAGTGTGAATAAATTTTTAACTATTGTTTAATTTCTATGTATGAATGTTAGGTTAAAAGGTGTATGTTGCACCTAAACTTAGGAATATTCCTCGTTTATAATTGATTGCATCAATTGCTCCAGTTGCATTTTGTTGCACACGCTTAAATTCTGGGTTAAGTATGTTTCTTGCAGAAAAATCAAGTCCGATGCTTTTGTTCCACTTGGATTTTAAAATCAAATCTAAAGTTCCCATGCCTTTATCTACCAAATTGCCTTTTTGTTCCACTCCTAAAGCGTATAAACGATCGGAATAATGAGCATAAGCTAGAGTCGCCATTAGGTTTTTGTCATCGTCCCACTCTTTGAAGTAGGAAATATCTGCATTGAGTAATAAATCCGAAGCTCCTGTAAATGAAGAGCGTTCATCTGTTAGATTGGTCGAAATTAAACCTTGAGTTTCTTTTCGGATTTTTTCACTATCGATTTCTTGGTCGGTTTTCATATATGAAATATTCATACCAGCAGTTAGTTTATTGGCATAGCTTCCTCCAAAATCATAAATTTGCTTTTTGATTTCAAATTCTGCACCATAGACATAACCCTTGTCGCCAATGTTTACCCAAGTGATATCGTTGGTTGATGATGCCATGGTGATTTCATTGATTGGGTCTTGGATATATTTACCAAAAGCGGTGAAGGAAATGACCTCGTCTCGCATTGGAAACATTTCCCACTTCAGGTCCAAGTTGTAGTTTTGCGAAGGATATAAATAAGGGTTACCTACTTTGATTTCTGTTACATCTTCATAAATAAAGCGTGCTCTTTCTTTAAATTGAGGTAACGTGTATGTTTTACTGGCAGCCAATCTTAAATTTTGTAAACCGTTTAACTCGTATTTCAACGATAAACTTGGCAAAAATTCGTTTCTATCAAACGTATTTGTTCCGCCTGTTGCATCCATTTGTGTTCGCCAATCAACGGTTTGATCGATTTTTTCTAAACGTAAACCTATAACCGAACTAAGTTTTTCGCTCAATCGATATTCCAAATTGGCAAATCCTGCATGTATGTTTTGTTCACCGCTGTAGGTTTGCGGGGTCATTCCGGCAAAAGCTTCGATCCGAAATAAGTTGTTTTCGAAATTTTCTTGATTAAAAAAAGCGTCTAAGTTGTTTGGAGATACAGGGGTACGCATAAGCCCATCGCCCGATATTCTAAAGTTGAATTGAATTGCTTCAAAATCTCTCTTTTTTATACGACCATTATATCCAACGGATAGTTTTCCTTGTGCTTCTTCTCCGAATTTATAGTTCAAAGCCAGATTGATTGCAGTTTCATTTTCAGAAAGTTTTTGAAAATATCGATGATTATCTGTAATAGTTCGTTGTGCTAAACGATAAGTGTCAGTGTCGTTCCAATAAAACAATTTATTTTGGGTTCTATCAGGCATATCGCTTTTAATCGTGTTGAACGAAAGCCCCCAGTTGAATTCCAATTGATCTTTGAGTTGATGATTTCCCAAAAGTTGATTGATTAAAACGTTATTTTGGATGAAAGTACCTCTTTGTACACTGTGAACATCATGCGTTCCTTCAAAATCACGGTCGGTTCCTGAGTACACATCTCTTGATAAGTCCGAAGAATTGATATATAAAAGGTTATAAGCCAAGTTGTGTTGTTGATTGATTTGATAATTGGCGTTAAACATACCTGTTGTATTGGTGCTTTGAGATGACTTTTCATGTTGAAATGATTTTAAGCGTGCACCTTGGGCGTTCATACTTTGATTCAAACCTTCTCTATATTGGAAATTGCTGTCAAAATTAGCGGAAGCAAAGAGATTTAACTTTCCTTCTGCGCCAACCGAGAATGATTTTCCTGCTTTCACTCCAAAGGAACTTCCTAAAGGGCCCACTTTTTTGGGAGTGAGACTGTTTTTAAAGTTGAAGCCAGTCAACGGGCTATTTGGAATCCCGTATGACGCATACCCAAAACTATTGGGTCCTTGAGGTAAAATAAAATCACTTCCTTTACTTGTAGCGTTATTGTTGATATTGGCACCTATGTTTATTTCAAACAGACGATCTTCATTGAAATTTTTGGATAGAATATCGACGTTTCCACCCCCAAAATCTCCAGTGTTTTTTGTGCCAAAAGTTTTGTCAATCGAAATATATTCAACGATATCAGTAGAGAAAAGTTCTAAATTGATGTTCTTTTTCTCTGGATCATTTGATGGAACGGGCAAACCGTTTAATGAAGTCGAGTTGTAACGATCCCCCAACCCTCTTACATAAACGCTATTGCTGCCTTCTTGTTTAGAAATACCCGAGGTTTTTGCAACGGCAGCAGCTACATCACCAACGCCTTTTCGAGAAAGCTCTTGGGCGCCGATTTGTTGCCTGATTTCTAAAGAAGTTCTTTGCTCCGCTAACAAAGCGGATTCTGAAGATTTTCTGTTATCGATGGTAATTACGATTTCATCCAAATCCAACTCTTCAGGAAGCAGTTGAATGTTGACTTCCTCGGGATGTGCTGTTTCGTAGGGTATCGAAAAATTTTGATAACCAAAATACGTAGCTTCCAGGGTATAAGATCCGCTTGTGCATTCTATTTCGAAATAACCATTATCGTCTGTTTCTGCTCCGATCTCTGTATTTTGAAGTGATACAGTTGCGTAGCTTAACGGTAAATTGTTTTCTGCATCAAACACATAACCTTTAATTGTGGTTGATTCTTGGGCGAAAGTTGCGCATCCAAATAAAAGAGACGCGGCTAAAAAGTTTAATTTCATACTGTGTGTTCAATTTTCAATGCAAAGAAAGAGAACGTTTGTTATTAAGTTGTTAGTCAAAAATTAACAAAGAGTTGAATTGTTGTAAATAAAATGTTAGCATATTAAATAATCGTTAACTTGTTGTTTGTTTTATTATTATGCTTAATTTTACACTTGAAAAATAACAATAAATTATGAAGAAAAAGGATATAAAGATATTGTTGGTTGACGACGATGCCGATATCTTAGAAATTGTGGGGTTTAATTTGGAAGCAGAAGGCTACCGTATTTTAAAAGCACACAACGGGAAGGAAGCTTTGAAAATCGCTAAGAAGGAGTTACCAAATTTGATTGTTTTGGACGTTATGATGCCAGAAATGGACGGGATTGAAACTTGTGAAAATTTGAGAAAAATGCCGGAAATGGAAAAAACAGTCATCACCTTTTTAACAGCTCGTGGTGAAGATTATTCGCAAGTAGCTGGTTTTGATGTTGGTGCAGACGATTATATAACAAAGCCTATCAAGCCTAAACTGCTGGTTAGCAAGGTTAAATCGTTGCTACGTCGCGTTAAAGATCAAATTGAAGCTGAAGATATACTTCGTGTTGGCGAAATTGAAATCAATCGAGAGGAGTATAAAATCGTAAAAGACGGCGAAGAGATTATCTTGCCAAGAAAGGAGTTTGAACTGTTTTACTTACTAGCTTCCAAACCTGGAAAAGTGTTTAAAAGAGAAGAAATACTTGATAAAGTATGGGGAAATGAAGTAATTGTCGGCGGAAGAACGATCGATGTGCACATTCGTAAACTGCGTGAAAAAATTGGTGAAGAATGGTTTAAAACCATAAAAGGTGTTGGCTACAAACTAGAAGCCTAATGGGTATTAAGTATAAAAAATCATACAAATTTGCTGTAAAATCATCGTTAGTAACCACTATTTTTGGTCTGCTTCTTTTGATTGGGTTGCAGTACGTCTTCTTTGAGATACATCTACTATCTGTGATTTGGTTTACCGTCTTGTTTTTTTTCTTTAGTTTTTTTGTCTTGCAATATAGAGTAGAACGGTTTATTTACCGTCGCATTCAAAAAATCTATAAACAAGTGAGTATTTTAGAAGAATCGGATTTGAGAAATCAACCTATTACAACCGATATGCAAACTTTGATGAAAGAAGTTAATAAGTTTGCAGCCGATAAGAAAATTGAAATCGAATCGCTTAGAATCCAAGAAGAATACCGAAGAGAGTTCATTGGAAATGTCGCACACGAACTCAAAACTCCTTTGTTTACTGTTCAAGGTTATGTTTCTACACTTTTGGACGGGGTAAATGACAAAGCCATTCGAAAGAAATATTTAGAAAGAGCCGATAAAGGAATTGAGCGACTCATAGACATTGTAGTGGATTTGGATATGATTACAAAACTCGAAAGCAATGAGTTGAAAATAAATAAACAATCATTTGATATTGTAGAGTTGATTCAAGGTGTTTTCGACTTATTAGAAATGAAAGCCGAAAGTAAAGATATTGTTTTGATGTTTGACAAAGACCATTATCGCTCTATTTATGTGAATGGAGATAGGGAGAAAATCAACCAAGTAATTTTGAACTTAGTCGATAACTCTATAAAATATGGTCGAGAAAATGGAACGACGGAAGTAGGTATAGAAAAATTGACCAAAACAAAATATTTAGTCCGGGTAACCGATAATGGATATGGTATAGACAACAAGCACATACCAAGGTTATTTGAACGTTTTTACCGAACCGATACAAGCCGTTCACGCGAAGTAGGAGGATCCGGTTTGGGACTATCAATCGTAAAACACATTATCGAAGCGCATAATGAACATATTTATGTAAGAAGTGAAACTGGAAAAGGATCTGAGTTTTCTTTTTCCATCGAAAGAGCGACAGAACAA
>Ga0209075_1002249_pt1 | contig 17213 bp, 17 predicted proteins | sample Stecom2011_FD_187523 | JGI IMG/M metagenome (GOLD analysis project Ga0209075, IMG submission 187523) | Agricultural soil microbial communities from Utah to study Nitrogen management - Steer compost 2011 (SPAdes) (version 2) | ecosystem: Environmental > Terrestrial > Soil > Agricultural land...
GGTCAAACCCAAGGTGTGGTTTTTGTTGTCGTTGGGGCAATAATGATTGGAGGCGGAGCCGTAATGATGAAGAGGAAATAAGCTCTCGTACATTTTTGCTCCGTTTGATTATTTATAAGCACTCGAACTGACCATAGGTTTATGGTAAGATGGGTAATAGGCTAAGATAATGTCTGCTTATTCATCATCCCAGTCTTTCCCGTACCTTTTTTTGGTGTTTTCAAGAAGTTTCTTTTCAAAAAAATAGCTGGGGTAGTAATAGGTTCGCCCGATTTTATAATAAGGTATATCATTGTTAATCCGTAAACGTCTGAGTGTGCTTTCGGATATGTTTAACTTCTTTTTTACTTCGGCTCCGTACAACCACCTATTAGGATAAATTTTCGGATTTGTTTTACTTACTTGTTTGATAACTTCAATAAATAAATCCACTAATTCGCTTTCTCTCCGTAACATTTCATTGTCTTCCATAGCTTACATTGTTAGTATTGAGGAGATAAATATATATAATTAGAATTTAATTTGCAAAAATAACTGATATTCTGTTAAATTATTATTTATGTGTTTGTGTTTTTTGATAATATACGCTCTATGTGATTTGTGTTTTATGAAATAAAGGTAGATTGAGTTGCATCTTAACAGCGTAATAACTGCTGTGTTGGTTTTAGGTAGTTTTTTGTTCGATGACATAAAATCCGATTCCTCCTATAAAGTATAGAAATACATCAATACTATCAGCTGTATATCTTTGGTTATATTTTGGCATAAACCATTCAAAGTAGATGCTGTAGTAGATTGCGATTATAAAAATGAGGTATAGAGGTATTTTGTAGTGTTTGTGTTTTTCAGAAAGTCTTATAATTGTTTGTATTAAAGCCAATACAATAGGCATACACAGTAAATCGTTGAGGTAGTTGTTTACTATGCTCGGCAAAGTAATATTCATACGTTGACAAGCGTACACGATTCCTGCGACAACAATCATATATAAATAAACTTTCTTCATTATTTGCGGATAAAAGCGGGTGAAAATACGTTTTAAGTTACAACAATAAAGCTCCGATTATAAGTGCTATTGAGGCAGCTAACACAAAAACCACCATCCCCATCGAATGAAAAACATAGAATATAGTTCTGACTATTGCGTTGGGGTGGTTTTTTAATTTCTCGATGAGTTTTTCTGCTTTGGTAGGTTGTTTTTCTTTTTGTTCTTGCTCTTTTTCTCTTTTGTAATTTTCTTGTTCTAATTCTCTTTTAAGCACTACGTTTATTATTTCACCACAGTGATAACAATAATCGGAGTTTTGATTTGCTGTTTTGCACTTCTGACAGATGATATAATGCTTTGTCATTATACGAGGAAATTAGAAAAAGATTTACTTTGGGTCTGATTAGAAAAGTGCCAAAGATATATAAAATATTGGGTTATAAATAAACTATATTCTCTCTTAAATCTGTATTCTCTTTCTAAAAAACAGCAATATAAACAGTATTGCTGCTATTGCAATTGAGGCTTTAGCGATGTAATCCCCCCACAAAACATATAGTGTTTGTTTTTGGTTAAGGGTTACTTTTCCTCGTAGGGCTGTTTTTTCGTTGTATTTGGTTTGGCTTGTTATTTCTCCTTTTTGGTTGATAAAGGCCGAAATCCCTGTATTGGCACTTCGTGCTATATCTCTTCGGGTTTCGATGGCTCTGAGTCGGGCTAATGACAAATGTTGTTTGTGTCCTTGGGTTTCGTCCCACCAGGCATCGTTGGTAATAATCGCCAAAAAGTCGGCTCCGTTTTTTATATATCCTGTTACATACGCTCCGTACACAGATTCGTAGCAGATAATCGGAGCTACTTTGGTTTGGTCGTTTGCCTTAAAAACGCTTCGTTCTTCCTGAGTAGTTTTAACCGATATTGTTCCGCCCATATCGAGCATTATATTGCCTAAAAGAGGTTCTAAAATAGGTTTAAACGGAAAAGTTTCGATGCCTACTACCAGTTTTGATTTATAATATTTTTGCAACTCATAATCTTCATTCATAAAAATAGCCATATTATAAAAGTTACCCCACAAACCTTCTCGTAGTTTATTAGAATAAAGGGTTGCTTTGGAGTGGTCTGTAAACAAATCATAGGTATCTATTCCCCATAAAAACTGAACCTTTGGGTGCTTGTCGATATAATTGCGTAGGGTAGGAGGAACATCCGAATACAAAAACCTTTCGAAAGGTATATTCTCTGCTAAGACGGTTTCCGGAGCAATCACAAACTCGGTGTTTTCGGTGAGGAGTTTGTCGGTTTCGTTTAATAAAAGTTGTGTTATAGAGCGGTTGGTATAATCGTATTTTTCGGTATAAGGGTCGATGTTGGGTTGCAAAACGATTACTTCTTTTTGTTCGCCTTTTATTTCATAAAGCTGAAACATCACTAGCGAAACCACAATCGGAATCCCCACTCCAAGAGCGAATTTCGGAAAGAGTTGTTTGATGTTCTTTCCGTTTAGCAATCCGTAAAAAACAAAGGCATTTACTAGTAATACCCATAGGCTTCCTCCGAAGGTTCCGGTAAATTCGTACCACTGTATCCAAGTAATGTTTTCAGAAAACACGTGTCCTAAGTTGAGCCAAGGCCAGGAAAAGTCCCAATGTAAGTGCAACTTTTCAAAACTCATCCACAAGGCAATCAAAAAAAGCAGGCTTATTTTGCGTGAAAAGCGTTTGGCTGAGATGTGATACATCAAAAACACGAGGCTCATCAATAGTGTATTGACGAGATTGGCAAAGAGCATTCCGAATAAATCGGCATAATACAACCAACCTGTAGTGATAAAGTTCCAAATCAAAAAGGTGAGATAGGCATATCCGAAAACGGGTAATTTAGTGTTTTTTTGAGTGGTTCGGATGCGCTGTTCTATAAATAGGAGCGGAACAAAGGCTATAAAGATAAAAATAGGAAATCCGTAAGTAGGCCAGCTTATTGAAAATAATATTCCCGATAATAGTGCTAACGATAAGTTTTTCATTCGACATTTTTTGAAGTTCAAATATACAATATCCGTTGAACTCGTCTAAACTTTTTTAGAGATATCACAACCACTTTCGAGTAACCAAATTGATTAGAGTGTTTGGGGCAATGGTAAGCGTAAAGCGGATTCGTTCTCCGTAATTAGACTCTCCGATCTCCCAACCCAGATTAGAATACACAGGGAAGTACACTTCAAAATAGTCGGTTACCAGATTCAAACGGATTCCGCTATCATACAAAAACTCAGGGCTTGAGTACTTGTTTTTTATGAATCCGATATCAGTATATACTTCAATCCAGTTCCAAATATTAAAACTGGCATTGGTAGCTACAATCCATTGATTGGCATACGGAGTGAGTTTTGATTTAAAGCCACCTTCGGTAGTGATGTATTGTTGTGAGAAAAATCCTTCGGTTTCTGAGCGTCCGTAAAAGTTGTAGTCAAACAAATAATCGGTGGGTCGGTCGGTGGCAAAGCTAAAAAAGTCTGAAGTCGTATTCCGATAGGTAAAAGCTCCTGCAAATAACCGTAGGTTGAGCTGTCTGTTATTGTCATACAATCTTCTGAACTCAATTTCGGAAGATAGTTTTCCGAAGAGGTTAGAGAGTTGCACATCGGTTTGAAAACTAAAGTGATTGGTTATTTCTTGTTGAAAGTTGGTATAACGCAGGTTAAAAACCGAATAGTTTTCGTCGTTCAGATGGGTGGCAAAATCACTTTCTTCGCGTATCACGTTTACGTGTCGTACATACACTGTCTGTCTTTTGTTATCTCTAAAGTTAGGCTCTCTGATTCTGAAAAGTACAGACGGAATGATGCGGGTATAAGCTGCATCAGGAGCATAATGATAGTAGTTGGCTTGCAGTCCGTAGTTTACCGAATACAGGTTTCCGTCACGAATCAGGTTTTCGTAAGCTATATAAGACGAACCCACTATGGTTTTTTGGGTAAAGGAATACAATGGTGCTACGTCAAACACAAAAGGTTTGCGAAGCATGGATTTGTTAGACAAGCGGATCCCGGGTGCAAAGCCATTGTAGAGGTTATACCTGAAATCGGGCAGGTAAAAAAGTTGGTTTTTGTTCGGGTCTTCGAAATCTTTAAAAAGCGTGAGTTTAATCGGTCGGTTTTGACTTAACAATCCTTTTGCGCTCTTGGAATTGTTACGCATGTTGTATTCTGGTATTTTTTGGTCATAATTGACAATCAGCCGGTCGTAGTTTTCGTTTTTAATCGTAAAAGTACTGTCGGTACTGATGTTTTCGTACCAGTTTTTGAACATAACTTTGTCGTCTTTTACTCCAAAAACCGATACAGGCACGGTTGCTTCTCCTTTATTCTTTAGAGTGAAAGCAATCGAATCGCGGTTCTTTTTGAGTTTTACTATTTTATAATCAATTCTATTTCGAGAATGAACCACTTGGTCAAAGTACCAATCGATGTTTTTAGAAGTTTTGGATGCTAAAATGGCTTTAAAATCACTTTCTGAAGCAAACTTTTGTTGGTTTAGAGCAAAAAAGTCTTTGATGGATTGGTCTAATACACCTGATTCTAAAAAATCTTCTAAATATTTTAGGTCCAATCCTGCTTTGTATTTTCCTGCTATTTGTTCGTTGAACTTAATGAGCTCGTCTTTTGGGCTTCCGGTAGGTTGGTCTAGGTTTCTGCGAGCCATCATCAGATACAAATAATAAAACTGGTCTTTAAAGTTCATTTTAGTACCATAATATCCGTTGAGGATTTTGAGGTTGGCAACATTTCCGAGCATTTTCATCTCCGGATAATATTCTTCGAGATATTCCATTATCAGATACATCTCGATAGCATTCACTAGCCAATTGTCTTTTCGAGAATCGATATTCAGCCCCGAAGTAACATAGTTTTCGGTAAAGGTTTTCAAGAACTTTAGTTCGTACATAAAGCTATCCGGAAACGGACGAAGAAACGATGGGAGTTGGTTGAGCCCATAAAACGGATTACGCCTATAGTCGGTATCGGTAACTATGATTTTTTGTTGGTTGGATTGACCAATTCTCTTAGCCGTAAAAGTCGCAATTTTATCAATTATAATAGCGGTTCCGAACTCGTCTATGTTTTGATCAAACAGATTGGTTTCGACTTCTAAAAAGCTATTTTTAAAAGTTCGGAAAGTGGTTTTGGGTTCGATAGCCAAATAAACCGAAGTAAGGTTTTCTCCGGTGAGCAAAACCTGATGGGTATCTGTTTTTTGAGTATGTAGATTTGAAGATAACTCGAAAGAATTATCTAAGGTAAAGTTAATTACAAAATGAGTAGGTGCGTTTGGTGCATCGTTTAGGTTTTCGTTGCTGTATTTTAAAAATTCATTGTTTTTTAGCAATGCAGGAAATAACAGCCAGTCTCGGACTTCAATTCTTCCGTCAGAATCAAATCCGTAGCGGGTGAACTTGTTGTGAGGAAGCTTTACTTGATAATGAATTTTAAGGGTATATTTTTCTCCCGGATACAAGTGTTTGTTTAAAGTAACTTCAACCAAATCTATTTGATGCTCTAAGCGATGATAGACAAGCGGATTATTATCGGAGTCGGTTAACGAATAGATGGTGGTTTTGCCTAATTCATCGTCTGAAGCATAATAAAAACTACGTACGAACTCGTCTGAAAAGCGTTTGGCTAAAGCTGAATTCTTAGAAGAAAAAGCGTGGTTCCAATCGTTTAATACAATAGTTTTCAGCGGAATATCAGAAGTGTTTTCGAAAATGAGTTCTTGAGAAATAGCCAGTACCGCTTCGTCAGATTTTAGCCTTACATCAAGTCGGGCCTGATGTTGTGCGGTTAATCTGCAAGCTGAAAACAGAAAGAAGATAACAATTATTATTCTATATAAACTCAATTATTTTTTTAGGAATTTTAAAATTTCTGTATGACCATCCATTCGGATAAGGTACAATCCGTTCGAAAAACTACTGATATCTATACGGATATTTTGATTGTTGTCAATCGGAACGGTTTGCATTTTTTGTCCTAATAAGTTGTAAATATATAGATTTTTTGCTTCCGAATTGATTTCCTGACTATTTAGTCCTAATTCAATATAATGTTCGGTATGATTAGGAGAATTGAACCATATCAGCGGAGGCTTTTCGAAAACAGGGTTTGACAAAAAAGTTTGTGTGGTTTCAAACTGCATCACTACCGGAGTATGATCGCTCATCCAATATAGATTATCACGAAGTTCTAAAGAGAAATCTCCTGAACAGTCTTCGTTGTTGATGCTTTTGTTTAAACAGTTTCCGTTGTTTCCGTAAGCTTGGTACGTTCCGTTTACGTAATATAAATCAGTGCTTGTATTGAAGTTTTCGCTCATCATAATAAAGTCAAAGCGATCGTCCATTCCTCCCGAAGCACCTGCTCCAGCACCCGACCCGAATCCGGAGTTAGACAGACGTGTGCTTTGTGTATGCGTATGTTTGAAATTGTTGCCATCGTGCCAACTTCCTGAAGAAGCAATTGGATCAACCATCAAAACTGCATTATCTGTACTTACTATTTTTTGATATCCGGGTTCAGAAGCGGTATAAAAATTAAAGTCTCCGGCAAATAATACGTGTGCGTCAGGAGTGATGATGTTTTCTAGTGCATCGGTAAAAACTTCAACCATAGCCAATCGAGCTTGCTGATTGATTGTTCCGGTACTTGATTTAAGATGAGCTACAAATACTTCGATATAAATCGGTTCGGTTTCTGACTCGTCTGTATTAAGCCTAAAGGTATATTGGTTAATATCTCTGTAAGCAGTAGGATGAATTTGCTGCATTTCTAAAATTAACTTTCGTGTATTATAGAAAACCATATTTTGCAAAAAGTCAGTACTGCTCGAAGTATTCGAATAAAATATAGCCCTTTCGAAAACATCCGGCTGATTAGCCAATGAAGTGTTCAGAATAAGGTCGGCTCCTGATTCGGTTTCTAATTCACATATCATAAATAAATCAGGTTGGTATTCATCGAGGATTTCTCGCAATAATATTTCTCGATTGGCAGGAGGAGAACTCGGAAAACGAAATACGTTATAAAACATTGTATTGATGGTTTCTTGCGAAAATCCATACCACGAAACTAAAAGTAATAAGGCAAGTAATAAGTTCTTCATTCCGAATTTTTAGGTTAATTCGCAAAAATAGATTTTCTATTTAAATTCAGTAAAGAATCTTTGTTAAGATTTAGTAGGTTAAGATTATTTGATATACTTCTTTATGATGTAAGGAGTAATTGGTTTTAGAGTTTTGCCTGTTTCAGGATGTAATCCAGGATAAGTGAAATATTCATATTCTTTATTCGCGTTCTTTCCGTACCAAATCAGAGGTCGTTTGTTAGTATCAAAAAACAGTGTATTAGAATCTACGGTTACTTTTTTGAAGTTTGTCAAGAGTTTTTCGTCCGCATGATGTGTAGTGCTATATATAAAACCCTGTTTGGTTTCATTACAATTTATGACCTCATAATGATCTATATTCCAAACCATACAGTTTTTTTGAGAGCCTTTTTTAGTACTATAAATAACACCTCCTAAAACAGCTAGCACTCCTGCAGTAATGCTTAAAAAAGTAATCTTTTTTCTGTTGTTTTTCCATAAGTTTATTGTTGTTATCTGCTTGTTTACTGGAGTTTTAGGCTCGTTTATTATAACTATTGGTCGAGGTGGTTTTATATCTTTATGTTTCTTGTGAAAATATCTGTAGGGTCTCGGATTGATGTCTAATAAAACGGCAAGCATATCAGCAGCATTGTAATTTGAGAGCTCGGTTTTTCCTTTTAAAAACGTACCTAATGGTTTAAATTTATCTGTCTCATTTTTTATGCGTTGTATAGTGTTTACTTTATATTCAAAACCCATAAAAAGTTCAAAGATTTTTAGATCATTTTGATCTATGATGTCTTCAAATATAATAAGTGCTAAATTTCTCAAATTAGCTGGAGAAGGATTGAGTAAGAAATTTGCATTTATGCCTGTTTTTTCTTGCTCATATTTTTCCTTTAAAGCCTTTTTATACAATTCAAAAGTATCTTCCATATTCTGATTTTTTAGGAATTATTCGGAATCTTTCGACATTCTTCGGAATTATCGGAAATGTCGGAATTCCTCTGTCTTTATAAGTCTTCTGCATAGTTACTTTGCATCAGAAATTAGTTTTTGCTCCGAATTGCAATAAGGGCAAATGTACAAAACTATTTTTTTTAAAACAGTGAGCCTGACCTCATCAGACTATTTATCTGGGAAGTATATTTAGACTGATGAATAAGCTCATTACACTTCCCAAACCATAGAGCTCATGGTGTTTTAACGGTGCTACTACAAGTCGGAATATTATTTCGGACAGCCGCCCTATGTCTAATTTTTAAAGTTTAAAATCATGAAAAAGACAATTATACTATTTGTAATGGTGCTTATAGGAATGGGAGTTGTTTCTTGTTCTCCGGATAGCATTTTAGAGGATTCAACTTTTGATGTCCAAGGCAACGGTGATAACGGAGGAGGTACAGGTACAGGTTCGACCACAATTAAACCACCTCCACCGCCTCCAATAACAGAACCATAATTTTTTTTTATCAGTGTTATAAAAATGTCTAATTTAGAGGGATTTTATTTTTTCATAATAATGAAGGTAATTCCCTCTGTTTTTTTATTTATAATTCTCTTTTTTAATTCTTGCAATAACTCTGATTTTACAGCAGAAGGCAATAAAGTGGTTACTGATAGAATTACTTCTTTAATTCAAAAATCAGAAAATCATAATGCCTCTTTCGAAGATAAAAAGAAATTACTCGATAGTGCGATTGTATTATCGACATCTATATCCAACGATTCACTCTTATTAAAAAGCCTTAGCTATAAAGCCTTTAATTATCTATACTATGCTCCGGATAGTTCTAAGGCTTATATCCAAGAATTAGAGGATATTGCTTTGGACAAAAACAGCCAAAAACACAAAGGATATGCTGCTTCTTTATTTGGCAATTATTTTTATAATAAATCAGAATATGATAGCGCTTATTCTTATTTTAAAAAGTCGAATTTTTTATACGAAAATCAAGATAGCCTGAGGATAGGCTATAACTTGATAATGATGGCGAGAATCCATCAGTTTTACAACGATTATTCGGGTAGTGAAGAGTTGGCTACTCAAGCTATAGACTATCTAAAAGATACAGATAACACAGATTATTTAATCGAAACATATAATATTTTAGGTCATTCTTATCTCAATACAGCCAATTACGAACAAGCAATTAAGTTCTATAATCGGTCGCTCGAGTTAACAACAGAGGGCAATCAAAAAACTATTATCAAAAATAATATAGCATCGGCTTACATTTGTTTAAAACAGTATGATCAAGCTAAAAGAATCTTACTTCATTTGTTAGAACAAAATGAAAGCGATCAAAATCCAGAAGAATTAGCATTTATATTGTATAATTTAGGGCGTTTAAAGTATAAACTTGACCCTCAAAGCGGTTTAGAAGAGCTGCAACAATCATTAGCTATAAGACAAAAAACCAATAACCGAATTGGAACTATAGAAAATCATATAAAAATTGCTGAATATTTTGAAGATAAAAATAAAAAAATAGCCAAAGAACACTTACATAAAGCAATAGACTTAGCCATTGATTTTAAGAATATTGACAATCATCTAAAAGCTTTAAAAATACTAACAAGGTTGTGCAATCAGGACCAATTAAAAGTTTATTCGGCAGAATATATTCGTCTTAATGATAGTATTGGAATGGTGCGTCAGAGAGCAAAAAACCAATTTTCTAAAATAAGGTTTGATTACTCAAAAGAAACCGAACAAAACTTAATGCTAAAGACCAAAACAGCTGAGGATGAGCTTGTAATTCAGAAACAGAAAAACACTAATTTATTCTTGATTTTCGGGATTTTGTTAACTGCAGTGCTGAGTGTCTTTCTTTATTTTATTATTAAAAGTAGGTATAAAAGGGAAAAAATAAGGGAAACATTTAAAACCGAAAACCGAATAGCAGTTAAAATTCATGACGAGTTAGCAAATGATGTTTATAATACGATTGCTTATATCGAAAACACTAATTTGGCTGAAGAAGCCCACAAACTAAAACTCTTAGATAGTTTAGAAGATTTATACATCAGAACCCGTAATATATCTAAAGAAAACAGCACAATTGATACCGAAGAAGGATATGTAGAAACCTTAAAAAATATGTTTTCTGAATATCAAAATAAACAATTAAAGATTGTTATGTTGGGTATTGATGATATGGGGTGGGGAAGAATACAGTCCTACAAAAAAGTTATAATTTATCGGGTGTTGCAAGAATTGATGGTAAATATGAAGAAGCACAGTCAAGCTTCGGTAGTTATGATAAGATTCGAAAATAAAGGCAAACAAGGCTATATTTATTACTCAGATAATGGGGTAGGAATAGGTGAAGAAAAAATAATTTTTAAAAATGGACTCCAAAATGTGGAAAACCGTATAAAAACCATAAACGGAACCATTACTTTTGACTCAAAAATAGGAAGAGGGCTAAAAGTTGTACTAACCTTTCCGTTGTAAAACAATAAGGTATGTTTAAAAAAGTTTTGGTAGCAGAAGATATCGACAGTATAAATATAGGACTGGTTTCGGCTTTGCAACAATTTGAATCCATTGAAGTACATCATACAAAATATTGTGATGACGCACTTTTGAAAATTAAAAGAGCCAAATTAGATAAGGTTCCGTTTGATTTACTTATAACCGATTTATCATTTAAGGCCGACCATCGCGCGACTAGTATTAAATCAGGCGAAGAGCTTGCAGAAGAAGCCAGAAAAGAACAAGCTGACATAAAAATAATTATATATTCGGTAGAGGATCGACCCGTTAAGATAAAGTCGCTTTACGAAACGTTAAACATTGATGGATATGTTTCTAAAGGCCGAAACAGTACTGCAGAATTACTTCAGGCCATACAGACTATTAGTGAAAGTAATTGTTATTTACCTCAACAACTCCATGAGTTTAAAGACAACAAACTCTTTGAGATAGAAACCTATGACATCGAACTCTTGAAATGTCTTTCTATTGGTTTGACACAAGATGAAATCAGTAAAGAATTCAAAAAGAAGGGTTATTCTTGGTCTAGCACGAGTAGTATTGAAAAAAGACTGAATAAACTTCGTGTTTATTTTGATGCAAAAAACGTAACCCATTTGGTTAGCATTGCTAAGGATATGGGTTTGATATAATTTTATTTGTTTAGTTATTTGTTTTATTAGGGTTTATTTATAAACTCTGAAATCCGGTTAGATTCATCTAATCGGATTTTTTTTATATAAAAATAAGGAAAACCGTAAATAAGTGATTTAGAATGAGATTATGTTTGTAAGGTTAATTATTAAATAATAAAATAATTTTTAAAATTCTTTATAAAAAAATGTTTGATAACCCATTTTTATTTAAAGGCAGAATAAGACGTAAGGAATATGCTTTGAGTTTAATTATTGTTCTTATACTTTTTTTTATATTAAATATAATTATTGAAGAGTCTGAGGGTGAATTGTTTTTTCTAGAGCTTACTTATCCTCCGTTGTTTTGGTTTTTATTGGCACAAGGAGCTAAGAGATGTCATGATATAGGAGTGAGTGGTTGGATGCAATTGGTTCCGTTTTATTTTCTGTGGATGCTTTTTAAAAAAGGAAAAGCAAAAACTAATTTATATGGTGTTAATCCTAAAGACAGCTTATTGCCTTAATCTTTAACTTCTATACTTATTTTTGGTATCGATTTTGAGAATATTTTTTAAAAGTAAATTTATGAGAAATATTCTTCTTTTTGTTTGTGTAGTGTGGGCAATATATTCTCAGGCCCAAAGAGTTCAATCTAGTAATTATAATACTTTGTACTACATTAGTTCTGAAGGAACAATTCAGAATAGTAGTTATCAAACAGTTGGATATATCAAGGATGGAAGGATACAAGATAGTTCGTACAAAACTATCGGGTATATCCAAGACGGAAGAATTCAGGACGCTTCTTATCGAACCGTAGGATACGTTGATAAAGAAGGAAGGGCTCAAGACAGTTCTTACAAAACTTTAGGTTATATAGATAGTAGCGGAAGAGTACAAGACAACTCCTACAGAACTTTAGGATATGCTTCCGGAATATCTAGAGAATGGATAGCGGTTGTGTTTTTCTTTTTTCAGATGTAAAAAAAAATCCGGATTCAAAGAGTTGAAACCGGATTTATATCGGATGCTTAAGAACTTAAGAGTACATTTTTTGTCTTAATTCTTTGATTTTTGGGTCATCGAGATATTCGTCAAAACTCATATAGCGATCGATAACACCGTTTGGAGTAAGCTCAACTATTCTGTTTCCTACAGTTTGAGCGAACTCGTAATCATGTGTCGTAAAAAGCACAGTTCCTTTAAAGTTTTTAAGCGAATTATTAAATGCTGTAATCGACTCCAAGTCCAAGTGGTTGGTAGGTTCGTCGAGCATCAATACGTTTGCTCTAAACATCATCATTCTTGAAATCATACAACGTACTTTTTCTCCTCCCGATAAAACAGTAGATTTTTTAAGTGCCTCTTCTCCTGAGAAAATCATTTTTCCGAGGAAGCCTCTTACATATACTTCATCTCTTTCTTCTTCTGTTTTTGCCCATTGACGAAGCCAGTCAACCAAATTTAAATCCGGATTCTGAAAAAACTCGCTATTGTCAGCCGGAAGATAAGATTGAATAGTTGTAACACCCCATTCTACTTTACCTGAATCAGCTTTTAGTTTGTCGTTTAAAATTTCGTAAAAAGCCGTAGTAGCACGCGAATCTTTAGAGAATAATACGATTTTATCTCCTTTTGCCACGTTTAAATCGATGTCTTTAAAAAGCACTTCTCCGTCAATTGAAGATGAAAGTCCTTGTACGTTAAGGATTTGATCTCCTGCTTCTCGTTCTTGTTCAAAGATAATAGCAGGATAGCGTCTTGACGAAGGTTTAATTTCGTTTATATTCAACTTCTCGATCATTTTTTTACGAGAAGTCGCTTGTTTTGATTTAGCTACGTTAGCCGAGAAACGTCGGATAAACTCTTCGAGTTCTGCTTTTTTCTCTTCTGCTTTTTTGTTTTGTTGAGCTCTTTGTTTTGCTGCTAGTTGCGATGATTCGTACCAGAAAGTATAGTTACCAGAATAGTGATTTATTTTTCCGAAATCAATGTCTGAAACATGCGTACAAACTGCATCCAAAAAGTGACGGTCGTGCGATACGACTAAAACTGTATTTTCGTAATTGGCTAAAAAGTTCTCTAGCCATCGGATAGTTTCGAAGTCTAGGTCGTTGGTAGGCTCGTCCATTATTAATACGTCAGGGTTTCCGAAAAGAGCTTGGGCTAAAAGTACACGAACTTTTAGTTTACCTTCCATTTCGCTCATTAACGTATAATGAAGTTCTTCCGAAATCCCCAAGTTGGATAGGAGCGTAGCGGCATCCGATTCTGCGTTCCAGCCGTTCATTTCGTCAAACTTTATCTGAAGTTCTCCGATTCTTTCTGCGTTTTCATCAGTATAATCAAGGTACAGAGCATCCATTTCGTTTTTGATGGCAGATAACTCTTTGTTTCCCATAATTACGGTTTCCAAAACAGTATGCTCATCAAACATATTGTGATTTTGGTTTAGGACAGACATACGCTTTCCTGGTTCAAGGTGTACTCTTCCTGAAGTAGGATCTATTTCTCCTGCAAGTATTTTCAAGAAAGTAGATTTTCCTGCTCCGTTAGCTCCGATAATTCCGTAACAGTTTCCTTGTGTAAAAACGGTATTTACTTCATCAAAAAGGACACGCTTTCCAAATTGAACGGATAGATTTGATACTGATAACAACTTATTATATATTTTTGTGGTTAGTAATATTATTTTAAAGAATGCAAAGGTACTTAATTTTAATGTAATTTCAATATAACATAGAGTGCAATAATAAACAAAAAACCTCCAAAAGGAGGTTTTTTGTTATATCAGATATGGCATTTATTATAATTCTTCTTCTTTAAGGTATCATTATTTTTTAGCAGAAAAACAGAAACATTTTCGACAGGTAAACTCAATTCACTATATATAGTTCCTGATATTTGTCCTTTACAATACAACAGTATAAAAAAGAATAGAAATGTAAGTTTCGTTTTTGTCATTTACTCTTAAAAATACATTATTTCGAGAAATTTCATTAATTATCTTCAAACTCAAATTCCATACAAAAGTGAAAATGTTTGTTGAGTTCCCAAGGGGCAATTTCTTTGGGGTAAATATTTTTTTTTGTATATGACTTATTTGGACTTTTCGGATTATACAGCTTTGTTCTTAAGGTAGGAATAGCATCAATTAAGGCATTTCCTTTTCTATCGCCTATCTGCTTATTATCAGCTTCTTCTCTTGTTATTGTTTCAAAACCAATAAAAAATCCTGCTTCAGGCATTGTTATATTTAAAGAATCTATATGGACATAAAACCATTTTTCATTTTTGGTCATTCTGACTTTTTCTGAACGGTAAATCTTCTCTTTAGGTTTTTTAGTAATGGTATCAACAGTATAGATACAGGCTCTGAAAGGTTGATATTTATTGTTTTTCATTTCCCCGGAAAGGTCAGTCAATTGGTATTTTATACTCTTTATTTTTTTTTCTTTGTTTTTATCGGTAGCCGGTATAAAAACAGCCAATTCACAATCATAAGACACGTGTATAGAGCCATAAAACACGGTATTGAGTATACGATTTATTGTGTGCTTTTTTTCTTTTTTTTGAGATGTTACGGACACACCCTCTATAAAGTATTGTTTTGGGATAAGGAAATAAGTCTTTTCTTCTGTGAGCTTTGTCATTAAAGTTTCATAACTGATATGAGACATTATCAGCTCAACATCTTCTGTTTCTAATATATTTTTAAATTCAAAAACACCGTTTTTATTACTTAAAACGGTGTTTAATGTATCATTATTTTTTAGCAGAAAAACAGAAACATTTTCGACAGGTAAATTCAATTCACCATATATAGTTCCTGATATTTGGCTGTTACAACACAAGGAAGTAAAAAAGACTAAAAATATATAATTTAATTTTTTCATTCACTTTTAAAATATATAATTCCGAGAAACCCCTAAATTTCTCGGAATCATGATAACATTCAGCTATTTAATATGTCCAAGAGCAAGTTACCCAAGTTTCTGTAGTGCCAAAGGAAATTCCAAATCTTCTTAATTCACAAGTATTTTTGCACTTTGTATCTCCGGGATAAGTTTCAGTAGCAGGAACTGTTACGAAAACTGCCGGATGTTCTGTACAATTCCATTTGCCCCAAAACCAACCCATAGGCTGTACTCCTACCGCACCTCCAATAATTCTAATAACATCAAACTCATCCGAAGAACCGTAATCAGGTAAATGGTCTATATCTGTTATAGTTTCTCTTTCATTTGTAATCAGATTTTGTGTCTTAAAAACATAATTTGTTCTGTCCACATCTGCAAAGTGTAGAAATCTTCCCGTTGTATGGTCAGAAACCAGATACCCTCTTGCCCTTGTATCGGAGTCAATGATTATTTCCGTACAATCATAATGAGCGACTTCTTCTCTTACTGTTGCCGTTACTCCTGTTCTGAAAACAGTTGCTGTTCCATAAAATTCATTTACGACCTGTTCCAAATCTACCAGCTCTTCATTGCTGAATGTTCTGAAATTAGATTTTGTGTCTGATTGTGTAAGCTCTTCATCAGAACAAGACCAAAATAGTGTTGCTCCAAACAAAACGAACAACAAACCAAAAATAATAATTTTAAATTTCTTCATAATTAAAATTTTTAAAAAAGTTTATAAATAATTTTTGTTAAATTTAACACTACGAAGTTCATTACTATCTTTTGGAATACAATACCAAAAAAGGTGTATTTTTTGTCAATTTTGGTATATTTTATACAAAAAATGAACAATGAGCTTATTTTTTTTGTTATTTTTGCGTTGTTTAAATTTAAATTTTATGATAAACCTTGCCAACAGACTCAAGGCTTTGAGGGTACAAAAAGAGGTAGATACACTTTCTTTAGCAGAAGAATTAGGTATATCAGAAACCACATACAGGCGTTATGAACGTAACGAATCAACCCCCGATTTGGAAATTCTGCAAAAAATAGCTAATTTTTATCAAATGGATATTGTAGAGCTGTTAAGTGATGATAAATATGTATTTAATCAGCACAACAAAAAAGGAGATAATAACGGCTTGGTTATCAATCAGCTTTCCGAAAAACTCATACAGCAGTATGAAGAACGTATCCGTGAATTAAAGGAAATCAATACAGATCTAAAACAAACTATCAGCGAATTAAAAAATAACAAGATTTGACGAAAATAGTTTGGAGTTGTACAAAAAGTTTTATTTGAGTTAGGATTTCTATAAACTGAAAACTAACTAATCCTGTTTTTCTCAAAAACCTTTCTGGAATTATACCAATAAATTAGTAGACCTACAAAAACAGAACTTGCTGTTATGAGGTACATTGCAGAAAAGCCATACGCATCTGCAATATAAGCTCCTACCATCATTCCGATTCCGATTCCGAGGTCAAAACCAGTGAGGTACGTAGAGTTGGCAGTTCCTCTTTTTGAACTCGGAGCCATACTGATATAAATGGTTTGTAGGGCAGGGAAGAGGGTTCCGTAACCCAAGCCAACCAAGAAAGCAGAGAGACAAAAAGCTACAACCGAATGAAATAGTGCAAAGCAAATAAACCCACCGATAATTACTAAAAGTGCTACTGCCATTACCTGATGTATATAACCTTTGTCTACAAACCTTCCGGAAGTTACTCGGGATAAAATTAACCCACAAGCCAGAAACAAAAAGAAAATACCCGGATTCGACACTCCCGTTTCTTTTCCGTACAAAGCAGCAAATGCAACTAAAGTTCCCCAACCAAAAGTAATGAATAACTGATTGAAAAATATTGGAATTCCTTTGATAAGCATAAACCTATCCATTGACATCGGTGGAGTTTGGTCTAATTTTTCCCTTTTCGGAATTTTGATTAACCAAACTGCTATTACCGACAAGACACCCATTATAAGTGCACAACTCACTAAGGCATAAAAGCCTTTTTCGTCATAAATATTAATAGCTAAAAAAGGAGCAATTGCCA
>Ga0209075_1002250_pt1 | contig 17208 bp, 14 predicted proteins | sample Stecom2011_FD_187523 | JGI IMG/M metagenome (GOLD analysis project Ga0209075, IMG submission 187523) | Agricultural soil microbial communities from Utah to study Nitrogen management - Steer compost 2011 (SPAdes) (version 2) | ecosystem: Environmental > Terrestrial > Soil > Agricultural land...
GTGCGATATGCGCCAGGCAGCGGGCATAGTTGGTAAGAGTGCTCTGGCTTTTACCAGCGAGTTCAACAGATCGTTTGAGTTTGTGGTAGAGTGTTGCAAACTCTGGAACGGAAATAATAGCCCTTTGAATAAGGGTGTCACTTTTTTTTCATAACTTTAAATATTAGAATTAAACATTACTTAAAGGTAGTGAATCGTGATGTAACTGTCCCGTGAAGCTACCTTTAGGTTTAGTTCAACAATGGTAACCGTTGCACAACCCTATAATTTCAAAAAAAGGTGTTCTAAATAAGTCTTTCTAGCGGATCTTTATTTTCTAGTTGTTATATTTCAATTCTTAATTTGGGGTTGTTAGCATTAACTTTTTCAAGTAATAAAGCCTACTTTTCACTCTTTTAGGTATCATTCAAATTAAAAGTATCATCACGTAAAAGGTTTCTAATCGATACGTGCTGATTAAAGTATTTTGATATTCCTTCTTTTAGATAAGAGCACCTGATTAACTTTGTCTTACTAGCCATTGGCTTTACCATAATTATCATTCGATAATGTCGCTAAACAAAATGCTCCAATTGCCATTACTAAGTCTCTAACAGCGACATCAACATAAGTCCAGCTAAAAATTAAACTAAGGGCAATACCTGTTAACCAAGCTGAAACTACATAAGCTCCAATTTTTGTTTTAATTAAAACAAGTACACCTGCAGCTATTTCGATAATACCAACAATCATCATAAATGTAGAAGGCTCAAAAGGTAGTATTCCGGCTAAACCATCAGAAACATACTGACTCCAGTTACAAAGAATATTAGTGAATTTATCTAATCCTGCAACGATTGGCACTAAACCAAAAGTGTACTTTAAAACGCTCTGTACTAATCTTACATTTGAATCCATAATCTTATATTTTTAGTGATTTTAAATTTGTTTCGACTATTTGATAGTAGATCCAGAAAAAGGATACAAATTTTGTAACTTTATTTAAAGTTCTTTATCTAAAGTAAAAGAGGTGATGAAAATGGAAACAATAAACATTCGTGATTTTAACAATCATAAAATAAATGAGAGTCAAGTCATAAAACGAATTCTAAGTGGCGAAAAAGAACTTTACGAAATATTAGTTAGACGTAATAATCAAAAACTATATCGTGTAATTAGAGGATATTTAAAGGATGATGGTGAAATTGAAGATATAATGCAAGACACCTACGTAAAAGCCTTTACCAAATTGCATCAGTTTAAATTAGAATCAACTTTCTCTACTTGGCTAATTCGCATAGGGATAAACGAATCTTTGGCTCGTTTAAAGGATAAAGGAAAACTTTATCATCTAAATGAACAATCGAATAACTTCAGTAACACCATTTTAGAAATTCCAGATAACAGACAACTAAACCCACAAGATAAAATGATACGGAATGAAGCCAAGCAAATATTAGAAGATGCTATCGACAGCTTAGATATAAAGTATAAAACTGTTTATATTCTGAAAAAGGTTGAGGAAATGAGTTTAAAAGAAATTTCAGTTGTTTTAGATATAACTGTTGCTAATGTGAAAATACGTTTATACAGGTCAAAAGAAATGCTAAAAGAAAAACTTTATGAAGTAACGAATGATAAAAACATATTTGAATTCGGCTTTAGTAGATGCGACAGAATAACTGAAAATGTAATGAAAGACATATAAAAAAATAGCATCATGAAAAATGTAAAAATAATATCCATAAAAAATGCCACACACGATGTCATGCATATTGAAACTGAAAAGCCTCAAGGCCTTTCTTATATACCAGGACAAGCAGTAGACGTAGCATTAGATAAACCGAACTGGGAAAAAGAATTAAGAGCTTTTACCTTCACTTCCTTACCATCAGATGAATATTTGGAGTTTTTTATAAAAGTTTATCCTGAACACAAAGGAGTTACAGATCAGATAAGCAAGCTTAAGGAAGGAGATTCTCTTTCTATTGGCGATGTTTTTGGCGATATTAAATATCAAGGGGAAGGAGTTTTTATTGCTGGTGGTGCTGGTATCACACCATTTATAGCAATTCTAAAACAACTTAAAAAAGAAAATAGGATAGGTGAAAACAAACTGATTTTCGCTAACAAAACGGAAGCTGATATTATTGAACAAGGTAATCTCAATAATATGTTAGGTAAAAACTTTTTAAATGTTTTGTCCGAAGAAGAAAAGGATGGTTTTGAGCACGGTTATATAACTAAAGAATTAATAAAAGCACAAATACAAAATAATAACTCATACTTTTACCTTTGTGGGCCACCACCAATGATGAATGCGGTAATAAATCATCTTAAAGAATTGGGCATTGTTGATGATCGGGTAATAAAAGAGCAGTTTTAACAACTTCTACATAAATCTATGCGCAACGACAAGGAAATGCGTTGGACTATTAAGCAATTTTGATAATGCTATAACCTGCCTTAATGTACTCCTTTGTAAGTGAAAATGATATGTTGTTTTGAAGCCATACCCAGAATTAAAAAGGAAATATATTTATGATAAAAACGATTTTAACAACAGTTCTATTCTTCACATTAGTCCAGTTCGGATTTGCTCAAACAGACTTTGACAAAGCAAAGCTTGATAGTTACTTTGAAACCCTTGAAACGAACAACAAGTTTATGGGGAGTGTTGCCGTATCGAAGAATGGAGAAATTATGTATGCAAGGTCGATTGGGTATGTAGATGTCGATAACAAAGTAAAGTCAACAGTTGAAACAAAATACCGAATTGGTTCAATTTCTAAATCATTTACTGCGCTTTTGGCATTAAAAGCTGTTGAAGAAAATAAGTTAGATTTAGATCAAACCATAAGTAAGTGGTTCCCTACAATTACAAATGCAGAAAAAATAACGGTTAAACAATTACTAAACCACAGAAGTGGAATACATAACTTCACGAATAACCCCGACTACTTAACCTGGAACACCCAACCAAAGACTGAAAAGGAAATGGTTGAAATAATTCAAAAGAGCGGTAGTGATTTTGAACCAGACAGCAAGGCAGAGTACAGCAACTCAAATTTTGTACTACTGACATACATACTTGAAAAGGTGTTTTCAAAATCGTATTCAGAATTGCTGCAGGAACATATTGTTAAACCAATTGGGTTGACAAACACCTATGTTTTTGGAAAAATCAATCCTAGAAATAATGAGAGTAAATCGTACAAATTTCTAGGTTCTTGGAAAGAAGAAACCGAAACAGACTATACAATTCCATTAGGTGCAGGAGCTATTACTTCCACAGCAAGCGACTTGACAAAGTTTTCAGATGCTTTGTTTGGCGGACAACTACTAACTTCTGAAAGTTTAGAATTGATGAAAACAATTCAAGACGGTTATGGAGTTGGGTTGTTTCAAATTCCTTTTTACAATGATATCGGCTATGGCCACACAGGAGGAATAGATGGTTTTACCTCTATATATGCTCACTTCCCAAACAGCAATATTTCCTATGCCTTAATTTCAAACGGAACGAATATGAATAGTAATGATATTTCAATTGCTGTTTTAAGTGCTTTTTATAACCTGCCATACGAAATACCAGTATTTGAATCGTTCAACTTGACAACGGAAGATTTGGACAAGTATTTAGGTGTTTATGCTTCTAATGAAATCGCTTTTAAAATCACCTTTACAAAAGACGGAAATACACTAATAGCACAAGGCACAGGACAACCAGCGCTTCCACTAGAAGCTACAGATAAAGATATATTTATAATGAACCAAGTAGGGGCGAAGTTTGAGTTCCTCCCAGCAGAAAACACCATGATATTATTTCAAGGTGGTATGCAAATCAAATTTATAAAAGAATAAAAAAACCCTGTAATCCATAGGATTATAGGGTTTTTGTATCGATTTGGTAATCGAAATGTGGAGCCGGGGAGATTCGAACTCCCGTCCAAACGTGCAATTATAATGCTTTCTACATGCTTAGTTTTCATTTAGGTTTTCGAGAGATTGCCGGTCGAAAACTACCAACGCACTCCTTATCTTTACTTGAGTTTCACCCTGTCATCAAAGCACTAACAGAGCTAGGTTTACTTTTACGAAGCCACTATATCAACCGCCGCAAACCAAGGCCGTTGAGTGACTTCCTGCTTGCCCACCTTGTGGGCCGAGGCACATCCTACTATAATTCAGATTATGCAGCTAGGGCGTAGTTATTCTCGCCGTTTAAAAAGTGTGAAATATGATATTTACGAGCTATATCCCAGCGCTCGGCATGCTTACAATACAATTAGACCCGCTGTCAAAACCAGTCGGCCCCATTTTCCCGCGAAAGCGAGAATCTCATGGTTTAATTAAAAAACCATAAATGTATTTTTTTCAAAGATCTGGGTTAGAAGGTCATAAGATCCAAAGCTTGGTCGTTTCTATAACCCGTGTACTAACAACGGCGGCAAAGATACAATGAAAATACTTATATTTGCCATCCCTGTATTATTCATTCAAAAAACATACCAAATGTCTGTAACCTTTGCCCTTATCAAAGAACGCAAGAATCCGCCTGATCGTCGCGTAGTTTTTTCTCCTGAAAAATGCCAAGAAGTCATACAGAAATTCCCTAATGCAAAAATTGTCATAGAAGCTTCTGATATTCGTGTCTTTCCTGATGAATCATACCGTGAAGCTGGATTTGAAGTTCTAGAGGACGTATCGCATGCAGATGTTATGTTAGGGGTGAAGGAGGTGCCTGTTGAAGCATTAATTCCAAACAAGAAATATTTCTTTTTTAGCCACACTATTAAGAAACAAGCTTATAACCGAATTCTACTTCAAACTATTCTTCAAAAGAATATCGAACTCTATGACCACGAAACTGTGGTTAATGAAAATAACCGTAGGCTGATTGGGTTTGGTTACTACGCCGGACTTGTTGGAGCATATAATGGGTTTAGGGCTTTTGGTCTTCGCGACAAATTATTTAATTTACCTAAGGTAGAGACTCTTCACGATTTAGAAGAAGTTAAAGCCGAACTCGATAAAATTAGCCTTCCTAATATTAAAATAGTCCTTTCTGGTAACGGAAAAGTAACTAAGGGAGCTAAAGAGATTTTAGATCATTTAAGAGTCCGTGAAATCTCGGTAGAGGATTATCTTTCAAAAGAATTTGACGAAGCAGTTTACTGTTTGATTGGCGTTGCCGATTACAATAAAAGAAAAGATGGTGGAGCTTTTGATAAATCCGATTTTTATTCCAACCCTACAGAATATGAGAGTAATTTCATGAGGTTCGCTAAGGTGAGTGATATGTTTATTGCTGGACATTTCTATGGAAATGATGCTCCTTATTTATTTACAAGAGAAGAAGCGAGGCATCCAGATTTTAAAATAAACTTAGTTTCAGATGTTTCTTGTGATATAGACGGCCCTGTGGCTTGCACTATTAGACCTTCTACCATTGCCGATCCATTTTATGGGTATGATCCAATTACTGAAAAAGAAACAGCATTTGATGCTCCTGGCGCAATTACTGTAATGGCTGTAGATAATCTACCTTGCGAATTGCCAAACGATGCAAGCAAAGGTTTTGGGGATATGTTTTTGGAAAATGTAATGTCGTCATTTTTTAACGATGACGAAGATGGCATTTTAAAAAGAGCCCAAATAACAACATCTGAAGGAGCTCTAACACCAAAGTTCGCATACCTTCAAAGTTATGTAGGAGTTCCTAAGGAAACTATGTAAACATTTTCAGTATATATTTATTAGATTTTTTTCAGTCCGATAGGTTCCTTAGATTGAATTTTTATTAGTTCATTAAAAAACACTTGTAAAGACTGATAGGCATCTGGCGCATAACTATAGGTGTTGAGCCTCAAGCTGAGTCTTATGTTTATTTTGCTGCCAACAACGTCATAGACAACAGAAAGTTCTCCATCATTCTCAGGAAGTTGTACTAAACGGTTTTCGGGTACTTTTATAATTTCATACTGATCTTTTACGTCTATCGATATTAAGTAGTTATTGATAATCGGGAAACCAAATTCTATAGGATATTTTCTAGATTTCTGTGGAAATGGGTTTTTATTAAAATAGGTATTAGGAAATGGATAGATATATAGTTCGCTAACGGCTGTTTGCCCAACTCCATCGATATTGTATATTTCTTTATAGGGCTTTTCAAAATCCTTATCATTTTCAATGCTGAGGTTTGAAATATTTACGCCTTCGTTAGTACTTTGTTTTCGTTTAATAATCTCATGTAGAGGATATTCATTATTATTTCTACGTTTTTGAGCAGCAATATAACCTGTGGAAACTTCATCAATTTTTCCTGAGAAAAAGCCCGATTCATCTGCAGATATCTGCATATTGATATAGTGCATATTTCTAGAAGTAGAAGTGATAGTTTCCCAGTAACTTCCTTTTTTGAAATCTAAGACTCTACCTTCTCCATTTAAATCGCGGATGGGTAAAACACCAAAAGAGGTGTGTTTGTCTGTAGCGTCTAGGAAGTATTTAGTGCCTTTGATGGGAACATAGACTATTGCATAATTAAAGTCGGTGAGTACTGGATATTCTTTGGAAGGCATGGCACGATCGCGAGTAGATATCAACATTATTTTAGCGTCAATTTTTGCTGCTTCTAGTGCATTAATCAGTGCTAAATTGATTTCTGAGCTGTTTCCACTTTTGTTTTCAAATGCTTGTTTTACTCGGATCCCACTTAAAATTCTCCTTTGTTTATTCCAAGTCATATTTTCCTGAATGTAGTAGTACACGGCTTTAGCACGCGCAAGTTCATCGGAAATAGACAGGATAGAAGCAGGTAGGTTTTCTTCAAAATAGCTAGCGTATTTAAGCTGTCTTCCCAAATCCTTATTGGTGCGAAGCCTTTGATCTACTTCCTTCCAGGTGGTAGTATAAAGTCTCCTGCCTTCGTCTAAGTCAATAATTTTCTTTAGCTCAAATTTTATAGAAGGCATATAATTGTTTCTAGAAAGCATATATTCTTCTTGCTTAAAAGCAGGAATGTTTTTCATGCCATAGGTTGCCGATTCACAATCACCAGGCACTTTAAATCCGGGTAGATGGAAGCAACTTTTTTTAATTTCTGCATGGTTAACGTCTAGCTCTCGATCGCCAAATAGAATGCGATTATAGCTGAAGTTACCAGGGATTTCTGTGTGAAGTTCAGAGTAAATAGTAGGCAAGCTATTCATAAAAAACCAAGAGCCTAAATTTGAAAAATACGGAGTTTCAATTTGGTATGTATACTCTAATATACTGCCGTCTTGAACATCTGGAAAGGTGAACTTTTTCATTGACCAATACGGGTTCTCATCGGTGTCGTAAATAGCATCTGCCGAAACATATTTTTGGGCTTTACCGTTGTGGGTAATCGCTTTTATTTGAGTGACATTTTCGCTAATGTTTGTCTCTCTGTAATACGGAATTTCAATAGTGGCATAATCAAAATTCTTAGCGTCAAAGACTTTCATTTTTCGATGGACGTTTTTTATTAACCTTATATATCCATCTGAGTCGTCCACGGTATAGTTTCCTCTTTCATACAGCACCACTCCTGTTGCTTCAGGATCAAGATTGTATTGGTTCATAGCGAATTCTTGGCTTAGAGGACTGCCAAAAGTGTGAATATAGGTGTCTTGGGCATTTAGATTTTGAAATAAAATAAAGCAGAGAATTAGCGGGAGAGTCTTTACGGACATATTTATATTTTTTCTAGAATTATGGGTTCTTCTTTTAACATGGTTACCATAGTAGCAAAGAATGTTTTTAAAGATTCGTATGCATCCGAAGGGTACGTGTATTTGTTGAGTTTAAAATTGAAACGGATATTAATTTTGTTTTGATCAACTGCATAGGTTACAGAGCACTCTCCATCGTCATTCGGAAGTTTAATGGCTCTACTCTCAGGAAGCTGTTCAATTTTATAAACGTCTCTTAAATCTATTGAAATGAGATAGGTATTGGTGAAGGGGTATCCAAAATCCATAGGATAGCTTCTTTCCTGCATTTTAAATGGATTTTCAGAAATGTAGGTTTTATGGAAAAACGGGTAGATGATAATTTTTTCGGCAGTTTTTTCGGGTTCTAACAAGACGTTATAGCTTTCTTTTAACGGGTTTTCAATCAGTAAAATATCATCTACTTCATGGTTTGTTATTTCTATGCCTGCTGTCGATTTTTCTTGGTTTCTTTTATAGTTTTCAAGTGTATTTGCATCAATAGTATTCCTTTTTCCAAGGGCGATATATCCATAACTTGTTTGATTTACTTTGCCTTTAAAACTTCCATCGAGTTGCGCTGCTATTTGTGAATTAATGAAACCGATGTTTTTCTCATGTGGTTCAATTGGCATCCAATACCCACCTTTTTTAAAATCCAGAACACGTCCTTGAACATTCAGTGCTCGAAACGGAATAATGCCAAAAGGAGCTTGTTTATCGGTGGCGTCTAGTAGGATTTTTTTATCATCGATCATTAACACTGCAACCACATAGTTAAAGTTGGAAAGTACAGGATATAATTCTGTAGGTAGGCCATTGTTTCGTGTGGAAAGGATTACTGCTTTTGCATCTAATTTTGCTGCGTCTAGAGCATTTACCAAAGATAGATTGATGGCAGATACACTACCTAATTTTTCTTCGAATGCATCTTTTACTTTAATTCCAAAGTTGAAATATCGTTTATTCCACGTATAATTCTCTTGAATAAAACTATATACGGCTTTTGCTCTTTCCAAATCATCTTTAACATCAAGAATATCTTTTGGAAGCCTTCGTCTAAAATATCTTTTTTTGGTGAGTTGTTCCCCAAAATCACTTCTGATTTTAAATCGATAGTCTACGTCCTCCCAACTTCGAGTATATACTTGATCATATCCGTAGAATGCTTTAAAAGCCAATGGTTCATATACAATTCTAGAAATATAGTTTTTCCTGGAAAGCATATAACTTTCTTCTGTAAATGAAGGAATGTTTTCCATTACATAAAGTGCAAGTTCCGTGTCCACGTGTTCAGAATTTGAGGGAAGAAGAAATCCATTCTTTCTAACACTTGCTCTTTCCACAGCCAACTTTTTGTCGCCATAAAGAATTCTGTTGTATCTAAAATGTGCAGGGAGATCGGTTTTAAATTTACTGTAGATGGTGGGCAGTGAGTGTTGAAATTCCCATCCATCCAAGTCGAAAAAATAAGGGCTTACAATGGTGTAGCTGTATTCAAGGATACTTCCGTCTTGTACATTGGGAAATGTAAATGTTAAAACATTTCCAACTCCTTGTTTTTGTGTATCGTAGAACGAATTATAAGGAACGAAATTTTGAATGGTATCATTGTGAGTGACGGCCTTAAAATCTTTTATTTCTTCTCCATAATATTTATTTCCTTTATAATATGGAATTTCGACAGTTGCATAGTTAAATTTTTTAGCATCAAATACTTTAACCTTTCTATGAACTTCTTTAACTAGTCTTACAGAAGTTCTTTTAATGATTGGAATAGCATAATAATTTCCCGATTCATAAAGTATTACTCCAGGAGCATTGGGTTCGTCTTCATAGAATTTTAGCGAAAATTCATTTGCGGTAGGTTCTCCAAAAACATCGGATCTTTCTGATTGAGAATGAGAAGAAAAGGCTGTTAAGAGAACGAAAACGAAGAGGTGTATTTTTAAAACCATGAAAAAATTAAAGTCTATACTGCGTCGCAAAATAAGCCATTAACTGAAAGCTACAAAATCAGATACACGATTTATTGAGATAAAAGAGAATGAATGTTGAAGGTGTAAAAAACAACAGATATTGGCTGCGTATTATGAATTATAAAGATGAATTTGAAATTGTTTGTGTTTAAAAAGTTAAACTCATAAAAGTTGTTTTACTCTGATTTCACTACCATTACTTCATTAATAGGCGAGCTTTTTTCACTGCCTGATACTTCCTTAAATTGGTGGAATACTCGCTTTTGTTCACGAGGTAGACCAGTAATTTCACTAAGTGCTGTAGCTAACAGAGGTTCGTCAGGGTCACCTAATTGTCCTAAATTGAAATAATTTTCTTTTAGTGTTATGTTTGGAAAAAGACCATCTACAAAATCGGTATGCCCCACTTTATTCGCTGTTTTAAAAACGAGTGGAAGCATCACATAAGTATGTGATGGCGAAGCGTGCTGACGACTAAATTGTGGCGCAGGGGCATCATACATAAGGAATGAAGCTTGGAATTTACCAGTAGTTGTGTCGCCCACTTGAACTGTGTTGATATATGGGTTTAGGCCATTAATCACCAATTCACTTGCGCTCGCAGATCTTTTTGTTGTGAGGAAATACACTTTATTTAAGTTTAAACTATTGATACTCGACCCATCGCTAATAGTATTATCAAAAAGTCCATCTCTAGCGTTTTCTAATTGTCTGTCTTCATTCCAAAACTGTTGATAAAACACTTCACCATTAAATTGACCTGTAATCATGCTGGCTAAATCTGTAGCTGTTTCTACAGAACCGCCGCCATTATAACGGAGATCTAATACTAAATCTGTTACTCCTTCTGCTTTAAATTGTGCAAATGCATTGTTTAGCTGTGCATCATATCTACGCGTAAATGAAGTGTACATTAAATATCCAATTTTTTGTCCGTTTATATCGAGGGTACGTGATATATGAACCGGGTTTTCGTCATATTGGATTTTGTTTAATTGTATTGTTTCACCTGTTAAAGTAAAGTTTGTTCCATCGAAATCAGCAAGGCCGATAGTGTAGCTTTCAGTATCGAGAAGGTCGTTGTAGTTGTTTTCATTCAGCTGGGTTCCGTTTACTGTGGTAAATAGGTCGCCGCGTTTTAGTCCGTGGATTTCGGCATCTGTATTTGGTAAGACATATCGAACATACCCAAAGACATTTCTGCTATTGTCAGGATAGTAAACCAATCCAAACTCCATTCCATTGCTCATGCTCACACCTCCTAAAGCATTTTCAATAACTGTGTAGTCGGGGAATAAATTACTGAATCGATCTTGTGGTGATTTCAGAAAATCGAAAAGTGCTTCGGGAGAATCAAAACCCCTTAAAAAATTTTCTTTTTCTTCGTTAGTAGCAAAGGCGTCGTTTGCAAGTTGCGGAGTGTCTGCTTTGTATAAATAATAATAGTTCAGACCGCGATAAATAAAGTTTTGTATATCAAGTGCTGATGCTGTGTGGATTGTGTCATCCATATCTTTAAAGCAGGAGCTCAAGCTCACTGAAATGGTCAATAGAAGAACGAGGATTCTTATTTTCATAGAATATTTCTTATAAGGAGTATATTAGAAGATGTTATAAAGGTAAAAATACATTTTTTTAGATGATTTCATTTATTTGTGAAAATAGAAGTAACAAAATTTCGGTTATGTCGTCATTTAAATAGAACACCATCTAAACTATACAACCAATTAAATGGACAATAAAGAATTTACAGCTCTAGTAGTGCCCTTTCAAGATAGGCTGTATCGTTTAGCTAAAAGAATTTTAGTCTCGGCAGATGAAGCTGAAGATGCTGTTCAAGAAGTTCTGTTGAAATTATGGAGAGGAAGGAAGAATATTGGGAGCTACAGAAGCCCTGAAGCGTTTGCAATAACAATGACTAAAAATTATTGCTTAGACCGGCTTAAATCTAAGCAGGCATCAAATTTGAAGATAGTACATACACAATACCAATCTTCTGATAGCCTAGAGAAGGAGGTTGAAGCTTCTGAAGGTGTTGAGATGGTGTTTAAAATAATGGAAAGCCTCCCAGAACAACAACGAATCATACTCCAACTTAGAGATGTAGAGCATTTTGAGTTTGAGGAAATTTCAAAAATGCTAGATAAAAATGAAACTGCAATTCGTGTAGCTCTCTCTCGAGCGAGAAAAGCAGTTAGAGAAGAGTTGATAAAAAAATATAATTATGGAATCAAGTGAGATTGAGAAAATACTGAATGCTTATTTTGAAGGGAATACCACTCTTGAGGAGGAAGCAACCTTGCGAGATTACTTTAATAATCATCGCGTAGCAGATTATCTGCTTCAATACAAGCCCATTTTTATTGGGTTGGAAGCAGCTAAAGAAGAACAGTCAAATAGAACATTTCAAGTGCCCGAGTCAGAAATCCCTACGTCTCATAAACCCTGGCGTTATGCTGTTGCAGTAGCACTTATAGTGGCAATGGGCGTTGGAGTTTTCTACAACTCAAATACTGGGATGACGCCGGAGGAGAAAGAAGCTTTAGTTGCATTTGAAAACAGCAAGAAAGCAATGTTATTTCTGTCAGAAAAACTTAACAAAGGTGCAGAACAGCTTTCGTATGTAGATGAATTTACCACAGCAAAAGACATGGTTTTTGGTAAAGAATAGATGTGAAACAAATGGGGTAATAAAATAAAGATTGAAAAGGTGTGTGGAATTAAGGTATAACTACAATCTCGCAAACCGAACTATAAACAAAAAATCACAAACAATAAATACGATGAAAAAAACAGCAATAATAATAGCATTGGCCTTGGCGCCAATAATTTCATGGAGTCAAAATGCTTTTGATTCTTTTGAAAATAAAAGAGACGTAACCTCGGTTGTGGTAACAAAAAACATGATCAAGCTTTTGAGCAAGATGGACTTAGATTCTTCTGATCCAGAGGCGCAGGCATATTTGAATCTAGTAAATAATCTAGAAAATATAAAGGTTTTTATTACTGAGAACCCTACTGTATCTGCGGAAATGGATTCTGCAGTAAGAACTTATTTATCCCAGTCGAACAAATTGGGTGAGTTGATGCGCGTGAAGGATAAAGGGCAAGACATCAAATTTTACAGCAAAGAAGGTAAGAACGATAATTTTGTCAGTGAATTGTTGATGCACCTCACTGGAAATGTCGACGGAAAACAAACTTCAGTAATTATGAGTATTACTGGAAACATAGATCTAAAACAGATTTCAAAACTAACTTCAGAATTAAAAGTTCCAGGTAGTGAACAATTGAAAAACCTTGAAAAAAACAAAAATAATTAATCATGAAAATCACACACGCCATAACACTTTTTATCACAGCTTTGGTTTTGATATCTTGTAATGATAAGTCACTTCAGAAATATTTAGTTCAGAAACAAGACGATCCGAAGTTCATGAAAGTTGACATTCCAACGAGCCTTTTGGAAGGAGAGAATAGTAACTTGACTGCTGAGGAAAAAGAAATTCTATCGTCTATCAAGAAGATTAATGTGGTTGCTTATCCTATAAAAGATGCTAATCTTGCCGAGTTTGAAGTAGAAAAGCAAGAGTTAGAATCTATTTTAGCTCAAGAACAATACAAAGATCTAACACGAATTAATAGCAACGATTGGAGCGCTACGTTAAAATATACAGGTGATGACGATACAATCGATGAGGTTATAGTTTTTGCGAGCGATAATACAAAAGGATTTGCTGTGTTTAGATTATTAGGAGAAAACATGCGTCCAGAGCAAATGCTACAACTCATGAAAACCATAGAGAAAGGTGGAGTAGACCTATCGCCCATAGGAGGAATGATGAAGGGGTTTGATAACTAAACCACTTTAAACAGAAACACCTGCCATTTATTTGGCAGGTGTTTCTATTTTGAATAAACTATAAATCTTGATTTAGATACCTGTGTAATTTCCAGGAGTTATACTTCTCATCTCCTGCTTAACACTTTCAGAAACTTCTAGAGTTTCAATAAAATCGGAAATCACTTTCTGGTTGATTTTTGTGTTTGTACGTGTAAGTCCTTTTAAAGCTTCATACGGATTCGGATATGATTCGCGTCTTAAAATAGTTTGAATAGCTTCTGCCACCACAGCCCAATTGTTTTCTAAATCTGCAGCAATTTTTTCTTCATTTAATAAAAGCTTATTCAGCCCTTTTAATGTAGATTGAAATCCGATAGTAGTATGTCCAATTGGAACACCAATATTTCTAAGAACAGTGCTATCTGTTAGATCACGTTGCAAACGACTAATAGGAAGTTTTGCTGAAAGGTGTTCGAAAAGTGCATTTGCAATACCCAAATTTCCTTCGCTGTTTTCGAAGTCAATAGGGTTTACTTTATGAGGCATAGCGCTAGAACCAACCTCTCCTTCTTTAATTTTTTGTTTGAAATAATCCATAGATACGTACGTCCACATATCTCTATCAAGATCAATCAAAATTGTATTTATCCTTTTGAATGCATCAAAAAGAGCAGCCATGTGATCGTAGTGCTCAATTTGAGTTGTAGGAAATGAATGGTGAAGACCTAATGTGCCTTCAACAAACTTTTTTCCGAATGCTTTCCAGTCTATATTAGGGTAGGCTACTTGGTGAGCATTGAAGTTTCCTGTAGCTCCACCAAATTTTGCAGCACTTTTAATATTCTTCATCAGGTATAGCTGTTCTTCAATACGAACAATAAAGACCTCTATTTCTTTTCCTAAGCGAGTAGGAGAAGCAGGTTGGCCGTGAGTTCGAGCTAGCATAGATACCTTCGCCCAGTCTTTAGAAAGAGACTCCAACTTGTCTTTTACTTTGGAAAGTAGCGGAAGATATACTTCGTTGCAAGCGTCTTTTAACGACAAAGGAATAGCAGTATTATTTACGTCCTGCGAAGTAAGTCCGAAGTGAATAAACTCCTTAAACTCCTGAAGTTCTAGTTTATCAAATTCTTCCTTGATAAAATATTCAACTGCCTTGACATCGTGATTGGTGATTCTTTCTGTTTTTTTGATTCTGTTAGCATCTTCTGAAGAGAAATCGGTATATAAACTTCTAAGTTTTGAGAAGTAACTTCTATCGAAATCTTTAAGTTGTGGCAAGTCTAATTCCACCAGTGCAATGAAGTATTCAATTTCTACTTTCACTCGGTAGCGAATCAGTGCTTCTTCCGAAAAGAAAGGAACTAGGTTTGCGGTTTGTGATGCATATCGACCGTCAATAGGTGAAATGGCTTGTAGGGCATTGGTGTGCATGAATCAGGGTTTTTAAAAAAGAACAAAGATACATAACTCAATCAAGTTAGGTCTGATGTATTTTAGAAGAAATAACAAGCAAAATACTTCTTTGTTTCAGGCTTCTATGGATTTGTTTTTATAGTGCGTTTTTCATGATTTCTTCTACAACTTCAGGGTTTAAAAGCGTTGAGGTATCACCTAAATTAGAAGTGTCTTTTTCTGCTATTTTCCGAAGAATACGACGCATAATTTTTCCACTTCTAGTTTTTGGAAGGCCTTCTGTGAATTGAATTTTATCCAATTTCGCAATGGGCCCGATATGCTCTGTTATAATTTGATTGATTTCTTTTCTCAAATTATCGTGAATTCTTCCTTCTCCTGTTTCTTTAAGAATAACATATCCGTAGAGCGCATTTCCTTTAATATCATGAGGGAACCCAACCACAGCACTTTCGGCTACTGCTGGGTGTTCGTTGATAGAGTCTTCAATGGGAGCTGTTCCTATATTGTGTCCTGAAACAATAATTACGTCGTCTACGCGTCCTGTGATTCGGTAATATCCTGTGCTATCGCGCAAGGCTCCGTCGCCGGTGAAATAGTAATTTGGGAAAGTTGAAAAGTACGTTTCTTTATAGCGTTGATGATTTCCCCAAATAGTTCGCGCCATTCCAGGCCATGGAAACTTAATACACAAGCGTCCATTAACTAAATTTCCTTTTAATTCTTTTCCTTGTTCGTCCATTAAAGCTGGTTGTATGCCGGGAAGAGGCAAAGTTGCATAGGTTGGAATTGTAGGCGTTGAATAGGGGATGGGAGATATTAAAATACCTCCAGTTTCGGTTTGCCACCAAGTATCTACTATCGGACATTTTTTCTTTCCAATATTGTCGTTATACCAGTGCCAAGCTTCCTCGTTAATGGGTTCTCCCACACTTCCTAATATTTTAAGCGAAGAGAGATTGTGTTTTTCTGAATATTCAAGATTTTCTTTAGCCAATGCTCTAATGGCTGTTGGGGCTGTATAAAATTGATTCACTTTGTGTTTTTCTACAACTTCCCAAAATCTTCCGAAATCAGGATAAGAAGGAACGCCTTCAAAGAGAACCGTGGTAGCTCCATTTAGAAGTGGGCCGTAAACAATATAGCTATGTCCTGTAATCCAACCAATGTCTGCAGTACACCAAAACACATCGTTTTCTCGATATTGAAAGACATTTTTAAATGTGTGTGCTGTATAAACCATATAGCCGCCATTGGTGTGGACCATTCCTTTAGGTTTTCCTGTAGAACCTGAGGTGTAAAGAATAAATAAAGGATCTTCAGCATCCATAATTTCGGGTTTGCAATGGTTGTTTGCTCTATCTATCAATGGTTGTAGCCATTTGTCCCGTTTTTCTTTCATAGGGATTTCGGCGTTGGTACGCTTGGCTACTAAAACGGTTTTTACATTTGGGCACGACTCCAAAGCTTCATCGACTATCCCTTTTAGGTCGATAGTTTTATTACCTCGATAAGATCCGTCGCTTGTGATTACTAATTGACAGTCGGCATCGTTAATTCGTGAAGAAAGTGCGGTTGCAGAATATCCCGCAAACACTACAGAATGAATTGCTCCAATTCGAGCACAAGCCAATAGAGAGACTGGTAAATCTGGAATCATCGGTAAGTAAATACAAACGCGATCTCCTTTTTTCACGCCGTTATCCAGTAATACATTTGCAAACCTACAAACACGATCGTGGAGCTCTTTATAGCTTATGTGTTCGGCAGTATCTGAAGGATCATTAGGTTCAAAAATGATTGCTGTTTTGTTGCTGTGAGAATATAAATGTCTGTCGATACAGTTTTCAGTAATGTTCAACTTTGCACCTTTAAACCAATGGAATTCTGGTTTTTCAAAGTCGTATTCTAAAACGCTATCCCATCGTTTTTGCCATAAAAAGTTTTCTTCTGCTATTTCCTCCCAAAATCCCTCGGGGTCTCTAACAGATTTACGGTAAACTTGAAAGTATTCTTCTAAGTTCTTAATATGGTAATTGCTCATGATAATTGGATTTTAAAGAAGTTCAATAATGTGTAGATACAGTTCAATTTGTTTTGTTGAACACAATAAAAATAGAATTAGAAATATATTTATTTAAGTTGAATTTTTATTCATTAAAATTAAAAAACTGACGCATATTTAGTTTTAATAAAATATGAATCATCCTTAAAGCTTGATAAAATTACATTCAAACTATAAAATTAC
>Ga0209075_1002251_pt1 | contig 17201 bp, 21 predicted proteins | sample Stecom2011_FD_187523 | JGI IMG/M metagenome (GOLD analysis project Ga0209075, IMG submission 187523) | Agricultural soil microbial communities from Utah to study Nitrogen management - Steer compost 2011 (SPAdes) (version 2) | ecosystem: Environmental > Terrestrial > Soil > Agricultural land...
AATGTATAGTTTTCTTTTACTTGAATACCTTCGGCGGTTAGAAAGTTTTGTTTAAGGTTTGAATTTGTTTCAGGTTTCAGGTTTTTACCTTCTAACGTGATATGTTGTATGTTTTTTCTCATTTTATGATTATTCTTTACTTTTTAAGGCTGTTTTTGCATTTAATGGTGTTACCACTTTTTTGCCTGTTTTTTGTTCTAATTCTAATCGGGCTACTTTGGCTACGTTTCCGCCTTGGGCAGCTACTTTTTTATTACCTTCAAATGATTCAGGATTAGTTGCTTGTGAAATATCCTTTGCAGATGCTTCTGCCAACATATTCAAAATTAATTCTGTGTTGGTCATATTATCGCGAAGGTTTTCTTTCTTCAATCCTTTAAGCACTTTGTATTCTTTGGTTGTATTACCACTCCACGCTTGTGTGATAATATCGGTTAAAGTAGCAAACTGCATTCCTTCTTTTATGCCACGTTTTTTCCATTCATCTGTAAGTTCTTTACGAATTTCGATGCTTTTTAAACGCTGATTGATCCAATTTTCAGAATACCCTAACTTTAAATATTGCTCTAAAGCTCGGTCAATGGTAATTTCGGGATCTTGTAATTCGTCTAAACGCTCCGATGCCAATTGCGCCAACCACAACTTAAAAGGTTCCGCTTTTGGTGATGGAATAGATTGTATTAATCGAAAAATTTGTTCGGTATCGGCAACATCGGTTTTGTAAAATTTACCATCAGAAGATTGCATTTTCAGTTGTCCGATTTTTTCGGACAACTGACTTCCTTCTTTTTTGAGCTTGGTTTTCAAATCGTTCCAATATTTTCTTGGTCGATCTGATGCTGTTAATACTTCTATTACATCAATAATAGAAATAAACCACTTTTCCTGCTCTTCATCCCAAAGGGTGCGGACTTTTGTTTGCTCGAATAATTTTATTTCGTTTTTCTTTTCCATAACCAACTCTTTATTTTGGATAGTTCTTTGGATTTCTTGAGGTGTGCAAAACTGCTTTTACAACAATATGACTATTTATTATTTCGTAATGGATTAAATATGGAAAACTTTTCACTAAAATCGTTTTATTATTGTCGTATTTTGTTTGAAAAATAAGTGGATTATTTTGTACAAGAGCCATTTCTGTTTTTACAGAAGATAGAAATCTTTTTCCAAATCCTTTTTGAACTTCTTCATCATACCAAACAGCAATTTCTTTTAAATCGAGTTTAGCTCTTGGAAGAATTTTCAATTTATAATTCATTCTCAATATCTTTGATGGCTTCGTCAAAATCTAAAGCGATATCAGGATTTTTTAAATATTCAGAAGTTCTTTCACGAACTTCATTAATATGCCATTGCGGAATTTCATTTTCAATTGTCTTTAATATAATTACTTCTACTTCTTCTGCATCAAAATCATCGGGTAAGTTTATAATTACCTGACGATTTTTTACTTTTACTATTTCTCTGATTGCTTTCATAATCTTCTTTTTCTGAAAGTTACAAAATTATTCTGACGCTAAACGTTCTTGCTCCAATGTTTCTGCTAATCGTTTTTCTATAACCGGTGTGATTAATGTTTTGCGAGGGTTTTGTTTTACAAATGGATACAATTCTAAATCGTTTTTCATTTGATCTTGTGCGTTTGGATATTTATTGGTGCCCAACAACACTTCTTTTCCCTCGTTAAACAACGCTTGTTCTTTTTCGGCGCTTTCTCCAATTTTTCGTTGGATTGTTCCATCAATTAATTGAGAAATCAATCCGCCGTTTTTCTCGATATCTTTAAATAATTCCAAACCTTTTTCGGCTAATTGATTCGTTAAGTTTTCGATATAATACGTTCCATCAGCCGGATTGTTTACTTTATCGAAATAACTTTCTTCTTTTAAAATCAATAATTGATTGCGTGAAATACGTTCGCCAAATTCATTGGTTTTATGAAAAACTGCATCGTAAGCTAAATTCTCAACAGCATCAGCTCCACCCAAAATGGCACTCATACATTCGGTAGTGGTACGCAACATATTTACATTGTAATCGTAAATGGTTTTATTTCTGCGAGTTGGTTTTGCAATAATGTGGAAGGTAATGTTAGAAGAATACGCTTCTGCCAAGGCATTTAATGTTAAACGAATAGCACGAAGTTTAGCAATTTCGAAGAAATAATTTCCACCAACAGCTACTTCAACGGTAATATTTTTGTCGAAATTTTCAATACGATTTAAATATTCATTTGCGTGAGCCAACGTGTAAGCAACTTGCTGAATCATGTTGGCACCTGCATTTTGATAGGTTGTTGCATTTACGGTTAACCAATTGATATTGTTAGCTTTTTTGTTGATTTCGTTTAATGTGGCAAAATCAGAATTTCCGTCTTTAAAGAAATTTCCATCGAATCCTAATTGGTGAATAGGATCGATCAGAACAAAAATTTCAAAGGATTGTTTTGCTGCTTCTTCATTAATTTTAGCAATCACATCAACATCTAAAAACAATAATTGCAAGTAAACGGCTTTTGGTTGTTTTTGTATAGAATTGATGATGTTTACTATATCAATTTCGGCAGTAGGAATAATAAAACGGATGCTTTCAGCCCCACGATTTAAAACTTCGTTAGCTTTATCAATAGATTTTTCTATGTCGTTTACATAAATATCCTGAACGATGCTAAATTGTGAATTTGTCGTGGAAACTGCATTTGTCACAGCATCTTCATCGTTGTGATAGAAAGGTTTAACTTTAATTCCTTCCAAACTTTCCCAAACCAAGGTGTCGTTATAATCAGCGCCTTTTAAATCAAACTGAATTTGATTTTTCCATTGTTTGGACGTTATTTTTTCAAAATCCTGAAAGAGCATATTTTTCGTGATTTATTTATGGTGTTCTGTGGAATATTCCTGATCGGTGTCAATAATGTAAATGTCTTCGTTTTCACGTTTCATATAATATTTTTCGCGTGCATAACGTTCTACTTCTTCTTTCCGGTGTAATTTTTGGATGTTTTTATCATCATTGTTGATTTCTTGCTGATAATAATCTCTGTTTTCTTCTAATTTGTTGATTTCTTTATCAATGGCTCTATGATCGTAAAATGCATAAGTGTCAAAAAACAACAGCCAAAGGATAAAAAAAAGTGTTACAAGGACAAACCGATTGGTCGCCCATTTCAAAAAAGGATATCTGAGTAAGAGTGCGTCGATCTTTTTTTTCATAACTTATTAATTTCTTTATTAATATATGTTCGGACGATATCAATTGCCACGGTGTTGTATTTATCGTTTGGAATAATAATATCAGCAAACGATTTTGACGGTTCAATAAATTGTTCGTGCATTGGTTTGAGTGTAGTTTGATAGCGGTTTAAAACCTCCTCCATTTCACGACCTCGTTCTGCAATATCGCGTTTTAATCGACGAATCAACCGTTCGTCCGAATCTGCGTGAACAAAGATTTTTATATCCATTAAATCACGTAATCCAGAGTCGGTTAAAATCAGAATTCCTTCCACAATCATTACCTTTCTTGGGCGCGTTAGTATATAATCATTGGTTCGGTTGTGATGTACGAACGAATAAACCGGCTGATGGATACTTTGTCCTTGTTTCAATTCTTTTAAATGTGAAGTAAGTAAATCAAAATCAATTGCCCGCGGATGGTCAAAATTAATCAATGCCCTTTCGTCCATATTCAAATGGTCGTTGGTTCTGTAATAGGAATCCTGCGATATTATACCTACTTCATCTTCGGACAATTCGCTCATTATCTGATGAACCACAGTGGTTTTTCCACTTCCTGTTCCGCCTGCAATACCAATAATCAGCATTTATTAAAGAATTTTTACAAATGTAATACAAATATTGTAAATTGTTTTTTGTTGGAGGCTATTTAAGGCATACAAAATTTATGCAATTTGTTGACCTACTGAGAAAAATATCTACAATAAACAATCGTTTTTCCACATCTTTCAATAAAATGTCTGTTTGAGTTTTGTTGTTTTTCAGTGAGTTATAAGAATGGTACGTGCTTTGTATTACTCTTTACAAATTGTTATGAAAAGGAAAATCGTTAGTTGTTCGGGATGCTGTTCAGCATTCCGGGAGCTAACAAAAAGTAGAATACAAATCTTTTTATAGATAGTAGTTTTTGAATGTTTTTAGTTAAGTGTATGAATTTTTATAATTCATGTAAGTGTTGAAAAAGGGAGGTTTTTACTTCCCTTTTTTGTTTTTTATTATTTTTCGGTTGGGACAAAAATGCTATCAAAAATAGCGGCAAAAAAAAAATCAACCCGCATCAGGTTGATAAAAAATGGCAAGCGACCTACATCGCACCGCTACAACCACATACCTTTGCTGCGTTCCCACCCTGGAGGATTCTGTAGGAGCTGGTCGTGTAGGACTTGCCGGTGCAAATATACAAACAAATTATATTTTACCAACATTTTTGCCAACTAAAAAAAGCTTTGTATTATTGTATCATAAATAAAACGATTATGAAAAAATACAAACAACTCACTTTCTTGTCATTAACTGTTGCGCTTATTGCTTGTAATAACGAAAAAAAAGCCGATTTTACTATTGCTATCGATACTGCTAATCTGAAACAGGTATATTCTTTAGGCGAATCACTGAATTTGCAATTAAAAAATACAACGGAAACTACCATTGATTCGGTTCAATACTTTATCAACAATAAAAAAATAGGTTCTGCCAAAGAAAACAGCGTTCTAAATCATACTTTAACTACCGAAAAACACGGAATGCAAGCCATCAAAGCGGTTGCATTTGTACAAGGACAGTCTTATGAAAGCACTTCAGGAATCAATATTTATTCAAAAATTCAGCCTGCTATTTATTCCTATACGATATTAAACACCTATCCACACGACATTAAAGCTTATACTCAAGGGTTAGAGTTTTATGGAGGTGTTTTGATTGAAAGTACTGGAAATGGAGAGGGTATTGGAACAGGAACAAAGGGTAAATCAAGCATCCGAAGAGTAAATCCAATTACAGGGGAAGTCTTGAAAATTAATGAATTGGATGATGCTATTTTTGGAGAAGGAACAACGGTTTTAAATGATAAAATTTACCAGTTGACTTATCTGCACAATGAAGGTTATGTTTATAATGCAGAAACATTGGAAAAGGAACGCACTATACCTTATTTTCAGGCAATGCAAGGTTGGGGATTAACCAATGATGGTAAGGATTTGTATATGACCGATGGATCGGATCGCGTGTATAGAATTAATCCAGAAAATTTTAAACTGATCGATTATTTTGTGGTTTCACTTCCCAATACTACAGTCAAAGCAGTAAACGAATTAGAATGGGTAGATGGTCAGATTTATGCCAATTTTTACGGACAGGATGCTGTCGGAATTTTCAGTCCGCAAGACGGCACGGTAACCGGAGTCATTGATTTGTCTGATTTAAAACATAAAGTGACTCCGCATCCTGATTTGGACGTGCTTAACGGTATTGCTTATAACAAAAAGTCAAATACTTTTTTTGTAACGGGAAAAAACTGGGATAAAATGTTTGAAATCCGTATTGATAAAAAATAGTAATTTTGAAATATAGTAAAGAAATTTAATGTAAATTAGAGGCAGAAAAATCCAGATAAAACAACTCATTTTTCTCTGTTAAGTTATGCGAAAAATAATCATTATATTCCTTTTAGTCTTTGTAAATAATGCGTTCGGGCAAGTTGCCGATTGGGAAAAACACGCCGATTCCTTAAGAATCAGTGTTTTGGAAGACGGAGAAATAGAGAAAGAATATATTTTACCTGAAATGCACATTAATTTTTCAAAAGAAGAATTAGAACGCATCCAGATTGAGAGTGTATTGAAACGAAGAATTCTTCGGGTTTATCCTTATGCAGTGCTTACGGCAGATAACCTTGCGGCTGTTAACAAGAATCTCGAAGAAATGGAAACAAAATCTCAAAAAAGGAAATACCTCAAACGTTCGGAAAAATATTTGAGAAACCAGTTTGAAGAACGCCTGAAAAAATTGCCAAGAAAAGACGGTCAGATTTTGGTTAAACTGATTAATCGTCAAACCGACCAGACAGCTTTTTATCTCATAAAAGATTTAAAAAGCGGCTGGAGTGCTTTTTGGGGTAACCAAGCAGCTAAGTTATTTGATATCAATTTAAAAACTACGTATGCGCCCAAAGACGTTCTCGAAGATTTTTATATTGAAGTATTATTGGAAGAGTTAGCCAAAGAAGGAAAGATTAAATACCGTCCGGCTGTCCGTGATTTAAAAATGGAGGAGGTAAAAGCGGTCTGGAAAAGTAAATTAGGAGATTCCGGATACTATCCCGACGTGGAATAATTAAAGTTTTTTTGGTATCTTTGCAGCAAGCAATTATTTATGGAACAATTCATCGTATCAGCTCGTAAATATCGTCCTCAGACATTTAAAGATGTAGTGGGGCAGCAGGCTATTACCAATACATTAATCAATGCCATTGAAAACAATCACCTGGCACAGGCGTTGTTGTTTACCGGGCCGCGTGGCGTTGGTAAAACAACGTGTGCAAGGATTCTGGCACGGAAAATCAATCAGGAAGGATACGATGACCCCAACGAAGATTTTGCATTCAACGTTTTTGAGCTCGATGCAGCGTCCAACAACTCGGTAGATGATATCCGTAATTTGATCGATCAGGTACGGATTCCGCCTCAAACAGGAAAATACAAAGTTTATATTATTGATGAGGTGCATATGCTTTCACAAGCTGCCTTCAATGCGTTTTTAAAAACGTTGGAAGAACCACCACGTCACGCCATTTTTATTTTGGCAACGACAGAGAAGCATAAGATTATTCCTACTATTTTATCTCGTTGTCAAATATTTGACTTTAAAAGAATTACGGTAAATGACGCGAAGGAGCACTTAAAGCTTGTAGCGGAAAGTCAAGGAATTACTTACGAAGAAGATGCCTTGCAAATAATTGCTCAAAAAGCCGATGGAGCAATGCGTGATGCGTTGTCTATTTTTGACCGGGTAGTTTCTTATTGCGGAAAAAACCTAACCAGACAAGCGGTTGCTGAAAACCTAAATGTTTTGGATTATGATTATTATTTGAAAGTGACCGATTTAATTATTACCAGCGATATTCCAAATTTGCTGCTTTCTTACAATGATATTCTTTCTAAAGGGTTTGATGGACAGCATTTTGTAATGGGAATTGCTACCCATTTCAGAAACTTATTGGTTTGTAAAAACCCACAGACTTTGGGATTACTGGATGTGAGCGATGACAATAAAAACTTGTTTCACGTACAATCCCAAAAAATAGAAACCTCGGTACTCATTGAAGCCATTCAGATCGCCAATAATTGTGATTTGAAATACAAAACATCGCAAAATCAGCGTTTATTGGTGGAATTGTGTTTGATGCAATTAGCAACATTAACCCATCCGGAAAAAAAAAATTTAAGTCCCAATTAATTCCTGCGATTTACTTTAAAAATAATACTAAAAACATTTCAATAACTTCAGAAACAGTTTCTAATACCACTGTTTCTGAACCAACTAATCCTGAACTAAATCACCCAAAGTCCACAGAGCAGACCGATTTAAACATTCAAAAAGTACAGTTGTCCAAAAGCTCCAACGAGCATACAGTTTCTGCTCTATCATTAAAAAGCATTCGTAAAAAACGCGAATTAGAAGCTGCGATTAATCCTGTACAAACTAATCCCGAAGATTTACCGAAAGATAATTTTACTTTTGATGAACTCAAAGAGCATTGGGATTTTTGTGCCACTCAGTTTTACAAAACCGGCAGAATGCTGATGTCATCCACGATGAATATGGCTAAACTGACACTGAACGAAAATCAACTCATTGTTGAATTTCCCAATAAAGGAACACAACTTAGTTTTGAAGAAAATCTATATGATTTAATTTCGTATATCCACAGAAAATTAAATAATTACCACCTCAAAGTTGAAGTAAAGGTTAATGAACAGGTAGAAGTGAAAAGAGCCTATACCATAGATGATAAACTTGATTATTTAAAAGAATTAAACCCCACTTTAGACAAACTGATCAAGACGTTTGATTTAGATGTTAAACCTTAAGCAACTAATTTTTCTGAAAAAGTGTAGAATGTAAATTGTAGTATTGTTACGCTGAATTTGGTTCAGTATATTTCAATAGAAAATGAAAAATACTTTAAGGCAAAAGATGGTTTGGATGAATTATTGGAAACACTAAAAACTACGTAAAATGAAAAAATCGATTGTTGTATTTCTCTTGAGCTTTAGCGTAATGCTTTGCACTGCTCAAGAATCCAAAAAAATACAAACACCTAAAAACCAAACTTCTGTGAAACAGAAAATAACCCCCTTTTTAACGTTTCAAAAAAACGATGCCGAAGAAGCGATGAACTTCTATATAAGCCTTTTTGACGACTCCAAAGTTATTAGTATGCAACGTTGGGGAAAAGAGGGACCCGGAAAGGAAGGTACGGTGATGCACGCCACATTTCAATTAAACGGACAACAGTTTATGTGTAGCGACAGTCCGCCTGTACATAATTGGGATTTTACACCTGCTGTTTCCAATTATGTAGCGTGTGAAAATATTGAAGAAATAGAACGGCTTTTTTCAAAACTTTCCGAAAACGGAGAAGTAGCAATGCCTCTTAACAATTACGGATTCAGTCAAAAATTTGGCTGGGTAGTTGACCGTTTTGGGGTGTCTTGGCAATTGAACTTACAAAACTCTCAGAACTGATAAAAGATTTTGAAGCATTGGCTGAAACTGTATGGTTATTGCCCCTTATCGCTTTTGTCGAAATTTTAGGAGGTTTATTATTGATTTTCCAAGAACAAGGACATTAGGTGCTTTAGTTGTTTTTCCCGTTATGGTAGGCATTTTACTGACACCTATTTTTGTTGACCCAAGTTAACTCATCACAGCAATAATAATTTGGGTAATTCTACTTTGGATAATCTATGATAGCAAAGAAAAACACGTTTTAATCTTCAAATAAATATTTTTCAATTTATAACAACAAAATTATGACAGCAACAGAAAAAATAGATGAATACATCAATAAAACAAGTGATTGGCGTGGCGATTTGATAACAGAAATCAGACAACTCATCCACGAGGTAGAGCCTGAAATCGTAGAAGAATGGAAATGGAACAGTCCGGTGTTTTCACATAATGGCAAAATGATTTGCAGTCCCGGAGCTTTTAAAAATCACGTTGGGTTAAACTTTTTTAATGGTGCAATGATAGAAGACCCAAACGGATTTTTTCCGAAAGATTCGCAAGCCAAACAAATGCGTTCTATTAAATTCAAAAAAGAAGATGATATTGACAAAGAAGCCTTGAAAATACTATTGAAAAATGCTATAGACTACGAAAAAAGATAAGAGCGTTTATTTATTATAGACACCTTATTCAATAATCGTAAAATGTTAAGGTTTAGATATTAAACTTTAATCTAAAGAATTCCTCGATGGCTCTGTCTCGGGGATAGTCGCTTTCAAGAAATTCTTTATTCTACAACCATTTTTTTCTCTTGTGAAATACGTTTTTCATCAGCATTTTTTGTAAATTTGCAACCTGAAAATCTATAACTTATGATGTTAGATCGTTTACAATATGTAAAACAACGTTTCGATGAGATTTCGGATTTGATCATTCAGCCCGATGTGATTGCCGATCAGAAACGTTATGTACAATTAAACAAAGAATACAAAGATTTAAAAGCCTTGGTTGAAAAACGTGAGGAATATATTACGATTATCGGAAATATTGACGAAGCCAAAGAAATTATAGCTGACGGAAGCGATGCCGAAATGGTAGAAATGGCAAAAATGCAGTTAGACGAGGCGCAAGACCGCATACCGGAATTGGAGGAGGAAATCAAATTTATGTTGATTCCCAAAGATCCGGAAGATGCAAAAAATGTTATGGTCGAAATTCGTGCAGGAGCAGGGGGTGATGAAGCTTCTATCTTTGCCGGCGATTTGTTCCGTATGTACACCAAATATTGTGAAAACAAAGGATGGAGAACGTCTGTTGTTGATATGAACGAAGGAACTTCTGGTGGCTTTAAAGAGATTATTTTTGAAGTTTCCGGAGAAGATGTTTATGGAATACTGAAATTTGAAGCAGGAGTACACCGCGTGCAACGTGTGCCACAAACAGAAACACAAGGTCGGGTACATACATCGGCAGCGACAGTAATGGTTTTGCCGGAAGCAGAAGAGTTTGATGTACAAATTGATATGAACGAAGTGCGTGTTGACTTTTTCTGTTCATCGGGACCTGGCGGACAATCGGTAAATACCACCAAGTCGGCAGTTCGTTTAACACATATTCCTACCGGTTTGGTTGCACAATGCCAAGATCAAAAATCGCAACATAAAAACAAGGACAAAGCCTTAACCGTATTGCGTTCTCGTTTATATGAGATGGAATTAGCTAAAAAAGAAGCAGAAGATGCTACTAAACGTACATCGCAAGTAAGTAGTGGCGACCGTTCTGCTAAAATTAGAACGTATAATTATGCACAAGGAAGAATTACTGATCACAGGATCGGATTAAGTATTTTTGACTTAGATGGATTTATGAACGGAAATCTTCATAAAATGATAGACGAGTTACAATTAGTAGCCAATACCGAAAAATTAAAAGAATCGGAAGTATTTTAATTTAATATATTTGTAAAGCCTCTTTTTAGAGGCTTTTTTTCAATTGTCAGAAATTGTTTCGGAATCTTTTATCATCTCCTGCAAGGTTTTAAAAACCTGGTAGGTCTTATCCCAAATTAATTTCAAAATCAATTAGGAGAAGCGACTCAATAAGTATTTAATTTAGTTATAGGAGGAATCTTTAATGAAAATAAAAGATTTCTCTGCCGATGGCAATCGGAACGGAATGACTGAAAGTGAACTTTTTGAACAAGTTAATGAGTTTTTAAAAACTAAAATATGACTACACAACAATTATACAATCAAATTCAACAGAAAAAATCCTTTCTTTGTATTGGGTTGGATGTTGATTTGAACAAAATTCCAGAGCATTTATTAGGAACCGAAGATCCTATTTTCGAGTTCAATAAAGCCATCATTGATGCCACACACGATTTGTGCGTTTCCTATAAACCCAATACCGCTTTTTATGAAGCTTATGGATTAAAAGGTTGGCAATCGTTAGAAAAAACGATTCAATATATCAACGAAAATTACCCGGATATTTTTACAATAGCCGATGCAAAACGCGGCGATATCGGAAACACTTCGTCTATGTATGCCAAAGCTTTTTTTGAAGATTTACAGTTTGATTCGGTTACCGTTGCACCTTATATGGGAAAAGATTCTGTAGAACCATTTTTGGTTTTTGAAGATAAACATACCATTATGTTGGCATTGACTTCCAATGAAGGCGCGTTTGATTTTCAGACCTTGAAAATAGAAGGAAGAGAATTGTATAAACAAGTGATTGAAACTTCGACTGAGTGGAAAAATTCACATAATCTGATGTATGTCGTTGGAGCTACTAAAGCAGAATATCTTTCAGAAATCCGGGAGATTATCCCTAATTCTTTTTTATTGGTTCCTGGAGTAGGAGCACAAGGTGGAAGTTTGGAAGAAGTTTGCAAATATGGTATGAACCACCACGTAGGATTATTGATTAATTCTTCTCGGGGAATAATTTATGCATCGAAAGATAAGGATTTTGCAGATGCAGCTCGTGTCGAAGCATTAAAATTACAACAACAGATGCAGCAAATTTTAGAAGAAAAAGAGAAGTAATGAAACTCAAAGACCAATTAGGAACAATTCATTCCTTTGAAAATACTCCGAAACGAATTATTTCATTAGTTCCTTCGATTACAGAAACGTTGTATGAATTGGGGTTGGAAGATCAATTAATCGGAATTACCAAGTTTTGTGTGCATCCGTATCATCTGAAATCAACTAAAATTAATGTTGGCGGAACCAAAAAAGTTCATATCGAGAAAATAAAAGCTTTGAACCCAGATATCATTATTGCCAATAAAGAAGAAAATACCGAAGAAATCGTACGTCAGTTGCAAGGTATTTGTTCGGTTTGGGTGACGGATATTGAAACATTTGATGATACGGTTCAAATGATTAAAGATTTTGGCTCGATTTTTAAACGAAAAATTGATGCACAAAAATGGATAGAAAAATTATTTTTTGCGAAAACTGATTTTGAAGTATATATGAAAAATGTTCCGCAGCGAAAAGCAGCTTATCTTATTTGGCGTGAACCTTATATGGCAGTTGGAAGCAGGACATTTATTAATTACTTATTGCAATTGAATCATTTTGAAAATATTTATGCGCATCGAGAAGAGCGTTATCCGGAAGTTGAAATCCGGAAAATGCGTATTCAAGGCGATCCAGAAATCGTATTTTTGTCCTCTGAACCTTATCCTTTTAAAGAAGAACACGCATTTGAAATCGGAAGAGCCACACATCACGCCAAAACGGTTTTTGTGGACGGCGAAATGTTTTCCTGGTACGGAACCCGGCTGTTTAAGGCATTTCAGTACTTTAAAGTATTGCAGGAACGATTGAAAGAAAATTGATATGAACAAAGATTTAATTTTAAGAGAAAAGCTGGCAATCGAACGCACGCATATGGCAAATCAAACTACGTTGCTTGCGTTTTTTCGTACGTCGATGTATTTTTTTGTAGCAGGTTTGTCTATCAATGAGTTATTAGATTTTGACAAAAATCATTTAGTTGCTTTGGTGATGTATCTTTTTTCGGTACTGTTGTTTGTGTATGGAATCGCTCATTTTATTGTGCAGCGCAAATGGATCGACCGTCAGAAAATACATATTGGAGATTATAAATCCGATTATGAAAAGACAGAAAACGAATAAAAACAAAAGGATTGGCAAAACCAATCCTTTTTAAATGAATTCACAACTAACCATTTAAACTTTATGAAATCGCTGATAAAAGTATAAAAAATAATGTAATTAATTGTTTTTCAGATGTTAAAATATTTTTTATTTTTTGTCCTGCATAGCAAACACTGATTTTAAAAGGTTGGTCGAGCGTGCTGAAACGTTTTGACGGATGTTGAGTTCTTCTTTTTCAATCATCGTAAATACACCTTCCAATGCTTTTTCCGTAACATAATCCGTAAGGTCTGGATTCACTTTTTGTACCAGAGGCAACGTATTATACTTGCTGATGAGGTCGGTCCAAATTTTATCGGCACCTACTTTTGAAAAGGAGCTTTTGATGACTGGATTAAATTTTCCGTACAAAGATTTTGAGGTGGTGCGTTCTAAGTATTGGGTTGCGGCATTTTTATTTCCCATCAAAATGTTGGAAGCATCCGAAATACTCATACTTGTAATGGCATCTACAAAAATGGGAGTAGCTTCTTTTACCGCATTTTCAGCAGCCCGATTTAAAACTCTGATACCTTCATCGGCAAGGCTTCCTAAACCAGCAGCCCGCAATCCTTTTTCAACTTTTTGTAACTCTGCAGGCATTCCGATTTTTACTAAAGAATTGCCTAAAAAACCGTTGGTTTTTGTCAATTTTACCACTTGTTTGTTCACGCCTTGTTGCAATGCTTCTTTCAATGCTGAACCAATCTGATTCTGACCTAAGGTTCCGTTTGTAGAAACTTGTCCAATCTGATTGGCAACTTCTTGTAAACCTGTACACGAGGGTAAAGTGGTTAATGCAAAAGAAACGATTGCTACCGGGATAATGATTTTTCTCATAATTCTAAATTTTTAAAATATTCTTTTTGTATGTTTTGATTTTCTTTTGTCGGAGTGAAAATTTCTAAAATAACCGGACGGTTGTTTTCTGAATATATTTTTTTCAAAGCTTCAATGGTTTCCTCTTCTTTGTTTGCCGACACATAATCCAATCCGTACATTGTTGCCAAATACTGTGCCGTTAATTGATGTTCGGTCTCGAAATAGGTGTTAAAAACAGCATTTTCCTGATGACCTGGTAAAATTCTGAAAATTCCGCCACCGCCATTGTTGATGATGATGATTTTAAAGTTATTAGGTATGTAGTTGTTCCATAACGCATTACTATCATAAAAGAAACTAACATCGCCGGTAATCAGTGTTGTAGTTTCCAGAGAAGTAGTTGCTGCTCCGACTGCGGTGGACGTACAGCCATCAATGCCCGAAGTACCACGGTTGCAAAAAACGCTTATGTCTGGATGAAATGGAAACAACATTGCATAACGGATTCCTGCGCTGTTACTGATATGCAGTTGGGATTTTGCAGGAACCGACTGTGACAACAATTCAAAAACCTTTAAATCACTGAAAGAAGTTTGTTGCAAATAAGCTGTTTGTTTTTTTGTTTTCTGACGTAAAATAGTTGTGTATTTCGATTGATACCCGGCATTTTCAGAACTTTCTTTAGAAACTGCAGTGAAAAACACTTCGGGTGTAGCTTTAATATGATGTGTTAGATAACCAAAAGTATTATACGCCCGAAGAGCATCAATATGCCAGTGCTGAGCAGCGGGATAATTTCGCAACAAAGCTTTGATGCGCTTTGAAACAACCATTCCGCCGATTGTAATCAATAAATCTGGTTGAAAATCCTTGAAATCCTGTTCCTCAAAGGAAGTAATCAAGGTGTCGATATGTTCAATAAAATTCGGGTGATGCAGGTTGCTTGTAATTTCGGTCATTACTAGAACCGAAGGGTCGTTAGCAAGGAAATCAATTGTTTCTTTAGATAATTCATCGGGGTCTTGAACACCTACTAACACTAATTTTTTAGTCGCCTTTTGCCATTTTAAAACCATTTCTTCCGAAATTATTTCCCTACTTTTTTCTTGCTGTTCGGGAATGATTTCGGGAAGATAAGAATAGTTGCTTTGTGTTTGATACAAAGGCTCTTCAAACGGAACATTGATGTGAACCGGACCTTTTAAATCAATGGCAGATTGAATCGCTTTTTGGATTAACTGATCGTTATCCTGATTTGCTTTTTCAGAGAGATTGGCGTTAAAGACCGTGTGATTTGTCAACACATTTACCTGCCGAATGGTTTGTCCGTCACCAATGTCAATTTTATTTGCAGGACGATCTGCAGAAACTACAATCAAAGGAATCTGACTATAAAAAGCTTCGGCTACTGCAGGATAAAAATTCAAAACTGCCGAACCCGATGTACATATTACAGCAGTAGGTTGTTGAAGTTGCTGGGCAATTCCCATAGCAAAAAAAGCCGCACTGCGTTCGTCCGCAATACTGTAGCATTTAAAAAAAGGGTCAGAAGCAAAACCAATGGTCAATGGTGCGTTTCTGGATCCCGGAGAAATGATGATGTGTTGAATGTTCTTGGCCTTGAAAAGCTGTAAAATACTTTGAGCCAAAGGTATTTCGGGAATGATCATTTTTACGTTCTGAAATTTACTTCAAAGGTACTGACAAGTTTTTGGACTAAAAAACGATTTTATCCTTTTTGATAGAAGTTATCTTCAAATTTCTGACAAATATGTCTTCCAATCTTCCTTTGTTTTGAGGTATTCAGCAAACTCTATGAGGTTTTGATCTTTAAAAATTTTCATTTTCCCCTTGTTTTATTGATTTCAAAGAGAGAAGATTTAGATCAACTGGAACAAATTGATATTCAGGATAATTACTGTGTGTAGTTTATCTTATACTTAAATTCAGCTACTTTCAAATTCCAAAGTTTTAGATTTTGCGTTGCGATTAGATTTTCTTTCGATTCTTCAATAATTAATTTATCTGTAAATGAACCAATGTATTTTGCCCAATAATTATTTTTAGAATCATTGAGGAGAAAATAAAACCCTGCGTCGCCGAAATCTTTACCGGACGAATCCAAAATAAGTTCTTTATTTTTTCCGACACTTGGTTTCATAATTACGGTTGCATTTCCTTTAGGTAGAGGAAATATAGCTTTTATACAAGTTTTATTTGACGGAAGTTTGCACGTTCCATAAATCCCCGAATAAACAACTTGTCCTGTTTCTTCAAACTTTCTAAGCCAAATGGTGTATTTAACTTCTTTAGTATTTTTATCGATTAATTGAATTATTTTGCTACTTAGTTTTTCCTGCTTCTTGTTTTTTAAAGGAATGTTGAGCTGGTTGATTCTTTTACTGAAAAGTCTATTTATGATTAAACTGAAAAACTTGAAAAAAAAATTCCATTCCACTTCAAAATCGAGTTCATAATTTGATGTTTTTTCATAGAAATCAATCACTTTTTGAGATAGATTTTCTAATTCAGCATCGCTTAAATTTAGCTGGTCAATGGATGTTAAAAGTCCTTTTGAACGAACATTTCTTTCCATTATTAAATGCTCTTTTACAGCTAATTGATTAATAAATTCTTCTCCAATTTCATTCAATTCTCCGAATGGACCAATCAGCCATTCTTCGTCGTTAGGATTAAATTTTCGTCCAAAAAGAATTACCCATTGTTGCGTAAACCAATCTTGAAATTTTTGCATTGTATAGGCTAAATTCATAATTAGGTTATATGGTTGGGAAGATAATTTGATTTACCATTCCAAGTTCCGTGTTCAGAAATTGGAATAAATCTTAAAGTAGTAAACTCAAAATGAAAGTCCTTTCGATTTCTTTCTTTCATTGCATCGAAATGGCGTTTGGGTTGGGGCATTTTTGAATGTCCAAAAACCATTTCGCTCATTTCTTTTTGGGATTTCCAAATGGAGAAAGTAGATATTAAATTAGGATATCGAATGGATGCTAAAGATAGCGTAGTGCCAGAATGATCACGAACTAATTTCTCTACTGGTTTTCCCCAACGTAAAAATCTTGGGATTTCAGAATATTTCATTCTAGCCAGAGTGACTGCTACAACAGGTTGCTTTTCATTTGGAATTTCAACTTCAAACTTTGGAATATCAAAATGTGAGATTGCTCCCCATTGTCTAATGAATTTTAACCTCAAATACCAGCTTTTTGAAAGTCGTTTTCCAAAAGAGTTTGTTTGTAAAAACTGATTTAGAGCATTTTCATCGTTCCATTGGGCAAATACAACAATTGTTCTGGAAAATAACCTTGTAGGTGCGAATACAGAAGAACCAAGTTCCATAGCAGTCATTGTTTCTGCGTGAATTAGTCCATTAATTTTCGATGAATTTATTGAGAAAACAACACTTTTTACAGATGATAAAAATGATAAT
>Ga0209075_1002253_pt1 | contig 17197 bp, 14 predicted proteins | sample Stecom2011_FD_187523 | JGI IMG/M metagenome (GOLD analysis project Ga0209075, IMG submission 187523) | Agricultural soil microbial communities from Utah to study Nitrogen management - Steer compost 2011 (SPAdes) (version 2) | ecosystem: Environmental > Terrestrial > Soil > Agricultural land...
CACCGATCAAGCTACTACCAGGAACATCCACTGCCGCGCCCAGCGTCAGGCCTTCAGCTGCTTGTACTGCTTCAATCAAGGTACGACCCATGCGCCCGGCGGCGCCAAGAATTCCGACTTTCATTATTTTCTGTCACCTACAGGAAAGGGTGCGCTAGTGTACTGGGTTGTCACCCCATGAATCACCTAGCGTCCATAAATCAGATTTCGAACGGCGGCAATAATACGCAATATAAGTTATCGCCGCTGCGTTCCATGTGCTTACGGCGCGCTTTATCAAAGCTACGGAAGCTTGATCCGCTGGCCTTCAAGGCAAGCACTTCTTGTAGGCGCTTCTTGGCATACAGCCCGTCCAGCGCTTCCATGCTATAGGACGGCGTCGCCGCTACCGCAGTCTGTAGCTGCCGAATAGCCTCGTCGGTCTCTTTGGTCTGCTCCATATACAGCAAGCTGTTGGCGTACTCGTAACGCACGATCGCCATATCACCAGACAGCTCAATCGCCTTGGCAAATATCTCGCCAGCATTAATCGGCTTGGCATTAAAAGTCATGCGGCCAGCAGTTTTGCCCACTCGACGAATCACGTTGGCATCAAAAGCTGCGCTCAACGCCAAGGACAGCGCATGATCGGGGTCCACCGCCACGGCCTCATCGGCGGCGTTAATCACCATCGGTGCGTAACCGTTGGCGAGCATCACCGGCACTGGCACGTCTTCTGCCAAGCGGCCTACTGCGTAAGCGAAGCCAAGGCGGAAGATGACATAGTCTTGATGGAACTGTTCTTCGCCCGGCAAAAAGGGTGCGGCCTGGGCATAGACCTGTATCCGATCGATGGCATCCTGCAACAGCATCTGCTTGGCTTGCTCTTCACGGGTGATGTAGAGCGCCTGCATCAACTGAGCAAACACGCCGGGCACCTGAGCATAACCGCCGTAGCGAATACCGAGATCACGGGCCTTGCGAAAATCACCGCGAAAAAATGCCTGCCAGACTTCCAGCACGTTAAGACTGTGCATTTCCCAGTCAGCGTCCTGATAGCCCAACTGGCGCATCACATCGGGGAAGCGGGTATAGCGTTCGCGCAGGTACTCAGGCGATGGGTAAGCAATCTTTAAGCTGCGCATCAAGTGTGACCACTTGTCACGGATCTCATCGAAGCTGTAAGTGTACGGCAGTGGGTCAAAAGGCACTTTTTCCCACTCGCCTTCAACCACCAGCGGGTCGATAACAATCTTGGCGCCGTCTTTTTGGGCAAAGGTAGCAATCGCACGTTCGCGTGCCTGTTCGCCCGGTGAGGCCAGAGCAACAAGGGGAAAGCTAGCAGCCACAAACAGTGCTGCGGTGAGTATCCGTCTCATCCCGAAAACCTATTGTTGTTATTAGCAGGCTTATTATGCAGCTGCCCACCCGTAGGCGGACAGCTCAGAGAGGACGACTATAGCAGTGACAATGACATCGGCAATCCGACAAACGTCTCAAAGCCCGTCAAAAAAACGCCTTACTCCCTCAAACCAATTGGTTTTACGTGGATTGTGACGCGAGTCCTCCTTGCTCATGGATGCTTGGAACTGGCGCAGCAGATCTTTTTGCTGGCCACTCAGCCCCACCGGGGTTTCCACAGCAATACGGCACATCAAGTCACCGGGGGAGCCGCCACGAACTGAGGTGACGCCCTTACCGCGCAAACGGAACAGCTTGCCAGTCTGAGTCTCGGCCGGCACTTTGAGTTTTACTCGGCCATCCAAGGTCGGCACTTCCAGCTCACCGCCTAGCGCAGCATCGACGAACGACACTGGCACTTCGCAGTAAAGATCATTGCCATCGCGCTGGAAAATGTCGTGCTCCAATACCGAGATCTGCACATACAGGTCTCCAGTTGGCGCACCATTTTGCCCCGCCTCACCTTCACCGGCTAAGCGAATACGGTCACCGGTATCAACACCGGCAGGAATAGACACGGACAAGGTTTTAGTCTTCTGTACGCGGCCTTGGCCTTGGCACTTCTTACAGGGGTTCTTGATGACCGTGCCACTGCCACGACAGGTCGGGCAGGCTTGCTGCACGGTAAAGAAACCCTGCTGCATACGCACTTGGCCCATGCCGGCACAGGTAGCACAGCTGACCGGTTTATCTTTGCCTTCCGCACCACTGCCGGTGCAGCTTTCACACACCGCCCAAGTGGGCACGCGAATCTTTTCTTCCGAGCCTTTAACTGCTCGCTCTAAGTCAATTTCCAAGGTGTAACGCAGGTCTGCGCCACGGCTAGGACCGCGACGGCGACCGCCGCCAGCACCTCCAAAAATATCACCAAAGATGTCACCAAAAATATCACCAAAGCCACCAGCACCATGACCGCCATGGCCACCACCTGCCTGACCATCAACACCGGCATGGCCGAAGCGATCGTAGGCAGCACGCTTGTTATCATCGGTTAATACTTCATAGGCTTCTTTGGCTTCTTTGAACTTGGCTTCTGCCTCGGCATTATCTGGATTGCGATCCGGATGATGCTTCATTGCCAAGCGCCGATAGGCTTTTTTCAGCTCATCGGCACTGGCCTCGCGGGAGACGCCAAGAACTTCGTAGTAGTCACGCTTGGACATGGGGTTGTACTTCCTTCTTCAGCACAACGCCGGGGCAAGCCCGGCGTTGTCTATCGCAGTTATTGGAGGTCCGACGGAGACAACAAAATTACTTCTTGTCGTCGTCTTTTACTTCCTCAAACTCAGCATCAACCACATCTTCACCGGCATCTGTCGCACCCTCTGCGCCTGGCTGCTCTTGTTGAGCTGCTTCTGCGTAGAGACGCTGCGCCAAGCTGGCAGAGGCATCCGCCACTGCTTTGGTCTTGGCTTCGATATCTTCCGGATCATTGCTCTGCAGCGCTGCTTCCAACGCTTCCAGTGCGCTGTTGATTGTGCTCTTTTCTTCGTCTGTGGCTTTATCGTCTGCTTCAGCCAGCGTTTTGCGGGTGGCGTGCAGCAGGTGATCACCTTGGTTACGAGCCTGTACTAGTTGCTCGAACTTTTTATCTTCTTCGGCATGCGCTTCGGCATCGCGCACCATCTGATCGACTTCTTCATCAGACAGACCGGAGTTTGCTTTAACCTGAATGGTCTGCTCTTTACCGGTGGCTTTGTCTTTCGCGCCAACATGCAAAATACCGTTAGCATCAATATCAAAAGTCACTTCAATCTGTGGCATGCCACGGGGTGAAGCAGGAATATCTTCAAGGTTGAACTGACCCAGTGATTTGTTCTGGCTGGCTTGCTTACGCTCACCTTGCAGCACATGCACAGTCACCGCGGTTTGGTTATCAGCTGCAGTAGAGAACACCTGCGACGCCTTGGTTGGAATCGTGGTGTTCTTGTCGATAATTGGCGTCATCACACCACCCATGGTTTCAATACCCAGGGTCAGCGGCGTAACGTCAAGCAGCAGTACGTCTTTCACATCACCCGACATGATTGCACCCTGCAGCGCGGCACCAATGGCCACCGCTTCATCTGGGTTAACGTCACGACGTGGATCCTTACCAAAGAACTCAGCCACTTTTTTCAGCACCAGCGGCATGCGTGTCTGACCACCAACAACAATCACATCGGTGATGTCAGACGTTTTTACGCCCGCATCAGCCAGTGCGATTTTGCATGGCTCGAGTGACTTGATGACCAAGTCTTCTACTAGCGACTCAAGCTTGGCGCGAGTCAGCTTAACCACCAAGTGCTTAGGACCGCTTTGGTCGGCAGTGATGTAAGGCAGGTTAACTTCAGTCTGCTCACTTGAGGACAGCTCGATCTTGGCTTTTTCCGCAGCCTCTTTAAGACGCTGCATGGCCAACGCATCGCCGGACAAAGTAATGCCGGTATCTGCTTTGAACTGATCCGCTAAAAAGTTAATCAGACGCAGGTCGAAATCTTCACCCCCTAGGAAGGTGTCACCGTTAGTGGACAGCACTTCAAACTGCATGTCGCCGTCAACGTCGGCAATCTCAATGATGGACACGTCAAACGTACCACCACCCAGATCGTAGACCGCAATCTTGCTGTCTTTGCCATCGGCTTTATCCATACCGTAAGCAAGTGCAGCCGCAGTCGGCTCGTTAATAATCCGCTTCACATCTAGACCAGCAATGCGGCCAGCATCTTTAGTCGCCTGACGCTGCGCATCGTTAAAATAAGCAGGCACAGTAATAACCGCTTCGGTGACAGTCTCACCCAAATAGTCTTCGGCGGTTTTTTTCATCTTCTTCAGCACTTGTGCTGAAATTTGTGGCGGCGCCAGCTTCTCGTCACGGGCTTGCACCCAAGCATCGCCATTATCGGCTTTGACGATTTTATAGGGCACCATGCCAATGTCTTTTTGCACGACGTCATCATCAAAACGACGACCAATTAAACGCTTTACTGCAAACAAAGTGTTGGTCGGGTTGGTGACGGCCTGACGCTTGGCGGACTGTCCCACCAGCACTTCGTTGTCGTCCGCATAGGCAACAATAGACGGCGTGGTACGGGTACCTTCGCTGTTCTCAATAACCTTAACTTTGTCACCTTCCATTACCGCCACACATGAGTTGGTGGTACCAAGGTCAATACCGATAATCTTAGCCATTACTTATCTCCTTCACGTCTCTCTACGGTCCCTGTCGGCAACCGGAGAAGCTGATTTGCTTTCAAGTGCTATATGGCGGCACTCAAGAATGTTTCAAGTGTATTTCAGGAGTTTTTTGCTACGACCACACGAGCGGGACGAATCAGGCGACCATTTAAGGAGTAACCCTTCTCCAACACCTCGATGATGCTGTTCGCCTCAGCGTCCGGCATCGGAATGGTGGCCATGGCTTCGTGCAGCTGTGGATCAAACTGGCCACCCTGCGGGTTGACCGCCTCGATACCGTAGCGCGCGAACACATCGGTCAACGACTTCAAGGTCAACTCAACACCCTCTCGGACTGGCTTAAGCGCCTCGTCATCCGCTGGCGCTGCCGCCAAACCACGCTCTAGGTTGTCTGCCACAGCCAAAAGGTCGGTGGAAAACTTCTCTAGGGCATACTTGTGCGCGTTACCTACCTCTCGCTCCATACGCCGACGCATGTTCTGTATTTCCGCCTGAGCGCGTAGGTCCGCCTCCGCCAACTGACGACTGACATCCGCAAACTGTTGCTGCAGAGAGGCTAACTCAGCACGGCTGTCCTCCAGCTGTTGCTCTACTGTTAGGCTTTCTGCGTTGTTATCACCAGCAACCACCGGCTGTTCTACTGCCTGTGGATCTTTTTCCTGCTCACTCATGCTGCTATCTCCGAATTACACAGTCCAAATGACACCCAAATACAAAGGGCCCACTTTTCAGGAAAGGCGGCAACGATATGGGAACCAAGCAGAGAGATTCAAGGGCAAGAGGGAATTAATCTGCCCAAATCAACCGTTACGTAGTGCTGCCGACAGCACCCTTGCGGTGATATCGACGGTGGGAATGGTTCGTTCGTAGTCCATCCGCGTAGGCCCAACTACGGCTAATACGCCGACAGTATGGCCCTCAGCGCGATAAGGTGCAGACACCATCGAGTATTCATCAAAGGCGTGGTAACCCGCTTCGCGACCAATAAATATCTGCACGCCGTCGGCGCGAACACTACGCTCAAGCAGGTGCAAAATATCGTGTTTACTGTTGAAGGCCTCAAACAGGTCGCGCAGTTTACCGATATCCTCCGCACCCGCTGAGCCAAGCAAGTTGGTTTCACCGGAAACAATATAATCATCGGCGACATCGTCATCGGAGCGCATCAGCCCTTTGGCCGCCACGTCCATGGCGGTTTGCATCATCACATCCATCTGCCGCTTGTCCGCTGCCATCGTTTTCAGCAAACCATCACAGATATCGTCCAAATTACAGCCGGCATAGGTATGATTGATGTAATTCGCCGCTTGCCGCAGCTCTACCTCGCTATAGGCGCGGTCGGTATGGATGACGCGGTTTTGCACTTCAGCGCGGTTCAATACCAAAATCACCAGCACCCGCTGACCCGACAAGGGCAAAAACTCAACCATACGCAGACGCGACACTTCACGGCGCGGCACCACCACCACACCCGCCATACGGGTCAGCTCCGCCAGCGCTCGAGAAGCCTGAGCAACCAGCTCTTTGGGCGACTGGTCGGGATCGATTAACTGCTCAAGCTCTTTCTTTAAAGAGCGGACATTGGCCTCTTGCATCGGCGCGCTACGCAGCAAGGCATCCACATACAAACGATAACCTGCCTCAGTGGGAATGCGCCCTGCAGAAGTATGCGGACTGGTCAGAATGCCGAAATCCTCCAGCTCCGCCATGATATTGCGGATAGTCGCTGGACTAGACTGTAAGCCGCCTTCTGCCAAGGTTTTCGAACCGACCGGCTGGCCGTCACGAATATGACGCTCAACCAGCGCCATCAGCAGGCGTTGCTTACGTTCACTAAGTTCAGGAGCAGTCATAGGTTACAAAACAGAGTAGCGACAATGACTTTCATTATAGGAGTGCCATCGGATAGGGGAAGGGCTGACACCACCTTAGCGACTAATATTGTAGTGTCATGACAATTAGCCGTATTATCGCCACATCACACTGACCATATGGACAGCCCATGCTTACTCACCTCAGCGTCCGCCACTTTGCTACTGTCGAATCCCTTGAGCTGGAACCAGGCCGCGGCCTGACCACCATCAGTGGTGAAACCGGTGCGGGCAAATCAATTATCATGGATGCGCTTGGCTTGGCGCTGGGCGAACGCGCGGACAGCAGCGTGGTACGAGCAGACTGTGAGCGGGCGGAAGTGGAGGCCACTTTCGACCTTAGTGACTGCCCTGCCGCCCATCAATGGCTGGCCAAGCGCGAGCTAGACCACGACAACGACTGCATCCTACGTCGCACTGTCCGTGCTGACGGCCGCTCTCGGGCTTACGTCAACGGCTCACCGGTACCCATCGGTGAGGTACGCGAATTAGGCGAGCTGCTAATCAGCATCCACTCCCAGCATGAGCACCAAGCTCTACTGAAAAAAGAAGCACAACGCGCCCTGCTAGATAGCTTTGCCGGCGCGGATCCACTGTTGCGGCAACTGCGCACACTGTGGCGCGACTGGCGCGAAGTACGCAGCAGCCGTGAACAGGCGTTAAGTAGCGCTCGTGAAATGGGCGAACGGCAGGACCTGCTACGCTTTCAACTCGAGGAGCTGGACCAGTTTGAGCTCGGTGAACATGAGCTTGCAGAGCTAGAAAGTGAGCAAAAGCGGCTCGGCAATGCAGATAGTTTAATCCGCCTCTGCCAGCAGTCACTGGGCCTGCTTTATGAACAAGAAGAAGGCTCAATCATTGATCAGCTGGGTAGAACGCAGCACTGGCTTGGCGACGCCGCCAGCGGTGATGAAGCTCTCAATACCGTCCTTGCCACAGTGGAATCTGCGCGCCTACAAGTAGAAGCCGCCACGGACGATCTACGCCACTACCTTGATCGTTTGGACCTTGATCCTGAGCGCTTGGCACAAGTGGAAGAACGACTTGGCCTAGCCTATACATTGGCGCGCAAACACCGGGTGCGGGCGGAAGAGCTGTTCGCCCACCACCAAGCGCTGCGCACCGAAGCAAGTGCGATAGACAATCTAGACAGCCACTTGCTCGCCCTTGAAAAACAAGAGCAGCAGGCGGAGTTAGCGTTCACTGATGCAGCTAAGAAGCTGTCCGAACTGCGCCGCAGCCATGCCCAAGCGCTGGCCACTGGTGTGCTCGGCAACCTTAAAGAGCTGGGCATGAAAGGTGCACGTTTAGAGGTATCACTTAGCCCTAGCGAGCCTAGCGCGGCCGGCCTAGAAGAGGTTGAGTTTCTGTTCACCGCCAACCCAGGCCAGCCACTCAGGCCCCTCGCTAAGGTTGCCTCCGGCGGTGAGCTATCGCGTGTCAGCCTGTCCATTCAGGTGATCTGCGCCAAAACATTGACCGTGCCGTGCTTGGTGTTTGATGAGGTAGATGTCGGTGTTGGCGGCGGCATTGCCGAAATCGTTGGTCGTTTGCTACGTGAGCTAGGCGAGCATGCGCAAGTGCTGTGCATCACCCACCAGCCGCAAGTGGCCAGCCTTGGCCACAGCCATTGGCAGGTGCAAAAACAACAGAAGAAAGACAGCACCCACACCAAAGTGGTGGCACTGGATCAAGAACAGCGAATTCAAGAAGTGGCGCGCATGCTCGGCGGTGTAGAGATCACAAACTCTACTTTGGCGCATGCTCGGGAGATGTTAGAAAAGAGTCAGGCGCTCGGTGCCTGACTCTTAAGTACTGCAAAGAGAGTTACTTTTTCTTTGCTCGTACGTACAACACCAGCTTGTGGTCAACCAACTCAAAGCCGTGCTCTTCGGCAATTTCGTACTGCCGTTTTTCAATCACGGGGTCAACAAACTCAATCACTTCATTGGTATCCACGCGCACCATATGATCGTGGTGTTCTTCCGTGGCCAGCTCAAATACCGCCGAACCGCCCTCGAAGTTATGCCGCACCACCATGCCAGCCTGCTCAAACTGAGTGAGCACACGATAGACCGTGGCCAGACCCACATCCGCGCCTGATTCCAACAACGCTTTATAAATATCCTCAGCGCTCATGTGGCGCTCAACTGCTTCTTCCAACTGCTGCAGAATTTTAACCCGCGGCAAAGTGACCTTAAGGCCGGCCTTACGTAATTCCTGACCTTCCATTGATACGGTCCTCCCGAGTAAGCCGTCGACCTGTCGACGGGTGAACTTGTGTCGCGCAGTAGTGTCTGTATTATCGCCTCAACTGAAGCGGAACAAATACTACTATGCGCGCCTTGTTACTGATTGCCACCCTTGCTCTGACTGTACTGACTGCCGGCTGTAGCACTGTCCGCTTTCCCGGCGTCTATCGTATCGATATCCCACAGGGTAACTTCGTTACCGAAGATATGCTCAACCAGTTGAACCCTGGCATGACACCGGAGCAGGTCCGCTATGTCATGGGCATGCCAACCCTGATCGACCCCTTTACTCCAGATACTTGGTTTTACCTGATGACGCTGCAGCCCGGCAAAGGCGATACCGTCGAGCAGCAGATTGTGGTGCATTTTAGCGAAGGTAACTATAGCCACCACGAAGGCGAGGTTATCGCCGATTTTCGCACCAAAGTTACCGCCCCACAGGACCGCGAGTTGGCCAGCCGTGCCGACAAGCAGCTACGCAGTAGCGGCCAGTAATCCTCAAAAAAATGGCGTCGGCAAGCTCTAAGGAGCTAGCTGACGCGCTTTTCTTTGGTCTGTTTAGCCCGTGCCTTACGGTTATCCTTCGGATCAATAATCAGCGGCCGGTAAATCTCGACCCTCTCTCCCTGAGTTAATGCCCGCGCTTTAGGGTTACCCACTACCTTACTGAATATGCCCATGCTGACCTGATCAAGGTCCAGCTCAGGAAAGTGCCCAGCGATACCGGAGCGCAGCACTGCTTCATACATACTGGTGCCTTCCGGTACCCGCAGACTGATCAGCCGTTGCCGCTCCGGCAAGGCATAGGCCACCTCTACGTCGATCAACCCGTCTTTCATGCTGATTCCTTAAATCAAGCCAATACCATGGGCAAACACCGCTAAAATCGCCAGCGGGGCAAGCACTCTGGTCGCCACTCGCCAACCGAGATAAACCTTGAAATTTTTCATGTCCAGCTCCTTGCGAGCATGACTGTCCTTCATCACCCAGCCTGCAAAGATCGCAATTAACAGCCCACCTAATGGCAACATGATATTGGTAGTCAGAAAGTCCAAGTTGCCAAATATGGTTTTGCCAAACAGGGTGACGTCCGCCCACTCGTTAAAGGATAGCACTGAGCCAATACCAATCAGCCAAGCGGCGCCGGCCAACGACATAGTAGCCCGTAGACGCGGCCAACCGGCCTCCACCAGCCAAGCCACCAACGGCTCAAGCAGCGAAATGGAGGAGCTCCAAGCAGCAAACAACACCAACACAAAAAACAAACTGCCGAACCAAATGCCGGCCGGCATTTGAATAAACGCCAGCGGCAAAGTCTGGAACAGTAGCCCTGGGCCAGCACTTGGCTCCAAGCCATTAGCGAACACCACTGGAAAAATACACAGCCCCGCCACCAGCGCTACCACCGTGTCGAGGGCGGCAATGGTCAAGACGGTTGAGCCAATTGAGATCGGTCGTTTACGACCATCTTTACCAACGACTTCTCTAGGCATATATGCGCCATAAGCCATGATCGCGCCCAAACCCAAGCTCAAGGTAAAGAAGGAATGGCCCATGGCCACCAGCACTGACTCAGAGCTGAGCTTGCTAAAATCCACCGTGAACATGAAGTCCAGCGCTTGACCAAAGCTGCCCGTGGTCACGGCGTAACCGAGCAACACCAATAGCATTGCGAACAGCAGCGGCATTAAAACCTGCACCGCTCGTTGCAAGCCCTGGCGCACACCGCGCATCACTACCACCGCGGTTAACAACATAAACAGCGTGTGGCAAAGCAACATAATTAAGGGGTTGGCGAGTAAGCCATCGAATACCTTGCTGACCTGAGCGGCATCGGCGTCAACCAACACCGTCGGCATAGCAACAATGTAGTACAGCGCCCAACCGGCGATAACGCTGTAAAAGGTGAGGATTAAAAAGCCGGCCAGAGCCCCCATATAGCCAAGCCATTTCCAGCGGCTGGTCACCTCCGCCTGCCCCGCCAGCTTCTTCATGGTGTTGATCGGACTCATGCCGCCACGGCGACCCATCATCACTTCGGCCACCATCACCGGCACACCCACCACGGCAATGATCAATAAATACATCAGCACAAACGCGCCGCCGCCATGCTCGCCAGCAATATAAGGAAACTTCCAAATATTGCCCAAACCGACAGCCGAACCCGTCGCCGCTAAAATAAATACCCAGCGACTGGACCACATGCCGTGCTGCGACACATTGCTCTTATCCATGACAAACCGCTCAGAAAACAAAAGGGCCATTTTCCCGACAAACAGTGCCAGTCTCAAGGGAAACCGATAAAAGCCGTATAACAAGCATGCAATTAGGCGCAGCTACCGTATAATCGCGCCCCTATGAGCAAAGCAAGCAAAGGGGCAAGCGCCCCACGTGACATCGCCGTCAACCGTAAAGCACGGCACGACTACCACCTTGAAGAAAAATTCGAGGCTGGACTGGTATTGCTCGGCTGGGAGGTAAAATCTCTACGGGCCGGTAAGTGCAACTTGGCAGAATCCTACGTCATGCTGAAAGACGGTGAGGCGTGGTTATTCGGCTGCCATATTGAGCCACTGCGCACCGCCAGCACCCATATCACGCCAGAGCCGTTGCGCAATCGTAAGCTGTTGCTACAGCGCCGGCAGCTCTCGCAAATTTTTGCCGGTGTCCAGCGAGAAGGCTATACCTGCATTCCGGTGAGCATGTACTGGGATAACGGCCGCGCCAAACTGGAAATTGCGCTCGCCAAAGGCAAGCAAAACTTCGACAAGCGCGCCACTGAAAAAGAGCGTGACTGGAACCGACAGAAGCAACGGATCCTGCGCAACCGTTAAGTACAGCGGCTAAACCACTCCGTCAAAGCCCCCCAGACCACTCTCAAAGCCTTCCCACCCAGCTGCCCCGACTTCGGCGCAGCTGTGATGTCCATTGCCCGCCCTTTCTTCAGCCATCCCTATATTTAGGCCCCCTGTAACCATCACAAGAGTTACCTGTCCGCGTACCTGCTGCAGGAAAGGTTGCACGATCGTACAATATGGGAGATTATTCCCACTGTTGAGCTCCATTCCTTTCAATTACGACCACACCGAGGTGCGCCATGACCACGCCATTCACTAAAATAAGCTCACGTTGTGCGTGGCTCCTTTTACTTATCGCTGCATTCACACTGACTGCCTGTGGTGGCAGCAGCAGCGGTAATAACAAACAACAGGAAACTCCAGAGCCGCCTGTCATCAGCGAGCCTGAAACACCGGCGGAAGAGCCCGAGCTACCCAGCGAACCGAAAGTCTCACAGTCCCGTTATCGCTTCGCCAATGCCTGCTACCAACTGGCCAGCAATGACGGGCGCTATATCAGCGCAAACAATAGCAAAAGCGGTTATGAGCTCACCGACAACCCAGAGCATGCGGCTAACTTTTACTTTAAGCCCACCGCACTGGGGCGCTACCTGCTGCTATCGAACTATCAGCGTGATGAAGGTCAGCGTGGTAGCAAAGCTCTTTTAGGCATTACCGACCCAGCACAGATTTTTCTCGATCCCGCCGGTAACTTTGTTGGCGAAGTGGGCTATCTGGTATCGGGATTAGGTGACACCCTCAATTTGGTGCTCGACCCTATCGCTCCACTGGGCAAGCTGGTGCGTGGCCTTGGCAAAATAGTCAGCGATACCGGCGACAAACTTGGCAACACCTCTGTGGCTCCTCGCCTTGGCATGGTCAAGAGTGCAAACGACTTAGCCGTGTGGGAGCTCAATCCAGTGGGCAGCGAACACTTCTCTCTCGCCTCTGCCGTTACCGGCTTACTGCTTAGCGCAGATGACAAAGGCCTTGGCATGATTTCACCGTCTTTGGCTAATGCGAACAGCGCTTTCAGCGTTGAGCCTGGCACCGACTGCAGCGCTTATCCTGAGGCCGAACTCAATGTAGAAGTAGCCGATACGGGCCCCGCCATTTACTTAAAAGAAGTGGCGCGCTTTCAGGACGTTGATGGCATTTCAGAACAGGACATTTACGGCTTCGTTGATACTCACAGTCACATTTCCGCCTACGAATTCATTGGTGGCCGCGTCAACTATGGCTCGCCATTTCATAAGTTTGGTGTTGATCACGCACTCGATGACTGCGCTGTCCACCATGGCCCCCAAGGCATGACTGGATTGATTGAGCAGCTCACCAGCACCCCTGGCCCACACGAAACCAAAGGCTGGCCTTCCTACAATTACTGGCCTCGCAACAACTCCCTGCAACACCATCAAAGCTACTACCGCTGGATTGAACGGGCGCACTTGGCCGGCATGAAAGTGATGGTCAACCACCTCGTTCACAACGAAGTGCTGTGCCAGATCAATCCACAAAAACAAAACGACTGCGACAGCATGGCCAGCATTGAGCTACAAGCGCGCCGCATGCACGAAATGCAGGACTACATCGATGCGCAGCACGGTGGCATCGGCCAAGGCTGGTTCCAAATCGTTACCGACCCACAGCAAGCGCGACAGGTTATTAGCGAAGGAAAAATGGCTGTCATCCTTGGCGTAGAAACCTCACAGGTACTTAACTGCGGTGAAAACATCGGCATGCCGATGTGTAACCGCGAAGACATCGTCAGACGCCTCGACCGGCTCTACAGCGCAGGCGTACGCAGCCTTTTCCCCGTGCATAAGTTTGATAACGCACTCGGCGGGCACCTGCCGGATTTGTCTACCGGTGTCGGCACTGGCGCCATTTTATACGTCGGCAACATGCTGGAAACTTTCCATCCCATTGAGTTTGAAACCTGTGACGTGGAAGAAGACCAACTGGCAGCGGAAGCATCACTCACTCAACCGCTATCGCCACAAGGGATCTTCGAGCAGTTACTTTATAACCTTGAGTACCTTGCCGACCGTTTCCCCGCCGCACCAGGCGCCTTGGCAGACGCCGACCCACGCCGTGGCACCGACCATCTGTGTAACAGCCGTGGTCTATCTGAGCTTGGTTTCTTCCTCATCGAAGAGTTGATGAAGCGTAAAATGATGATTGAAACAGATCACATCAGCCAAAAAGCTGCTCGCCAAATTTTGGCAATAACAGAAGGGCGTAACTACCCTGTCATCAACAGTCACGGTGACTGGGGCGGCAGTGAAGCCATTCGTGATCTGATCGCCCAACAAGGAGGCATTACCGCATCGTTTGCCAGCACTCGTGGCAACTGGGTAGATGAGCTGCGCAACAATGGCCAACGGTCACGTGACGCAAACCAACTGGTCGGCCCCTTTGCTGGCGCCGGCTTTGCCTCAGACGTGAATGGTATTGCTGCTCTAGCGGGCAACCCTGGCGCCGCTGAAGAGGCCGCCACCCTGTACCCATTCACCTCTGTGGATGGCCGCGTGACCTTCGAACAGCAACGCACTGGCGACCGAGCCTTCAGCCTGTATGACGGCCGTGGTGTGGCTCATTACGGTCTGTACCCGGATCAAATTGCCGACATGATCCAAAATAGCGACCGCCCCGAAGAAGAAGTTGAGGAGGCGATCAATCAGCTGTTCACCTCTGCAGAAGCCTATTTGCGGATGTGGGAGCGAATCGAAACCAGTCGCCCATAAACAGTGATTTCAAAAGGGTTAAATCAGTGACACAAAAAAGGGCCGATCACTCGGCCCTTTTACACACTAGCAACTTCTTAGTAGTGTCTTCGTTAAAATGCTTTGCCTGTGCTTTTGCGCCAAGCCTTCACATCGTCACGCAGCTGCCAGTAAAACAGCAACCAAGCGCGCAACACGGCTGGCAAGAAGTACAGAGCAACCAACACAACTAAGAAGCCAATATGGGTGACGCTGTCAATCAGCAGCACACCAGCAGAATACAGAGTCAGCACTACCAGCAAACCAACAGCACGGTAAACTAGCGGATGCTTTTCCAGTGGCGCGCCCAGTGCAACAATACGATCAATTAGTGCTTTCATGGTTCTTTACTCCTATCAAGGGCAAGCTCGTTACCAGCTAATCTTGCTCTTAACAGAAGTGACGCATAGCAGTTTCTGACTAATTGTCTGACAGGGAAAATGTTTCATTTGTTACCCTTGAAACTAGCCCTCCGCACCCCCATAACGCATACTGTACCTACTGGGGTCGACATGGTTTCGACGTTGGTATTGAATCTTGTGGTGCATGCCGAGCAGGCTACGATGCTCGTAAATCCATTGTGGCAAAAAAGTAATCGCAAACGACGATTCCTACGCACTAGCAGCTTAATATCCTGCTAACCGTCGCGCTACCCTGTCTGTGGGGGAGCAACACGGGCACGCATACACAGACTCGCGATGAGGTTCGCCCCGAACTGAATTGCTAAACCTTTAGGGGATCGGGACCAGCACCCTGCCCGTCGGGCCGCTGGAACCTAAATTAGTAGACACGGCTAAGCATGTAGATCTGCAAGTGGATTGCTGACGGACGCGGGTTCAATTCCCGCCGACTCCACCAAAACCAAGACTAAGGCCGCCTAGCGCGGCCTTTTTTATGCCTGAAAAAAACCCCTTAGTCTCTCTTCAAAATAGCAGGCTTCACTCTTGGAGCTTTCGCTAGCTCAACCATGCGTCTGGAAAAAGCTTTATTAAGAGGAAGGTGACCGGATTTAACCTTTGAGAAACATTCTTAATGGCGCTATAAAGTCTTGATTGGAAAATAAATATTTAATGAGTCCACTCCTGCCCCTCTCAAAATTAAGCGGATAGGAATTAAGTGGATCGGATCGAGTTAATAAACTGTTATGCAAAATAAATAAAGGACTATCTCACATGGCCAGAAAAACATTCATTGCATACAAATACAGTGAAGCGCGTGATTTAAGAGATAGCATCATAACCGCACTTGGTGATGATGCGACATACTACAATGGAGAGACGGCAGATTCTCCAGATTTAACTGACACATCCACTGATAATATTAAAAACAATCTTAAAGATATGATTTATGGAACGTCAGTATTGATAGTCGTTATTTCTCCAAATATAAAACAGAGCAAATGGATAGATTGGGAAATTGAGTATTCACTAAAAGAAATAAAACGACAGGATGTTAAGTCAAAGTCGAATGGGGTCGTTGGAGTCATAATGAAACACAACGGCAGTTATGACTGGCTTGTAAGCACTTCCACAAAGGATGATGGCTGTTCAGTAAGAACCATTGCTTCAGAAAAACTCTACCAAATAATCAATGATAACCGCTATAACCTTACTGGTGACAACAGCTATTCATGTGACCATTGTAAAACATATAGCCAACTTGATGGTTCTTATATTGCTTTAATTGAAGAGGAATCATTTCTATCAGATCCTCAAAAATATATAGAAAATGCATTTAGTAAATCCCAATCTATCACCAACTTTAAGATTACGAAACAAAAATAGGTGGCCATATGTGCGATGACTCAAGTCCACAAAAATTAGTTTGGAAGTATGAAAATGAATTTTGATCGAGAAACTGAAATCTTTATACGAGATTACGTAAAAGATTTGAATGAGGGAACTGCGGCGATTTTTGTTGGAGCAGGACTTTCCATTCCTGCTGGATTTGTCAACTGGCAAGAATTGATGAGCGAAATTGCCTATGACTTGGGTTTAGATATCAAAGTCGAATCTGACCTTGTTTCGCTCGCGCAGTTTCATGTAAATGAAAATAGAACCAAGTCAAAAGTTAGTCGAAAAATTCTGGAGGAATTTGTTGAGGAAACAGAGGAAACTGAAAACCACAGGGTTCTTGCAAGGCTACCAATTTCATCTGTATGGACAACAAATTACGATGAACTTATCGAAAAGGCTTTTTTAGCAGAAGGTAAAGTTTCAGATACAAAGCACAACGTCAAACAACTGCTTAATAACAAACCTAAAAGAGACGTCGTAATATTTAAAATGCATGGCGATGTTTCTTGTCCAGCTGAGGCGATAATAACCAAAGAGCAGTATGAGCAATACCATCGAACACATGAGCCATTTATCAATGCTCTCACAGGTGAGCTTACAACAAAAACCTTCCTGTTTTTGGGTTTTAGCTTTACGGACCCTAACCTTGACTACGTGCTCAGTAGACTTAACTTCCGATACTCTGAAGATAAAAAACAGCATTACTGCATCACCAAACGCCCCGCTCTTGGTGATAGCAACAATCCAGATAAAGCATCATATGACTATAACGTCAGAAAGCAGGAGTTAATTATAAATGACCTGAAAAGGTATGGGATAAAAACACTTCTTGTTGATGATTACGAAGAAATAACTAAGATTCTGAGAGAGATTGAGTCTAGATTTAAAAAAAGAACGATCTTTATTTCCGGTAGCGCCGAAGTTTACAGTCCATATGAAAAGCAGGAGTCAATTGAGTTTATTCATAAAATATCTCGCGCATTAATTGAAGGTAATTTCAGAATTGTTAATGGGTTCGGTTGGGGAGTCGGAAGTTCTGTCATTAATGGGGCTTTGGAA
>Ga0209075_1002254_pt1 | contig 17197 bp, 14 predicted proteins | sample Stecom2011_FD_187523 | JGI IMG/M metagenome (GOLD analysis project Ga0209075, IMG submission 187523) | Agricultural soil microbial communities from Utah to study Nitrogen management - Steer compost 2011 (SPAdes) (version 2) | ecosystem: Environmental > Terrestrial > Soil > Agricultural land...
GGGGTGATTGCTGCTGGTGTGCTTTACGCTGCTTGGTTTTTTACCTTGTAAGCATGGAATATTTTGGGGAGAGAAGGATGGGTTATTTTCGATTGCTGATGGGTGTGTGTTTGCTGGCTGGCAGTATGCTTGCTGGCGCACAGCCGTCTGTACGCGTGGTGGGCTTGTTTCCTAATGCGGCGCTGTTGAACATTGATGGCCAGCGTACATTGGTTAAAGCAGGGAAAACTGGACCGCAAGGCGTTACTGTAATCAGTGCTGATAGCCGTTCTGCGATATTGAGCATTGATGGCGTGCAATCCACCTATACCTTGACTCGAGACTATGGCAGCGGTGGGTTTTCTGCGCCAGAAAAACGCCGTCTCACTATTTCTAAAGGTGCTGCAGGGCATTATTGGGTCACCGGCTTAGTGAATGGTTATAGCGTGCCGTTTATGGTGGACACTGGGGCGACGACCATCGCCATGAATGCGCAGCAAGCACAGCGCTTAGGCATTGATTTTAAGAGTAAAGGCAGCCCGGTGATGGTGAGTACCGCCAGTGGTACTGAAAAAGCTTGGCGCGTATATCTGAACAGCGTCAAGCTCGGTTCGATTGAAGTACTGGGAGTCGATGCGATGGTGCTCGATGGTGAGTTTCCGCGTGATGTCTTGTTAGGTATGAGTTTTCTCAGTCGAGTCAGCTGGCGCGAAGATCAAGGCGCTTTGATTGTTGAGGCGAAACACTAGCGTATTGCCGTCTGTCTAAGGTTTACTGCTGCAGAGATGACTGCTGGCTAATTTTTCTTCTGTGACAGATCAGTTACTATCAGGTTTTATTTTTATAGGCGATCAATCTACATGTATTGTCCTTTTTGTGGTGCCAATGACACCAAAGTGATTGATTCACGCTTAGTCGCTAATGGCGATCAGGTGCGCCGTCGTCGTGAGTGTTTGCTGTGTGAAGAACGCTTTACTACCTTTGAAACAGCTGAGTTAGTGTTACCTCGCTTGATTAAACAAGACGGCAGCCGCCAGCCCTTTGATGAAGACAAACTTCGTGCTGGAATGCTGCGTGCTTTAGAAAAACGTCCTGTAAGCCTGGAGCGTTTGGAAGAGGCGGTCGCCCATATCAAACGTAAGCTGCGTGCTAATGGCGAGCGCGAAGTGAAATCTTTAGTGGTGGGTGAGTTGGTGATGAATGAGCTGAAAAAGCTCGACGAAGTGGCTTATATTCGCTTTGCTTCAGTGTATCGCCGCTTCCAAGATTTGAATGAATTCCGTAAAGAAATTGATCTGATGGCCAGTGGTCAAGATAAAGAGACTGAATGAACGATCAGGTGTACATGGCACAGGCTTTGCGTCTAGCGGAGCAAGGTTTGTATAGCGCACATCCTAATCCACGCGTGGGTTGTGTGATTGTTGCGCAGCAGCAAGTGGTCGGTGAAGGCTGGCATGTGCGTGCCGGTGAGCCCCATGCGGAAGTACACGCATTACGCCAAGCCGGTGCACTGGTGCTGGGTGCCACAGCTTATGTCACGTTAGAGCCGTGCAGTCATCATGGTCGCACACCACCTTGCGCAGAAGCATTAGCAAGATCGGGCGTAGCGCGCGTGGTGGTGGCCATGCAGGATCCAAATCCGCAAGTTGCCGGGCGAGGCATTGCTTATCTGCGTCAGCAAGGCATTCAGGTTGATGTTATGACGGGCGAACTGACCGCTGCCGCGCGCAGTTTAAATTGCGGTTTTGTTAAGCGGATGGAAGCTGCTTTGCCATTTGTACGCTTAAAACTGGCGATGAGCCTTGATGGTCGCACTGCTATGGCCAGCGGTGAGAGTCAGTGGATCACTGGCCCTGCAGCTCGCGCCGATGTGCAATGCCTGCGTGCGCGCTCCAGCGCTATTGTGACCGGTGCAGAGACAGTCTTGACTGACGATGCGCGTTTAACAGTACGCGCTGAACAGCTGCCATTAGATGAGCCATTGCGCGAGCTGGCCTTATCGCGCCCACCACTGCGGATTGTAATTGATGGACGCTTACGTGTACCCACTGATATGGCCTTCTTCACTGCCGGCCCGGTGCTGGTGGTAACCCATCAAACCCCGCCAGCCAATACGGCGCAGATTGAATACTTACAATTGCCTGAAGTGAATGGTCATGTTGATTTAACTGCCTTGCTTAATGAGCTAGGTAAGCGCGGTATCAATGAACTGATGGTTGAAGCAGGGCCGCATTTGGCTGGCGCATTTATCCAGGCCGGTTTAGTGGATGAGCTCTATGTCTATATGGCTGCCAAGTTGCTAGGTTCCAGCGCGCAGCCTTTGCTGCAGTTACCCATCGAGGTGATGGCTGATGCAGTGGATCTGCAAATCACGGATATCCGCGCGGTAGGTGCTGATTGGCGCATTATTGCCAAACCAATATTGTAGGCGAGCACTGTTCGAGAAGGCCATAGCTGCGACCGCTCACCGCAAACGCAGCCCCATGTCACTAATAATTCCCAAATATTTCAAGTTAGTTTGCGAATAGCGTCTGTTGTGCTTGCCAAGAGTCGTTGCGATGTCTAATATACGCACCACTTCGAGAGACAAGGGTGATTAGCTCAGCTGGGAGAGCATCTGCCTTACAAGCAGAGGGTCGGCGGTTCGATCCCGTCATCACCCACCACTTGTCCTTAAAGTATGCGCAGTGGTAGTTCAGTTGGTTAGAATACCGGCCTGTCACGCCGGGGGTCGCGGGTTCGAGTCCCGTCCACTGCGCCATCTTACGAAAACCCGTTAAGTTTATGCTTAACGGGTTTTTTCGTTTCTGGCTGATCAAAGTTCTTTATCGGTCATTGGCAGAAAACTTTAGCGACAAACCTGCCTTTGTAATGATGCCAGTCCGCGTTAGCTTGGCTGGCACGACAAGTTAGTCCTTAGCTTTGCTCGATGCGCAGAGCACTTTGATAGCTTTTTAGGCTTTCCAGATTTTTGATATAGCTGGCGATATGCGGGTACTTGTCTGCGCATTTCAGCATCTCTAGCGCACCTTGCACGACAAAACCAAGCATAAAGTCTGCACCGGTTAAACGCTCTTCGACCAAGAATGTTTTGCCGTCCAGGTAATCATTTAAATAGCCAAAAACTTTGTGAAATTCGGTTTCAGCGTAGCTGTCGAGAAATTTCAGCGATGTGCCGCATTTACTTTCGTAGCGATTAAACACTTTGAGCAGAAAGGGCAGCATCGCCGAGCTTTCAGCAAAGTGAATCCACTGTAGGTAGTCGCTGTATTCTGCTGAGAGTTGATCGGGAGCTAACTCAGGTGCAAACCTTTTAATCAGCAATTCGACAATAGCGCCTGATTCCGCAATGACTTTGTTATCCAGTTCAATGACGGGTGACTTGCCAAGAGGGTGGATGGCTTTGAGAGATTGCGGTGCTAAGTTGCTGTTTGCATCGCGTTGGTATTTGATGATTTCGTATGGCTGGCCGATTTCTTCGAGTAACCAGAGAATCCGAATCGAGCGTGAAGCATTCAGGTGGTGCAGCTTAATCATGGTTTTGCTCCATCAGGGCGATCGCATTTAGATTGGGTTCTAGCGCGGATTGCCGGTTGTGTAAAAAATGATTGCTCAGTGTTTTAGTTTTTCTTGGTTGCGGCAGTGTAGGTGATTTAAATGCGACCAGTCTACTATTTTTCATAAGCGATTAAGAATCGGCCTTTCTGACTGGGCAGAATCGGCTGGCAGGTGATAGCGCATATTTGTCTGAAATAACCACAAGGACAGTGGATAGTGACATTAAAAGTTGATCTACGCGCCGCTGGTGCGGGCAGGTTGAGCTAGAATTTGTTATAATTTTGTTAAATATTTTTCTTGTCAGTTGTCTGAATTTGGTGCTTGATCCTGATGAAACAAAACTACTCTGATACGCGTCAACAATTACTCGATACCGGTCAGCGCATGATGGTGCTCAAAGGGTTTACGGGTGTTGGCCTGAATGAGATTTTGCAGACGGCAGGCGTGCCTAAGGGTTCGTTTTACCACTACTTTAAGTCTAAAGAACAATACGGGCAGGCACTGCTAGAAGAGTATTTCGAGAACTATCTGGCGGATATGGATCAGCGTTTTGCTGTGACTGAGGTGAGCGCGCGCGAGCGGCTGATGAGTTACTGGCAGAAGTGGTTGGATAGCTATTGTGATCCTTGTGATGGGCAAAGCTGTTTGGCGGTAAAGCTGAGTGCCGAAGTGGCTGATCTGTCTGAAGCGATGCGCATCACCTTACGTGATGGTACTGAGCAGGTTATCCAGCGTTTGACTGTCTGTTTGCAGCAAGGACAGGACGATGGTTCTTTGCCGCAAGGCAACCCACAGCAAACGGCTACAGCACTGTATCAAGTGTGGTTGGGTGCTAGCTTACTGAGCAAGCTGCACCGCAATCATCATCCCCTAGAGAGTGCGATGCTGACTACTCAGGCCATGCTCGCCATTTAATTCAGTGTGGTGAGCTGAGCAGTTGTTTAAACGCTTTGTTCAGTCATATTGACGCACTGATTCGTCGCAAAATTATTACTATATTGTCTGCTCTATTCTCGAATAGCTGCTGGTTCTCTGAGGTTTTACCGGAGAAGAGAGCGGTATTGGTAAATTTCTAGTTAAATAAATTTAACTAGACGACTGGTCTAATTATATATATAGTCCGCTCCATGTTGCATAGCTAACCCTTAAACACGCCTGCAATCGTGGCATAGGCTAGAACCTCAATCTGAGCTTTAAACAGTCATCGGTCTTGCAGTGAAAACTGCTTAAGTACTTTTTTTCTAAAATCAAAGACGACTGGTCTAATTTTAGATTGGCATTGAGCTTCAGTAACTATCGCCATCTCAATCATCGTTTCACATTGGAAAGACACAAATGAAAACAGATAACTTATTTCAGACAGTCAAGCTCGGTCCTTACACGTTAAATAACCGAATTGTCTTACCACCCTTAACCCGTTCACGCAGCACTCAGCCAGGCAATATCGCTAACGAGTTGATGGCGACCTATTACCGGCAGCGTGCTGGTGCAGGCTTTATGATTACTGAAGGCACTCAAATTGAACCGCGTGGTCAGGGTTACGCTTGGACACCGGGTATTTATACGCAAGAGCAGATCGACGGCTGGCGCAAAGTCACCGATGCAGTGCATGCCGAAGGCAACATCATTTTTGCACAACTGTGGCATGTTGGTCGTGTCTCGCATACTTCGCTGCAGCCAGATGGAGCAGCGCCCGTGGCACCTTCAGCGATCGCGGCGACTAACGTCAAAGTCTTTATTGAAACCGGGCCAGGTACAGGTGCTTTGGCTGAGCCATCGATGCCGCGTGCATTGAGCAACAGTGAAGTCAAAGAGTTGGTGCAGTTGTACGCCCAAGCTGCGCGTAATGCTTTAAATGCAGGTTTTGACGGCGTGGAGATTCATTGTGCAAATGGCTATTTGGTCAACCAGTTTATTTCTGCACACAGTAATCAGCGTGATGATGAGTATGGTGGGTCGCTACAGAACCGCTTGCGCTTTTTACGAGAGATTGTCGAAGCTGTCGCAGAGGTGGTTGGCGCGAATCGTTTAGGTGTGCGTTTCGCTCCTTTATTTGCCAGCACAGAAGAAGATCGCGTGTATATGGGGCTGCTTGAAGCTGATCCGCATACGACTTATATCGAGGCGATTAAGGTGCTTGAAGAGGCTGGTATTGCTTATTTATCGATTGCTGAAGCGGATTGGGATAATGCCCCAGAGTTGCCTGATGATTTTCGTCGTGATGTTAGACAGACGTTCAGTGGTCGGATTATCTATGCTGGTCGCTACACCGCGCAGCGTGGTGCGAAAACAGTCGCTGCAGGATTAGGTGACTTGATAGCGTTCGGTCGTGCTTTTATTGCTAACCCGGATTTGCCACAACGCATTGCCAATGACTGGCCGCTCAACGAGGTGAATCCAGCAACCATGTACGGTGGCACTGCGCAAGGCTATAGCGATTATCCAGCCTACCAAAAGTAGTGTTAACACTTAGCCGTCAGCACAGAGTGTTGGCGGCTAATAGGTGTTAAAGATTTAAAACAGTCTCTATGCAATCTCGCAACAGGCTTAGCTGTCTAAGCTTGTAAATCTTTCAGCATCCACACATCGCAACCGCCATGCAGAGTTCCAGCTAAAGGTTGAGTAAGATGAGTAAAGCCCAATTGCTCGTATAAGCTAATCGCCGACTGCATGCTGCTTAAAGTGTCTAAATAGCATTGTTGGTAGCCTTGCTCGACAGCAAAAGCCAAGCAAGCTTGAGTCAGGGCTTTGCCAATGCCAAATCCTTGGCTGCTCGGCAAAAGAAAGAGCTTTTTCAGTTCGCATATATCACTGTAGTGCAGAAAGGGTGCTATGCCTGCGCCACCCACCACCTTGCCTGCAATCATCGCGACCAAGTATTGGCTACGCTGCTCAGTTAAGTAATGTTGGCTCATACACAAAACTTCAGCATCTGCAGGGCCAAAACCTTCACCAACGGCACCGTATTGCGCACCGACCTGCTGAATAATCTGGCAAATATCAGTGTTGTGCTGGGCTTCGATTGGCAGTATTTGATAGATCATTTGTTCTCGCTATTAAAATGAATAGACGCTTTCATGTTTCCACTCTGTGGCCAGTAGCGCAACCAACTCTGCTGCGGGAAGCTCACGAGCTAGCGGTGCAGACTGTCCTGCCCAAAATGCCGCAAAGTCATAACAGTCCTGTTGATTAGCTGCTGCAATTAAGGCTTTTGACGCACTGTAAGTGGTGGGGTAGGCCGGCAGCAATCGTTGCTTATCTGCCAGTTCTGTATGAAAGCGATTGATTAAGCCGCGTGCCGGACGGCCTGAAATCAGTGCGGTTACATCAGTCTTGTAAGCGCGAGCACTCTTGAGTTGATCGCGGTATGCGGAACTAGCCGCTGACTCAGGACACAAAATAAATGCGGTACCCATTTGTGCAGCACTAGCACCCATATTCATGGCTTGGGCAATGGCTTGGCCATGCATAATTCCGCCAGCGGCAATAATAGGTAGCGAGCATTTTTTCTGTAACAGTTGCAGCAAGCTGAACAGCCCAAGTTTTATATCTTGAGCGGGATCAAATACGCCGCGATGGCCACCGGCCTCATAGCCTTGCGCGATGATGGCGTGTAAGCCGGCCGCTTCAATGGCTTGTGCTTCAGGCAGATTAGTAGCGCAGCCCAATAGCGTAATCCCAGCATGTTTCAGAGCCTGAATAAACTCAGTGCTGGGTAAACCAAAATGGAAACTAACCACTGCTGGACGCTCTTCAAGCAGCATTTCTAGCATCGCCTGGTTGCCAATAAAACTTGGGTTTCCAGTGCTGAGTTGCTTGGGCGGCGGGCTTGAAAACTCAGAAAAATAAGGTTGTAGGATGTTCAGCCACTCTTGTTCACGAGCAGCGTCAGCAATCGCCGGTTGATGACAAAATACGTTCACATTAAAGGGTTTGGATGTGGCCTGCTTAAGCTGCTGGATTTGCTCACGAGCTTGATCAACATTGTAATTGGCTAAGCCTAGAGAGCCGAGTCCACCGGCATTCGACACGGCGGCGGCTAAAGCCACTGTAGAGGTACCCGCCATAGGCGCCTGAACAATAGGCAGCTGGATACCTAGCTTGGTTAATAGGGCATTTGGCATAGTTCACTCCAAGTGTTTGTATAGTGAAATTTTGCTGCTCAGATGTATTACTTTGCTCTAACCAGCGGTTTTAGCTTTTCAGTGCGCAATTTAGCGATGCGAAGAAAGATCACTATAGCGATTGTTCGTGCGTATGCGGTGGAAGATCTTATAGTTTTTTATCAGCGATATATAACTAAAGCATTTACGGCGTTGTGATGTTGCGTTGCTAATCGGTCACTGTACAACAGACATAAAAAAAGGATGCCTTGTAGGGCATCCTTTTTTATTGCGCAAGTGCAGATTAAGCGTGTGGCTTAGTCTCATCCTGCTCGGCAGCAGAGGCGTCATCATGTTTGGATGACTGCGTCTGTTGGTCTGCTGTTTTGTTTTGCTCTGCTTCTACAGAAGTAGAAGGGCTGAGCAAGTCTTGCTGGGCGCTAGCGCTGACAGCAGGTGATGCGGTAGCTTTTTCTGAGCTGTCTTCTGTAACGGCAACTGCAGAAGTGTCTGCGCTCGCTGCTGGTGCAGGCGAAGCGGCAGGCTGCTCTTTGGTTGGCTGAGATTTTTCTGCAGCAGGCTCTTGTGCTTCTACTGCTGCTGGAGCTTCAGTTGGCTGCGGCGTATCGGCTTTCGCTGCTTCAGCTTCGCGGGCCAAACGCTCTAAACGACGACGCTCACGCGGGTCATTGGGGGCGCGGCCGACAGGGCGAGCAGGTAGCTCTGATGTTTCTTCAGTCGTCGCAACAACTGCTGGCTGTACAGCCTTTGCAACCGTTTCAGCTTTTGCTGCTGGCTTAGCTGTTTCTGCTACAGGCTCAGCAGGTGCTGCAACCTCTACTTTACTGACTGGCTCTGCTGCAGGTTGGGCAACAGGTGCAGGAGCAGCCTTAGGCTCGAGTGGTAAGTCAGCTTGTTCTGCGGGGCGACGAGGTTTCTCAGCGACTGCAACAGGCTGGGCAGGCTCAGAGATCTGCAATAAAGGCTGATCAGCTGATAATGCTACTGCTTGTGCAGGGTCTACGGTTTCCACTACGCCACGGTTTGCGCTTGCAGTTTTAGCTGGTTCAGTTTGAACGGGTTCAGCTTTAACTTCGCTGGCAGTGCTTGCAGCAGCAACAGCAATGGCTGTAGTTGCTGGTTTTTCTACGACTGGAGCTGCCACGGCTGGAGTTGTCTCAGCAGAAGGCTGTGGTGCTGATTCTGCAACGACATCAGTGGTTTGAGTCTCTGTTGGCTCAGACTCTGCTTGCTCAGTACTAGAGTTCTCGGTTGTGTTGCTATCGCCTTCGACGTGATCTTCACGCTGACGCTCACGACGGTTGCTACGACGACGCTGACCACGTGAACGACGACGTGGACGGTCATCATCACTGTTGTTGTCATCTTGCTCATCGTTTTGCTCTGGCAAGTTCACATCCAGCAGCTCTTCGTTTTCAGACTCTAACTCAGGCTTGCTGTGAGGTGTACGCTCTGGACGTTCAGTACGGGTAGGACGCTCATCAATAGCTGGGCGTAATTCACGTTGTGGACGTGGCGAACGTGGTTTTTCATCACCGGTTTGCTCTGCTGCTTGTGAGCTACGGGTGTTGCGTGGCTCGACAGTGTCACGTGCTGGACGCAGTTCACGGGTCGGGCGTTCGTTACGCTCAGAACGCTCATTGCGTGCTGGACGCTCTTCACGTTGTGGGCGCACGTTGCGACTTTCGCTGCTGCTGTCACGGTTGTTTTGCGTGTTGTCGCGCGGATTATCGCGTTGCGTATTGTCACGCTCAGACGTGTTGTCACGAGCATTGTCACGCGGCTTGCGCTCATCGTCACGGTTGTTGCGAGTAGTATCGCGACGACGGTTATTCGACTGCTGACGCTCATTACGACGCTCGTTATTACGATTAGCGTTACCGCGAGCGTTGGTTTCTGGTTTCGCTGCTGGTTCGCTAGGTGCAGCGTCTTCGCTGGCAAACAGACCCACTAGAGACTTCACTAAACCTTTAAACATACTTGGCTGCGCTTTCTTCGGCGCAGGAGTTGCGGCTGCAGCGGCCGCTTTTTCTGGTGGCGGAGCGATGCGTTCAGCACTGCTGGTTTTTACTGCAGCTTCTTCGCGGACTAATGAGCGAGTGGCTGTAATAGGTTGAGCTTCTTCTGGTGTTTCTTCAGTCGCCATTTCGTAGCTTGACTGACCCGATAATGCTTCTGGGCTGTCATCGCGTAAACGCATCACTTCAAAGTTTGGTGTTTCCAGATGATCATCCGGCAGGATGAAAATGCGCACACGAGTGCGCAGTTCAATTTTGGTAATCGCATTACGTTTTTCGTTAAGCAAGAAGGCCGCAACCTGGAAAGGCACGCGGGCGCGCACTTCTGCGGTACGGTCTTTCAGTGCTTCTTCTTCGATTAAACGCAGAATAGCTAAAGACAGAGACTCAACGTCGCGGATAATGCCTTGGCCGTTACAGCGCGGGCAAACCACACCACTGCTTTCGCCCAATGATGGACGCAGACGCTGGCGCGACATTTCTAGCAAGCCAAAGCGTGAGATACGACCCACTTGTACGCGTGCACGGTCAGCTTCAAGGCATTCGCGCATGCGGTCTTCAACGGCACGTTGGTTTTTCGCTGGCGTCATGTCGATAAAGTCGATCACGATCAAGCCACCAATGTCACGCAAACGCAGTTGGCGGGCGATTTCTTCAGCCGCTTCCAGGTTGGTTTGCAGAGCAGTTTCTTCGATGTCGCTGCCTTTGGTCGCACGCGCCGAGTTAATATCAATGGATACTAGAGCTTCGGTTGGGTCGATGACTAATGCACCGCCAGAAGGCAGTTTCACTTCGCGTTGGAAAGCGGTTTCGATCTGGCTTTCAATTTGGAAGCGGTTAAACAATGGCACGCTGTCTTGGTACAGTTTGATTTTGTTGGCGTACTGCGGCATCACCTGACGAATGAAGCTTAATGCTTCTTCTTGTGCATCAACGCTATCAATCAGAACTTCGCCGATATCTTGGCGTAAATAGTCACGAATTGCGCGGATAATCACGTTGCTTTCTTGATAGATCAAGAACGGTGCGCTGCGGCCGTCTGCGGCCTCTTTAATTGCTACCCATAATTGTACGAGGTAGTCGAGGTCCCACTGCAGTTCTTGGCTGCTGCGGCCTAAACCGGCGGTACGCACGATCAAACCCATATCAGCAGGTGCATTAAGACCGTTTAAGGCTTCGCGCAGCTCGTTGCGCTCTTCACCTTCAATGCGACGTGAGATACCGCCAGCACGAGGGTTGTTTGGCATTAAAACCATATAGCGGCCAGCCAGACTGATAAAGGTCGTCAGTGCTGCACCTTTGTTGCCGCGCTCTTCTTTTTCAACTTGAACGATAACTTCTTGGCCTTCAGTCAAAACGTCTTTGATGTTGACGCGACCATTGCTGCTTTCGCCAGTTTTCTTGAAGTATTCGCGGGAGATTTCTTTAAGCGGTAAAAAGCCGTGACGATCAGAGCCGAAGTCGACGAAAGCCGCTTCTAAGCTAGGTTCTACACGGGTGATACGGCCTTTATAGATGTTGGATTTCTTTTGTTCACGAGCACCTGATTCAATATCAAGGTCAAATAAACGTTGTCCGTCTACTAGGGCAACACGCAACTCTTCGGGTTGAGTTGCGTTAATGAGCATTCTTTTCATGGTTTACCAATATATTCCGTGTTCACGGATCACGTAATTGGCACACTCGACAATCGGGGTCGGTGTTGGGGTCGCGCAGTTAAAATAGTCTTAACCGTGTCTAGCGCATATGGGTCTAAGCCAATGTCGCGACAGCGTCTCCAGTTGGCTGCAGTGTAAAATTGCTTGCAGCATACTTGTTTAAGGAGGAGGAATCAGTGATTGGCCGCGGACGTGATGAAACGTCTGAATCAAAGCGCGTAGCTACGCAGGTCAATCTACTATGCATCTCCACCCTACACATTTCCCTTGGTAAATCGGGTGCCGCTCGGTGTATTCGTGAGCGGGTTTATAAAAATACGAGCGCAATTGTGCGTTCGCGGATTATGTTTCAGTACAGCTTTGGCTAAGTCGTATGTTGCTTAGCGAGGTGGTCTGTGACCTGTAAAATTTTACTCCAGACGATGCAAACGTTTTGTTTTAACTTCTTTTAGCGTTAGCAATATCTGACTGCTTTTGGCAGTGCGTGGAATATAACAGCAAGTCGTGTTCGCATCAATTGGCAGCTGTTGCTTATCTTGCGGTTGTGATGGCGTTTTTGTTCGTAGTGTCGTGCAGTGAACTTATTGCAACTGTAGAAAAAATTTATTATCGATAAGGCTGAACCAGCACCGCTGGTTAGGTGGAGGTTAAATTTAAGTGAAGAGCGTTTTCCTGAATATAGCTGTTGGTTTGTTGATAACATTGCGTTATTGAAGCTTTGATAATTTTTAGGTGTGCAGTTTTATGAGTAATAGCGATTCGCAGGCTTCGACAGGTGTGCAAATACTTGAGGTCGCGCCTGGCTTTGAAGGGCAGCGTATTGATAACTTTTTATTGACGCGCCTTAAAGGTGTGCCGAAAACCATGATCTATCGCCTGTTACGTAAAGGCGAAGTGCGGGTCAATAAAGGTCGGATTAAACCAGATTATCGAATTAAAGAAGGCGATTTGGTGCGGGTGCCGCCGCTGCGGATGACTGCGGCAGACGAGCCAGTGCCGTTGGCTAAAGGTTTGCTTGAGCGCTTAGAAGCGGCGATTGTGCACGAAGATAAAGGTTTGATTATTCTGAATAAACCGGCCGGCATCGCTGTGCATGGCGGCAGTGGTTTGACTTACGGAGTGATTGAAGCTTTCCGACAAATGCGTCCGCACTGCAAAGAAATTGAGCTCGTACATCGGCTCGACCGCGATACCTCTGGTTTGTTGATGATCGCGAAAAAGCGCAGCATGCTCCGTCATTTGCATGAAGCGCTACGCAATGATGGTGTTGATAAACGGTATATGGCGTTGGTACGTGGCAGTTGGCCGGCATCGCGTAAACGAGTGGATGCGCCTTTGCAAAAAAGTAATGTGCGTTCTGGTGAGCGCATGGTTGAGGTCAATCCAGAAGGTAAGGAGGCGCTGACTTTGTTTAAAGTGCTGCGTCGTTTTGGTGAATTCGCCACTTTAGTGGAGGCCAGCCCAATTACCGGTCGTACTCACCAGATCCGTGTGCATGCTTTATATGCAGGCCATGCCATTGCTGGCGACAGTAAGTATGGTGATGAAGACTTCAGTAAAGAGATCCGCGATATCGGCGGCAAACGTTTATTTCTGCACGCCAGTGATCTAAAAGTGACGCTGCCTGATGGTGAGGTTTTAGCTATCCATGCTGAGCCAGGTGAAGAATGGCAAGCGGTGATTGAAGAATTAGTCGGCGGCTAAGCACTGCGAGTATGTCTGTAAAGTGTATCGCGATTGCCTTGTAAGTGTGTGTCGAGTTTCTGGGTGCTTCCTGTTCGTACAGGGTTTTGAGTGTGCTGCAAAAGGCCATGTGTGCTGGGCTTAGAGTTGGGCTTAAAGTTACGCTGTATGAGCTGGCCACGCCTGCGACTGCAAGCTCTCAGCCCCGCGCCCCTAAGCAAGCACAGGAAAAGGGCTGTGCAGAATCTGCAGAAGGATCGCAGGCATGGCCTGCTCGTACAGGTTCGGTGAATTTGCGATGTTATATTTTATATTGAGGAGGAAAGGGTGGATAAGCTTCGTGTGTTGATTTTTGATTGGGATGGCACTTTGGTGGACTCAATCAAGCGCATTGTTGAAGCGATGCACATGGCTTCAGATATATGCGCGGTGCCGCGCTGCACTGATGAAGAAGTGCGCGCCATTATTGGTTTAGCGATGCCGCAAGCCTACGATGTGCTGTATCCAGCAGCAGACGATGCCGATCTTAAGCAGCGCTATATCCATGCTTACAGTGAGCAATACTTGCTGTTAGAAGAAGAGCCGTCACCATTTTATCCGGGTGTGTTAGACGCTCTTGAGCACTATCGTAGCGCTGGTTATAAACTTGCAGTGGCGACTGGAAAAAGCCGCCGTGGCCTGCATCGCGTGCTGAGTGGGCACAATATGGTCGATTATTTTGATATTACGCGCTGCGCTGATGAAACTCGCAGCAAACCTGACCCTCTGATGCTGCATGAAATCCTCAAATACTGCGCAGCAGCCCCAGAGCAGGCTATTATGGTCGGCGATTCACCATTTGATTTGCGCATGGCTAAAAATGCCAATGTGCCGAGTATTGCCGTGAGTTATGGTGCGCAGCCTCTCAGCGTGTTGCATCAAGAACAACCGATTTTAGCCATTGATGATTTTTACGAACTGACCACTTGGCTGCAACAACAGCCCAACACCTTGCTCAAAGGAGCTTTACATGACTGACACCAACGTCGATAGCAAAACATGGAAATTGCTTGAAAAAGCCGTGTTGTCGAGCGTCACCGAACAGCGTCGCACACGTCGCTGGGGTATCTTTTTTAAAATTCTAACCTTCACTTATTTGTTTGGTGCTTTGGCATTATTCTCACCCTTGATGAGTGGCAGTAAAGGCGTGAGTTCAGGCGCACACACTGCGCTGATTGAAGTGCGCGGCATGATCGCCGATCAAGAAAGTGCCAGCGCCGATAATATAGTCAGTGCCTTACGTACAGCGTTTGAAGATAAAAACACTAAGGGCATCGTGCTGCGTATTAACAGCCCAGGTGGTAGCCCGGTGCAATCGGGTTACATCTACGATGAGATTCGCCGCCTGCGCGCTCTACATCCTGATATTAAAGTGTATGCCGTGATCAGCGACCTTGGAGCCTCCGGTGCTTACTATATCGCCAGTGCTGCAGATGAGATTTATGCCGATAAATCCAGTCTGGTTGGCTCAATCGGCGTGACAGCTGCAGGTTTTGGTTTTGTTGGCACCATGGAAAAGCTTGGTGTTGATCGCCGTTTGTACACATCGGGCGAGCACAAAGCTTTTCTTGATCCTTTCCAGCCGCAAAACAACGAAGAAACTGCGTTCTGGCAAGAAGTTCTACAGACCACTCATAAGCAGTTTATTGCCAGCGTCAAACAAGGCCGTGGCGATCGTTTGAAAGATGCCGAGCATCCGGAATTGTTCTCTGGACTGATTTGGTCGGGCGAGCAAGCGCTGGAGTTGGGTTTAATTGATGCGTTAGGCAACAGCAGTTTTGTTGCGCGTGAAGTGATTGGCCAAAAAGAGATTGTTGACTTTACTCTACAAGAGTCACCCTTCGATCGTTTTGCCAAGAAGTTCGGTGCCAGCGTTGCTGAGCGTATGGCGATTTGGGCAGGCTTTAATGGGCCGCAGTTGCGCTAAGTAAATAAAGGATCAATCAGCTCCCTGCGCTATGCGTCTTGTCAGCATAGTGCAGGGGAGTTTGCTGAACTTGTTGCTTAGCATAAAAAGGGTAATTGCTGTTTAGGTTTTGAAGCTAATCGAGGGCTTATTCTCGATCTATGTTGGCTATTCGATGCAAGCTAGCAGAAGATTTCATAGCAACTCACGGTAGTTCTCTCTCTGTCGTTTATGCGCATTTTTAATAATAGAGTTCTTTTTCTTGCAACTCTGAGTTCTTCTGTTTTGCGTAGCAGGTCACATTATTAGTGTTTAAAATACGAGCTTATTAAGTATGTACCAATGTTGCTCTCTTGGGCCTAAAAGGTTTGTAGGAACGGCATAGGTGCATATAACGCTGCCTCGTTAAATCTTGCTTATTGCAAGAGCGATAGCAGCTATTGGTATAAGTGCGCTTATAAGGACTGATAATGAAAATAGCCGTTGCTGGTACAGGGTACGTTGGCCTATCGAATGCCATGCTTTTTGCACAGCACCACCAAGTGGTCGCGGTTGATATTATTCCTGAGAAAGTAGCATCGCTGAATGCTAAAAAGTCACCGATTGAAGATGCTGATATTGAAAGCTTCTTAGCAGATAAAAAACTCAGTTTTACTGCGACTTTAGATGCTGGCAGCGCTTATACAAACGCAGATTTCGTGGTGATTGCTACGCCTACTGATTACGACCCGAAAACCAACTACTTCAACACGAGCAGTGTAGAAACTGTGATTGGCCAGGTGTTGGCAGTTAATGCCAGTGCCGTGATGGTTATAAAATCCACTGTTCCTGTAGGTTATACAGAAGAAGTGCGTAAGCGTTTCGGCACCGATAACATAATTTTTTCACCGGAATTTTTACGCGAAGGCAAAGCATTGCATGACAACCTTTATCCCTCGCGTATTATCGTTGGTGAGCAATCCGCACGAGCCGAAGTGTTTGCCGGCTTATTGCTCGAAGGCGCTATCAAAAAAGATGTTGCAGTACTCTATACCCACTCTACTGAAGCAGAAGCTATTAAGTTGTTTTCCAATACGTATTTGGCTATGCGTGTTGCCTACTTCAATGAGTTAGATACCTATGCGCAGACCTTTGGTTTGGATACTAAGCAAATTATTGAAGGGGTTAGCTTAGACCCGCGCATTGGTGATCATTACAACAACCCATCCTTTGGTTACGGTGGTTACTGCCTACCAAAAGACACCAAGCAGCTTTTGGCTAATTACGATGAGGTGCCGAGCAACTTAATTAAAGCCATCGTCGACTCTAACCGCACTCGTAAAGACTTCATTGCTGATGCCGTAATTGCCAAGCAGCCACAGCTGGTTGGTATCTATCGATTAGTGATGAAGAACGGTTCTGATAATTTTCGAGCATCAGCTATCCAAGGCATTATGAAACGCATCAAAGCCAAAGGTATTGAGGTGGTTGTTTACGAGCCAGTGCTGAGTGAGAGTGAGTTTTTTAATTCGCGAGTCATCCGTGATTTAGAAGAGTTTAAAGCCATGAGTGATGTCATCGTCGCCAACCGTCGTGCAGTTGAGTTAGACGATGTAAAAGGAAAAATTTTTACTCGAGATTTGTTTGGTAGTGACTAGTATTCGTACTGATAGGAATTTAAGCGCACTAATGTACGCAATCTATTTTTATGCGGGTCTTGAAAACGCCTAGAATGCCCCCATTTTATAGTTAGGCAAACGATAAGGCGTAGTTGAGCAGTTAATCCACAGAAGTGGATGATTGATCGACATAACACGCGCTTTAGCGTAAGATGCCTGTCACTTAAGTAAGCGAACACCTCGGGGCCGATTAGGATTCGACGCTGGTTGCGAAACTTTAGGTGCATGCCGAGTTGGTAACAGAACTCGTAAATCCACTGTTGCAACTTCTATAGTTGCCAATGACGAAAACTACGGAGCATCAGCTCTAGCTGCGTAAGCAGCTTAGCCGCTCCTCTGGTAGCCTCGGCTCCAGCAGTCACTAGAGGATGTCTGTAAACTCAAACTGACTGTCAGATAGAACAGAATCGCCGCGTAGTACGTTGTGGACGAAGTGGCTAAAACTTACACAACTCATCCAAAGCACCCTGCCGATCGGGCGGCTGCGGATTAAATTAGTAGACACGGCTAAGCATGTAGTACCGACAGCGGAGTACTGGCGGACGGGGGTTCAAATCCCCCCGGCTCCACCAAA
>Ga0209075_1002255_pt1 | contig 17194 bp, 18 predicted proteins | sample Stecom2011_FD_187523 | JGI IMG/M metagenome (GOLD analysis project Ga0209075, IMG submission 187523) | Agricultural soil microbial communities from Utah to study Nitrogen management - Steer compost 2011 (SPAdes) (version 2) | ecosystem: Environmental > Terrestrial > Soil > Agricultural land...
GGCTCCGCACAGTTTCATAAAGCCATCCCCGCCCGCTCTCGATCTAACTAATTTATAACCTTTAAGATATTGAACAAACGGAGATTCACTGGAATGACCAAGATTGCCAACATCAAAGCCCGTGAGGTTCTGGATTCCCGCGGCAACCCTACCGTTGAAGCCGATGTTATTCTGGAAGACGGCACCATCGGCACCGCTTGTGCGCCTTCTGGTGCATCCACCGGTTCCCGCGAGGCGTTGGAGCTGCGTGATGGTGATGCTTCTCGTTATCTGGGTAAGGGCGTCCTGAAAGCGGTTGATGCGGTAAACAGCAAGATTCGTGATGCATTGGTCGGTAAAGATTCTGCGGATCAGCGTGGTCTGGACCAGATTATGCTGGATCTGGACGGCACCGAGAACAAGGCCAACCTGGGCGCCAACGCCATTCTGGCAGTCTCCCTTGCAGCGGCCAAGGCGGCTGCTGTTTCTCTGAAGAAGCCGCTGTATGCGCACATTGCTGATATCAACGGCACTCCCGGCGAATTCTCCATGCCGGTACCGATGATGAACATCCTGAACGGTGGTGAGCACGCGGATAACAACGTGGACATCCAGGAGTTCATGGTTCAGCCGGTTGCTGTGAAGAGCTTTGCAGAGGCTCTGCGTGTAGGCGCCGAGATCTTCCACAGTTTGAAGAAAGTGTTGAAGTCTCAGGGCCTGAACACAGCGGTGGGCGACGAGGGTGGTTTTGCGCCGAACCTGCCGTCCAATGAAGCGGCCCTGGCTGCGATCAAGCAAGCTGTTGAAGACGCTGGCTATGAACTGGGCAAAGACGTAACCCTGGCGCTGGATTGTGCCTCTTCCGAGTTCTACAAAGACGGTCAGTACCAGCTGTCCGGTGAAGGCAAGAGCTTTGATTCAGAAGGCTTTGCTGATTACCTGGCCGGCCTGTGCGAGCGCTATCCGATTGTGTCCATCGAAGACGGTATGGACGAGAGTGACTGGGACGGTTGGAAGGTTCTGACTGATAAGCTCGGCAGCAAGGTTCAGCTGGTGGGTGATGACCTTTTTGTAACCAACACCAAGATCCTGAAGCAGGGCATCGAGAAGGGTGTGGGCAATTCCATCCTGATCAAGTTCAACCAGATTGGTAGCCTGTCCGAGACTCTGGACGCTATCAAGATGGCTCAGGACGCCGGCTACACGGCGGTGATTTCCCACCGTTCCGGTGAAACCGAAGATACCACCATTGCTGATCTTGCGGTTGCTACCTGTGCCGGCCAGATCAAGACGGGTTCTCTGTGCCGTTCTGACCGGGTTGCCAAGTACAACCAGCTGCTGCGTATTGAAGAGGCGCTGGAAGGCAAGGCACCGTATCGCGGCCTGAGCGAGATCAAGGGTCAGGGTTAAGACCCGCGACATTTTTGAGTCTGCCAGCGCGCGCTGGTAAGTAACAAAATGTTAAGGCCATCGCGTTCCGGATGAAAATTCGGACACGATGGCCTTTTTGTACAGTGACTTACAAGAATTTGTTGCTAATCTACTATAAGGTCTATACTTGACCTTCGACTCTTTCGATAAATCTGGTTATTTTCTGAGCTGATTTGGCATGAAAACGCTTTGGGCCATTCTGGTAGTGCTGATTCTCCTGCTGCAGGTTCGCCTGTGGATCGGGGAGGGTAGCTTTGCGCAGGTTTGGTCGCTGGAGAATTCGATTGCTGAGCAGCGGGCGGAGAATGCCGGGTTGGCGGCGCGTAATGACCGGCTGTATGCGGAGGTGCGGAACCTTCGTAATGAGCAGGGTGCTGTGGAAGAGCGGGCCCGGATGAACCTTGGTCTTATTCGCGAAGACGAAACCTTCTTTCTGGTAGTGGAAAACTGATAGCGGAGCACAGAGCGCCGGGGTAGTCCTTTTCAGGACACGCTACGAGCACATCCATGTGCGCTTGACTGTGGCCATCCATGGCCACAGACAGTCCTGAAAAGGACTACCCCGCCACTCTCCACGCAATGTGCAGACCTTTCTATGACTGATTCGAAACTTTGGCTTGTTGTTCCTGCCGCCGGCATCGGCCAGCGCATGAAAGCTGAATGTCCCAAGCAGTACCTCAAGATCAATAACCGTTTTATCCTCGATATCACGCTCTCCCGTTTGGTGGATAACGCGCCGTTCAAGGGCTGCATGGTGCCGTTGAACCCGGCGGATCACTGGTGGCCGGATAGTGAATCCTCCAGAGACGATCGTATCCAGACCTGTACCGGCGGTAAGGAGCGGGCGGATTCGGTGCTTTCGGCGTTGCATGCGCTGGCGGAGCAGGCGGAGGATTCCGACTGGGTGCTGGTGCATGATGCGGCTCGGCCGTGTTTGCATGCCGATGATCTTTCCAATTTGATTGATACCCTTTCTGAGCATCCGGTTGGCGGGCTTTTGGCGGCGCCGGTGGCGGATACTTTGAAGCTGGCGGATGACGGTGTTCCGCCAGAGGTCGCGCAAACGGTGGATCGTAGCCGGTTATGGCGGGCGTTGACGCCGCAGATGTTTCGGTTTGGTGCGCTCAGAGAGGCTCTTGAGTCTTGTCTGGAGATTGGTCACGGGGTTACCGATGAGTCCTCTGCCATGGAGTTTTCCGGTAAGATGCCTGTTCTGGTGGAAGGGCGGCCGGATAATCTGAAGATTACGGTGCCGTCTGACCTTGCGCTGGCCGAGTTTATTCTGGGCCGGTTGTAGGGTTTTCCCGCCTCTTGTTTATTTCTGTTTTTCTCGGAGACGATCATGCGCATTGGTCAGGGCTTTGATGTCCATGCCTTTGGTGAGGGCGATTTTGTCATTCTCGGCGGTGTTGAGATTCCCCACAGTCACGGCCTGAAAGCTCATTCAGATGGCGATGTGTTGCTGCATGCGCTGGCGGATGCGTTGTTGGGTGCGGTAGCGCTGGGCGATATCGGGCATCTGTTCCCGGATACCAGTGACGAATGGGCGGGTGCGGATAGCCGGGAGCTGCTCCGGCGGGTGATGGCCCGGGTGCTGGAGGAAGGTTTTTCGGTGGTGAACGTGGATACCACCATTATTGCCCAGGCTCCGAAGATGGCGCCCCATGTGGAGGCCATGCGGTTGAATATTGCCGAGGATCTCGGTGTGCCGGTGAGCCGGGTCAGTGTTAAGGCCACCACTACCGAAAAGCTCGGGTTTACTGGCCGGGGTGAGGGTATTGCCTGCCAGGCGGCGTGTTTACTTGAGCCAGTGTCAGTATGAGCGAGCAACCGGCAAAGCCAGGCTGGCGGCTGGAGTGGCCGGTGTCTTCCGGGCAAAGGGTCGGCTATGCGCTGCTGAAAGTAACGCCAGAGGATTTCCGGGTTACTGAGAGTCTGTGGCCGGAGGTGGAGGCCCGGGGCGGCGAAGCCGAAGGCTCCGGTGAGCATTTGTGCGTGTGGCTGGAAAAAACCGGGGACAATACCGAGTTTGTCGCCCGGGAGCTGGCGCAGTTGGCCGGCTGCAAGCCTTTCGAGGCGGGTTTTTGTGGGTTGAAGGACCGCCATGCGGTTACTACTCAATGGTTCAGTCTCTACTGCCCGGGGCGGGAAGCCTCTGATGCGGAATTGCTCAGTGCCATTGGCGAGCGCTGGCGGGTTCTGAGTTGGCGGCGCCACGCCCGCAAGCTGCGTCGGGGTGAGCACCAGGCCAATGGGTTTGAGCTGGTACTGCGCGAGGTTCAGGGCGACCGGCAGGTGCTGGAGGCCGCACTGGCACTGCTTGCGGAGCGGGGGGCACCGAATTACTTCGGGCCTCAACGCTTTGGATTTCAGGGCGGCAACCTGGAGCGGGCAGTGAATCTCGATGTTACCCGCCTGAACCGGAAGAAGGGCGGTCGTCGTGGCGGTGGCGGAAGTGGTTCGAAAAACGTATTGTACTTTTCGGCGGCACGTTCGTGGTTGTTCAATGAGGTGCTTGCCGCAAGGGTAGAGGCTGGAAACTGGTTTGAAGCGATGGCCGGTGAACCGGCGGCAGACGGTAGTCCTACAGGCCCTCTGTGGGGCGATGGCTGCACCACGGCGAGCGGTGAGCAAGAGCAACTGGAGCGAGCTGTCGTGGCAGGTCACCCGGAGTTTGAGCGGCTGTTTCTGAGCACCCGGATGAAACCCGAACGCCGAGCGCTGGTTACCCGCCCGGAAAACCTTCAGTGGCAATGGCGGGAGGACGGTAGCCTCCGGTTACAGTTCGCCTTGCCACCCGGGCAGTACGCCACCACGGTACTGGCCGATGTATTCGAGCTGCAGGACATGAGCCTCAGCCGGGATAATAAATACTAAGAAAGCTAGCGGAGAACACTGTGCGTATTCTGTTGTCGAATGATGATGGCGTGCATTCGCCTGGTCTGATGGCCCTGTTCGAGGGGCTGCAGGGTCTGGGTGAGCTTGCCGTGGTTGCCCCGGACCGTGATCACAGCGGAGCCAGTAACTCACTGACGCTGAGCCGGCCGCTGACGGTAGAGAAGCACCCCACCGGTTTCTGGTCGGTAGATGGTACACCTACCGACTGTGTCCAGCTGGCGGTTAACGGCCTGTTCGACAAACCCTTCGACCGGGTGGTCTCCGGTATCAACACCCACGCCAACCTTGGCGATGACATCATTTATTCCGGCACCGTGGCTGCAGCTACGGAAGGTCGCCACCTTGGCTTGCCGGCTATCGCCGTGTCCCTGGTGAATAACGGCCAGTATCATTATGCAACCGCGGCCCGGGTGGTCAGGATGTTGCTGGAGAACAAACGCTACCTGGCGCTTGGCCCCCGCTCGATTCTTAATGTGAATGTGCCGGATCTGCCCTTGAGCGAGCTGGCCGGCTTTCAGGTGACCCGGCTCGGGCACCGTGACCGGGCAGAGGGCGTTGTACCGGTCACTTGCCCACGGGGCAGGCGCCGGTACTGGATTGGTGCTGCCGGTAGCGGTGGTGATGCCGGCCCGGGAACGGATTTCCACGCGGTTCAGCACGGCTATGTCTCCATTACCCCGGTGCACATTGATATGACCCGGCATGAAGCCATGTCCAGACTGCAGGACTGGGTAGGCGACCTCGAGGGGCTTGAGGGGGTATCGGAATGAATGCCCCGCTTGAAGGCATCGGTATGACTTCCCGGCGCACCCGGCTGCGACTGGTACAGCGGTTGCGCGAGGCCGGAATACAGTCTGACCGGGTACTGGAAATTATCGGCCAGGTGCCCCGGCATATCTTCCTTGATGAAGCCCTGGCCCACAGGGCCTACGAAGAAACTTCTTTGCCCATCGGGTACGGGCAAACCCTGTCGCAGCCTTACATTGTTGCCCGGATGACGGAATTGTTACTGGCCCACGAGCCCGGGCGTGTGCTGGAATTGGGCACCGGCTCCGGCTACCAGACAGCGGTTTTGTCCCAGGCGTTCCGGGAAATCTACAGCGTTGAGCGCATCAAACCGCTGCAGGAACGGGCGCGGGAGCGGTTGCGGCAGCTGAATATTCGCAATGTGATGCTCAAGCATGCCGACGGCGGCATGGGCTGGCCGGAAAAAGGGCCGTTTGAAGGCATTATTGTAACGGCTGCACCGGTAGAGGTGCCCAGAGAATTGCTGGATCAGCTTGCCGATGGTGGTGTGCTGATTGCACCGGTAGGCGAGGAGAATCAGGTGCTGGTTGAAATTATTCGAAGAGGTGACAGCTTTGAGCGTCGTGACCTGGAACCGGTGCGTTTTGTGCCTCTGCTCGGTGGAGTGGTGCGTTGATGGAGCGTAGCCCGGAATCATCGGTGAATCGCAGCCACCATCCGGTGGCTGTGTTTTTAAGGGGCATGGCCATGGGGGCGGCGGATATCGTTCCGGGAGTTTCCGGGGGTACCATCGCCTTTATCACCGGCATCTATTTCCGGTTGCTTGAGGCCATCAGCGCCGCCCCCGTTGCGTTCGTGAAGCAATTTCTGAAAGGGGATATCCGAGGCTTCTGGCGGGCAATCGATGGCAGCTTTCTGATTACCCTGCTGGCGGGTGTGATCACCAGCGTGGCCAGCCTGGCCTCGCTGATCACCTGGTTACTGGCCAGCCATCCGATCCTGATCTGGAGCTTTTTCTTTGGCCTGATCGTTGCCTCCGTGTGGCATGTGGGGCGCCAGGCCCGTCACTTTTCCCCCTTCTTGCTGGCGCCGCTGGTTGCCGGGGTAGTCTTTGCCTGGTGGGTAACCACCCTCCCGGCCAGCGAAGTGGCACCCTCACAACTGGCATTTTTCTGGGCGGGAGCACTGGCTATCTGTGCCATGATCCTGCCGGGCATATCCGGCAGCTTCCTGCTGGTTATTATCGGCATGTACTCGCCCATACTGGCTGCGATCAAGTCGTTCGAAGTGGCCAGTCTCGGGCTCTTCCTGCTGGGGTGTCTGGTAGGGCTGTTGTCGGTAGCACGCCTGATCACCCTGGCGTTCCGGCACTTCCATGATACGGTGCTGGCGCTGTTGACCGGTTTCATGATTGGCGCACTGAGCAAGGTGTGGCCCTGGCAGGAAACCCTGAGCTGGCGTACCAACAGTTCCGGTGAACAGGTGCCCCTGAGCCAGGCGCCTGTTACTCCGGATACCTGGGCCGTGTTGACCGGGCAGGACCCGCAAGTTGTCATGGCGATAGTAATGGCTCTGGCGGGGCTGGTACTTGTCCTCGCCCTGGAATATGTTGGCCAGATGGCTGGCCCGAAGCAGGGTGATGCCAACGAGTAGATGGCGAAAGTGTTACCTGGCGCACAAAATTATTGTTTCCGAAGGTAACAATCCTTTGTCCGGGGTAACTTGGAATCGCCTATGAATTGTGCAATATATTAATAAGTTAGTCCTGAAACATGAGAAAGTGCATCCTTCGGGACCGTTTTCTTATACGGATTTATTATAATCAGGCATTTTTTATACGTGACTCTTAATATCGGGCGCCATCAAGCACCACTCCCGGTCAGGGCTTCGGCACTGGCCGGAACCCCGTGCCGCCGCCCGAGAAGCCGCAGGTGGCAGGTCGTTTCCTTGCTTCTGCTGGCTTTTCTGCTGCCGCTGTCTGGTTGCAACACCAACGCTCTCTATCAGGACAGTCTGTACAACCCCCCGGTTTACTGGGGCACCCACGTCGTTAAAAAAGGCGAAAACCTTTACCGGATTGCCTGGCGCTATGGCCGGGATTACCGGGAACTGGGGAATGCCAACGGCCTTGCCCCCCCCTGGAACCTGCGTGTTGGACAGGTGCTGCGCCTGGACAAAAAAGGCAGGATTCCCGAAAGTACCCGCACTGCGTCTGCAGCGCCGAACACTGCTACGGCACCGCAGCGCACGGTGGCCAGTCAGCCACCACGGACTACCGCGCCCCCGCCAAAAACCACCTCACGGTCAGCCGCCCCAGCTACCGGCAGCAGCCAGACCGTGGCCAACATCCGCTGGCACTGGCCGCACAATGGCACCGTTATTGCAGGATATTCTGCATCCGGGAAAGTCAATAAAGGTATTGATATTGCCGGAAAACCCGGGGATGCTGTGAAGGCTGCAGCTCATGGAAATGTGGTTTACGCGGGTAGTGGGTTGCTGGGTTATGGCAACCTCATTATTGTAAACCACAACGAGCATTATCTGAGCGCCTACGCACACAACCGGAAGATACTGGTGCAGGAAGGGGAGGACGTTAAAGCCGGGCAGGTAATCGCCGAGCTGGGTAGTACAGGGACAGACAAGCCGATGCTGCATTTTGAAATCCGCAAGAATGGCAATCCGGTAGACCCTTCCCGATATCTGCCCAGACGCTGAAAAAACCGGGAGCTGGATATTCCCGGCCAGATTACCCGAATCCTGACTGAAAACCGCACAAGCCAAGAACAAGAATGGCAACCGTGATTGCCAGCCAACAAGCAACTGTCCTGAAGAAAACCAACATTGAAAGCCCGCAATAACAAGAAGTATCGGGCGCAAACAGGATTATTGAGAGGCGGGGTAACGTAATGTCAGCAGAGCAAGAAGACATCATCATAGATCGTGTTGCGGACCTGGATGACGCAGACGATCATCTGTTAGCTGAAGATAAACCGGACAAGCCCGTAGCGGATGACCCGGTGGCTGAGACAGAAGAGGACTTTCCCACTCAGGGCAAGTACTACACCAGCACAAAGCAACTGGATGCCACCCAGTTGTACCTCAACGAAATCGGTTTCTCTCCCTTACTGACACCTGAAGAAGAAGTCTACTTTGCGCGTCTCGCCCGGAAAGGTGAGGAATCGGGCCGCAAGCGTATGATTGAAAGCAACCTCCGGCTGGTGGTCAAGATTGCTCGCCGGTATGTAAACCGGGGCCTTACACTGCTGGACCTGATCGAAGAGGGCAACTTGGGCCTGATTCGCGCAGTGGAAAAATTCGACCCTGAGCGGGGCTTCCGGTTCTCCACCTATGCAACCTGGTGGATCCGGCAGACCATCGAACGGGCCATCATGAACCAGACCCGAACCATCCGGCTGCCGATTCATGTGGTCAAAGAGCTCAATCTGTACCTGCGTGCGGCCCGTGAACTGACCCAGAAGCTGGACCACGAGCCGACGGCAGAAGAAATCGCTCGGCTGGTCGACAAGCCGGTGGCAGACGTCAAGCGCATGCTGGGTCTTAACGAGCGGGTTGCTTCCATGGACACCCCGATTGGTGTCGGAAGTGACAAGTCCCTGATGGACACCGTGGCCGATGAAGGCGCCTCTGACCCGGCCGATGTCCTGCAGGATGACGATATCTGCTCCAGTCTGGAAAAGTGGATTGATCAGCTGAGCGACAAGCAGCAGGAAGTGTTGTCACGCCGCTTCGGATTGCGGGGATATCCGGTCAGTACCCTGGAAGAGGTGGGCCAGGAAATTGGCCTGACCCGAGAGCGGGTGCGGCAGATTCAGGTTGAAGCCCTGCGTCGTCTGCGGGAGATTCTTGAGAAAGACGGCCTGTCGGGTAACCTGTTGTTCAACTAGGCACAATTGACGTACCTGAAAGGCAAGCCGGTCATGGAAGCATGACCGGTTTTTTTGTTTAATGTGGCACCAAATGAGAACCAGGTGGCGAATACCACCCAAACTTCGTTGTTAGAATGGGCCGCCGGGCGGAATTCGGGTGTCGACCCGGTGCGAATGAAGCATTCAATAATAACGACCTTAAGGAAGGACAGGACTATGAAAAAGACTCTTACTGCAGGTTTTGCATCTCTGATTCTCGCTGGCGCCCTGGCTACTCCGGTCCACGCACTGACCGTGGCCGGCATTGATGTTCCGGACACCTATTCTGCAATGGGGCAGGAGCTGCAGCTGAACGGCGCAGGCACCCGGTCCAAGTGGTTTATGGACTTGTATGTGGGTGGTCTGTATGTTGCTGAGAAGGTCAGTGACGGGCAGGCGGTTATTAACGCCGACGAGCCACAGGCAATCACCCTGCATATCACCTCCGGCATGATCACCAGCGAGCGCATGACCGAAGCCACCATGGACGGCTTCAAGTCATCCACCGACGGTGATCTGTCAGCCATCCAGTCTGATGTCGACCAGTTCATGTCCGTGTTCCAGGAAGAAATCAAGGAAGGCGACGTGTTTGATCTTGTCTATGCGCCGGGTGAAGGTGTTCGGGTTCTGAAAAATGGAGAGCAGAGAGACACCGTAGGCGATCTGGAGTTCAAAAAGGCCCTGTTCGGGATCTGGCTGTCTGACAAGCCGGCCCAGAAAGACCTGAAAAAGAAAATGCTCGGCCAGAATTGAGTTACTGGGCAGAACCACGAAAAAGCCGGCAAGCGCCGGCTTTTTTTGTGTCCGCTGAATAATGATCTGAGCGGTTACTGATAATCCCGCTTTTCTTTGAATTCACACAGGTCTTCAATCATACAGGCGCCACACTTGGGTTTACGGGCCGTGCAGGTGTAGCGGCCATGCAGGATCAGCCAGTGGTGGGCATCCATCAGGAATTCCTTGGGGACCAGTCGCATAAGCCGCTTTTCCACGTCCAGCACATTTTTGCCGGGAGCTATGCCGGTACGGTTGGATACCCTGAAAATGTGGGTGTCGACCGCCATAGCCGGCTGACGAAAGGCTGTGTTCAGCACTACGTTGGCGGTTTTCCTGCCCACACCTGGCAATGCCTCCAGGTCTTCCCGGTTGTCAGGCACCACGCTGCCGTGCTTTTCCATCAGGATCTTACAGGTTTTGATGACGTTTTCGGCTTTGCTGTTGAACAGGCCGATGGTCTTGATGTACTCCTTCAGGCCATCAACTCCCAGTGCATAAATGGCCTCGGGCGTGTTGGCCACCGGATACAGCTTGTCCGTGGCCTTGTTAACGCCAACGTCGGTAGCTTGCGCCGACAGGATGACCGCAATCAGCAACTCGAAGGGGTTGCTGTAGTTGAGCTCTGTGGTCGGATTGGGGTTGGCGTCCCTCAAGCGAGTGAATATCTCGGTTCGTTTCTGCTTGTTCATAGAAAGGCAAAATCAACTTCAGGAAATGTTGCCGGTAACCCGGACCCGTTTACTGCCAACTTCGGCAGGTGCGGCCTCGGCCGCTTTCCGGCGCTCGCTCAGGTGATTGTCGATGCCATTCTTCAGGGCAATCAGCACACCCAGACCAACGAAGGCGCCGGGTGGAAGCACCATAAACAGCATGTCCGGGTAGTGTTCGAAGGGCCGAATCACCCAGTCGGCAGCCATGGGGCCGAGCAACAGGTGCATGTCGGCAAACAGGGTGCCCTGACCAATCAGCTCGCGCATGCCACCCAGCACAATCAGGACCGCCAGGAAGCCGAGGCCCATCATGGCTCCGTCGAGCATCGCCGGCAGTGGTGGGTTCTTGGAGGCAAAGGCATCGGCCCGGCCCAGAATGGTGCAGTTGGTGACGATCAGGGGAATGAAAATGCCCAGAATTTCATAGAGTTCATAGGTAAAGGCCTGCATCAGCAATTCGGCGCAGGTTACGAACGAGGCAATGATCATCACGAACGCCGGCAGCCGGACTGATTCTCTGACAAAGTTGCGGATCACTGAAACCGACAGGTTGGAGCCGATCAGAACCAGCAGGGTAGCAATACCCAGCCCTATGGCGTTGACGACGGTGCTGGTAACAGCCAGCAGGGGGCAAAGGCCGAGCACCTGAACCAGTGCCGGGTTGTTGGTCCACAGGCCGTCTTTGATGATCTCTCCGGAGGTTTTGGTCGCCATGATCAGGAGTGCTCCTCAGACGCCGGTTGGGCGGTAATGACTTTGCGGATGTCGTCCCGGTGCTTTCGGTAATAGACCAACGTTTTTTGTACCGCTTTCACCACTGCTCGTGGGGTGATGGTAGCACCGGTGAACTGATCGAACACACCGCCGTTCTTTTTCACATTCCACTCTTTCGGCAGCGGATTGTTCAGGGAGCGCCCGTCAAAGTTGAGCACCCAGTCGGATTTCCGGGTTTCGATGCGATCACCAAGCCCCGGGGTTTCCCTGTGACTGGTTACCCGCACTCCCAGTACGGTGCCGTCAAGGTCAATGCCCACCAGCAGATGGATGTTACCCGAGTAGCCGTCCGGTGCTACAGCCGGAAAGATCATGCCCACGGGCTGGCCATCCTGTCGGGCAACCCAGGCCAGCACCGGCCCTGCGTCCGGGGCGCGTTCATCTGCGGGCAGGGCAACGGCATCGTTCAGCAAATCGTTGTTGTGCCGGCTTTCAGGGATGATTTCAAACAGGGCTTTGGCCTCGGCCCGGGCAGCCTGCTCGGCAATACGGTCCTTGGTGAAGCCCTGAGTCAGCGCGATGGTACCGCCGGTCAGTATCGCAAACAGGCCAAGGCCAACAGCGCTGCGGCGGATAGACGTGATCAGTGTGCTCATGGTCAGCCTCCGTTCCTGCCCGTTAACCCGCGCGGTGCCTTGTGATGGCCATAGGTTCTTGGCGGTGTGTAATGGTCGATGAATGGAACGGCAAAGTTCATCAGCAGCACGCTGAAGGCAACGGCATCCGGGTAGTTGCCCCAGCTTCGTATCAGGTAGACCAGCACCCCGATACCGGCACCGTAGATCAGCTTGCCCTGATGACTGGTGGCAGCTGACACCGGATCGGTGGCGATAAAGAATGCGCCCAGCATGGTGCCCCCGGCCAGCAGGTGCAGTTGCAGGGGGGCGTACTGGTCCGGATTGCTGCCAAAGGCCAGGCTCATAACGGCAATCGCAGCAAGAAAGGCAACGGGAATATGCCAGGTGATGATTTTTAGGCCGATCAGCAACAGGCCTCCGGCCAGAAATGCCAGGTTCACCCATTCCCAGCCCAGGGCCACCTGATCGCCAAATGTCGGATGTTGCAATACTTCAGCGGCGGTGTGAGTGGCAATTTTGTGTTTGTATTCATTCAGGGGGGTGGCCATGGTCCAGCCATCAATGGCGGTCTGGCTGCCAGAGAAGATGGTGGCCAGGGTTTCACCAAAGCCCGGTGCGCCGCCCCACAGTGTGGCGGCCTGGGCCCAGTTTGTGGTCATGGCTACCGGGAACGAAATCAACACCAGGGCATAGCCCACCATGGCTGGGTTGAACGGGTTGGAGCCCAGGCCGCCATAGAGTTGCTTGGCGACGACAATAGCGGTGATTACCGCCACGCCGGACACCCACCAGGGGGCAAACTGGGGCAGGGACAGGCCGAGCAGCAGGCCGGTTACCGCCGCGGTGTTGTCTTTCAGAAAGAACGCCACCGGTTTGCCACGGAGTCTGAGAATGGCGGCCTCGGCGGCAAGGGCCAGGGCGATACACCAGACCACATTGATCAGATTGCCCCAGCCGAAAAACAGGGTCTGGGCCAGCAGGCCGGGCAGGGCGGCCAGAATGACCCAGAGCATGACCCTCGACGTGGGGCGGGCGTTGTGGGCATGGGGAGATGACTGTTGAACTAATGCCATGAACAATTAGCCTGCAATGGGTTATTTGGGTGCCGGAGCATCGGATTGCTTAGCCAGCACTTTCCGGGCATCGGTCAGGGCCTGCTGCGCCCGCTCTACCCGGTCATGATTCTTGGCCACTGCCCGTTCCAGTTTATCCACGTTATCGGCTTGCTGGGCCCGGGCTTCTTCAAGCATGCCTTGCATGGTGTTGAGCTTGCCTTGTGCCTGCAGCAGTTGTTTTTCCAGGGCGTCGATATCCGGCAATGGCTGGCTGTCTTCGGTTGCGTTAGCCGGTGGTGGGGCGTCAGTATCCGCGGCTTGCGCTGCCTTTGCTTTCTTCCGCTCCAGTGCCTGTTGCACCAGCGCCGCCTTGCCAGCACGCTCGTCTACCGTATCTGCCTGCTGTACAGCCTGCTCGGCTTCGGCCTGCTTTTTCACCTGAGCTTCGGCAGCGGCCCGGGCTCGTTCTTGCCGGCGCAGTTCCTTTTCCTGCTGCTCCCGTTCGAGCCGGGCCTGTCGGGCTTCAAAGCGCTCCCGGGCCCGGTCGGACTTCAGCTGTTCTGCCTGTTGCTGGCGGATCTCACCCTTGGCGTACCGGTAATACTGTACCAGCGGAATGGAGCTGGGGCAGACGTAGGAACAGGCGCCGCACTCGATGCAGTCAAACAGGTTCAGGTGCTCTGCCTTCTCGAACTCTCCGGATCTGGAATACCAGAAAAGCTGTTGCGGCAGCAGCTCCATCGGGCATGCCAGGGCGCACTGGCCGCAACGGATGCAGGGCTGCTCCGGCGCCGGTGCCGGCAGTTCGCTGGCCGTAGCGGCAATGACACAGTTGGACGTTTTTATAACCGGCACGGCATCGCTGTTAAGGGTGTAGCCCATCATGGGACCACCGAGGACCAGCCGGTTGAGCTGAGCCCCCTGCAATCCGGCCTGTGCCAGAAGATAGCTGACCGGTGTGCCGATCAGAGTCTGGAAATTGCCGGGGTTGTGCAGGGCATCACCGGTCAGGGTGACAACCCGGGCAATCAGTGGCTTGCCCTCCAGCACCGCCTGCGATACGGCCATTGCGGTACCAATGTTCTGGCACATCACGCCAATGTCTGCGGGAATGCCGTCACTGGGGACTTCCAGGCCGGTGAGAATCCTTATTAGCTGCTTTTCTCCGCCGGACGGGTATTTGGTCGGGATAACGGCAATTTCAATTCTGGTGCCCTGAACCGCTGCGCGCATGGCGGCGATGGCTTCCGGCTTGTTGTCTTCAATGCCGATAACGCAGCGGGCCGGGCGCAGAATCCAGGCCATAACCTGCATGCCGGAGACTACCTCGGCGGCATGCTCGCGCATGGTCAGGTCGTCTGCGGTGATGTAGGGCTCACACTCGGCGCCGTTGAGGATGAGGGTCTCGACCTTGCGGTCTCCTCTCGGGCGCAATTTGATGTCGGTTGGAAAACCAGCACCACCCATACCGGCAATGCCGGCGTTGCGGATGATCTGCAGTACCTGTTCGCGGTCGCAGTGTTTGTAATCACTGAGCGGGTGCAGTTCGGTCCATTGATCTTCGCCATCGGGCCGCAGAACGATGCACCAGTCGGCCATGCCCGATGGGTGCGGTACCGGTAGTTGTTCGATGGCTTCAATGGTGCCCGAGGTGGGCGCATGAACCGGAACGCCCATGCCAGTTGGTACATCGGCAATCATCTGGCCTTTGAGCACCCGGTCGCCCGGGCTGACAATGGCTTCCGCCGGCTCACCAATGTGCTGCTGCAGCGGCAGCACCAGGCGCTCGGGAATGCCAGCTGCCTGAATCGGTCGGCGGGTGGATTGCTGCTTGTTTTCAGGCGGATGAATGCCGCCGGAGAAATCCCACAGTTGCGTCATCAGGTACGGGCTCCCTGGCGATCGGTGGCAATAATGTCCGGCTCAGGCGGCGACCAGCTCCAGCTGCGGATATCCGGCTGTATGGTCACCATGTCGATACAATCCACGGGGCAGGGCTCTACGCACAGGTCGCATCCGGTACACTCACTTTCGATCACCGTATGCATGTGTTTGGCCGAACCGAGAATGGCATCAACCGGGCAGGCCTGAATGCACTTGGTGCAGCCAATGCATTCGTCTTCGCGAATCACAGCGACCCGTTTGGCTTGTTCTGCACCGTGCTCCGCGTCCAGCGGTTGGGGCTCGATATCCAGCAGGTCTGCCAGGGCCTTGATGGTGCTCTCGCCACCGGGCGGGCACTTGTTTATGGCTTCGCCGTTGGCGATGGCTTCGGCATAGGGGCGGCAGCCGGGAAATCCACACTGGCCACACTGGGTTTGTGGCAGCAGCGAGTCAATCTGGTCGACCAGTGGGTTGCCTTCCACCTTGAACCGTTCTGCAGCAAAGCCTAGCAGCCCGCCAAACACCAGGGCCAGGGCCAGCAGAACCACAACGGCAATCAGGAAACTTGTCCACATAAAACAACCGCTCCGTCAGACTGCTACCAGGCCGGTGAACCCAAGGAAAGCCAGGGCCATCAAGCCGGCGGTGATCAGGCCGATGGAGGCGCCCCGGAAGGCGACCGGCACGTCGGACACGGCGATGCGTTCACGCATGGCAGCAAACAGCACCAGCACCAGGGAGAAGCCGGCTGCAGCCCCGAAACCGTACAGAACGGATTCCACAAAGTTGTTGTTCTTGTTGATGTTCAGCAGGGCCACCCCGAGCACCGCGCAGTTGGTCGTGATCAGGGGCAGAAAAATGCCCAGCACTCGGTACAGCAGGGGGCTGGTCTTGCGGACCACCATTTCGGTGAATTGCACAACTACGGCAATCACCAGAATGAAGGTGATGGTTCTCAGGAAGGTGAGGTCCAGCGGTTCGAGCAAATAAGTATATGCCAGATAACTGCACACCGATGCCAGGGTCAGTACAAAGGTGGTGGCCAGGGACATGCCCATGGCGGTTTCCAGCTTGCCGGAAACTCCCATGAACGGGCACAGCCCCAGGAACTGCACCAGTACAAAGTTGTTCACCAGAATGGTACTGACCAGAATCAGCAAATACTCTGTCATCGGAGTGTCTCAGCCTTGCTGCTTACATTACCCGCATGCCGGGCGTGGCGCCGGAGTCCGGAGACAGGATGAAAATCTCCTTGCCACCCGGGCCTGCGGCCAGAACCATACCTTCAGACATGCCGAACTTCATTTTCCGGGGCTTCAGGTTGGCCACCATGACGGTCATACGGCCTTCCAGATCTTCCGGTTTGTAGGCGGACTTAATACCAGCAAACACGTTGCGCTCGCCATGCCCCACATCAAGGGTCAGGCGAAGAAGCTTGTCTGCGCCTTCCACATGCTCGGCTTTGACGATTTTAGCGACCCGCAGGTCCACCTTGGCAAAGTCGGGGAATTCGATTTCATCAGCCACCGGCTCCAGATCTGCCGCCGGTGCTGCTGCGGGCTGGCCAACCGCCGCTGGCATGTCTTCTTTTGAAGCATCCAGCATTTTCTCGATCTGGGCTATATCCACCCGGTTCATCAGCGGCTTGAACTTGTCGATGCCGTGGTTTTCCAGCAGGGCGGCGCGGTTGTTCCAGTCCAGACGGGAATTCAGGAACGACTGCGCGGCCTCGGCGGTCTTCGGCAGCACCGGCGCCAGATAGGTCATCAGCAGGCGGAACATGTTCAGGGCATTGGTGCAGATGGCCTGCAGCTTGTCGTCCTGGCCTTCCTGCTTGGCAATCACCCAGGGCTGTTCATCGTTCACGTACTGGTTGGCGATGTCTGCAAGCTCCATGATCCGGCGCATGGCACGCCCGAACTCGCGAGTATCGTAGAACCCGGCAATCTGCTCGCCGGCGTCGATAAACTCTTTCAGTTTGTCCTGCTCGATGACCTTGCCCAGCTTGCCGTCAAAGCGCTTGGTGATGAACCCGGCGCTTCGGCTGGCGATATTCACCACCTTGCCTACCAGGTCCGAGTTCACCCGGGCGGCGAAGTCTTCCAGGTTCAGGTCCATGTCATCCACGCCGCCGGTCAGCTTGGCGGCGAAGTAGTAGCGCAGGTATTCCGGGTCCAGGTGATCCAGGTAGGTGCGGGCCATAATGAAGGTGCCGCGGGACTTGGACATCTTTTTGCCGTTCACCGTCAAGAACCCATGGGCCCAGACGGCTGTTGGCGTGCGGAAACCGGCATCGTGCAGCATCGACGGCCAGAACAGGGCGTGGAAGTTGATGATGTCCTTGCCGATGAAGTGGTACACCTCGGCGGTGGAATCTTTCTTCCAGAAATGCTCGAAATCGATGCCTTCGCGGTTACACAGGTTCTTGAAGCTGG
>Ga0209075_1002256_pt1 | contig 17193 bp, 21 predicted proteins | sample Stecom2011_FD_187523 | JGI IMG/M metagenome (GOLD analysis project Ga0209075, IMG submission 187523) | Agricultural soil microbial communities from Utah to study Nitrogen management - Steer compost 2011 (SPAdes) (version 2) | ecosystem: Environmental > Terrestrial > Soil > Agricultural land...
TGCGCGTTGCGCGCGAGGAAATCTTTGGTCCGGTTGCGCCGCTGTTCCGTTTCGAGTCTGAAGCGGAAGTGGTGCATCGGGCCAACGATACCGAATACGGTCTTGCCGCCTATGTTTTCACGCGCGATGTCGGACGTGTGTTTCGCATGGGCGAGGCACTGGATTTCGGCATGGTGTCGGTAAATTCCGGCGTTTTCTCGAATGAAGTCTTTCCTTTCGGCGGTATCAAGCAATCAGGTGTCGGACGTGAAGGCGGACGCGTCGGGATTGATGAATATCTCGAAATGAAGTCACTGTGTATTGGTGGGGTGGATCGATGAGCGAAAAAAGCATGGCGCATAGCGCGCTGAGTGCCCCGTCTCAATGGATCGAGCGTTTCGCGCCGCTGGTGGACAGTGGCAGTACGGTGCTGGACGTGGCCTGCGGTGGAGGGCGTCACGCCCGCTTGTTTGCGGCACGTGGTTGTCACGTCGAAGCGGTGGATCGCGATGCGGAAGCGCTCGCACAGCTTGTCGGCGTTGAAGGCATCACCACCACACTCGCCGATCTGGAGGCGAGCGATTGGCCCTACGCTGAGCAGCGTTTCGATGCGGTGGTGGTGGCAAACTACCTGTATCGCCCGCATTTCGACGCGTTATTGGAAAGCGTCGCTCCGGGTGGCGTATTGCTTTACGAGACCTTCATGCAGGGCAATGAACGCTTCGGCAAGCCATCGAACCCGAACTTTTTGCTCGCGCCGGGGGAATTGCTCGAATGCGTGCGGGGCGGATTTACCGTAATTGCCTTTGAGCAGGGAGAGGTCAGCGTGCCGAAACCGGCGATGGTGCAACGCCTCTGCGCGGTGCGAAGAGGTGCGAGAAAAACGCTGCCGCCTTTGCCATGACGCCTCGCTTGGGTTGTGTGGAACGCATCGACAACGACTGATTTTCGCCCGGATGAGGCACTCCGAAACGGTTCTTTGTGCGCCCGCGTCCTGCGGTCTACGATGCGCTCGCAAGAATCGCCTCAGCCACGGCCTGGATGCCGGCCGGGCTGAGATCGTCCGTCTTGATTTGTTGAGCATCCGCATACCGCGCGTAATGGCGGTGCTGTGAACGGCGATACAACGGATCGTAGTGCAGGGCAATGAATTCGCTGAACAATTCGGGCAGGGCGCGCTGCTCGGAAAACGCTTTCCAGCGTTTCAACGTCTCGTTGCTTTGCAATCCATGCAGGTAATCGATGCGCTGTTGAAGCTGTGGAATGTCGTCACCCAGATAGGCGTAATCACGCACAAGAAATTCAAGACGCGCCTCCCGCGTAGCCTGGATGGCGATGCACGGTGCTTCACGTATGGTCCGGATCAGCGTTTCCGGCAGGTGGAGACGTCCGATTTTGCGACTTTCCGCTTCAATGAATACCGGCCGTTCGGGGTCGAGTCTGGACAGCGCTTGGTGCAATTCAGTCTCGAACAGTTTCTGCGGCGGTTGTGCACGATCCGGCAAAACACCAAAAACGGAGCCCTTGTGCGCAGCGATCTCCTCCAGGTCGATGATCTGTGCGCCCAAGGTGTTCAATGCTTGCAGGATTCGCGTCTTGGCACTTCCGGTTGGGCCGCCGATGACACGGAAGTCGAAACGTTTCGGAAGTACATCAAGTTCGGCCAGAACGTGACGTCGCCAGCTTTTGTACCCGCCTTCGAGCTGACGCGCATCCCAACCGATCATCCGCAACCACGTCACGAACGCGCCGCTGCGTTGCCCGCCGCGCCAGCAATAGACCAGCGGCCGCCAGTTGCGAGGTTTGTCCGGGAAGCTCTCGCGCAGATGACGCGCGATATTTTCAGCAACCCACGCGGCACCGAGGCGCCTGGCCTCGAAAGCGGAACGTTGTTTGTAAATCGTGCCTACAGTCGCGCGCTGTTCGTTGTCGAGCACCGGAAACGATAGCGCGCCCGGAATGCGATCTTCGGCGAACTCGGCCGGACTGCGCGCGTCGAGAATGTCGTCAAAGTCGCCCAGTTCGGCAACGGTGGCAAGATTGGTGCCTCTTTTCATGCGGCGGGAGAGAGGTTCAGATGAAGCGGAGATTGTCGCATGAAGAGACGGCTGGAAAACGCCGACAAAATGTCAAACCTTGCTGTAGCCCCAGATGAAGCATCCAATGAGGACGTGTAGGCCGGACAGCGTGTAGGCCGGACAGCGAAGCGCCTCCGGCAATAGGCCTTTGCATTGGCACACCATCACCACGCATGCAACCAACACGAAGCAATACCCTAGACGTGCATTCGCAAAAGTGTAAATGCCGGATTAAAAGTCCAGCCTCCGATTCCCATTGCTCGACATTGTTGGGAGCACTTTGAGCAAAGCACTGTCGCTCCGTTCAGGATTCTCCTTCGAGAAGTTCCTTTAACGTTCGAAGGTCTTTGGTAACCGCTTTCGCATCGTCCTCGAATTGATCATCGGACATCCCAGGCTGTCTCAGTAAAGTAAATATGAATTCGCTCCCGCCCCCGTTCGGTACGACTCGCATCGGATTATGAACGACCACGCCTGAATCAAGCTCAACATCATGATCCATGACGCCAAATGTATTCGTTTCCGCAAACCTGATCTTCGCCTGTCCGAACGGGGTTTCAGCAACCCATACATCCCCATTTTTCTTGACCTCAGAGCTGGCCAACCCTGCGGCCCAGGCCGACAGGTTCTCAGGGTCAGAAGCAAACGCATAAACCTCTTGCGGAGTGCGATGGATGTAGGTGCTGATATGCTTCACATCATGCATCGTTAAACATTCCTCTTGTTGAGTCATACGCAGAACTCAAGCCTGTGGTGACCTGCCCCCAAAGAGGGCGTGTAGGCCGGACAGCGAAGCGCCTCCGGCAGAGGCCTGAAGAAGCATAAATGCTGGATTAAAAGGCCAGAATCCGATTTTCGCGCCAGTTTGAGGGGATCAAGGCTTGACGGGATAACGGCTGGAAATGGCGATTCGATTCCAGGCGTTGATAACCACAGACAGCCATTCGATAGCGGAAATTTCTTCACTAGAAAGTGATTCCGCTGCGCCTGCGTATACCGAGTCGGGAACCTGCCCATCAGAAATCAATGTAATGGCCTCAACCAACTCCAAGGCGGCGCGTTCTTTTTCCGAGAAATATTGCGACTCGCGCCATGCCGATAGAATACTAATGCGGTCGAGGGGTTCGCCGCTGGCCTGTGCGTCACGAGTATGTAAGCGCACGCAGAATGCGCATTGGTTGATTTGGGATGCGCGTAACCGCAGAAGATGACAGAACCCATCGTCAAATCCCGCATCCACGGTGGCTTGCGACGCTAGCTTGTCGAGATTGCTGATGGCCTGGTAGAGCTCTGGCCTTGTTTTCCCTAAATTGACTCGCTCTGACATTGGGGAGCTCCTGCGATTGTTAGAGCTCATTGAGGTGAGCCTTTGCGACAGACCGATTTATTTTTTGAGCTAGAACCTGAGCCTTTCTCATGAGATCTTGGATTTCTTCCCAGTTCTTCCAATGTTCTGCCCATATTTCACTACCCACTATGCTCTCAAAGTCTATTCGACTCGGTTTGGCCCATTTTTCATAAAGTTTGATCTTCTGTATTCGATTTTCGAGATCGGATATTTGTCTTGTATTTGGGGAAAGAGCCGCAGAACTCCTCATCCATGTCTCCCACTCTTTGTTCCCCTTGGACTGGTTGCATTTTCCACAGGACGGGATCAAATTGTGGATTTCGGAAATATAGCCTGTCGGTTTTTTATTCTTAACCAGTGGGCGCAGGTGATCCCATTCGGATGCTGTATCGCCACAATAAGCGCAACAGTAGCTGCTCTGATCCATTCCTAAGATCCGCAATGCCTCCTCGATTTGCTCTGCTGTAGGCGTGATTACTGGTATTATCGAGTTTATAAACGCATTAGTAATGCTTGAAGATCTCCCTGTGATCTTCAGTGATGTAGGCATTCTAAACAATGCTAAATAAGGCATAGATGTGTAGCTCTAACGGTTGAGCTCAGGCGCCGCCGAGCCGAATAGCCGCGAGGAAACCTGCAAGCACGGTTTGCAGGTGGTTGCTTGAAGCGAGAGGTTAGCGATCTTCCGCCAAATCGCTTAATGATGTATGCGATACCAAATGCGTGCATGACAAACGCCGCCGCTAAGGCGACGGGCGGAAGAGTAAAGATAAGAAGCCCCGTGCGGAACCAGAGCCACTGGAGAGCGGAATCAGCCCACCTGCCGCTTCCAAAATGGCAAGCAGCCAAAGCAACATTGGACACATCGATCGAGAGCGTCGTTTCATCTTCGTTAAATGAGTGCTAACGCCGCAAATTAGCAAGGTCTTAACCGTCCGCATCGCTTTGTTACGCGCCTTTCTCTCTGACATAGATATGTGCGGTCGTACCATCCTCTCCGAAAGTTCTCTCGCTTACTTCTAGGTAGCCTAGGGATCGGACCAACTTTCCCAACTTCTCATATCCGTAATTACGGGGGTCAAAGGATGGCGTATTTTTATTAATATACGAACCCACAGCAGCCAAAGACGCCCATCCATCTTCCCGGGATACAGCCTCTATTGCTGATCCGAATACCCTTCGCAACTCTGCATTGCCTGTCTCATCGGGATGGCCTTGGCTTCCCCCTTTACGGAGTACTTCCGTAAATATAAATTTATCGCACGCTGAGACGAATGGCTCGGGAGTTTTCTTCTCTCCAAAGCCGTAAACAAGTAGGCCGCTTTCCCGGATTCGATTTGCCAACCTCGTGAAGTCACTGTCTGAGGAAACAAGGCAGAAACCGTCTAATCTTCCTTCGTGAAGTAGATCCATGGCATCGATGATAAGAGAAGAATCAGTAGAGTTCTTTCCCTGCGTGTAGCTGAACTGCTGCATCGGTTGGATCGCATATCGGTGTAGGTGCGATTTCCATCCTTTTAGGTTAGTCGTTGTCCAATCACCATAGGCGCGCTTAACACTAGCGATTCCGAACTTTGATACCTCGGCTAGCAGTTCTGCACAGATTGTCGCCTGGGCATTGTCAGCATCTATCAGCATTGCAAGCTTACAGTTCTCGGGTCCGACCACTTGCACTCTCCTTAGGCGTAACAATGATTAGACTGCACGTAACGATATCGAATCAATGTGCGTGCGTCATTATTGCGTTTCACTTTGCATGTCTATGCAGGAAAAATCCAGATTTTTCAGTGATTTGCGGTATGCAGCCAGGTTGCTCCATGCGTCTGACTGCAACAAATGCTTTTAACATAACATAAGCCCTTGTTTGTGCTTTCTAACAAAGGAAGCGTCACGGCTGGCGAGACTCAAGCACCGAAGTTTTGGGATCGTGTCAGGGAGACGTACGGAGGCTGCACTACAGCACCAGGGCGGAAAAGAGCTATGGGTACTGGATTCGGTACTTCATCCACTTTTATGATCTGAAGCATCCGACAGGGCTGAAACGCTTGTCTCATTCAAGCATCGGTTCGAGCTTTTCCCACACCGTGTCCAGAATCAATGGTTGTGCTTCGACAGTGGGGTGGATGCCGTCCTCAAAGAAGTATTCGGGCTGGTCGGCAAAGCCGTCCAACAGCATGGGAACGTACGGCAGGTTGTGCTGTTCGGCGAGATCGTCGAAGGCTGCGCGGAAGCGCCGGTTGTATACCGCTCCATAGTTGGGTGGCATGTCGAGTCCGATCAGCAGAACGCGGCTCCCGGCCTCGTGTGCGGCTGTTATCATCGCGTTGAGATTGTCGGACATCACGGTAGGCGGCAAGCCGCGCAGACCGTCGTTACCTCCAAGTTCGAGGATGAAAATATCCGGTTGGTGCTGTTCGAGCGCGACCGGAAGACGGGTGAGGCCGCCATCCGTGGTTTCGCCGCTGACACTGGCATTGATGACTGTATGCTCATGGCCGGTTTCGTTGAGACGTTCTTGCAGCAGTACGGGCCAGGCCTGTTCGCTGCGCATCTGGTAGCCGGCTGAAAGCGAATCCCCCCACACGAGTATCGTTCCGGCCTGAACCAGACCCGGGGTGACAAAACACAGGAAAATCAGGATGGATCGAAGCAGCATTGCGAATGAACCTCCGTTGGTCGAAGTTTTGGGCCTGGCAAAGCATGTTGCCGTCGCCGGTGGCGAGGTGCTGCGTATCGTCGATGAGGTTTCGTTCTCGATCAAGCGTGGTGAATCGGTCGCGATCGTGGGGGCGTCGGGTTCGGGAAAATCGACGTTGCTCGGATTGCTCGCGGGCCTGGATATCCCCAGTCACGGGAGCGTATCCATCGATCGTACGGAACTGTTCAACTTGAACGAAGATGCGCGGGCGGCGCTGCGCGGCAGGATGATTGGTTTCGTTTTCCAGTCTTTTCAGCTGCTGCCGGCCCTGACGGCGCTGGAAAACGTGATGCTGCCTCTGGAACTGGCTGGCGCGGCAGACGCGCGGGTGCAGGCGGAAGAGTGGCTCACGCGCGTCGGGCTGGCCGCCCGGCAACGTCATTATCCCAAACAGCTCTCCGGTGGTGAGCAGCAGCGCGTTGCGCTGGCGCGAGCTTTTGCGCCGAAACCGCGGCTGTTGTTGGCCGACGAACCGACCGGGAATCTTGATGCCGCGACCGGCACAGCGATCATTGACCTGCTGTTTGAGCTCAACCATTCTGCGGACACGACGCTGATTCTTGTCACCCATGACGAGGCGCTTGCGGCGCGCTGCGACCGGATATTGCGGATGCAGGCGGGACGGTTGTCGGAAGAGGTGCCAAACGCTCCGGACGAGGCGTTGGCGACAGACAGACGCTAGCGTACAGGCTGTGGCCGCGTTTGCGGGCCAGATTTTCCGGACGGAAGCTGGCCCGCGAGCAGGCGGTTAGGCCCGTGTTACGAGTCGCTCGGCTTGAGCGGTTCGATCTTCAGTTGGTCGAGTTTCCACAACCACGTGCCGTCCGGCTGACGGCGGGCGATTTCAGTGGAAATGTTGCCGTTGGGCAGACGCGAGGTGGTCATGGCCAGATCACCGTGGACCACTGGCTTCATTTGGTCGACGGGCGGAAATTCCCGTTTTTTGGCGAGTATGCGGGCGTAGAACTGGCGAATTTCTTCGTGCCCGCTGGCCACCGGCTCGCCGACGGCGAGCACGGCATCGGGTTCATACAATGCGACGAGTCCTTCCACGTCACCGGCGTTTGCGCGGTCGATGAAAAATCGGGCGAGATCTTCCGGATGTTGTGCCTTGTCCATTTTCATTTCTCCTGATTCAGCGGTGCGGGTGAGTGAGCGGAGGCGCGCTCCCCATCATTGAAGGCATGGTAGAACAATTCGTGCCGGTCTAACGTAATCGTTTCCCCGCGCCATCACTGACCGCGACGTTCACCGGAATGCCAGCCTTGACGCTTTCGGAAGCGGTACAGAACGGTTCGAAACGCTCCAGTGCCCGGTCAATGTGCGGCAGGGATGCGGAATCGGCCTCAAGCTGGATGTGTACGTCGATGCAGGTCACGCGCAGTCGGCCTTCGTCGTTGCGGCCAAGCGTGCATTCGGCACTGGCGCGAATCTGGCCGGCCTCCTGGCGATATTTGGTGAGCGCGAAGAACAGACTGGCCGATAGGCAGTAGGCCACGCTGGTGGCCAGTAGTTGTTCGGGTGCAGGGCCTTCATCGTCGCCGATCGGATGAGGCTCGTCCATGACAAACGGCGGAAAGGCTTTACCGAAATCCACTTCGAAACGATATTTTCCGGTCTGGACAAGATCGACGCGAGGGAAGGGCGGGATATAGGTCATACGGGTATTCCGTTGCGATCAGTAGTGTGGTGCAAGGCAGCTTGAGCCGCCGCGCATCCCGAGCGTACCGCCGATTCGATGGTTGCAGGATACGGCGAGTCGAGATAATCGCCGGCGAGCCACAGACCATCCACCGGAGTTTTCGGGCCAGGCCGGTAGATGCCGGGTGTGCATGCGATGGTAGCGCGTCTTTCAGTAATCGTCAGCACCCACAGCGGTTTTGGCAGGGTGCGTGAAAGGTGCTGTGAGAGCTGTTTGTGCACGGCATTGTGCAACGCTTCCTGTGACAAGGCCTCGTGTGGACCGTGGGCGCTGATGACGCAGGCGATCTGGCCGTGGTCACCATTCAGTGCGCCACGATCGAAGGCCCATTGCGCAGGGCCGTCGGTCAGACCGATCATCGTTTCGGGCAATTCGACGTCTTCGCTGAAAGCGAAATAAACGGTGGTGATGGGTTCGTGCTGCAAGGCATCGATGCGGTCGGCGAGTGATTCACAGCCGAGTGGGCGCAACAAGGCGCCGGCGTGATAGGGCGCCGTGGCGATCACCACCTGGTCATAACGTTGAGAGTCTCCGTTCAAGGCGAAGCCGTCGGGCTCACGCGTGAGCGTCTTGATCGTTCTGCCTGTATCCACGCGGCCGCGGCGTGTAGCCAGCCAGCGTGCGGCCTGTACAGGAAAAAGTTCGGTGAGGTCGGTGCGCGGGATCAGCAATTCGCTTGCGCCGGCATCCGCAGCGAGACTGTCACGCAACACGTTGACGAAGACCTGGGCGCTGGCCGCGTTGACCGGGGTGTTCAGGGCGGCCACGCACAGGGGAATCCATACCAGTTCGTTCAATCGTGGGGTTTGCTGGGTACTGTGCAGCAATTCAAGCACCGTCATCTCAGGGGCGACGGAAAAGTTCGTGCGTTTGAGGTGACGCATCAGACGCAACATTGCGCGGCGGTCTGTCCAGTCGAGACCGCGAGCGCGGAGCAGGCCGACGGCGAGGTGAAACGGGGCAGGCAGTCTCGCGGCGACCAATCGCAAGTGCCCCGGTATGTCGAGCGTCAGGGGGCGACGTTCGAGCGTTTTGGGTGACACGCCCACCTGACGCAGCATGCGTGCGGTTTCGGTATAGCCGCCAATCAGGATGTGCTGGCCGTTGTCGAGACTGTGGCCTTCATGAAATACCACGCGGGCGCGGCCGCCCAATACGCGGCCACGTTCAAAGACCGAGACATGGACACCTGCCCGGGCGAGCTCAACGGCACAGGAAAGTCCGGCGTAGCCGCCACCGATGATGGCGATGCGGGCAGGAGAGGGCGTCTTAACCACGATTTTCCCACCAGGCGTTGAAGGCGAGTTTGAGCTTGCGCCCACCCGATAGCCGCAAGGGCTCCCCCAGCACGGGAAAATCCTGGCGTTCCAGTTCGTTGAGCATTTCCTGATAAATCGACGCCATGATCAGTCCGGGCCGCTGATTGGCACGGTCCTGCTCCGGCAGCGCATTCATCGCGCGGGCATAGTATTCATGGGCGCGTGCGGCCTGATAGGTGAAAAGCGCCTTCATCTGGGGAGTACGTTGGCCGTTGAGAAGGTCTTCTTCGCGCACATCGAAATGCGCCAGTTCGTCTTGCGGCAGATAGATACGTCCCCGACGGGCGTCGTCTCCGACGTCGCGCAGGATATTGGTGAGCTGAAAAGCCAGCCCCAGATCATGGGCATACCGCAAGGTGCGGCGGTCTTGATAGCCAAAAATCTCGGCTGAGAGCAATCCCACAACACTGGCGACGCGGTAGCAATACAGCTGCAGGGCGTTGAAATCGGCGTAGCGGTGCGTGTCGAGATCCATTTCCATGCCGTCAATGATCTCGTGCAACTGTTCAACGGGAAGGTTGAAGTCGTGAACGACTTCGGCAAGCGCGTGCCCGACGGGATGGCGGGCCTCGCCGTTGCCCAGGCGCTGAAGCTCGGCCCGCCATTCGTCGAGTTCTGCGCAAGCCGTGTCAGTATCGGTTTTTTCGTCGACGATGTCGTCAACTTCTCGACAAAATGCATACAGCGCCATGATGGCGCGGCGACGTGTCGCGGGAAGACATAAAAAGCCGTAGTAGAAGCTGGAGCCGCTGGCTGCCGTACGACGACGGCAGTAGTCGTGGGGAGTGTTCATGCCTTTATTGTGTCAGAACCCGCCACGCGATCCACAGCCAATCAGGACGGGAGAGCGTTGGGCGATGGCGGAAAACGTCATATTCGACCTGCTCGATGCGTTCGAGCACGCGCAGGCCGCCGTGGATAACGAAGCGCAGTTCCCAGCCGATGCGTCCGGGCAGGTCGCGCGCTAGCGGCGCGCCCTGGCGCATCATGTTGCGTGCCCGTTCGACTTGAAAAGACATCAGCGCAAGCCAGCGCGGGCCGACCTCGCGCGCGGCAATCTCCTGTTCGGTGAGCTCGAACCTGGCGAGATCTTCTGTCGGAATGTAGAGGCGCTGCTTGTCGAGATCGATGTCGACGTCTTGCCAGAAATTGATCAATTGGAGCGCCATGCAGATGTTGTCTGCGCGTTGCAGGCTGGCCGTGTCGGTGACGCCGTACAGGTGCAGTAACAGCCGTCCGACCGGCGCTGCCGAGCGCTGACAGTAATCGATCAATTCGTCAAAGTCTGCATAGCGTGTTTTGACGACATCCTGTTCGAAAGCGCTCAGGAGCTTGCGAAAAGGGTCCAGCGGCAGAGCGTATTCACGGACTTTGCGTTCGAGCCGTTCGAACATCGGCCGCAAAGAGTTCTTTGGCAGAGGTCGTCCGTGTTCGATGGCATCCAGACCGGCCCGGTAGTGTGCGAGTTGGTCGAGCCGAGTCTGCGCGTCGGCCTCTCCTTCATCCGCGACGTCGTCCGCCCCGCGTGCGAAAGCGTAAATGGCCTCTACTGGCTCCCGCAGTCGCTTTGGCAGCAAGCGGGAGGCCACCGGAAAGTTTTCGTAATGATCAATCGACATAGCCGCGCAGTATAGGCGAATGGAAAAACACGCGATCACGCGGCCGGCACAACCGGCTCTGGAGCCTTCGATTTAATATCCGTATGCGGCCAGCTGTTTTGGATCAAACAGTTTTACGTGTTTGCCATGGACGTGAATCAGCCCGGCATTGGACAGTTCAGCGAACACGCGCGACAGGGTCTCGGGCGTCAGATTAAGACGTGAGGCGATCGTCTGCTTGCTCATCGGCAGATCGAATTCAAGCGGCGTGCCGGTTTGCATGTCTCCGCAGCTTTGCAACAGATAACCGATCACCCGTTCTGTGCTGGAGCGCAAGGAATACGCTTCCACGTCCTGGATCAGTCCGTGCAGCCGCATCGCCATGCCTGCGAGCAGTTTCTTGGAGAAGGCGGGATCGTGCTCGATCAGATCCGTGACGATATTCTGAGTGATGTGCAGCAAACGGGAGTCGAGCATGGCCTGGGCAAACACCGGATAGGGGCGTTCGAGCAGCATCACAGCCTCGCCGAAGGTTTGCATCGGATTGATGACCTCGACGACTTTTTCGTTGCCTTGCGGAGAAGTGATTGCGAGCTTGATCTGGCCTTCGATGACGAAATGAAAACCGTGTACCGGATCGCCGCGATTGAACAGAACCTGTCCCTTCGTAACGTGAAATTCACGCGTGTAGCGCGCGACTTTCTGAAGGTCTTCGTCTGACAGCATGCGGAAAAACGAAATCTGTCGCAGCATGACAGGAGCGACGCAGCCTGTGGTAGCGTTCATGAACTTCGGGTATGCCCGTGTATGCAAACAACTGCAATCCTAAATGAGAAAGCCGCCTCGTGTCCGTCTTTGAGGTGGATCTGTGGAGAAAAAGCAATGCCGTACGAAGCGATCAAGCATCTGCACATGACGTTCGCCGGACTGAGCATCATCGGTTTTGTAGTGCGCGGTGTCTGGATGATGGTTGAAAGTCCGATGCTCGGACGACGGCTTGTGCGCGTCCTGCCGCATGTTATCGATACTCTGCTGCTGGTCACTGCGATCGCGTTGGCCGTGATGATCGCGCAGTACCCTTTCTTCGCCGCCTGGATTACCGCCAAGGTCGCCGGTCTGGTGGTGTATATCGTGCTGGGCATGGTCGCACTCCGATATGGGCGCACCAAGGGTGTGCGGATCGCTGCATTCTTTGCGGCGATCGTGGTTTTTGCATGGATTGTCTCCGTGGCGATGATGAAAACCCCTGCCGGATTTCTCGCGGGATGAGTGCCGATTCCTTGCTCCCTCGCCCGGCGCCAGGACTGGACGAGCCGCTCGAGATGCTCGCGGCCTGTCACGAACGCGTGCGCGCGCAGTTGGATACGCTGAGCAAGCTGGTGCACTGGTTACCGGAGCATGGCGCCGATGCACAGGCTGCACGCGCGGCAAGTGGGGTGATACGTTACTTCGATCTCGCTGCGGTAAATCATCACCTGGATGAAGAAAAGGATTTGCTTCCGGCAATGCTTGAAGTGGTGCCGCCGGCGGAAAAGGCGCGTTTGCAGGAGCTGGTCAGACGCGTTCTGGCTGAGCATCTTGAGCTGACTGCGCAATGGCATCATTTGCGGCATAGCTTGACTGAAATTGCCGAAGGCAGACCGGCGACACTTGCTGAAGAGGAGGTGGAGCGCTTCAACAATGCCTACCGAACGCATATCCGGTTCGAGGAAGCAGAAATTTTGCCGTGGGCGGAACGCATGCTCGGTGCCGAAGCGCTCGCGAAGATCAGCGGTCACATGACTGAACGGCGCCGAACGCCCGCTTGATCGGCAGATTGATGCGCATCAAGTCGGTTTTTCAGGGGCTGAGGACAATGGTTCCGGATAACCGGAGAGTCCGAATGAATCACAGCCTTACCGAATGCCTCGAACACCATCATCGGGAATGTGATGATCTTTTTGCGACGCTTGAAGATGCCGTGTCGAAGGCAGACTGGGCGCGCGCCCGTTTGAATTTCGCGCTTTTCCGTGACCAGCTCGAAGCTCATTTTCGTGCAGAGGAAGAAGTCTTGTTCCCACATTTCGAGTCGGTCACTGGCATGACGGATGGGCCGACAAGCGTGATGCGCGCGGAGCATGAATCCATGCGCACGGTGCTGGCGCGCATGGCCGATGCGCTGGAAAACGAGGACGAAGCCGAGTTCGCCGGGGAGAGCGAAACCCTTTTCGTGCTGATGCAGCAGCACAACATGAAAGAAGAGGGCGTACTCTATCCGATGTGCGACAGGCGCCTCGCCAACCAGGCAGAAACATTGGGCGCACGCATCAAACAGGTGATCGAGGAGACGTAAACGTGAGCGTAGTCATAGATGGGCGCGGTCTGGAGCCTCCCGAACCGTTCGAGCTGGCCATGGATGCGCTGCTTGATCTATCGTCAGAAGACAGCCTGACCGTGCTGCTTGATCGTGTGCCGCATCCATTGCTTCGCATTCTTGAGCGCGACGGCTACCCCCATCGCTGTCGCACCGACGAAGCCGGCACGGTAACGCTGCTGATCGCACCACCCGGAGGGAGACTTCCGTAGGAGCCTGGACATGGCATTGATGCAAATTGAAGACCCGCTTCCGAAGACCCCGCAAGCGCCGTCCTGGCGTGCGTTTTTCTCGTATGCTTTTCGCCCGCTCTATCTGCTTGCTGCAGTGCAAGGTGCGTTGTTCGTGCTTGTTTGGGCTTTCGATCAGGGCGGCACGCATGCGCTGCCCGGTTTTCTGTGGCACGGGCATGAAATGGTATGGGGCTACGCGGGGGCGATCATTGTTGGCTTTTTGCTGACCGCAGTGGCTACCTGGACCGGGCGACCGCCGGTGCAGGGCGTATCCCTCGCCATCCTCGTAAGCCTGTGGGTGGGCGCGCGCGTGTTGTTGCTCGTGGTGCCGAATACGGTATTGCCCGGAGCGATCCTGTCAGTGGCGTTCTATGTGTTTGCCGCGGCGTTATTTGCCGTGCCGGTCGCGCAGGCCGGCAATGTACGCAATTTCGTTCCGGTGGGCCTGGTGTTGGCGTTTGGCCTGGCTGACGCGTTGTTTCTGGGCGCAATAGCGGGCGTGGTGAAAATCAATCTGCTGGCCATGTTGCACACCGGATTGCTGTTGGTTGCGGTGGTGATCTTTCTGATGGGTTTGCGGGTGATTCCCTTTTTCACCGCGCGAGGCTTGCAAAAACAGCAGGTGGGCAACCCACGGGGCCTGGTGCTGATCGGCATCGGGTTTCCATTTCTGATGGCGCTCTCGCTCGCATTCGGTACGCCAGCGTGGTTGCCGGCTGCACTGGGTTTGATCGGCGCGACTGCCAACCTGATCGCGTTGGTGCGTTGGTGGCGGCGCGGCGTCACCGGTGAGCCGATGTTGTGGGTGTTGTTTGCCGGTTTTGGCTGTACCGCTGCAGGGGTGTGGCTGTACGGGGCGTTGCTGGTGCTTGCCCCGCATTTACTCAGCGGGGCGGTACACCTGATTGCGGTCGGTGGTATCGGTGTCCTGACTGTAGGTATGATGACGCGTACCGCGTTGGGTCACACCGGACGTCCAATTGCCGCTCCGCGCGGCATGCCGGTTGCGTTTGCGTTGATGCTGGTGGCTGCCGTCGTGCGGGTATGGTCGGTATTCCAGCCAGAGCTGCGCGATCCCTTGGTAATCCTCAGTGGCGTCTGTTTTGCGATTGCGCTGGCGTTGTTCGTGGTCCGTTTCGCCCCGTGGCTGGTTCGTCCGCGCGCGGATGGACGCTAGGGCGACCCACCTGGAGGTTGCATGCTAAGCGAATTGATTGAAAAGTTGCGCCGCGAGCACGGTAATTTCACGCGCTTGCTGGATCAAGTCGACGAATGGATTCAACGTTTTGATGCGGGCGAGGCAGTGGAGTACGAATTACTCCATGACATCATGTATTACATGACTCATTACCCCGACCAATACCACCATCCGTTGGAAGATTTGTTGTTTGCGGAATTGGCGCGTCACCATGAGGAGTTTCGTGCTCCGATGACGGATCTGGCGGAGTAGCATATTCGGATTGCACAAAGCGGCAAGACGCTGATTGAGGATCTGGAAGCGATTCTTGGCAGCGCTGTTGTGTCGCGAGAAATGGTGGTGCGGGACGCTTCGGAATATTCCACGTTGATGCGTCGTCACATGGAGCATGAAGAGGAGACTTTTTTGCCGATGCTCGAAAGGTACGCCAACGAAATAGATTGGGCGCGGGTGCTGGCCGACATGGAGGAGCTCGTTGATCCGATATTCGGAGAAGTCGTGGAGCAGCGTTACCAGACGGTGCATCGCCAACTCGCGAAAGACATTGATTGCGGTTGCGATGTGGAGAGCAAATCCCGCTGATCGGCCGCCGACAAAAATGAGCGAATGGGCCGCGACACGCCCATTTGCATGGAGGCGCGTTTGCATGTGCGGTACGCACGACAAGGCGATTGTGCGGGGCTCGCAGTGAGAACCGGGCGCTTCCTGCAGGCCTTCGATCGGGTATGCTTATATCACTCCATGAGAAGGTCGCCCGATGAAGAACGAATCACTTCCATTGCCTGAAATTCAGGCAATGGCTGAATTCCGCTATCAGCTTCGGCGTTTCTTGCGCTTTTCCGAAGTGCTTGCGCGCCAAAATGGAATTACCAGCCTGCAGTATCAAATGCTGCTTCAAATCAAGGGGTTTCCCGGACGACAATGGGCCAATGTTGGCGAGTTGGCCGAACGTCTCCAATCGCATCATCACGGTATGGTTTCGCTGGTTTCCCGTTGCGAAAAGCTGGGACTGGTTGAACGTCGAACCGGGCGTGATGATGCGCGTAACGTTGAAATCCATCTGACGCCCAAAGGGGACGAGCTGATCACCCAGTTGGCCCGTCTGCACCGCGACGAACTGCGTGCCCGCAAAGGCATGTTTTCGGTTCCGCACTGGCCGGGCGGCGACAAATAGCACCGGCTCCGACACGTTCATCCAACTGCGGAACAATCGTGCTTCCGGTTTGATCCGAATCAACGCAAGATAAAACCCCATCGCTAGCATGGGGGCATGCTTGCTCAAAACGATTCCCTTCGTTCGCTCCGTGCCGTCGCTCGTACTGCACTGATCTTCTGTCTGAGCGCGTTGTTCTGTGTGTCCGTACAGGCTGCTGCGGATCTTCGGGATACGCGCATCGCGATCGCGTTTCCGGAGGCCAACGAGATTTCGGCACCGGAGGGGGAATTCGGGATACGCACGATTCATGCAGACGGAAAGCTGCTGGGTCATGCTTTCAGCACGCTGGGCATCGTTGATATCCCGGCCTACTCGGGCAAACCCATTGACATGCATGTTGTGATCGACACCGACGGTGTGATCCGCGATGCCTATGTGCTTGAGCACCATGAGCCGATTCTGCTGATCGGCATTCCGGAACAGAGACTCCATGATTTCAACGCCCGTTATGTCGGCATTCGTGCAGACCAGCGCGTTGTTGTGGGTCGTTCCAGTGATCCAGCGGCGGTAACGATTGATGCCGTCTCGGGTGCGACCGTGACGGTGATGGTGATCAATGAAGTGGTGATGCGCTCGGTGCGAACGGTGGCTGCAGATCTGGGCTTGATCCGCGAAGCCGTGACCGCGCAACCGGCCACGGTGCGTGAGGAGGTCTATCACGAGGCGGACTGGGCCTCGCTCACCGGCGAGGGTTCGGTGCGCCGTCTGCACCTGACACGCGGTGACGTCGATGCGGCCTTTATGGGTTCCGAGGCAGAGAACGTGGATACGGCCACGCCCGAAACCGTGGATGAGACCTTCATCGATCTGTATGCGGCCCACCTGAATGTGCCCACCGTCGGGCGCAACCTGCTCGGCGAAAATGGCTACCGTTTCCTGATGGAGGAGCTGGAGCCCGGTGAACACGCAATTGCGGTGCTGGGACAGGGCGAGTATTCGTTCAAGGGTTCGGGATATGTGCGCGGCGGCATCTTTGATCGCGTGCATTTGCGCCAGCATGGTGCGGTGGTGAGTTTCCGTGACATGGACCACCGACGCATCCACGATATTTTCGCCTCCGGCGCGCCGAATTTCGACGAGATGTCGATGTTCATCGTGCGCGAGCATCACGCGTTCGACCCCGGCGCGCCGTGGGAACTGGATCTGCTGGTACGTCGCCAGACCGGTCCGGTGGACAGCGTATTCACGAACTTCGAACTCGGTTATCAGCTGCCTGAAGAATATCTCGACCGACCGCAACCGACCGCCGAAGAGCTGGCGGCGATCGCTGAGTCCGAGCGACCGGTGTGGGTCAACGTGTGGTACCAGCGCAGCTTCCAGATTGTGGTGATCAGCGTTGCCTTGGTACTGCTTATGGTGATCCTGTTCCTGCAAGACCAATTTACCCGTCGCCCACGGTTTATGCACTGGTTACGCCATCTCTATCTGGTATTCACGGTGGTGTTCATCGGCTGGTATGCGCTGGGCCAGT
>Ga0209075_1002257_pt1 | contig 17186 bp, 21 predicted proteins | sample Stecom2011_FD_187523 | JGI IMG/M metagenome (GOLD analysis project Ga0209075, IMG submission 187523) | Agricultural soil microbial communities from Utah to study Nitrogen management - Steer compost 2011 (SPAdes) (version 2) | ecosystem: Environmental > Terrestrial > Soil > Agricultural land...
ACTTACCGCTGCCCCATACTTCGTGACAGGTGCGAGTTAATGCTGCAGTTAGTGTAGTTTTACCATGGTCAACGTGACCAATAGTACCTACGTTAATGTGCGGTTTGGAACGCTCGAATGTTTCCTTAGCCATGATATACCTCGTTTAGTTTTAAAATTAAGTTCGATTGATAATTGCGTCGGTTACACTTGCGGGTGCTTCCGAGTATTTTTCAAATTCCATGGAGTAAGTTGCTCGCCCTTGTGAGGCGGAACGTAAGTCCGTGGCATAACCAAACATCTCAGCTAAGGGTACGCTTGCATCGATTACTTTACCTGACAAGCCATCTTCCATACCTGAAATTAAACCGCGACGACGGTTTAGGTCCCCTACCACATCTCCCATGTATTCTTCTGGGGTAGTTACTTCAACCTTCATCATCGGCTCAAGCAATACCGCATTACCTTCCTTGGACAACATTCTTGTGGCTATTGAAGCCGCAATTTTAAAAGCCATCTCGTTGGAGTCTACTTCGTGGTAGGAACCATCAATAAGAACTGCTTTTAAGCCTAACAATGGATATCCTGCTAAGATCCCATTTTTCATCTGATCGGCAATGCCTTTTTCCACTGAAGGAATAAATTCTTTGGGCACTGCCCCACCAACAACTTCGCTTGTAAACTGCAAGCCTTCTTCATCGCTTGGTTCAAAGCGAATAACGACGTGAGCGTATTGACCACGCCCACCCGACTGCTTAACAAACTTGTTATTGATTTCAACTTTGCTGGTGATTTTTTCACGATAAGCTACTTGTGGCTTACCTACGTTAGCATCGACTTTAAACTCACGATGCATACGGTCTACCAATACTTCTAAGTGCAACTCGCCCATACCGGAAATAATGGTTTGGCCAGTTTCTTGGTCTGTTTCAACACGGAAAGACGGGTCTTCTTGCGCTAAGCGCCCTAGTGCAACACCCATCTTTTCTTGATCTGCTTGTGACTTTGGCTCAACTGCTACTGAAATCACAGGATCTGGGAAATCCATACGCTCTAGGGTAATAACGTTTTTCTGATCGCACAAAGTGTCACCAGTAGAAACATCCTTCATACCAATTAGCGCAACAATATCGCCTGCACCAACCTGCTTAACCTCTTCACGGTCGTTTGCATGCATAAGAACCATGCGCCCAATACGCTCGCGCTTGCCTTTAATTGGGTTATAAACCGCATCACCAGAGTTTAATATTCCGGAGTAAACACGAATAAAGGTGAGCGAACCTACAAAAGGATCGACAGCTATTTTGAATGCTAGCGCTGCAAAAGGTTCAGCATCGTCTGAATGACGCTCTGCAGGGGTTTCTTTGCCATCATCCAATATGCCTTCAATAGCCTTAACTTCTGTGGGCGATGGTAAATAATCAATTACAGCGTCTAATAATGCAGGTACGCCTTTATTTTTAAATGCAGTACCGCAGCACACAGGGATTATTTTGCTGGCTAGCGTAAGCTGACGCAAACCGGCTTTAATTTCTTCTTCGGTCAGCTCTTCGCCTTCCAAATATTTATTCATCAGAGTGTCGTTAGCATCAGCGACAGCCTCAATCATTTTTTCACGCCACTCATTAGCTAGATCTAATAAGTCAGCTGGAATTTCTTCTTCCGTAAAGGTTGCCCCTTGATCGGCTTCATTCCATATCAGTGCTTTCATGCGCACTAGATCAACTTGACCCTTGAAGTTTTCTTCGGTGCCAAGGTTGATTTGAATAGGTACTGCATTTGCTTTTAAGCGTGTTTCAAGCTGCTTGACCACTTTAAAGAAGTCAGCACCCGTACGGTCCATTTTATTAACGAAGACTATTCTTGGAACTTCGTACTTGTTTGCTTGACGCCATACAGTTTCTGTTTGCGGCTGCACACCAGAAGAGCCACAAAGTACCACCACAGCACCGTCCAAAACACGCAACGAACGCTCCACTTCAATAGTAAAGTCAACGTGTCCTGGGGTATCAATAACGTTAATACGGTGCCGGGGGTATTGTTTAGACATTCCAGACCAGAAACAAGTAGTGGCGGCAGACGTAATCGTAATGCCTCGCTCTTGTTCCTGCTCCATCCAGTCCATGGTTGCTGCACCATCATGCACTTCGCCCATCTTATGGGATTTACCTGTGTAGAATAGGATTCTTTCAGACGTGGTGGTTTTACCCGCATCCACGTGAGCAGCAATGCCTATATTACGATAATTCTCAATGGGAGTAGCACGTGACACTTTAGCTTCCTCGGTCTAATTAAAAGCGATAGTGAGAGAACGCACGGTTCGCTTCAGCCATACGGTGAACGTCTTCACGTTTCTTAACCGCAGAACCTTTGCCTTCACATGCGTCTAGCATTTCATTGCCTAGACGCTGTGCCATGGATTTTTCACCACGTTTACGAGCCGCATCCACTAACCAACGCATAGCTAACGCTTGACGACGGCTAGGACGAACTTCAACGGGTACTTGGTAAGTAGCACCACCCACACGGCGAGATTTTACTTCCACCATTGGTTGAATTGCTTCTAATGCTTGCTCGAATAATTCGATTGCACTGCCGCCTTTCTTTTCAGTCATGGCGTCTAAAGCACCATAAACAATACGTTCAGCAACAGATTTTTTACCACTAACCATTACATGGTTCATGAATTTTGCCAGGGTAATACTTGCGAATTTAGGATCTGGCAGGATCTCACGTTTCGCAGCAATGCGTCTTCTTGGCATGATAAGCCCTCATTTGGTCTTCAGGTCAGTCTGAACATCTGTAATAACAAACAGCTCAGCCTTACTCTTATCTTATGTCTCTAATTACTTAGGACGCTTAGTACCGTACTTAGAACGGCCTTGTCTACGACTCGCAACACCCGAAGTATCTAGGGCACCACGAACGGTATGGTAACGAACACCAGGTAAGTCTTTAACACGACCACCACGGATTAGAACCACACTGTGTTCTTGCAAGTTGTGGCCTTCACCACCTATGTAAGAACTTACTTCAAAGCCATTCGTTAAACGCACACGGCATACTTTACGTAATGCTGAGTTAGGCTTTTTCGGGGTGGTGGTATATACGCGAGTACATACACCACGACGTTGAGGACATGCCTGCAGAGCAGGTACGTCGTTCTTAGCCAATTTGCGCTTACGAGGCTGTCTAACCAATTGGTTGATTGTAGCCATTAAGCAACTCCAATTATCACTAACAAAAGCATCAGGGAATCTGACGCAATAAAAGGGGGCGGAAGGATAATACTTAAGCAAGCCTTAGTCAATAGCTACCTCTGGTAGCAGTGCGGCACTTAAAAAAGCCAAACTCGCCTGTGTTTACTATTCTTGCAGTCGTAAATTACGGGTAGCATCACCTAGCTGATCAACGTCCGAATCTGAACCTAACTTAATCATTAAGCGTAGATCGTTAGGTGAGTCAGCGTGAGCAAGTGCATCTTCATAGGTGATCTCACCTTGGTCATACAGTGCATATAATGCTTGGTCGTAAGTCTGCATACCCAACTCATTCGACTTCATCATTAATGGTTTGAGCTCATGTACTTCGCCCTTTCGTATAAGATCAGCAACCAGCGGCGTATTGATCAACACTTCAACAACGGCACGCCTAGACTTTCCATCCGGCGTTGGTACTAATTGCTGAGCAACGATGGCTCTCAGGTTTAGGGATAGATCCATCCAAACCTGACTGTGACGTTCGGGTGGGAAAAAATGAATAACACGGTCTAATGCTTGGTTAGCATTATTTGCGTGCAGTGTAGCTAAACACAAATGACCGGTTTCTGCGAATGTTATTGCATGTTCCATGGTGTCTGCACTGCGCACTTCACCAATCATAATGACATCGGGCGCCTGCCTTAAGCAGTTTTTCAAAGCGACATCGAAGCTTTCAGTATCAATCCCTACCTCTCGCTGAGTAACAATACAGCCAGCGTGACGATGTACGAATTCAATCGGGTCTTCAATACTTAAAATATGTCCATGACTGTTATTATTTCTGTGGTTGATCATGGCTGCCAACGAGGTCGATTTACCCGCACCAGTAGCACCGACAAACAGTATTAAACCACGCTTAGTCAGCGATAGCTCTTTAATAATATCAGGCAGACCTAGTTCGTCAGTCGTCGGAATTTTGGTTTCAATACGTCTTAGCACTAAGCCGCATACGTTTCTCTGAAAGAAGGCACTGGCACGAAAACGACCGATACCACTGGCGTTAATAGCAAAGTTCAGCTCTTTGGTTTGGTCAAACTCTTGCTGTTGCTTGCTATTCATCAACCCATAAACAATATCTTTCACCTGCTCTGGAGGTAGAGAGTTTTTGTTCAATGGAAATATTTTGCCATTCACCTTCATTGAAGGCGGCACGCCGGCAGTAATAAACAAATCCGATCCGCCTTTTTCAACCATCAGGCGTAAAAACTTTTCCATAGACATAAAAAGGTACCTTAAAAGTTCTCAGGAATCTTAGCTTGCTCGCGTGCAGTGTCGCGAGTAATAACACCCTGCTTCAACAAATTAGACAAACTTTGATCCAGTGTTTGCATGCCATAAGCGGAGCCGGTCTGAATTGCTGAATACATCTGGGCAATCTTATCTTCACGGATAAGGTTACGAATTGCTGGAGTACCGACCATAATTTCATGAGCTGCTACTCGCCCGCCACCTTTTTTCTTAAGCAGGGTTTGCGATATAACACCCTGTAAAGATTCAGACAGCATGGAGCGCACCATCGACTTTTCTTCCGCAGGGAATACGTCAACAATACGGTCAATAGTTTTAGCCGCCGAGCTGGTATGCAAGGTGCCGAACACTAAGTGACCCGTTTCTGCCGCAGTTAATGCTAAGCGAATGGTTTCTAAATCTCGTAACTCACCTACTAGAATTACGTCAGGGTCTTCACGTAATGCTGAACGCAAGGCTTCGTTAAAACCTAAAGTATCGCGATGAACTTCACGTTGGTTGACCAACGATTTCTTTGACTCGTGCACAAATTCGATCGGATCCTCAACGGTAAGGATGTGGTTGTATTTGTTCTCGTTAACGTAGTCTACCATGGCCGCCAGCGTGGTTGACTTACCCGAGCCCGTTGGCCCTGTTACTAGAACTAAGCCACGGCTTAGGTCTGCAAGGTCCTTGAACACCTGCCCTAGACCCAGCTGATCCATAGTTAACACGGTGGATGGAATGGTACGGAACACACCACCAGCACCACGGTTATGGTTAAAGGCGTTCACACGGAAACGGGCCACTCCAGGCACTTCAAATGAAAAGTCTGTCTCTAGGTACTCTTCAAAATCCTTACGCTGCTTATCATTCATTATGTCGTACACCAAACGATGTACTTCTTTATGATCTAGGGCTGGTAAGTTAATACGGCGAATATCACCGTCGACACGAATCATGGGAGGCAGGCCAGCTGACAAGTGTAAATCCGAAGCACCCTGCTTAGCACTAAATGCCAATAGTTCTGTAATATCCATTAATCTCTCCAAAGGTGTTTGCTTCTGCGCAAGGTGCGATCTGCAACAGGCTTTTATTATTCTTGGTTTGCGCCAAGCTTATGTTTGTACAATATCTTAAAAGCAAGCAGAAACAATATCTAGCATTGAACACAAGTATCGCATTAATCTCAATCCTGCGATACTTAAGCACGCAGTGCGTCGGTAATATTGATCTGCTTATTAAATTGAAACTGAATCTGATATTGTAGGCAGCCCAGTAGAGGCGCAAACTGCCCAACCCAATAAAGAATAAACCACAGGAACAGACCTGCAATGACACAGATAGCTTTTATCGGTGGTGGCAATATGGCTACTAGCATTATTGGTGGCTTAATTAAGCAAGGCGACATTAACCCAGAGCTAATTCACGTTGCAGACCCTAACCCAGAGCAACGCCAGTACTTAAAAGAAAACTTTGCCGTCAACACCCATACAGATGGCAAAGACGCCGTTGTTAATGCTGATATTGTTGTGCTGGCAGTCAAACCCCAAGTAATGAAGTCTGTATTAATCTCTTTGGCCGACACTTTAAAGCAGCAGCGCAGCTTGCTGGTATCCATTGCTGCCGGTGTAAGCACTCAGAGCCTGCAGCAATGGAGTGGCTGCGAAGCTGTTGTACGCTGCATGCCCAACACTCCGGCCTTAATAGGGCTAGGAGCCACCGGGCTATATGCAACCGACGCTGTCACTATAGAGCAGCGACAACTCACTGACTCACTGCTAAGAGCCGTTGGCACTACTGCTTGGCTACAAGAAGAGTCTGACATAGATACTGTTACCGCTGTTTCTGGCAGCGGCCCAGCCTATTTTTTCTTGTTAATTGAAGCGATGATGGAAGCTGGCCAACAAATGGGGCTGAGCGAAGAAGCAGCACGCCTTCTTACTTTGCAAACAGCGGCCGGAGCTAGTCAACTGGCCCAAAATGCAGACGTCAATGCCGCCGAGCTACGCCGCCGAGTAACATCGCCTGGCGGAACTACTGAGCAAGCCATTCTTTCTTTCGAAAGCTCAGGGTTTCGCTCCATGGTTAGCACCGCTTTAAATGCAGCCAAAAAAAGAGCAGAAGAACTCAGTAAAGAATTAGCAGACTAAACGTAGTATTTTTCTTTTTAAACCCTAATATAATTAAATAGTTTTAATTAAGTGTGGAGAAGTTATGTCCCCTCTAAACGATGTCGGCATGTTACTCATTAGCAGCTTAGGCAGCATGGTGCTATTGGTTGTTGTGTTGCGATTTCTACTGCAACTGGTGCGTGCTGATTTTTACAATCCTATTTCGCAATTTATCGTAAAACTTACCAGCCCAATTCTGGTGCCTTTACGCCGCATTATTCCAGGCTATGCTGGCTTTGACCTCGCCTCTTTGTTCTTGGCCTATATTATTCAAGTGATCATTGTCGCTCTTATTTTTTGGGTAACATCACAACCTGTTATGCCATGGGCTAATTTCTTACTCTGGGCGCCAATTGGTTTGCTTTCTCTTATACTAAACATCTATTTTTGGGGCCTGATTATCATTGTTGTTGCCTCTTGGATTGCACCAAATTCTTACAACCCGGCGTTAATTCTAATCAACCAAATTATGGAGCCGGCGATACGGCCAATTCGCAGCATTATGCCCGACTTAGGCGGCATTGATTTATCGCCTATCGTTATGTTCTTATCGATTCGAGTGATCGAAATACTGATAGTAACGCCAGTGGCCTCTTCTTTGGGTGTACCACGCGGTATATTTTTTGGGTTGTGAGTGAGTTTTTTCAGTGGCAAGACGATGACTTAATCATCTCTTGCCACTTACAACCTAAAGCCTCTAAAACGGAAGTTGTTGGCTTGCATGGTGATGCTCTTAAGGTTCGTATTAAGGCAGCGCCCGTCGAGGGTAAAGCCAATGCCGAGCTCATAAGGTTTTTAGCCAAAGAGTTCGCTGTTAGTAAAAGGGATGTTGTACTTATTAGTGGTGAGCTTAGTCGCCAGAAGCGCATACGAATAAGTGCCCCTAAAATCATACCTGACTACATTAAGGCTTAGGCTTTACTCATCAACCGCTATTTTAGAGTAGAATAACGCCCTCAAACATCACGCATTGGTAATAGTCATGCCCCGCTCACAATTATTTTCGTTACGCATTGGTCACGCCATTAGAGAGTCTTTCGCCGAAAAGCCATACTCTTGGAAGCGCTTTGCTGGAGATTTAAGTGGTGGTATTACCGTAGGTGTTATTGCCATTCCACTATCTATGGCATTGGCCATTGCCAGTGGTGTAGCACCTCAGTATGGCTTGTATACGGCTATTATTGCCGGCTTTATTATTGCCTTAACCGGGGGCTCACGTTTTAGCGTTTCTGGCCCTACTGCGGCTTTTGTGGTCATCCTCTACCCCGTTGCCGAGAAATTTGGTTTAGGTGGGCTGCTACTGGCTACCTTTATGTCAGGGGTGATATTACTTATTCTCGCCTTTGCTCGGCTCGGGCGCTTGATTGAATACATCCCGCAGTCGGTGACCTTTGGCTTCACCTCGGGTATCGCCATTGTTATTGCCACACTGCAGCTAAAAGATTTTTTAGGCTTGGACATGTCTTACCCAGCCTCTTTCATCGGTAAAATTGAACAACTTGCGCTTAATTTGCCCGGCCTGGACTGGCCCAACTTTCTTGTTGGTGCCGGCACACTTTTCACTTTAGTTTTCTGGAAAAGAGTCAGCAGTTTGCCTCCACATATTCCTGCACTACTACTAGGCGTATTTGTTGCCTGGTTATTCAGTTCGCAAGGCTATTCGATAGACACCATTGGCAACCGCTTCAACTACTTAATGCCCGACGGCTCTACTGGTGCTGGCATTCCGCCCTACTTACCTCAGTTTACTTGGCCATGGTTACAACCCAGTGCTGATGGCACACCTATAGGCTTTAGTTGGCACTTATTAGAAAACCTACTACCAGCTGCTTTCTCCATTGCCATGCTTGGTGCGATAGAATCGCTACTTTGCGCAGTAGTTCTGGACAACATGACTGGCACTCGCCACAGCGCCAACAGCGAGCTGCTAGGCCAAGGTTTAGGTAATATGGTAGTGCCTTTCTTTGGCGGCATTACCGCCACTGCTGCTATTGCCCGTTCCGGTGCCAACTTACGTGCGGGTGCACAAACACCGATTGCGGCCATCATTCATAGCTTTGTGGTATTAGCAGGCTTACTGGTTTTAGCGTCTTGGCTGGCTTATTTACCTATGGCATCAATGGCAGCAATTTTACTGCTGGTCGCTTGGAATATCGGCGACGCTGAACAAGTGAAAAAATTTATTAAGACAGCCCCAGTCAGTGACACCATAGTACTTGTTACCTGTCTTAGTTTGACGGTGTTCTTTGATATGGTTATTGCCATCGCTGTAGGTGTGGTCTTAGCTGCCTTGCTGTTTATGCGTGAAATTTCTGAGCTAACAAAAATCAGTGACATTAGTGACTTTCGCAAACTGATCCCCACCCCCTTACCCGAAGGCTGGGCCGTGTATAAAATCCAAGGTCCTCTATTCTTTGCCGCAGCTGACCGTGTTTTCTCTGAATTAGCAATGTTTAGTAACAAACACCAAGGTATGATTTTATATATGGACGGAGTTTCCTTACTTGATGCAGGCGGCTTAGCAGCGCTCAATAAGTATATTGAAACCTGTCGCAAAAATGGGACGCAGATTGTGATTGCTGACTTGCAGTTTCAACCGCTAAAAACAATTGCTCGCTCTGGCTTACAACCAGTTGAAGGCGAACTATTGTTCACAGCGACACTGCAAGACGCCTTAGACACTACCTGCAGCCCTAGCTAGCTTGAGCGAATAAAGCGTTTAAAGTGGAATATACCAAACACTAAAATAGACAGTGCATCTGTTTTGGGCTGTCGGCTATGCTGTTTAAAGCTGATCCAAAACAAAGCTGCTTCTAACAAGTGTAAAATCAGCACTATTAAACCGACCAAGGGTAGCCAAGCAAGCACCCCTTCAAACTTAATGACTGTTGTGACGAGTACAGACAACCAAAACAATAGGGTGATGGCTTTATTTACGATGTTCATAGTGCTCTCGCATGCTTAAAGGTTTTATTTAAGCATGACGTGATACCTATTTATTTCCTAGAGTTAATTTCTGCAATTGTCGACATTGATCTGTCGCAATAAAACCCTGATGCGGCTTTATTCTTTTTTGAATTAATGGCTGTAAGCGTTGCATGCGCTTATTGGCAGCTAAGCGTATCTGTAAAGGGGCGCAACCCACCAACAATGAACTGGCCTGTAGCTGGTCACTGTTTGGAACCCGCGACTGGTACCACTGCCAAACATTACTATCCATTATCATAAAACGCTCACTGCCTTGTGGGGCACCGACTAGGGCAAGAATCATCTCATCGCCAGAGTATTGATCTATTCGTACGGTTTTACCTTGGGCAAACATAGGCTCTAAGTTTGGGTAGATGTAGCCCATATGTGTGATTAACTCAGAATTTTCTAACTGTTGCAGGCTCTGCGGTGGCTTAACCGCATCGGTTTTAAAGTACAGCCTGTCTTCAACCCACACGCCTAAATCTAACCACAGCAGTTGGTCACTGTTTTCAACCCAGCCTGGAGAGTGCATAACGCCATCCATTTGATCTTCTTCTAACATCAAACGTGAACGCTGAATGGGAACAGTGTGTATTTTCAACTCTACGGACAGTGAAGCTAACGCTTCTTTTAATGGGTCGATCAAAAAACCACCCACTACTTCTTGCTGCTCATTCATTACAATATAGGGTGGGTAGGCATCTTCTGGCACTGCTAGATTAAAAACATCAGCCGTCGCAGCAACGCTCAGCAACAAAGAAAACACTAAGCCAAGCAACATCCATGACTGTTTCATAACAACTCCTGCTAGAAAAGCCTTCAATGGCTTAGATTTATTCTACCTCCTAAGGCATAGTTTACCACTAGGAATTAGTGTCAATATTGTTTCAACACAAGACAATTTGTGTCTCCATCGTTAAACTGTGCAACCAAATCACGTTACGCATGGAGAAACCCTTATGTCTGGGGATAAGACCACACACTTTGGCTACCAAACGGTTGCCGAAAAAGACAAACAAGCGCTAGTCGCAAACGTATTCCATTCGGTAGCAAGCAAATACGATGTTATGAATGATTTTATGTCTTTTGGCATACATCGTTTATGGAAACGTATCACTATTGATATGTCAGGCGTGCGCCCAGGCGACCAAGTACTTGACCTTGCTGGCGGTACTGGCGATTTAACTCGCAAGTTTTCAAAAATTGTAGGCAGCACGGGTAAAGTGATACTTGCTGATATCAACTCTTCCATGCTGAATGTTGGCCGTGATCGTTTAACCGACCAAGGCTATGTTAATAACATCGAGTACGTACAAGCCAACGCTGAATGTCTACCTTTTGCCGACAATAGCTTTGACGTCATCACCATCGCTTTTGGTCTGCGTAACGTAACCGATAAAGACTCAGCACTGCGCTCTATGACACGCTGTTTAAAGCCCGGTGGCCGCTTGTTGGTATTAGAGTTTTCTAAGCCAACCAACCCGCTGATGAGCAAGGCTTATGACTTATATTCATTCGCTGCCCTACCATTAATGGGCAAACTGGTTGCTAACGATGCTGAAAGCTACAAGTACTTAGCCGAGTCTATTCGTATGCACCCAGATCAAGAAACCCTAAAAGGTATGATGGAAGAGGCAGGCTTAGTACGTGTTTCTTACAACAACCTGACTCAAGGCGTGGTTGCACTGCACCGTGGGATAAAGCCTTAATGTTGAATCGCTTACCTTCTGAGCTGCAGCAAAGCCTGATACTGCCCGTAGAGCTTGCAATTAATACAATGCTTAGCCACGACCCGGCGACTCAAGCCAACCTAGGTCGCTATCAGGGTAAAGTATTGGCATTAAGCATTTTTATGCCTACCCCCACCAAAGCTGCTACGCTTTTTGTACGCGTCCTCGAAGGTGAATTAAGCTTTAGCTTGTCTGAGGCTATGCATTTTGATGCTTGCCTCACAGGCAGCTTGTCTGACTTTATATCTTTAGCCTTAAGCAGTAATAAGTCTGACCGTTTAATCAACTCAGATATAGACCTAAGTGGCGACAGTGAATTTGCTATTGGTATTACCAGTATCATTGAGAACCTAGATATAGACTGGGAAGCCTTGATATCGCCTATAACAGGTGGTTTAGTAGCGCACCAAGTTGGCAGTGGCTTGCGTTCATTAATAAGCTGGGGAAAAACAGTGCTTAGCACTCAACAAGTAGCTGTTAAAGATTACTTAGAAACAGAAGCAGGTCAGCTTGCTTCCTCTGAACAAGTCGACCACTTTGCCAACCAAGTTGACGAAGTTAGATTAGCCGCTGATCGCTTAGCGGCTAGGGTCGATTTACTACAAAAAAAGCAGTCTAGCGAGAAGGAAACTTAACTCCATGGCCAGCATTAAGCGCTTGTGGAAAATTCTATTTGTCTTTACCCGCTACCGGTTAGATGCCTTAATCCCACTACAGCAACTGCCCTTATCGGCACGCATATTGTTTTGGTTAGCTCCTTGGCGCTTAAACCCTGTCCCATCTAAATTAAATCGTGGTGAGCGCTTACGCTTAGCATTGGAAGATCTTGGCCCTATCTTTATTAAATTTGGACAAATCCTCTCTACCCGCCCAGATCTATTGCCTGCAGATATCGCGCTTGAGCTAAAACAACTGCAAGACAATGTGCCTCCGTTTCCAAGCAAACAAGCCATTGCCTTAATAGAAAAACAGCTAGGCCAACCCATCAGCGAGCTTTTTTTCGAGTTTGCAGCTGAGCCATTAGCTTCAGCCTCTATCGCTCAAGTGCATACCGCCCGCCTATTTGATGCCCAAGGCAATGCCGGTGCTAATGTTGTCGTCAAAGTAGTACGCCCGGGCATTGAACATACCATTGAGCGCGACTTACAACTGTTAGAAACCATGGCACGTTTCTTGGTTAAGTATTCAAGCGAAGGCCGTCGTTTACGTCCGCTAGAAGTGGTCGAAGATTACCGCAACACTATTTACGCCGAACTGAACTTACAAATTGAAGCGTCTAACACCACTCAAATTCGTCGTAACTTTGCTAACTCTGAATTGATTTATTTGCCTGAAGTGTATTGGGAATATACCCGCACTAAAATCATGGTCAGCGAGCGTATTTATGGCATCCCCGTTGCTGACATTGATGCCATTAAAGCGCAAGGCACTGATATTAAACTGCTGGCTGAGCGCGGTGTTGAAATATTCTTTACGCAAGTGTTTCGTGACAGTTTTTTTCATGCCGACATGCACCCGGGTAATATTTTCGTCTCGCGCGAACATCCAGAAAACCCCATGTACATTGCCATCGATTGCGGCATTGTTGGCTCGCTAACAAAAGACGACCAAAATTATTTAGCCATGAACATGATGGCCTTCTTTAACCAAGACTATTATCAAGTCGCTCAGCTACACGTTGATTCCGGCTGGGTACCTGCCACCACTAAAGTGCATGAATTTGCTTCGGCTATTCGTTCGGTTTTGGAACCTATTTTTGAAAAGCCATTATCTGAAATCTCGTTTGGCCATGTATTAATTCAACTGTTCACTACCGCACGTCGCTTTGATATGGAAGTACAGCCGCAACTGGTGTTACTGCAAAAGACACTACTGAACATAGAAGGCCTAGGTCGTCAGCTGTACCCTGACCTAGACCTGTGGACTACTGCCAAACCTTTCCTAGAGCGCTGGTTGCGTGAACGTTTTGGCCCTAAAGCCGCATTTAAAGAACTTAAGCGCCAACTGCCCAGCTGGATAGAAAAGGCACCGCAAATGCCTAACTTAATGCACGGTGCTTTAACTCGCTTAAACCATATGGACGAAAACCAAAACCTGATGCGCCAAGAGCTACAAGAGCTACGTGATGAATTAGAAAAATCACGCCAACAAAAGCACTTGCACGTTAGCGCCCTTGCGACTGCCGCCTCTGGTTATTTTTTATGGCACCAAGCGTTTATATTAGGCATTCCAGAAACCATTGGTTTAGGCGTTATTGCTGCAGGTGTGTTGCTATTGCTGTGGCGTCGTTAATTTAGGGGAAATTATGAGCTGGCTAGATAATATAAAATGGAATGATGACGGCTTAGTTGCTGCCATTGCCCAAGACCACAAAACTGGGCGCGTATTAATGATGGCTTGGATGAACGCCGAGGCGTTATCATTAAGTCTAAAAGAACAACGTGCAATCTACTATTCTCGCTCCAGAAAAAAGCTATGGCGTAAAGGTGAAGAGTCTGGTCATATTCAAAAACTGCATGAAGTACGCGTAGACTGCGATGCCGACGCCATATTAATGCAAGTAGAGCAAGTTGGTCAGATTGCCTGCCACACTGGCCGTGAGAGCTGTTTTTATCGTGTTTGGCAAAATGGTGAGTGGGTAAGCACAGACCCCGTATTAAAAGACCCTAAAGAGATTTATTAAGCTATGAGCGATGTCATAACCCAACTAGGTGATATTTTAGAAGAGCGTAAAAATGCCAGCGCAGACTCATCTTACGTAGCCAGCCTCTACCACAAAGGCTTAAACAAAATTCTAGAAAAAGTAGGTGAAGAAGCCGTAGAAACCATACTGGCCGCAAAAGACGCTGAGCTAAGTCATGATACCTCCGATGTGGTATACGAAACTGCGGACTTATGGTTTCATTCTTTGGTAGCATTAGCCAAACTTGGAGTTCGTCCTGAAGCGGTTATTGACGAGCTAGCACGACGTTTTAACATGTCTGGCTTAGACGAAAAAGCAGCCAGACCAAAAGATTAAATTTACTTTACGAGGGTAATCCTATGTTAGGCGGTATTAGTATTTGGCAATTATTGATCATCTTACTGATTGTTGTAATGATTTTTGGCACTAAAAAATTACGCAACATGGGTGGTGACTTAGGTGGCGCTGTTCGCAGCTTTAAAAAAGCAATGGGTGAAGATGGCAAACTTGACGACACTGACGAGTCTAAGCCATTAGAGCACAAGCAGGCTGAAGAGAAAGACGCTAATTTCACGCAAACTTCTGAGCACGACAAGCGTTAATGTTTGATATTGGCTTTTTTGAATTATTAGTCATTGGCGTCATTGCACTGCTAGTGCTTGGCCCTGAGCGCTTACCTAAAGCAGCTCGCTCCGTAGGTCTCGCTATTGGCAAGGTAAAACGCTCTTTTAGCAATGTACAAGAAGAGTTTGAGCGGCAGATGCGTACTGAAGAGCTAAAAGAAAAGCTTAAAGACCCATACGCTACTTTTATGGACGACATTGAAAAAGAAGTTAATAGCGATAACAAAGTAATAGATGCACCAACACCAGACGATGCATACTCTGATCCTATTCTTGATGCGGATAGTAAAGATAAATGAGCGACGAACAGCAACAACCCTTAATTTCTCATTTAATTGAGCTGCGTAACCGCTTATTAAAAGCGGTTTGTGCCATATTAATTATTTTTCTGGGTTTGTTTTATTTCGCCAATGACCTGTATCTAATTTTGGTAAGGCCTTTATCCGTTTTATTGCCTGATACCGGCCAAATGATTGCTACCGGCGTTATTGCGCCTTTCTTAGTGCCTTTTAAACTGACTTTTGTGCTGGCTGTGTTATTTACCGTGCCCTATTTACTGCATCAGGTGTGGGCATTTATATCACCGGGCTTGTATCAGCACGAAAAAAAGTTCGCCGTACCATTACTGCTTTCAAGTATTGTCTTGTTTTATACCGGCATCGCATTTGCGTATTACGTTGTCTTACCACTGGCCTTTGCGTTTTTTACTTCTGCCGGGCCAACCGGTATTGCCTACATGCCCGACATTGGCAACATTCTAAACTTCATTCTTACTATTTTCTTTGCTTTTGGCATCGCTTTTGAAATCCCTATTGCCACTTTCCTACTGGTGCTTAGCGGCATTACTACTGTCGACTCATTAACCGCTAAACGGCCTTACATCTTCCTAGGTTGCTTTGTGGTTGGTATGTTGGCTACCCCACCTGATATCTTCTCACAAGCGATCTTAGCAATACCTATGTGGCTACTGTTTGAAGTAGGGGTAGTAGCCGCCCGCTTCATCCCCAAGAAAGCCTCAAGCGACGATATCAATTCTGAAGATGGTAACGAAGTTATTTAACCTCGTTACCTTGTTTATCTAACTCAGTCGCAAACCTATCTAACTGGCCAATATCCAATACCGGAGAAGCATCTATATGCTGCGCATCCATCATATAGGCCACTCGCTCCAACGAGCTTAAGATCATACTTTGCTCCCAATCATGCAAGTCTTGAAACTGCCTAATAAAGTCTTCCTGTAAGGGCTTAGGTGCGTCTACCAATACTGCTTCGCCCTCTTCAGTAAGGTGCAAATACACTTTGCGTCTATCAGCTTCACCGCGTTCTCGGCGCACTAGACCTCTTTTTTCTAAGCGGTCGACAATAGTGGTCACTGTTGCTTGCGATAAACTCACCCGCTTAGCCACCTCACCAGTCGTTAAGTCTTCATGCTGGCGTAATAACTGCAGTATTAACAACTGTGGTGCTGTCAATCCCACTACTTTATTTAACTGGCGCGAGTGTAAATCAGTGGCGCGAATAATACGTCGTAGCGACACCAGTACTTCTTCATAAAGAGTCATAAGTATTCCTTTATGCAAATAATCATCAAAAATAATTAGCCTTATATTAGCACTTATCCTGTGCCATTGCGGCCTAGTGCTAGGCTATGTTTCCAGCTTGTAAACGCCCATTAACTTGCTTCCCACCCTCTGCTTTTACAGATACTTAGAGTTGTAAGTAGTTGGTCGTTCTGTTAAAGTGTTTAGTTATCTAAGCAATTAAAGAAGCCGTAACCTTAGGCTTAACCGTACATACGGGCTAAAATCCTCTTGATACGCGTGCTTCTTATTATATATGACATCTGATACAGAAAAGTTAGACCAAGAAACACTTACAAATCAAAGCATTATCTCTCTTCGCAAACCTACCGTAACGGATGGTTCTGCAGTTCACGCGCTCATCGCTCGCTGCTCTCCTCTAGATACCAATTCGATGTATTGCAACCTGCTGCAATGTTTTCATTTTGCCGACACCGCTGTTGTGGCTGAAATGAACGGGCAACCGGTTGGCTTTATATCTGGCTATCGCTTACCTCAAAAAACAGACACGTTATTTGTTTGGCAAGTTGCTGTAGACAAAAGCGCCCGTGGTCAAGGTTTGGCCAGTCGCATGCTGCAAGCACTCATCGAACAACAAGGTGGTGAGGTTCAACATTTACACACCACCATTACCAAGGACAACGAAGCTTCTTGGAACACTTTCCGTCGTTTAGCTCGCGACTTGAACGCCCCTTTAAATAGCCATGAACTATTTAATAAAGACGAACATTTCGGCGGCGAGCACGACAGTGAATTTCTAATTGATATTGGTCCATTTGGCCAAACGCATCAGGAGTAAAATTATGGATATTTATACTAAACTAGAATCAAACGTACGTGGTTACTGTCGTTCATTCCCAGTAACTTTTACTAAAGCACAGAACGCTACCTTGCATGACAACGAAGGTAATGAGTATGTCGACTTTTTAGGTGGTGCTGGTACGTTAAACTACGGTCACA
>Ga0209075_1002258_pt1 | contig 17178 bp, 11 predicted proteins | sample Stecom2011_FD_187523 | JGI IMG/M metagenome (GOLD analysis project Ga0209075, IMG submission 187523) | Agricultural soil microbial communities from Utah to study Nitrogen management - Steer compost 2011 (SPAdes) (version 2) | ecosystem: Environmental > Terrestrial > Soil > Agricultural land...
GCAAAGTGGTCGGTTCTCGTGGGGAATCTGCAAAGTGGTCGGTTCGCGATGTGTCGGTTCAGCAAAATCATTGCCAGAGCAGCCACAATAAGCCCCCAGGCGCAAGCCTGGGGGCTGGCCGCGTTTAGCGGCCGGGGGCGCGTGGTGAATCTACGAGCACGGCTAATTCGCCTGTTCGATGCGGATGACGTTGACAAAATCCGTGGGGTCGGTCCAGGCGGCGATATAGCCGCCGGTGACGGTGGTGAGGTCGGGATTTGCGGCAGGTTCGTCGCTCAGGCGCAGGCTCGACAAACGCACGCCGTCTTTGTCGACATAATGAGCATAGGGGCGGTTTCGCTCAATCGCTGTGGCGACCACAATATGCTGGCCCTGGTCGTATATTGCGTCGAACGCGGTGATGTCGGGGAGTACGTCGACCGGCTCGCCGACCGGTTGGCCCCCCGGGTTGAGGCGAATCATCTTTAGGGTGCGATCGAGTACGTAGAAATAGGCGAATCCGTCGCCATCCCAGACAAGTTTGGCATCCCGTTCCTCCATCGGGAGGCGGGTATCTGGGCTGTCGGGCGAGGCTGGGCTGATCGTTGTGATAAGCGCGGGCGGGGTCGCTGGCGCGTTGAAATTGCGCTTCGGCTTTACGGTCACCGAGTAGATTTCGTCATTATTTCCATTCCGATAGGCGTAGACGGCGACGAATCGATTCAGCGTCGGGCTAAAGGCCAGCGCGCGAGCCGTCACGGCTTTTCCTTCCCCGATCTCCGCTTTGCTATTCTCGAAATCGTCGGAATATATGGCAAAATAGATGCCGTATTGCGTCAGGGACTCAGAATAGCCGGGGCTATGAAGTGCGGCTCCCCATATGCCATTGCTGGCGGCAATAAGCGGGTTGCGATCGTTAATATAAGGACCCTGGGAAACAACAGTATCCTGATCTGCTCCGCCGATGCGTTGGTGGGAGAAGTAGTTATATGCACCACGCGCTCGAAGGTCGCCGATTTTTTCGCCGATGCAATAGAAGTTGTGAGTCGCACCCTGAGCTAAATTGGAACGATTGATCCAGGGGCTATCGTGGTCTTTTAATTCGAAACCGTTGCCTAGCGTTTCAAAGCTCTTCCCATCGATATAGTTCATCTTCAGGAGGGAAAATAGTCTTCCTCCTTTGCCGGGCGCTTTGGCGTGACTGAGAAGTTGGAAATTATCACCGCCTCCGGCCACCTCTGGGTGGCCAGCTTGTTCCGTCGTGAATTGCTCGCCGACGATTTTGAACACAGGAGGTTGCGCCGGAATGTCGATCAAACCGTGAGTGTGAGCGTAGGCGAGCAGTTGCTCCAAGGCGTAGAGCCCGACATAGCGGACCGAGTCGAGGTCGGCGAGGGTCATAAAAATACGGTCGTCGGCGGTGTTGGGGGTGGCGTCGTCGCCATCACGGTGCGCGATGATATTTTGTGCCGCCGTGGCGTGTAGCCCCACACCGGCCGGCGGGACGGCGTCGAGGGTGTCGAAGTCGGCGGAATTGACCAGCGCGAGCACCGCGTCAGCCTCCTTGGAGCCATCCTCGGGGATGATCCAGTCGGCTTTGCCGGCGTTGGCAAAGCTCGCGTTCTCGGAATCGAGCAGTGCTTCATCGGGCGCCGCCCCCTCGCCGACGAGCTCTTCGTCTTGGAGTTGGCCGCCGCAAGCGGTGGCGATGAAGGCCAGAAAAATAAGTCCCAGTAAGTCATTGAATTTAAACATATGCGTCCCCTCGGGTATGCGATTTTTTGTGAAGCGAGCGGTACGCCAACGCATTTTTCAATGCATAATCGTCGCGTTTTAGACGGCGTCTGCGGCCGTCGCGCTTCAGTACTACAAGACCCGTGCCAATTGTGACTGGCTGGTCAGTTTATGTTGTGTCGCCGCCTGACGGCCCTTTGGGTGGGTTTTGGTCGTTTTGCATCGCCCGGCGGGAATTATGGGAGGCTCAAAAGTGGCAACTTCGGTTGCCACTGGCAACTTGAGCTTTCAAAGTCGAATTGCCAGGTGGCAACCTGGGTTTGTCGCGGGGCATGCGCGTTGGTGCCTTGACGCGGGCGCCATTCGGCCCTTATCTTGGCCTCCCTGAAGCTCATACGCCGTTCCCGCTCACGCGCTTTTAATCGGGATACGGCAGGGGTTGCACCGCGCGCGCAGTCCTCTGCCGATCATTATTATTTTGATCGGTCGGTCGAGCACTTGGTTTGGATGTCTATAGGCGCATTGAATATTTTTGAATTGAATGGCGCGTGGCTGAAATTTTTGGAATTCGAATTATGGCCAGTCGTAGTATCAGACCGAATGTCATGAAGGGGGCCCTGGTCGTGGTGTCTTCCGGGTTGGCGCCTCAAGCGATTGCGTTTCAATATAATCCGCACACGCTGACGCGTCAGTTAACCGCGCGCAGCGTCGAGGCGGAGCGCGGGCCGATGCGCCTGACAGGGGCACCGCAGGAGACGATTAGCCTGGAGGTTGAGATCGACGCCATCGACCAGATTGGCGAGGGCGACGCGCAGGCGGCCGAATTGGGGGTCTATCCGCAGCTCGCCGCCCTGGAGATGCTGCTTTATCCGTCCAGCAGCTACGTCACCACGACCGCCGCCCTGCTGGACGCGGGCATGCTGGAAATCCTTCCCCCGCCGACCCCGATGGTACTCTTTGTCTGGGGTTCTCGGCGCATTTTGCCGGTCGAACTTTCGGAATTAAGCATCACCGAAGAGGCGTTCGACGCCGCGCTCAACCCCGTTCGCGCCCGCGCGTCCCTGGGGCTTCGGGTGCTCAGCTACGGCGACCTCGCCCAGACTCATCCCGGCTATCACCTCTTTTTATCCCAACATATCGTGAAGGAAACGATGGCAGATCTTGCCCGCAGCAATGAGCTCGGCCGCAGAAGTGTCAGCGATATCCTGAACGCAGGAGTATGAGACGATGTTCGAGCCGGGCAGTCGCTATGAAGGTCTCGAAGACGCGGTGCTAAAGCTGCCCGACGGGCGCGAAGTGATCTATAAGCGCCGCCGCCTCATTGGCCGGCAGCGAAATACGTTGATGCGCGGGCGCGTCGTCGTTCAGCAGGAAGAGCGCGTGGATCATATCGCCGCGCGGACGTTGGGAGATCCCACGCAATTCTGGCGGATCATGGACGCGAATGGGGTCCTGAACCCCCGTGATATTGATGAAGGCCAGGGGCAAGTACTCGATATACCTGTGGCGGGGACCGAATCATTATGATGTTGGGGACGGGCATACAATTGACCCTTCTGGCGGGTCCGACGGTGCCGATTCCGGCGCCGCGCGCCCTTATGGAGGCACTGGAGTCGGTCGAGGTGTCGCGCAACGCGACGAGCCGGTCGGGCTTTCAGTTGGTCTTTAAGGTTGCCCGCGCCACCGGCGTCGAGGCGGCCGCCCAGCACCTCGTCGCCCAGCGCCTTCTCGCGGCGTTTAATCGCCTCATTTTGATGGTCACGCTCGGGGGGCGCCCGTCGGTGCTCATCGATGGTCTGATCACCAATCGACAGCTTAAGCCGGGCGAAATCCCGGGGGAGTCGCACCTGACGATCACGGGCGAGGATATCGCGATGGTGATGGGGCGCGAGGAGAAACAGCGCACCCATCCGGGCCAGGATATGACGATTATCGTGACCAAATTGATCGGAGAATACGCGCGCTATGGCCTGATCCCGCTGGTCATCCCGCCGGTCTATCTCGACGCGCCCAATCCGGCGGAACGCGTCACCACGCAGCAGGATACGGACCTGGCCTATATCGAGAAACTTGCTAAGCAGGTCGGCCATATCTTCTGCATCAAGCCTGGCCCTGCACCCGGCACCAACGTGGCTTATTGGGGGCCGCCGGGGATGAGCGAGCCGCCTCAGCCGGCGTTGAGCGTGAATCTGGGGAGCCACACCAATGTCGAATCGATGGATTTTGAGCAGGATTCGACCCGACCAAGCATCGTCATGGCAGAGATTATCGACCCCGGCACGAATATCACGTTTCCCGTGCCCATTTTTGGGAGCGTTCTGCCCGCGCTGTCGGCCAATCCGCCCTGGGAAGGGGGTTCGCAGATGCTCGCCACGCGCAAATTAAATCTCTCCGGGGCGACCTTGACCCAGGCGTTGGGGCGCGCGCAGGGCATTGTGGACCAGTCGATGCGCGGCGTGGTCAAGGCAAGCGGCGCGCTGGATGTGGCGCGCTACGGCCGACTTTTGGAGCCCAATGGGGTCGTCGGGGTGCGCGGCACCGGCCACGGCTATGATGGACTTTATTATGTCGACAGCGTCACGCATAAGATCAAGCGCGGCGAGTATAAACAGGACTTCAAATTAACCCGCGAGGGGCTGGGGTCGAGCGTGGAGCGGGTGCCTGTATGACGAAATTTTTCGGTAAATATCGCGGCAAGGTGCTCGATAATGTCGACCCACTTCAGCAGGGCCGGCTTCGCGTGAGCGTGCCGGCGGTTCTGGGGGACGGAAATTTCGGCTGGGCGATGCCGTGTGTTTCTTACGCGGGACCGGGCGTGGGCGCCTTCGTGCTGCCGCCGGTGGACGCCAATGTGTGGGTGGAATTTGAGGCTGGCGACCCGGATAGTCCCATATGGGCGGGGTGTTTCTGGGGCAAAGGCGAGGTGCCGGCCATGCCTGCGGTCGCCGAGACGCGCGTCTTCAAGAGCGACGGGGTCAGCGTCACGATTCAGGAAGCGCCCGGCGGCGGCTCATTGGTGATCGAGGTCGGCCCGCCGCTTGTCTCAATGCCGCAGAAGCTCACCTTTGGCACCTCGGGCATCGTATTGGAGCACGGCAATTCAAAGGTCACGCTCAGCCCGGCGAGTGTGTCGGTCAACGATGGTGCCCTGGAGGTGATTTGATGTCTGGATTTCTGATTCACGCCGGGGCCTCCGTCCTTTGCACCCATGCGGGGCCGGCGACGATTTCGACGGCATCTTCGCGCGTTTTGGTCGGCGGACAACCCGTCGCCACCGCTTCGGATATATTCACCGTCAGCGGGTGCCCGTTCAATATCAGCGGTGCGGCGCAGCCCTGCGTGAAGATCAATTGGCTCGTGCCCGCGGCGAGGGTTTTTGTCGGCGGCAAGCCGGCGATTCTTCAGACCAGCAGCGGCGTGGGCGTCGGGGCGACTCAGGCGGTGCAGGGGCCGGCGCAGATCGTATTTACCCAGTCGCGCGTAAGGGGGATTTAAATGCATATCGGCTTTCCATTCGGTCTCGATTCAACCGGGCGCATTCGCGAGGTTTCCACGGCGCAGCATCTGCGCGATCTCATCGAACAGGTGCTTTTTAGCGCGCCGGGTGAGCGTGTGATGCGCCCGGAATTTGGCAGCGGCGCGCATCATCTGGTCTTTGAGCCCGCCGGTGAGGAACTCGCCGCGACCACCGAATACGCGGTGCGCGGGGCGCTGCAGCGCTATCTTGGCGACCTGCTCGTTGTCCACGCGATTCGGGTTCAAAGTGAGCAGTCGACGGTTCGCATCACCCTTCAATATGCCATGGTCTCCCAGGATCTCTTGGGGCAGGGCGGGGTGCTTCGCACCGAAATATTTGAGGGTGAGCTCTAATCATGAGCAGCGCGAGTGCATGCAATCGAGACGCCCGCCGCCGCCTGCTATTGGGCTTGGAAGCGGGGCCCAATGCGTTTGACCATGTCGAAGTCGTCGACGGCCAAGGGGTGCCCGATGCGTGGCGCCAGCGCTTTTTGCGCGCGTTTTTTTTGCGCCCGCTCATCGACGACCTCACCGGCGAAAATCTGCGGATCGACGGCGGCGATCGCATCGGCCAGGTCGAGGTCTTATGGGCGCTGCCCTGGCCGCTGCTGGCCGATTTTCGCGCGCAGCTTAAACCGCCGGGTGCGCTTGCCGACTCATTTTCGAGCGTGCTTGCGGCGTCCGACGTTGAAGTCGACGCACGTATTGCCACGCTTATCGAGGCGTGGGCGACGCATTTGAGCACCGGCGCGCTTCTGGGAATCGACTGGTCGGCGAGGTTGGCCGAGGGCGCGCAGCGTGCGGCGTTCGTTGCACGTTGGCGCCGGCTGCTCACCGACCCGGCATTTCGTCACCTCATCGAAAGTGACGCGCAGGGGTGGCAAATCGTCGAGCAAATATTGGGCGATGACGTCTCCGATGCGGCGCGTCTTTTAATCGTTCATACGGCCTCATGGGGTGATTATTCGCGCTATAAGATGACGCTTGATATCGAGGGGACGGGCGCGCCTGGCGCGGGATATGACGCGGTTCTTTCCAGCATTGAGGTCTTCTTTAAAGTCGAGTGCAGCCGCGACGTGGATTGTCGGGCGCCTGCCGATGAATCAGTCGACGTGAACGACGAGCCGCGCATCGATTATCTGGCGCGGGATTATGCGAGTTTTCGCCGCCTGATGCTCGACCGTCTCTCGGTCACGATGCCCCAGTGGAGGGATCGAAACGCGGCGGACGTGGGCATGGCGCTGGTCGAGGTGATGGCCTACGCCGCCGACCAACTCAGCTATTATCAGGACGCAGTGGCGACCGAGGCCTATTTGCATACCGCGCGCCGGCGAGCGTCGATTCGCCGCCACGCGCGTCTGGTTGATTATTATGTCCACGAGGGCGCGAACGCGCGGGCGTTTGTGCATCTTAGGGTCGCTGAATCCGAGGGCCACGGGATGCTTAAACCCGCAGGTCCGTGGGAGTCCTCGGAGTCATCGAGCACGCCGGATTCGGCTGGGCCGGTGCGATTTCTCACGCGCTGTCCGGGCGTCGCCGCCACGGTGAGTCTGCCGGATTATTCGGGTATCTACGCCCACCATCGCCCCGAAGTTTTCGAGCTGATGGAGGCGACTTATCTGAGCGAATATCATAACGCGATCACGATTTACGATTGGGGCGACCCGAATTATTCGCTGCCCGAGGGCGCGACCGGCGCAGCGTTTCGCGTGGGCGATATCGGCGAGCCACTGAGGCAGCCGCTGCGGCTTCGGGCGGGCGATTTTCTGATTTTTGAGCAAATACATGACCCGGAAATGGGCGCAGGCATTGCCGATCCCGCGCGTCGTCATATGGTGCGTCTGACAGGGATAAGTCCGCAGGCATCGGTCGACTCACAGGGGCGCCGCGCCGCGCCGGCCGCCGGTGAGTATCGCGCGGATAGGGCGACCGGCGCGCTTTATGTCGAGGTCGAGTGGGCGATTGAGGACGCGCTTCCCTTCGCGCTTGCGATCGCGCGCGAAGTTGACGGCGACGAACGCGTGGGACTGGCCGTTGCGCGGGCAAATATGGCGCTGGTGGACCATGGGCGAACCATTATCGACGAGGTGCTGGCGCCTGTTTCGCGTGTCACTTATCGCCCCATGCTCGCTCAGTATCCCGTGACGCATACCGCAGTGCGGCCCGAGTCGAGTCATCAGCCGGTCAAATCGGCGCGCGCGATGCTCCTTGACCGCGAGGATCGGGCGCTTGCGCAGGTGCGACTCGCCGAGAATACACATGATTTTTTGAGCTGGTCAGCGCGTTTCGACCTGCTGGGAAGCGACGCGCAGGACCGCAACTTCGCGGTGGAGGTCGATGACGATGGCCGGGCCCAGCTTCGCTTTGGCGATGGCCAGAACGGTCGCCGGCCCATTGAGGGGCGCACGCTGCGCGCGACCTATCGGGTGGGCAACGGGCGCGCGGGCGATATCCCGGCCGAGGCGATTTCGCATGTCGTGGGCGCGCCCGTTTGGGTCGAGCATGTGTCGAATCCCTTGCCGGCGATCGGCGGCCTGGACCCCGAGCCGCTTGAGCAGGTTCGCCAACTCGCGCCGCACGCGTTTCGCCGCCAGGAGCGCGCGGTGACCGTCGAAGATTACGCGCGCCTGGCCGAGCGTCATCCCGAGGTCCAGCGTGCGGTGGCCTCACGCCGCTGGACGGGGAGTTGGTCGACGATCTTCGTGTCTGTCGACCGTATCGGGGGCGAGGAGGTCGATCGCGCATTCGAAGAGAAACTCGTCGGGTTCCTGGAGCGCTTTCGCCTGGCTGGCGATGACGTCGAAATCGAGCCTGCGCGTATGGTGCCCGTTGAGATTCAGATGAGCGTCTGCGTCGAGCCGGGCTATTATCGAGACGACGTGCGCCGCGCTTTGCTTCGCCGATTCAGCACGCAGGTCTTTAGCGACGGCTCACGGGGCTTCTTTCATCCGGATAACTTTAGCTTCGGCCAGCCGCTTTATCTGAGCGCGGTCGTGGCGGCCGCGATGGGGGTGGCGGGGGTTATGTCGGTGAATCTCGACCCGCGTACCTCGGGCGAGCAGAACGCGTTTGGGGCGCGTTTTGCGCCGCGCTTGGAGGCCTATGATGCGGGCAAAATCGAGGTGAGTCGCCAAGAGGTGATTCGCCTGGATAATGATCCAAATCACCGCGAATTCGGAATCATTGGGTTCGATTTTAAGGGGGGGCGATGAGTCCGAAAGAAATACCGAAGGATCTGGAAGGGCAGCAGCGCTTGGACGGGGCGCGCCGGGATGAGTTGAACCGGCCGGGGCTTGCGCAAATCGACTATCGAATCGCGACGCATGCGAGTTTTTTGGAGCGCATGAAGCAGCGAATGCATCGCCAGGAAGTGGTGTCCGAGCTACTTGCGATGGTGCCTCCTGACCCGAGTGCGACCCCGTCGGAGCAAGCCGCGGCCCGGCTGATTCGCCCGCTGGCCGAGCACCGTACGCGGCGCCTCGACGACCCGGCGATCGCAATGCTCGACGCGTGGGCCACGGTCGCTGATGTGCTGACCTTTTATCAGGAGCGCATCGCCAATGAGAATTATCTTCGCACCGCCGAGGAGCATCGCTCGGTGACCGAGCTTGCCCGACTCGTCGGCTATCAGCCCGACCCGGGCGTGGCGGCGTCCACGCGGCTCGCGTTTCGGGTCGATGATAGCCCGCAGGGCCCGCGGGTTGCCGAGGTGCCGGCGGGCACTCAGGTTCAGAGTCTTCCGGAAGATGGCGGACTTCCCCAGACATTTGAGACCGCCCACGCACTTCAGGCGCGCCCCGAGTGGAATGAGATTCGCCCGCGCCTTGATCGCCCGCAATACCTGGCCGTCGATGAAGACGCGCTTTATATGGTCGATAGCGATGGAACCCTTCGGGGGGCGGCCGATTCGGGTAATTCCTCGGGCGATACCACAGAACTCAAGAAGCTCTCTGAACTCTATTTTGTGGGGCTCGACCTGCCGCTTTTGCCCCTGGATAAACGTCCCGACCACCTTGGTGATAAACAGGTTCGCGTGCAGAAGATTAATGTCTTTTATCTGGACGGCCTGCACCAGAATCTGCGCCGCGGCGATCCGATTCTGCTGGTGGGAACGCCTCTGGAGGGATTGGGTGGCGCAGCGTCTGGGGCCGATTCAGCCGGGGAAAAACGCCTGCTTCGCCGCCTGCTTTCGGCGACGCCCGAGCCCGAGCATCGCCGCACGCTCGTGCAGGTCGAGGCGTTTGCGCCGCCCGAGGCCGCGCATACCCAGCCGACGGCACAGGCCACTGCGTGGGTCGCGCCTCATTATTTAGAGGCGGCTCCGGTCGCCGGCGCTCTTCTGGGCCTAAACACGGGGTATCGAGCGCTGAGCGCCTATAGTTCGGTGCAGCATAAAGCTAGGCGCTCAAAAACCGTGAAGCGCGCCGCCTCGCTGCCATCGGCGGCGTCGCAATCGGGGGAACGACGTTCTCCGAGTCGTTCGGACCGGGGCGTGTTTCTCTTCACCCGGCGGGTTGGATTTTTCGGCAGCAACGCGCCGAATCATAAGGCTGTTTCGCACGCCTATGAAGTCAATCCTTTCGTGGCTGATTGGGACACAAACCCGTATTCGATCTGGCAAAAATACATATCCTCGGGCGTTGCTCCCCGGCCGAGTTACGGCGCTGGTGGTGCGCCGAAGGTCTATCTGGAGCGGGTGGTCGCAGAGGTTGAACCCGGCGATTGGGTGGTCTTTTCGGGGGACGTGGTCGGCGGCGCTGGCGATTCGCCCGCGCAGCGACCGAAGCAATGCGTCTACCGGGTCGAGGCGGTCGATGAGCAAAGCATATCAGGCTTCTCGCTGAGCATGCGCGCGACCGGATTGACGCTCGACGCCAAGGGCCCGGCCATTGGCGTTCGCTCGAGCACCGCGTTTGTAGGGAATCGTAAAGTATTGCTCGCCGGTGTTCCGATGCCCGAGACGCTCGGGGATATTCAAGACGGCGCGCAAATCATCGAAATCGGCGGGACGAGTCTGGCACTTGAGGGCATTTATCCGGGGTTAGAGCCGGGCCAGGAGGTTATCGTCGGCGGCGAGCGCCTTTTCCCGCCGGGGCTTAAAAGTTTCGAGGTCGCCCGGCTCGCCAGCGTCGAGCATGTCGGTGACGATAGTATCCTGCGTTTTAGCCATGCACTTTCGCATGCATATCGGCGCGATTCGGTGGTCGTTTTCGCCAATGTGGTCGGCGCAACGCACGGTGAGTCACGCGCTGAAGTGTTGGGGAGCGGCGATGCGTCGCAAAAGAACCAGTCTTTTATACTCTCCCAGCCGCCCCTGACCTATATCCCGGCCGCGAGCGCGTCCGGCAGCCAGAGCACGCTCAGGATCCGCGTCAGCGGTCTTTTATGGCACCAGGTTGATTCTCTGCTCGAACTCGGGCCGAAGGAGCGCGGCTTCGTCGTCAATATCGACGAGAGTGCGAAAACGCGGGTCACCTTTGGTGACGGCGTCCACGGCGCACGCCTTGATAGCGGCCGGGAGAATATCATCGCGCATTATCGAAGCGGCATCGGCCTGGCCGGCGAGGTCGGCGAGGGTCGGCTGACACTGCTGAAAAGACGGCCTGCGGGCATTCGTGAGGTGACCAACCCGGTGGCGGCCAGCGGGGCGGCCGACCCTGAATCACGCGACCAAACCCGTAAGAATGCGCCGCGCGATACACGCCTGTTGGAGCGCGTGGTCTCGCTTCAGGATTATGCCGACTTCGCCCGCAATTATCCCGGCATCAGCAAGGCGCGCGCGGAGTTGATCTCGCGGGCGGGGCGCACCGCGGTGCATTTGACCGTTGGTGGCAGCAGCGCGGCTGGCGCCGAAGTCGATGATGGCCGAATTGGCGATCTGACCCGCTCGATTCGTCAGGTGAGCAGCGCGCGCTACGGCGTCGAGGTTCGAAGCCTTGAAAGCGCCTATTTTGGGGTGGCGGCGCGGCTGCTTATCGCGCCCGAGTACCGGGCCGAGGAGGTTCTTCGGGCAGCGCGCGCGCGCCTTGAAGACGCATATGGCTACGAGGCGCGTACATTCGCCGAGCCGGTGTCGGCGGCCGCGCTCACCGCGCTCATACAAGCGGTCGACGGGGTGGATGCCGTATTTTTGACGGCGTTTTATCCGATTAAGACCGGCTCGGCGGCCGAGAAAACGCGGGAGCGTCTACTTATGCCGCAGCCGACTCGGTTTAAGGAAGAAGCGGGGCGATTTCTAGCGGCTCAACTTCTGTGTATCGAAGCGAACGCCATCGATCTGAGTGAGGACTAAGCGTGCAAATTCCCGAAACTCTCTACCATTTGCTGCCGTCGATTTACCGGCGCCGCGACGCCGAAACCGGCGACATTTTGCGCGCGCTTCTGGCGATTATCGACACGGAGCGCCGCCGGATCGAAGTCGATATCGCCACGTTATATGACGACTTATTTATCGAGACCTGCGAGCCCTGGGCGGTTGCCTATATCGCGGATTTACTCGACGTTCGGCTTCCGTCTACGGACTCGAATCCGCGCGCCTATGTCGCCAATGCGATTGGGTTTCGGCGCCGAAAGGGCGTGATGCGCACGCTGGAGGAACTGTGCGCGAGTATTACCGGGTGGCCGACGGTCGCGGTGGAGTTTCGCGAGCAGTTGGCGGTAGCCCAGCACGTCAATCATCCGCGCCCTGAGCGCACCGGATTCGCAAATATGCGCGCGGCGGTGCGGCTGGCCAAAGTAGGCGGTGCATTCGAGACTTCGCCGCGAAGCGCGGAGGTGCGCCTGGTCGATAATGCGCGCGGTAAATATGGCGTGTCGAATGTGGGCTTATTCGTCTGGAAGGCGCGCGATTACGCGATTTCGGGCGTGCGTCCGCGACCCGTCGACCCGGATTCTACCGGCTTGAGCGCGGCCGAGTTGAGCGCGGAAATCGGCGTTCGCCGCTATACGATGCATCCAGCCGGGGTCGATATTGCGCTCGTCAATCCAGCCACTGAGATTATACACAGCGATCGTCGCACCCATGAGCGAGACGTGCCCACCCGGCTTCGGCGAGGCACGCTCTATGCAGAGCTTGAGCGGCTGCGCAATCCTGGGACAGAGGGTGAACCACGCAGCCGCGATACCTCGGCAGATCGGGGCGCGGCTGAGTATTTCGGCAGCGGGACGCCGCCCTTCGCGATTCGAGTCCGTGACGGCGCGAATGCCAACGATACCTATAAAAAAGTCCCACTCGCCGACCTCTATATCTGCAATCTTGAGGGTTGGCGCCCGCCGAAATTTTCGACTTCCGATGCGACCGACACGCCAGAAGAAGTCGCGACCGAGCGCGTCGTGGTCGATCCCGAGCTCGGCCGACTGATGCTATTGGGCGATTGGGGCGCGTCACCCGAAGTCTTGGTCGACTATGCCTACTCGGCGTTGGCCGACCTGGGCGGCGGCCCCTACGATCGCCAGGCTTCGGTCGATGCGTGGTTGGGCGAAACGGGGGCGGTCGATTTTCAAATCGGCGTAAGTCGAAGCCGCACGCCGGGCGACGCCGAGGTCGTCGAAACCCTGCCCGAAGCGCTCGCGCGCTGGGTGGAGTTCGTCGACAAATACCCGGCGCAATTGAGCGCGACTGGCTCCGACGACGACGCGGCGCGGCCGTGTTTGGGCGTCATCTGTATCATGGATAATGACTCGTATTTTCCCGATAATATGGATGCGCCCATCGAGGTGAGCATCCCGAACGGGACGCGCCTCGCCATCGTCGGTGGGCGCTGGCCCGGCGGGCCGACCTCGCCGGTTGCGCGGCGGTGGGGAAATGTCGTCGGCGACGGCGTGCGCCCGCATCTGGCTGCGAATCTCTCGGTCCTGCGCCCCGAAATATCGGCGTCTTCGCCCCTGTCGGAGCGCGAACCCGGCGGACTGATCCTGGACGGTCTTCTGCTCGACGGGCGGGTTGATATCGCCGCCGGTGCGCTGAGCGAGTTGCGGATTTCCCACTGCACTCTGGTGCCAAACCGAGGTGGTATTTTGGTTCAGGGCCCCCCGCTCGCCCAGGAGCCGCCGGTCACCACGCTCCTGGATGTTTCGGTGAAATACAGCATCGTCGGCTCACTTCATTTTAGCGCGACGCCAGCCGCGTGCCGCGTCGAGGATAGCATCGTCTCACCCGTTTTAGACGGGCCAGGTTCCGGGGTTACCTACGGAATCGACGGTTCCTGGCTGGCGCTATCGCTCGCGCGCTCAACCGTGCTCGGCCAGACGCGGGTGGAGCGCTTGGACGCGGAGGATACGATTTTTTACGACACCGTCGAAGCCGACCGCCGCCAGGAAGGATGCGTGCGTTTTTGCTACGCGCCGTCGGCGTCTCAGTTACCGCGAAAATACCGTTGCCAACCCCATGAGGCGCTCGAGGCCGCGCGCACGGACGCCGGGAATCTGAGCCCAAATCAGCGCCTTCATATCGAGGCGATGCTTCGCCCGCGATTTGTCTCCCACGATTGGTGGCGCGCCGGGTTTGGCGAACTCTCCGAGCGCTGCGCCCCCGAGATTCTGGGCGGCGGCGAGGATGGCAGTGAAATGGGCGTCTTGAATTCGCTTCATACACCCCAGCGCCTGGCCAACCTTCGTGCGGCGCTTCAAGAGCACCTGCGCGTGGGAATATATGCCGGCATATTCTTCGCGAATCGCTAAAGTTTTGATGAATTAATAGGCCATTATAAGCTGTAAAAATTGAGGAAGTCATGAAAACCGATATTTCCAGAAGCACCTTTGATTCGCGCAAAAATTATAGCGGCGTTCGCATGCAGCAGGGGCGAGTGCTGGTCGATGCGGATTGGAATGAGCAACTGGATATTCAGCGATTTAGCGAACGTCAGGTCCGGGCGGATATCATCGGCAGGGCGGGCGTTCCGCGCGAGGATATAAACCTGGCGGCCGGTGATCCGGGCGGGTTCTCGATTGCGCCGACGGAATCGGGAGGCGCGCTGAGCGTGAGTCCGGGGCGTATTTATGTCGATGGCATTTTATGTGAGTCGCAGGACGGCGCAGGCGAAGTCGACCCCCTTGGGCTCAAGTCAGCGAACCCCGGCTCGCCCGACGCACCCGCCGGCGTCTATCTGGTTTATCTGGACGTCTGGGAGCGCGCGGTGCACGCGACCGAAGACCCGTCCATTGTCGATCCGGCGCTGCTGGTGCCTGACACCGCCGCGCGCTCGAAGATAGAATGGCGCCTGGGCGCGTTGCCCTGGAAGTCAACGGACGCCGACTTTCCCGCGCCGGGCGATTGCGAAGATCTTCTCGACGGGTTGCGCCGCTCCGATGCGGCGATGCCGCGGCTGGGCGCATCGGTGGACCCCGGCGCGCTGGCCGACGGGCCGTGTATCGTGCCGGCTATGGCGGGTTATCGCGGGATCGAAAATCAGCTCTACCGCGTCGAGATTCATCGCGGTAATCAGGCCGACGCCACGATAAAACCGACCCTGAAATGGTCACGTGAGAACGCCGCAGTCGTCTTCGCCATCGAGTCCTGGTCGGGCCTGACGGTTCAGCTTCGCGACCAGGGTATCGACGAAAAATTTAGTCTCGGCGGCGGCGATCTGGTCGAAATTGTCAGCGTTGAGCGCGAGGCCCGGGGTGAATTGAGCGGCCCGATGGCACGCGTTGAGCGAAAGCCTGAGGAGGGCCCGCATGCCTTTAAGCTCGAAGTGCTGGACCACCCGGCGGTGTATAACAAGCTCGCGGCGGCTTTTCAGCCCGGCGATGCGGTCTATCTGCGGCGTTGGGACCACGGGGTGGCGGCGGCGCTGGATGGGGGCGGGGTGGCGATCGAGGAGGGCGCGGCGATAGCGCTTGAGCATGGTGTTCAGGTGCGTTTTGAAGTTGGCGCACATAGCTATCGTACGGGCGATTATTGGTGGGTTGCGGCGCGCGCGGCCAATGACCGACACGGCTCGGGCGAGCTTTTGTGGCCGGCAGATCCGAGCGATTCCGCGAAGCCGCAATTTCGGCCGCCGGAGGGTATTCAACACCATTATGCGCCGTTGAATTTTGTCCGCGTGCTCGCCGATGATGGCTATCGCTATGCGTTATTGGAAAATCCCGAAGATGAAACGAATTTCGATTGCCGAAAAACCTTCCCCCCGCTGAGCGATATTCACGCCGACGAAGTTCGCTTTGAGACGGGCGCGTGCCAGCGCATCGTCAACGCGACCAACGTGCAGCAGGCCATCGATGAACTCTGCCAGAATATCCACGCGGGGTGCGAATTCGTCATTCATCCGGAGCGCGCCTGGCAACAAGAACTCGCTGAATTCGTCAAAGGGCGCGGCGCCATCCATATTTGTGTGCCGCCCAAGACCATTTCGCTGGGCGCGCCGATTCGATTCACGGGGATGGAAATCGTGCGCATCAGCGGGGCGGGGCGCGCCTCGCTGCTCGATGCGGGCGGCGGGGACGCGGCGCTGATCTTCGAGAATTGTCGGCGTGTCGAGGTGCGTGACTTAGCGGTGCGCGCCGGCGTGGAGCCCAACGCCTCGAAGATCGCGGTCAAGTCCAACCTGCCGCAGGGCAAGGGCGCGCTGAGGTTTTTGGAGTGCGCCGAGGTCGAGGTTCACGATATTTTCGTTGGCTGCGCGGGGCATTGGCAGGAGCGCACGTGTTGTCTCTACGCGCGCGCGGCTCAGGAGTCGGCCGGCGGATCCGAGAGCGCGCTCAACGTCACCGGGTGCGAGCTGCGGGTCGGTCATCGCCAGCAGGGCATCGTGGCGATCAATATGGGGCGATTTTTAGCCCAGAATAATCGCATTCACGTCGATCGAAATGACCCCGCCGCGGCCTTCGAGTTGCTCGCGAATAATGCATCGCAGCGAAAGCAATTTATCGACCGTTTTTTTCAGGCGCCGACAAGGAAGCAGCACCTTAATAAGGACCCGTCGTACCAGCATCTAAGTGTCAATGCGCACCAGGTTGGGTTTCAGAGCGATCCGACCATTCCGGGTGGGTGGGAGTATTTCATTGCGGCGGCACAGCCTGGCGATATCGATAGTCGCGATGACTTGCTCGAGTTTGCCAAAATTTCGCTCGACACGATCTTATTTGCGTCCAAGTTGCGCCCCAAAAGTGCCAAGATCGGGGCGATTCACAAACGACTTCTTGGCGAGAAGAGCGAAATACTTTCGCGAAGTAAGATGCCCTCAAAGACCGTAAATGCATGGCAGCGGTGGGCAAAAGACGTCAAAAATGCTGTTGACCGCCGCGCCTACGGCATGGGCGGCATTGTCGTCGCCGGCCAGAAATCGCGACGCGTGCGCGTGGTGCAAAACGATGTTGAGGGATTTGTTTGCGGCGTTCATATTGGGCTGAGCGATGATAAGGCGAAGTTTTACGCGCGAAATATTCTGGTGCGAGATAATTTCATCGAAGCCCAGATCCCATACGGCTATAATCGCGAGCGCCACGCCATTTTTGTCGGCAATTTCGACACCCTCGCGATTGACGATAATCGCTTGACGCTCGAGCAGGCCCACCCGAATTTTCCCAAAGAGGTCGACGGCATCCGTATTTTCGGCTCACCGGGGTCACATTTGACTATAAAGGGCAACGCGGCGATTGAGTTCCAGCCCGGCATTCATACCGTATTTCTCGACTCCGCGCGCGACATCTCATCCCACACCGCCTGGGCTGTCATCGACAACTCGGCAGCCGTTCAACTGATGCGGCGAGTAATCAGGAAATCCGGAGGGGTTGAGGAGGTCATCGATTCTCGATTTGAGTCGCTGGGCAAGGGTAATTTCAGATTAGATTATTAAAACGCCCCGCAAGATTATGAGATTTTGGGTGAAGATGCCTTGGCATTATCGACGCGCTATATTAGATTAAACACGTCGCATAAATCCAAGGTCGGTGACCCTAAGTGCATACGAGGATAACCTCGATAATCAAACGGGAAGGCGTTCGAACCGT
>Ga0209075_1002259_pt1 | contig 17172 bp, 17 predicted proteins | sample Stecom2011_FD_187523 | JGI IMG/M metagenome (GOLD analysis project Ga0209075, IMG submission 187523) | Agricultural soil microbial communities from Utah to study Nitrogen management - Steer compost 2011 (SPAdes) (version 2) | ecosystem: Environmental > Terrestrial > Soil > Agricultural land...
ATTTGAAGCAGCGCTCCCAGCTCAGTTCTTTTTCACTAATACCATGGAAGGGTAAAGTAATAAAACCTGCTGTAGCCGTAACAATACGTTCTTCATTACCGCAAACAACAGGGGTTCCGCCTAGTATGCCGAGCACCCGTTCAGTGTATTCAGCTAAATGCTTAGGGTCCATTTCACGCAGGTAAATAAGGAATTCTTCACCGCCCCAACGCACCACCATGTCGGTGTTTCGCGACACTTTTCGTAAGCGTTGAGCAATTTCAACCAGCACTTTATCGCCAGCAGCATGGCCGCTACGATCATTTATTTTCTTAAAGTAGTCCACATCTAAAAGCAACAATGCGTCTGGGTGTTGCCCGTCCACATGAGCGTCGGACTGCCGTTGCCTATTATTCATTGCGGCTTGAAAGGAACGTCGGTTTAATAGGCCTGTTAACGGGTCATGGGTTGACTGGTATTCAAGCTCTTTGTTCATCGACTTCAAACGTAAGTTGGCCGTTTTCGATGCACGCCACGCAAGAAACAATAAAATAACGGCCAACACAATAACAAGACTCAATAAAATGAAAATGCGCTGTTGCAAACGAGCATTTTCCAAATATCCTTCTTGTACCTGATTGCGCTGCTCTAATAACTGGATTTCAGCCATTTGTTCGTTGGCACGGTAGCGTATTTGTAATTCGGCTAAGGCTTTATTACGCTCTTTTACAGCAAGTTCGTCTTGAATCGTTCGCTGCTCTTTTAACGCATCCAGCGCTTTTTCAAATAAACCTGCTTTCGTATAAGCTTCTGCAATATACTTAAGTGTTTCCACATATTCAGTGTCAGGAGACCCTTCACGCAGCTTTGCTGCTTCAATACCAGCAATACCTACTTCTTCATTGCCTGTCATAACGTCGATATAACTTAAATTAAAACGGACTAAATGAATGTTGCGCATGTCGTTTTGGCGTTCAGCTTCAACAACTGCTTCATTCAAGATAGTACGAGCTTCTTCATAACGCTTTCGCTCTATTAACGAAGAGCCAATATTATTCATGCTCAGTAAAACGGTTTCATCCGCGCCAAACTGACGCCCAAATTTTATCGCCTGTTCATGGCTATGAATAGACTCATCGGACTGCTCCAACATACCTTCAAGAAAGCCCTTAAATAAATATAACCGCGCCAAATGACTTTCAAGCCCAGCAGCTTCGGCGGTTTCAATAAGTTCGTTAGCATAATCAAGAGCAAGATCGTAATGGCGCAAGCTTGCTTGTATACGCCCAATGCTTTCCGTAATAAATAAACGACGATTTAAGGTCAAACTATTATCGGTTTCACGCACAGCTTCCGCTGCAAGTAAAAAGTGTGGCAAGGCTTTTTCAAAATCACCTACCGACTGTAATATGCGTGCTGACAAGTTATGAGCAAAGTAACGCACTCGGGGCGACGAAACGTGATCTATGTAACGCTGCATTTGCTCTAATTCAACTAGAGCAGCTTGCGTTTCGCCAGCTTGATACAGCAAGTTCACTAACACTGCACGAGCATCGACAATGGCATCAACGATGCCTGTATTTTCCGCTTCTTCGATAACGTTTAGTGCAAATAATTTCGCTGCATCACTTTCGTCGGCACTAAACCCATCGAGCGCGTAATATCCACGTGCTCGTGTTCTAGTTAATATAGGAGTATCTGGAGTGAGCTGAGCCAGAATTTTTTCTATCTCAGGTTTCAAATTATCTTTGGGTGTGTAGCGCACCAAATATTGATCGAGCTGCGCTTCAATTTCGGCGTCTTCGTAGAGGCGTGGATCGCTGGTGGGAAATGCATACGCACTGCTCATCGCAAATAGTAGGGTAAGCATTAATGTACGACTAAGCTTAAAAAACTGCATCCGTTGCGCCTTATGTTCTATTATTAATCAGTTGTAACAAATTTTATGTAAAAGCGACAGTCTCTCATTGCATTATTGATACAGTATAGCAACAATACGCGCCTTGAAATCGGGGCGTAGCCCTTAGAAATTAAGACACACACGCATTAATGAAAAAAAAAGGTGAACATTATGAAAAAGTTAATTATTGCCGCTGCAATTACTTCAGCTGTTGCATTCTCTGGTTCAGCAAGTGCTGACGGTTCTTACGCTGGTATTGCTATTTATGACTTCTATAATAGTGACATTTCTATTACAGCAGGTACTACTTTAAACGACAAAATTTCAATTCACGGTCAATACATTGACGCACTTGACTATGTTCTACGTGCAACCGGTGAATACGAACTACAAGACAACTTCTTCGCGTTAGCGGGTGTTAGCCACTACGACAGTGGTTTCACCAGCGATACCGGTGTAATTATTGGTGCAGGTTACCGTTTCAATGTTGAAGGTATACCACTAAACGTTAAAGCAAGCTACGACTCTGCTGTAGACGGTTTCTTCTCTGTTGAAGCCTCTGCACGTTACAACTTCACTGACAAACTTTCAGTTGAAGCTGGCTACCGTGTAAACACCAACAGTGTTAACAACGAGTTTGGTTTTGGCGTACGTTTAGCATTCTAATTTTTGCTAAAAGCGTTACATAAGAGCCAAGGCCACCTATTATAGGTGGCCTTTTAATATCGGATTTAAAAAATGAACATTTATGTAGACGCAGATGCCTGCCCAAGTGTTATTCGCGATATTTTATTTCGCGTTGCCCAACGACAAAAAATAAACCTCTATTTAATTGCCAATCGTATGGTTAACCACCCACCTTCTGCCTTCATTGAAAGTATACGTGTTGCCGATGGTTTTGATGTGGCCGACGAAGAAATAGTACGACGCTGCCAGAAAGGCGATTTAATTATTTCCGCCGATATACCACTGGCGGCTGAAGCTATTGAAAAAGGCGCCTTGGTATTAAGCCCCCGTGGTGAGCTATTTACCACAGAGAACATTCGCCAACGGCTCAATATGCGAGACTTTATGGACACTATGCGTAGCTCAGGCATACACCACGGTGGCCCAGCACCTTTAGCTCAACGCGACCGTAAAGCATTTGCCGATCACCTCGACCGCATCCTTGCCCGCCGAGGCTAACTAAATTAAACGCTAAACCGACCCGCAAGTTTCAATAGTTCTTTCGCTTGCTCATCAACCAATGCGGACACTTGATCTGCTTCTCGTGAACCGTCACGCGTGTCTTCTGTTAGTTCATTCACCTTTGATAAGTTACGGTCCATTTCTTGAACCACAGCAGCCTGCTCTTCAGTGGCACTGGCAATTTGGTGCGTCATATCGGTAATCGAAAGTACCGACTGACGGATTTCAAGTAGCGCCTGTTCAGCGGCGTCTGCCTTTTCAACGCCATCACTGGCTAATGACACACCCGCATTCATTGTGAGCACCGATTCTTCAGCGGTACTTTGTAACCGGTGGATCATGCTTTGAATTTCAGTCGTTGCAGCAGCCGTACGTGCAGCAAGGGTTCTGACTTCATCGGCAACAACCGCAAAGCCACGCCCTTGTTCACCGGCTCGAGCAGCTTCAATAGCCGCGTTAAGCGCAAGTAAGTTGGTTTGTTCAGCAATACTTTCAATGGTGTCGAGAATACCGCCAATGCTAATACTTTCGTCTTTTAGCACGGTAATTTTATCACTCGCAAAACTAACTTCTTTCGCCAACGCATTAATCGCACTAATCACTTCTTGCACAACCTGCTGGCCATGGTCTGTATTATTGCGCGAGTCTTCCGAAGCTTCCGACGTCATTTGGGCATGCTGCGCTACTTCTGAAATGGTTGCAGACATTTCATTCATTGCGGTTGCCAGCTGCTCTATTTCATTCGCTTGAATATTCAACGCCGAGTCGGCACGTGCAGCAACTTCCGACGAGTGAGTGGCGCTTGCAGCCAATTGTGTTGCATTCCCACGCAGGCTGGTTACCAGCTCATGCAGCCGCTGCTGCATAATATTAAATGACTGAGTGGCTATACCAATTTCGTCACCGCTGGTTACCGGCAAAGCGCTACCGCGTAAATCGCCATTAGCAATATGTTCTGCACGCTCTTGTAAGCGGCGCATTGGATTGGAAATATTGGCGCGTAAAATAAGCGCCATTACCACAGCCATAACAATAGCGACTAACATGGTTAACCAAGTAATAAACAAAGCGCGTGACGAGGCGTTGGCCGCTTCTTCTATTTGAATATTACTGTTTTCAAGCAAAAGCTCTCGCACACGGTCAATACCTACACGCATCGCACGCAAGCTGCCTAATGTTCTTTGTTCATAAATATCGTGAGCTTCAGCTGTAGAGCCTGCACTAGTAATGTCAGCTGCCGTAGCATGTAAATCATTATGTGGTTGGTTCAATGCGTCGAAAGCGCGCTTTAATTCTGCCGAGCTTTCGCGGTAAAGGTCTGAGCTACGGAAAGTATTATACCAGCGCCCGAATGCACACTGAGTTGGGTCCAGCTGTTCCTCAAAAGGCGAACCAAGCAGCAAGCTGTTGGCTAATCGGTTTGCCCAAACAATATGGTCCACTTCACGCTCTACTTGCAACATCGAAGTGTTGAGCTGCTCTCGAGCATCGGCCGAGGACTTATTCACACTGGCTAAACCGCCATGAATAAGTATCGTAATCAGTACCATTAAAACAACCAGCAGCCCAAACCCAGAAACAAGTTTGGTACCAATATTTAAACGGTTATACCACGACCATTGCTGACTCAATGTTTTCCCCTTAGCTTTCCATGTGTTTGTAAGCGCCCAATGAAGTACCTACATATAAGTACTTGTTTATCGGCCGATTGTACCTTAACTGAAGGGGGTTATTATGACTTAGATCAATATATCAAACGGACACTGAAGGGTTTTGAAGAAAGCGATAAAGTGAGTTTTATATTCATGAGGGAAAAACGTTCTCGTTATAAACAACCACCGTATTTCTACCCGCATGTTTACCCTGATATACTCTTTTCATACTTAATGCTTTAAGTCATAACGGAGAACAATACGTGCCAAGCCTCCTTTCTAATCTTAGCTGGTTTATCTTATGCTTAGCTTTATTGTTTGCTATGCCCAGTTTGGCTAGCGATGAAGTTAGTAAAGAAGAAGCTACACCATTGCCGCCCACAAGTGAGTTATTAGCACAGTTTTGGGAGCTGAACGATAAAGACAAGCGTGGTTTATATACCTTACGTACTTACCGTTCTAATTACGTGTTGCCCTACTACTACAGCAGTAACATAAATAAACAACCGAGTACTCCAACCCGAGGCCCCGTTGAAGAAGAAAGCGACTACCAAAGCCAAGAAGTGAAGTTGCAGTTCTCATTTCGTACCAAGGTGCTTGAAGACTTTTTACTGCCGAATGCCGATTTATGGTTAGCGTACACCCAAACGTCATTGTGGCAAGCTTGGAACAAAGACATTTCACGTCCGTTCCGTAGTACCGACCACAACCCAGATATATTCTACGTTATTCCTGTTAGCCAAAAATTCGACCTTATTCCAGGGAATTTAGGTCTTGAAATGGTGCGTGTTGGTTTAGCACACCATTCAAATGGCCAGAGCAAACCTGAGTCGCGGAGCTGGAATTATTGGCATGTTAGTGCGGCCATGGGCTTAGGCCCAGTGCTATTAGAAAGCACCTATAAAAATCGAGTGAATGAAAGTAGAGAAAAAGACGACAACCCAGATTTGATTTACTTTAAAGGTAACCTAGAAACGCGCCTGACCAGCATGGTGGGCCGCTCCACCGTAAGTTTAGAACGTTCTTCACAGTATTTTTCAATGCAGCGTGGCAGTTGGGAATTTAACGTTACTTATCCGCTCACTCGCAACCAGCCAGAAGGTGTGCGTATTCAGCTGCAAATATTTAGCGGCTATGGTGAAACTCTACTCGACTATAATCACCGCCAAAACCGTATTGGTATAGGGTTCTTATTGCTTAATCTTTAAAGCGACCACAAACGGCGAAACTCGCTCGCTTGGCGTTTTGAAATGTCGACTTTGAGCTTATTTTTAAGTGTTACCGAAAAGCCACCACTTAAGGTTCCTTCAATGCTGTCAATGTAGTCCGTGTTAACCACCCAACTTCGGCTTGCGCGGAAAAAATGCTGTTCAAGCCGCTCGGCAACGGCACTTAAGGGGCGGTATATTGAAGGCACATCATTCGCCAAATGCACTCGAGTGTAATTACCCATTGCCTCGAATGCATATACATCGCTTAAATTCACAAAGAAGCAGCGTTCACCGTCTTTTATAAATATTCGCTGATCAGCTTTCAATTTGGTTGGCGCAGCGGTACTTGGCATTACTTTTTGCAAAGCAAGCTCTAAGCGTTCGCTACGCACTGGTTTCATTAAATAGTCGAGCGCATTAAATTCAAACGATTTAATTGCATACTGATCAAAAGCGGTGACAAAAATAACCTGTGGTACCACAGTAGCACCGGCTAACACGTCGAAGCCGTCACCGTCGGGTAAGTCGATATCGAGTAGAACAAGATCAATCATAGTGCTGCTTAACAGTTGTAATGCTTCTTCAACACTGCCAGCTTCGCCAACCACTTCAAACTGGGGCTGGCTCAATAGCTGTTCTTTCAGCTCTAATCGCGCCAACCGGCTGTCGTCAACAATCGCTACTCGAATCATTATTCTAGTTCCACTTCAAAGGGCAGTACTATTTCGACTTTCGCTTCACCCACACCGTTCTTTTCAACTTTACTAAGTTGCAGCATCGATGACTTTCCATACAGCAAGGCCAGGCGTTCACGAATGTTTTTTAAGCCAATTCCCGTGTGCCCAGGGTTACTCACGCGCGGCTGAATGAATGGATAAGGATTAGTGATCGTAATCGTTAGTTGTTCGCCAACAACACGCGCCGTTAAATAAACATCACCACCTTGGCGCAATAAACCAATACCATGCTTAATCGCGTTTTCAATACAGAGCTGTATCAGCATACGCGGCACTTGTGCCTGTTTTGCAGCATTATCTAGGTTCACATAATAGTTCAAACGCTCCTCAAACTGAATTTTGCACAACGCCACATATTCTTCGGCAATCTCAAGCTCTGCAGCTAAGCTCACTTTCGCTTGCTGGCCTTGTTGCACATTCCCCTGTTGCAAAGAATAACGCAACATATCGGCCAACCGCGCCAAAGCGTCGCGGGCTCGCTTAGGGTCTTCTAGAATTAATGCTCGAATGTTATTTAACATATTGAATAAAAAATGCGGATTAAGCTGTTGCGACAATACTTCAAGCTGGCTTGAGGCCAATGCTTCGTTGGTATCTCGAAGCTGCCGTACTTTTAATAAAGTAATGTAAAATGCGCTCCACAACAACAATGCACCCAGCATAGTCAGAACATTGCCGGTATAAATATGCCGTACAATAAATCCAAAGTGGCCCGGCGCAATCGGGTCAACAACTTCCCACTGAGCAAATAATATAAATACCGCTAGGAGTACACTGCTGGCAAGCAAAGCTCCAACAACCGACATAAAAGCAAAGTAAACAAACTGTAATCCCAAACTACGCTTACTAAACCATTTATTAAAAAGCCTTCTCATTACATGGGAAAACAGAGCGGTAGAAGCCACTAATACACCAGCAAATACAGTTTCTACCCAGCTAAAAAATGGCCCTGTGTAAATACTTACTAACAAGATAAAGAATACCAGCGACCAGCCTAATGTTTGATAAAGAGCGTAGTAGCGTTTGTCCATAGGGCTTAATTCTCTTCTGTGACCGTTTCTAAGGCTGCGCCTGTTAGCAAGGCTAAAGCTTCTTCATTCACACTCACCGATTGGCTATTGAGCGCTACCACAGCTCGCGAACTGTCTAAGTAAAACCCGACAAAACTGCTAAAACCCGCTGTTTGGCCATTATGCCATGCAAATTTATTACCCTGTTTGTCTTCACTAATAATCCAGCCCAATGCTTGTTGGGTTTTTGCACCTATGTCATAAACGGGCGTTAACATAAGTTCTACGGCTGGATCTTTTTGCTTTTGCAAAGCCATTAAGTGGCTAGTGTACTGCACCATATCGTCGAGGGTTGCCACTATAGCACCTGCACCTGCCAAGGCTTGAAAATGCCAAGCTGCCACTACCTCGCCTAAAATGTCGTGGCCCTCAGTTACACCCTGCTGATCTTCAGCTAAAGCCACATAGCTGTGGCTCATGCCGAAAGGTTTAAACACAGACGCCTTAACCAAACTAGCAAACGACTGACCGCGGGCACGACCAAGCAGTTCACCTAACAGGCCATAGCCTAAATTTGAATACTCATAATCAGGTTCACCCACCACTACATGCTCAAGGGCTTGTTGTAAGTGTTCACTATTATAATGAGCATAAGGGTCGTTAGGGTTTGCTTGCTCAAACAAGTCTTCTGGTAAACGGGGCAAGCCACTATGGTGCGTGGCTAACTGTGCAAACGTAATACCGGCAGGTACAGCCGACCAAACCTGCTTAGCATTATCGTTTAATGCTAAATCGCCAGCCGCCACTTGCTGAGCGAGCAAATAAGCTACAAAAGTTTTGCTCACCGAACCAATTTCATATTGAGTTTGGCTCGTGTGATCTTGGAAGTATTCTTTCTCTACACCTGCTGGAGTAATAACAGCAGCGGCGCCGCCGTTATCCCCCAGCTTAGGCTTTGGGGACTCTGCTGGAGCCTCCCCTGTTGCTAGTTTTTTTAACGTCAATGGCCGAGCCTGACCTTGAATAAACCGCCCTACATAGCCGCTTTCTTTATCTGTGGTTTTCCCTGAAAAACTTGCGCTAATCATTGGCGAAGTAAAAGTAAGTGCTTCGGTAGTCACACTTACTTCACTAATAGGAATACCGTAAGACTCTTGTGCAGGGCTATCGAGGGTGGCTAAATAGCGCCCTTGCAGCACAGCAACATTTAGCCGTAACGGCAATGAGTTACGACGGTTAATGACCAGTTCACCCACGTAGGTACCTTCAAGGGCCATACGTTCTAAGTCCTCATTATTCAATTTCTCTAATACCAATGGCCGCGCTTTGCCTTGGGTAAAGGTTCCATCTAACGCCCCTGCTTTGATAACAGCAGAATAGGTTGCCGATAAGTCAGCATCGGTGAAGCTAACTGTGTTGTCTGTTACTTCAAATTCCGTTGGCACTTTACCAAACATGCCTTGGTTAGGGCTGTCTAAGGTAAGCTCACCATTGGTAATGGTTATACCAATGGTTAAACTCATACCAGTTTGTATAACGAGTTCTCCGCGCCAAGTGCCATCAAGCTCGTTGCTAGCAGCATGACTTAACTGCGGCAACAGCAACATAGCTGTTGTTAAGGCCAGCAATGCTAGCCCTACGATTGGTTTTTTAAATAGAGTCATAGGTTGTACCCTCTTGTGAATAATTAGCGTTACTCTTATTAACTTGTATTCAGTTTAGTGAAGTAACGTCAGCTTGTGTAAACTATATGACGAACGGGCAAAACCAATGATAAGCGGCATAAAGAAACCATAAGGCAACAAATATGATGCAGTTTTCAGACTTCTACCAGCGAGCACGTGAACGTAAAGGTGGCGATTCGGCCATTGCCGATCACCTACCGCATGTGGCAACAGCAAGTGAACTTAAGTCGCGTACCGATGACCGCTACTTATCTGATCTCACCCGCTGTGTATTTCGTGCCGGTTTTGTCTGGCGCATTATTGATAATAAGTGGACTGGGTTTGAAGAGGCGTTTAGTGGCTTTGTACCTCGCTATTGGCAGCAAGCCCCACCTGAACGCCTCGAAGCGCTCGGTAGTGATGCCCGCGTGGTGCGCAATATGCAGAAAATAAGCACGGTACCTTATAACGCTCGTATGATCGTCGAAGCAAGTGACAGCCATGGTAGCTTTGGTAATTTTTTAGCTCAGTGGCCTTCGAATGATCAAGTTGGTTTATTAATCTGGTTAAAAAAGAATGGTGCTCGTTTAGGTGGTGCAACAGCTCAGTATTTCCTACGTATGCAAGGTTGGGACGGTTTTATTCTTTCTCTCGACGTAGTTACCGCCCTCACCAATCACAACCTGCTGGACGCCAGCCCCACCAGCAAAAAAGGTCTCGACCAAGCACAAGCTGCGTTTAACCAGTGGCATGAAGAAACAGGCTTACCTTACAGCCACCTGTCACGAATATTGTCGTTTACACTCGATGCGCGTTAGTTTCTAGGCCTAAACCATTACTCATCTTCACGCTTAATTTTTATAGTTGCGTTATCAAACATGGTTATAAAACCCTGTTCTTCTGTTAACTTTAGAAACACCGATAAAGTAATTTTATCTACCGCCTGCGGCGGGGTTTTAAAGCCGCTTTTAATAGAAAAAGAAACGGCAATTTGTTCCTCCGTATCAAGTGAAGATTGGAAGCGTTTAAAGTTTTCAATCGCTTCTTCAGACAAGGCAAACAAATATTCATTTTTCGCGGGTATATCCGAGAAAAACCCTTCTTTTTTGGGCAGCTTTTTTTCAGCAAGTAATTTTAACGGAAAACTGTACGGCACCAGCCCGTCGGGCGTTTCAATTTCAACTGCCATCTCTGTTTTGTCTGTATCAAATTCAATTGGCTCATCAACTTGAGTTTTTGCTCTCACTAATTCAGGTTGTAAGTTAATCAGGTCTTCTTTATCCATTGAGTTAAACTTCAGCATGGTACTAAACGGAATGCTAGTACAGCCAACCAACCAAACACTAAGAAATACAATTAAAAACCTTTTCATTTTAGCTATCCTTGTTATTAAAGGTCGTTACATACAGCTTCTCAACTTTGTCACGTGCCCACTGGGTTTTACGTAAAAACTTCAACGATGACTTAACCGACGGGTCACTCTGAAAACACTTAATATTAATTTTTTTACCTAGCTGTTCCCAGCCATAATGCTCAACCAGCTTTGTAATAACGGTTTCTAAAGTAACACTATGTAAAGGGTTATTTGCTTGTGAATTACTCATGGGGGTCTCTGTGTTTATGGGAGATGTAACTTGGTTTTATCACCTAAGCTGGCTGTCTTTACTAGCCCGCCGGTTTATTCCGCTGCTACTTATTTTTTTTGCTTCTAAGCTCGACTGGCAAGATACACAGAGTTGCACACCCGGAATCGCTACACGCCTTGCCTGAGGAATGGCAACGTCACACTCTTCACAATGGGAAGCACTCTCGCCCGTTTGCAAGTTGCTTCGTGCATGTTCTACTGCGTCTTCTACGCTGGCATCTATTTGATCTTGCACGGCTCCGTCGCGAGCCCAACCGCCTGCCATAACTTATGCCTCTTTAAATGCTTTCATATACCTTACGACCTAACTTCTAGCAGCTCTCTAAATGATTCAGGGAGCAACAAGCGCAATTTTTTAGCCATGTTTTTTTCATGTTTTTGCCATACAATGCCTAGATAAATAATACCCAAACCAATACTTGTTAATGCCACTGGGAATAGCCAGCTTTCGCTGAACACGTCAAAGGCTAAATAGCTTAAATAACCAAAGCTACCTAATGCACCCAGCACAACAAATACTCTGCGCACTAGCAATACACCTAAGCCTATCATTAACACGTTAATAGAGAAGTAAATAAAGTTCGACAGTCCACTATCAAATACTTGAAGTGTTAACCCCGCCCAGAAGGCAAGTGCGCCCACCATGTAAACCCAAAAACCATAATCTGCATTATGCCGCGACTTAACGTCGACCAAAAAAGCAACGCCAATCAAAAACAACCCAGTGTATAACGACAGAAGTTCGCTAAATCCCCACCTAAACTGCACTCCTAATAGAATACCTGCGCTGTCAGCAACTAAATGCCAAAATGTGATGGCTATTGGCATAATCAAAAAGGGATATTTGTATTTCCAGGCAAGAATAGCACCCACAATTAAGGTACCTACTTCTATAAATATCCAATGCCAATTAGGGGCTTGGTAAACGTCTCTTGCAGGCCAAACCCCAAGCCATTGTTGTAAACCATAAAGGGCTAATGGTGTTAAACAAACAACAAAAGTTGCACAAATTCCAGCCGGAACATTCAGCCTTTTAGCGGATAAAATATTCGTGCACTTTAAACCTATAGCGGCATACACGAGTGAAATTAAAACAATCCCAGCACCGCCAAGCGATTCCCAACCTAAACTCATAAATAAGGTCATGGCGGCAATCGCAATGCAGCCACCTAAGTAATACAACACATGGGTAGCACTGAATTTTGGTGCGTCTTGAGACTGTGTTTGAAAGAACGCAAAGAGAGCGTCTGCTTGCTCAGTTGATATAATGTTTTCCGTTACTGCATCACCTAGCTTCTTCCTTGTTATATTCATGAGTGCATCCTTCTTCTGTACGGTGCCTGTTACATACAACTCTTAATTAACATTCTGCAATATTCACCGCTATCGCAAGCCCACCTTCCGATGTTTCTTTAAAGCGTTCATTCATGCTTTGAGCTGTTTCCCACATGGTTTGAATCACTTCATCTAAGGTAACTCTTGCATTAGCTGGATCACTTTCCATGGCAATATTGGCTGCGGTAATAGCTTTAATTGCGCCCATGGAGTTTCGCTCAATACAAGGTATTTGCACTAAACCACCAACAGGGTCACAGGTTAATCCTAAATGATGTTCCATGGCTATTTCAGCGGCCATTAACACCTGACCTGTGGTACCACCCATAATTTCAGTTAAGCCAGCCGCTGCCATTGCTGACGACACTCCAGTTTCTGCTTGGCAGCCGCCCATAGCAGCAGAAATAGTCGCGTTTTTCTTGAATAAAGTGCCAATTTCTCCAGCCACCAATAAAAAGCGAATAATTTTGTCGTCGCCAGTAAATTCAGTAAACGCCTGTGAGTACATCAACACCGCAGGAATAATGCCGCTGGCTCCATTCGTGGGTGCCGTAATAATGCGACCAAAGCTGGCGTTTTCTTCGTTCACTGCCAATGCGAAGCATGAAATCCATTTGTTAATATTGACAAAGTTTTCTTCAGCATCAACAACAAGCTGAAACCACTCGTCGCGGCTGCTATACAACTTGTCTTTGCCTAACAGCTTTTGGTTTAAGGCTGCCGCACGACGAACTACACGTAAACCGCCGGGCAAAATACCTTCTTGGTTCACACCTTTATAAACACAGTCTTTGATGTTTTCCCAAATATCTAATGCCTGGGCGTTCGTTTCTGCTTTCGTGCGCCAGCTTTCTTCATTCAAGTAAATAAGATCTGAAAAAGAAACACCTAACTTTTCACAGTAATACTCCACGTCTTTACCAAAATGACATGGGTAAGTTGTTTTTGTACACACTTCATCGACCGAGGTTGCTTCTTGTGTGGCAACGAATCCACCACCTATCGAGTAATAATCTTGCTCTAACTCGGTTCCGTCTTTAAACACCGCTTTAAAAATCATTCCATTTGGGTGGAAGTCTAAATTTTTAGACATATTTAAAATAAGGTGATGCCCATAAATAAATGGAATTTCAACTTCCCCGCCCAACTCGAGTGATTCTGCTAACTTTATGGCGTCAATTTTTGCAGTTATTTGTGTTGTATCAATCGTTTTAAAGTTTTCACCCGAAAGCCCCAACATACCGGCAATATCGGTGCCATGACCAATGCCGGTTTTCGCCAGAGAGCCGAAAAACTCAACGAATACTTCGTTCACGTCTGATAAATCACGATTTTTTCGAATCCGATTCAAAAACAATTCAGCAGCATTCCAAGGCCCCATGGTATGGGAACTCGACGGGCCAATACCTACCTTTATGATTTCAAATACACTAATTGATTCCATTTTCATCTCTTATGCTAATTGTGAACACACGTAAAAATTAAATTGTCAGGGAACGATCTCTTGCACGAGCTCGTTAGCTAAAACCAGCCGCTAAGATCATCGTAAAATGGGCAACCATGTGGGCTATTATGGCGCACTCTAAGCCACGCTTCCAAAATAGATAACCCGCAATAAAACCAAAAAAAGCGTTACCTAACACAATATAAATAACCAAAGAAACTGTAACTTCAGACGTTAACGCAAAAACGACCGGTAAGTGGCCCAGTCCAAATACTAAGGCTGACACTATAACTGCAATAATATAGTTGTGCGGTCGAACCTCCGAGCCATTTTTTTGCGTAAGCCAATAAATGCCCCAAACTAAAAATGACATTAGGCCCCATCGAATCAGTATTTCTTCTGTAATACCGCCATACAATATTTTTGCATACCAAGGCAGGGTTAGGTTTTCACCCGCCGTGAGAAATTCTGCAGGGAGGTAATTAGTAAATAGGCCAAAAAATGCAAGCAGGAATAGACCACCTACAATACCGCCAATTAAAGCTGGAATAATTTGTGGTTTGAACGCTTCAAAACCACTTTCCAAACGGGCCCAAGATGCGACAACAGGTGCCGTTAACCCTACTTTCTTAGAAAAGGTTAAGCCAAGCCAAATCATAAGAAACAGTAAAACAGACGATTGTATAGTCGAGAGCACTTGCACTACTTCAACTGAAATAGGCAAGGCAGCTGTTTGAAACGATAATAAATGAGGAATAAAAAACGCTAAGGAAGCGATTCCAAGAAATCCAAAAACAAATAGTATAACGCCACGTTTTATATCTTCCATTTGTAGTAAACCCCTTTGTTTATTTCTTTATTGGCACAGCTTCAAGTAGTTTTATAATGCCGCGCTTATTATTGAGGTTGGCTAAATCAAGAAGGTAGCTTTTTTCAATATCAAGCATCGGTTGCTTCCCCAGCAATTCTTTTACTGAGTCTTCCTCGCCATTAGCGATAGCTGTTTCCAACGCTGAGAAATTTGCTATTCCACGTTTCTTTTCATCCGTCATATTAAGCCCCATTGTATGCAGTAACAAACAAGTCCATAAAACGATTCACTGGCATGCGTTCTAGCGTGTCTTGATTTTTACAAAGCGTAAAGATTTTTTGGCATTGCTGGCTTGGAAAGACTGTTGCTAAATTGGCTTTAAACTTCTGTTCCAACAGCGGAATGCCTTCTTTTCGTCGGCGCCTGTGCCCCACTGGGTATTCGACAACTACCTCTTCTGTGCTGCTGCCGTCTTTAAAGAACACCTGAATTGCATTCGCAATAGAACGTTTATCCGCTTCTAAGTATTCTGCTGTAAAACGTTTGTCTTCAATGATTTCCATTTTATTGCGCAGTTCATCGATCATCGGCTGTGCTTCATGAAAGTTGTCTTCATAATGCTCAGCGAGCAAGTTACCGAATATAAGCGGCACAGCAATCATATACTGCAAACAATGGTCACGATCAGCGGGATTAGCCAGCGGCCCAGTTTTAGAAATAATACGAATGGCCGATTCGTGAGTACGCACGACAATTTTCTCAATTTCTGCTAAACGCGTTTTCACCTGCGGATGCAGAATAACAGCCGCTTCTGCCGCAGTTTGCGCATGAAATTCAGCGGGGAAAGAAATCTTAAATAAAACATTTTCCATTACGTACGAGCCATAGCCTTGGGAAAACGTGAACTGACGGTCACCTTCAGGTTTCAGTGCTTGGTCTTTGTTTGTTTTCGAAAAAGACACATCATAGAATCCCCATTGTGGTGCCGTTAATACACTTGGTATACCCATTTCACCGCGCATCGACATGTCAGCTAAACGAACCGCCCGTGCCGTGGCATCGCCCGCGGCCCAAGATTTTCGTGAACCCGCATTCGGTGCATGGCGGTATGTGCGCAGCGCCGAGCCATCGACCCAAGCTTGCGACACGGCTGCCATAATTTGCTCTCGGCTGCCCCCCATTATTTTCGTCACTACCGCTGTAGAAGCGACCCGTACTAAAAGCACATGGCATAAACCTACACGGTTAAATGAGTTTTCCAGCGCAATGACGCCTTGAATTTCATGAGCCATAATCATGGCTTCGAGCACATCTCGCATAACCAAAGGCTGTTCACCTTTCGATACGTTAACTTGCGACAAATGATCCGCAACGGCGAGTATGCCACCTAAGTTATCTGACGGGTGTCCCCATTCCGCGGCCAACCAAGTGTCGTTGTAATCAAGCCAACGAATAGTGCAACCAATGTCCCAAGCAGCTTTTACCGGGTCGAGCACCAAGGCTGTGCCCGGCACTCGTGCACCATGAGGTACTAGTGTGCCAGCCACTATAGGGCCGAGGTGTTTGGTACATTCAGGAAAACGTAGAGCGAGTAAACCACAACCTAAAGTGTCCATTAAACAGTTGCGTGCCGTGTCGAAAGCTTCTTCACTCGTTACTTCAGCGTTTAACACATAATCAGCGATATCTTGGATGACTTGGTCGTAATCGGGGCGAAGATTTACATCGACGTTACTACCCATGTTGAGTCTCCTTCTTCGTTTGATTGGTTATTTAGCGTCCTTCCATTGTAGCAGCTGACGGTGTTGGTTTCGCGAAACTGGCTGCATCTCGAACGGCAGCTATATCTTCATCGATTGTAAGCGCATGGCGCGCGCGTTTAAACGCAAGCTGCCCATGGTAAATGGCTGCGTCTTTCATTTCCGCATCGCCAATGGCGGCCAGACTAGCTAGTGCTTTCTGAAGACGTAATGACACTTCAACCAAACCTGCACCGTCTCGCCCAATTGCTAGGAAAGCGTCTTCGAACATATCGTGTGTTGAAAGCTGTGCTACGTATACCCGGTCATACTCAGGGCTTTTGTCATTCTCTTCTTTTGCAGGTTCATTCCACAACGCAAAAAGTCGAGTCATTGTACCAATAATACTGATCGCCGTTCCTGGGTCGTTTACTGCAGGCGAAAGGGCCCTACTGGCAATTTCTGATAGTACTACCAAACCAAACCGAGGGTCGTCTTCAAAAAGACGTTCCTGACCAATGTGAAACCATTGGCTAACACATTCGTAAGCCACATTCGATTTAGCTCCCGAGCCTGTGTAAACATAGGCTAGTGTTCGATCGGGAGTTACAAAAGTTCCAGCTAAAGCTTCAACCACAACCTTAGCATCGTTTTTCTCAGCCCACGTTTGAATGGCTGCAATATCAATATACTGTACATAGCCAATGCTCGACGCATACACAGCTTCCCCGTTTGTTTTGCTTTTTTCCTTCACCACAGCGCCCAAAGTAGGCGCTTTTCGCCGTCGCTTTAAAGCTTCTAATGCTGCGCTTTCAACTTTTTCTATTGTTGAACCAAGCCGCCCAAGCCGAGCGATA